>Ga0181555_1000002_pt1 | contig 356508 bp, 322 predicted proteins | sample 011ome_15_FD_145601 | JGI IMG/M metagenome (GOLD analysis project Ga0181555, IMG submission 145601) | Coastal salt marsh microbial communities from the Groves Creek Marsh, Skidaway Island, Georgia - 011504AT metaG (spades assembly) | ecosystem: Environmental > Aquatic > Marine > Intertidal...
AATGAAGCGAAGCTGTTCTGTGCATTAATACGCACCCCTTGCTTCTCATTCTTCCTTAAGAGGCTAGGATCAACACCCTGAGCCAACTGACGCTTTGCCTCTATCTTGATTCGCTTAATGAACTGTAGCGCCGCTTTAAAATCCGCTTACAACAGTTAAAAGAGTTATCTCAATCAACAAAAGAATTCATATAATTCATTAATTTATTTGGTATTTATTTTTTAATTTCTAACAAGCTTCTAACTATCCCACTCGTTAGCATTAGCTCCACGGCTCTCAATGCGTCGGAGTGCTGCCAAAAGCTGCGGAGGGGTAATGCCGCCGATAGGATGGCTGCCGATAAAGGGGAAAAGTCTTTCTCAAGTGCCCGCATTGTACGGTCCTGGTGGCCTTCTGATTTGTCGGTCATCTTACGGCTGAACCATTCTAGAGCTACAGCTTTAAAGCTGTTTTCTGTGGCTTCGTCCTTTATAGCCTTCTGAGTGCGTTTAACGTCGCTGGGGTCTACCCCGTTGCAGATTAGCTTCCGGGCTTGGTCACGTTTCTCTCTGGCATCCTTTAATCCGATCTCAGGGTGCACTCCCAAAGCAAGAACCTTCTCCTTCCCGCCAAAACGATATTTGAGCCGCCAGTATTTAGAGCCATTCGGCTTAACCAACAGCCGCAGACCCTTCTCATCAGTCAGCCAATAGTCTTTGAGCTTAGCTTTAGCTTGACGAACTTGCACATCTGTTAAAGGCATTTGGTGCTACCAAATAGAAATTGAACCGAGATAGCACCAAATGTAGCACCAGATAGCACCAGATGCCAGCAGACATCTATGGACAGGAATGGATGGTTCAGACACAAAAAACCCTGGAAAACCTGGGTCTTATGTACATCCTTGAACTTCTGTGGATGTTGAAATGGTGCCCGAGGCCGGACTTGAACCGGCACGGCCGTGAGGCCGGGAGATTTTAAGTCTCCTGTGTCTACCAATTCCACCACCCGGGCTTTGGGTTCAGTATCTGCGTTGCTTACAGCAGGCTACTGTGAAGATGGAGGCGCGGGTCGGAATCGAACCGACGATGGAGGAGTTGCAGTCCACTGCATTACCACTTTGCTACCGCGCCTTTTGGAGGCAGGATTGTACCCGACGGGAATTTCAAAAAACAGTCAGAAACCCCGTATTCTTGGATAAAATTTCCTTAAACATTAGGTTAAATTAGGAAAATCAAGAAACTCGTTACCGTAACGGCCCATTCAGTCCAGGTTAACCCTATGATTCAGCTTTTTCCTGGTCAGTTTCAGGGTCGTTATCTGGAGCTTTAGATAATTCAGGCCATGCTACTTTTAGGTACACCACCATTGACCACAAGGTCAAAATCGCTGCAATGTAGAGTAAAACAATACCCACCTGATCCCATACTGGATAGGCAACGGGGTCCACAGCCAATAATACGGTGATCGCAATCATTTGAAGAGCTGTCTTTACCTTTCCTATGTAGGAAACGGCCACACTGGTACGCTTACCTAATTCTGCCATCCACTCACGGAGTGCCGAAATAACGATTTCTCGGCTAATGATCACTAGAGCCGGCAATGCAAAGATAACGGTGGCGTGTGCTTGCAGCAGCAAAACCAATGCCGCCGCAACAATGAGTTTATCAGCTACGGGGTCTAAGAAAGCACCGAAAGGAGTAAACTGATTCAGTTTTCTTGCTAGATAGCCATCTAGCCAGTCTGTTGCCGCGGCAACACCAAAAATAGAGGCACTGGCAACATATCGCCATTCCCAGGGAAGATAAAAAATTGCAATAAAAATAGGTATCAGCGCAATGCGAAGAAGCGTCAATATATTAGGAAGGTTCCACATGATTTTTTCTACTGCTGGATTCTACGATAGAGTCCTAATAGAAAGTCCTATTACTAGACCCTACTATTAAGAAATTCAACAAACTGTTACCAACTTACTCATTGTGAAGCGTACTGTAAATAGCTTCCGCGACTTTCTTGTTAATACCTGGGACACGCATCAACTCCGCAACACTAGCTCGTTCCACTTCTTTCACTCCACCAAAAAAGCGTAATAGCTCTCTTCGACGTTTAGGGCCAACACCTTCGATACCTTCCAAGGTGGATGCCCGACGTTTTTTATCCCTACGCTGACGATGCCCTGTTATAGCAAACCGGTGTGCTTCATCCCTAATATGCTGAATCAAAAGGAGTGCAGCCGATTCTGTTTCTACAAGTAGTTCCTTGTATAACTTTTCATCAGATCCTAAAAGTTGATTTTTATAGGGCTCTGACTCAGATACGGAATCTCGCAGCAACTTAGCATTCACATCAGATAGTAAAAGAGTTTCAAAACCCGCTTTCCGAGTTTTCCCCTTGGCAACGCCAACCACATGAACACCCACAACACCTAACTCATCTAACACACTGATAGCACGCCCTAACTGCCCTTTTCCACCATCTATTAAGAGCACATCGGGCAACTTGCCTTCTCCTTTTTGCAGTCGGGTGTAACGCCTAGTCAGTGCCTGCTCCATGGCGGCATAGTCATCCCCCGCCGTAATATCTTTAATATTTAATCTGCGGTAGTCGGACTTCATTGGGCCGTTGGTATCGAAAACCACACAGGAAGCCACGGTTGCTTCACCGCTACTATGGCTGATATCAAAACATTCCAGTCGCTCCGGCAATTCTTCCAATTCAAGCAAAGCCTGCAGTGCTTCAAAACGTTGCAGTGTGTTTTGCTTGGAAGCAATACGGCTGTTGAGGTTTTGTCGCGCGGTGTTTTCGGCCAGTTCTATCCATTTTCTCCGTGTACTGCGGCCTCGATATTTGAGGTTTATCCTTTGGCCTGCCAACTTGGAGATCGCCTCCTCCAATAATTCACTTTCTTCGATTTTCTCATTGAGAATAATTTCTCTTGGGAAATCGCCCCGAGCGCCATCGCGTAAATAATATTGAGGAACAAAATTCATAAGAACCTCTGCAGCAGAGGTTGCTAGTGGGACCTTCGGGTAAAAACTACGGCTGCCAAGAATCCGCCCCTGTCGAATGTAAAGCACATGGACACAACCTTGATCGCCCTCTTGGGATGCCGCCAACACATCTATATTGCCACTACCTGACTCAACCACCTGCTCGGCCTGGATTTTACGCAGTGCAGATATTTGGTCTCTAATAACCCCTGCCCGCTCAAAAGCCAGTTGTTGCGAGGCCTGATCCATATCCCCTTCTAACTCACGAATTAGTTTGTCGCTTTTACCTTCGAGAAACATCTGGGTATGCCGAACATCCCGCTGATAATCATCTGGCGTAATCAAATCTACACAGGGCCCAGTGCAACGATCAATCTGATACTGCAAACAGGGTCTGGAGCGATTTTTGAAGAAACTGTCTTCACACTGCCGGACTCTAAATGTTTTTTGCAGAAATCCCATGCTCTCACGCACGGCATGGACACTAGGGAATGGGCCGTAATAACTTCCCTTTCGCCGTTTGCTACCGCGGTGAAATGACAATTGAGGATATTGATCCCGATCTGACAGAAAGATATAGGGGTAAGATTTATCGTCCCGCAACAATATATTAAAGGGGGGGCGGTTTTGTTTTATCAGATTTTGTTCGAGTAACAGTGCTTCAATTTCTGTTTGAGTTACCGTCACATCAATATTGGCAATACGACTAACCAGCGCTTGGGTTTTTGGTGCTAAACCTGTGCTCCGAAAATAACTGGAAACACGTTTACGCAAATTTTTAGCTTTGCCTACATAGAGCACGTCGCCCTTTTCACCAAACATTTGATAAATGCCCGGCCTCTGGGTGAGTTGTTTAAGAAAAGGTTTGTGATCAAACGGCATGACATCATTCTACACAAGAATATCTATGGGCTCTTTATTGATGCCTTATATATTAAGTTCTATATATTGCTGCCTTAAATGACTTCTGAAGGATCTACCAGACCATATTTTACAGCAGCAAGTGTGAGTTCAACATCATTAGTCACACCCAACTTTTCATAGATCCTGTATTTATAAGTATTGATTGTTTTTGGGCTAATGCTCAATGTTTCCGCTACATCATTGGCTCGTTTACCACTGGTTATCAGCTCAGCTATTTGTAACTCACGTTGAGATAATTCAGAGAGGGGTGATTTTTCAGAATTCGCCATTCCACTCACAACCAACATTTGCGCCAGTTGAGGGCTAACATAAATTTTATTGGCTAAAATGGTCTGAACTGCAGTTTTTATTTCTTCTGTATCAGCATTTTTGGTGATGTAACCGTAGGCTCCAGCTTTTAATAGAGTCGCAGGGTAAACATCATCATTAAATGCGCTCACCACGATGACTTTTGTTTCTGGCTGTCTGGCAAGTATTCTACGGGTTGCTTCTAATCCACCAATACCCGGCATACGAATATCCATAAAGACAATATCAGGCGATAGATCCTTGACCAGAGATATAGCTTCTTCACCGCTACCAGCCTGTCCAACAACAGTAATATCCGGCACATCGGTTAATAACCGGCATATTCCTACCCGGATTAAATCATGGTCATCTACGACCACCACTGTTTTGAGCTGCTGTCGAACGCTCATTGCTGCAATCTTCCCTAACGCTTCAGACAAATTAACGTTCATGCCAAAGAATGAGCACGCTATTTGACTTTATTTGCACTAGCCTATCACCGGTCACCCTGCTTGGCTATTTGCAATACACTCGTGGTTCAATTTCTAATGAAATCGCAAACTTATCAAGTACCGAGGCCTGAATATCGCCGGCAAGGGATAATAAGTCCTTTCCCGTCCCATGGTAGTTCACTAGAACCAGTGCCTGGTGGTCATGCACCCCCACACCAGAACTTGTTATTCCTTTCCAGCCCGCTTGTTCAACTAACCAACCAGCTGCCAATTTTTTACGACCATCTGCCTGTTCATAATTCACGAGATTGGGGTACTTTTGTTTCAGTGTTTCTAGCTGCTCGGAACTGATCACTGGGTTTTTAAAAAAACTGCCTGCATTGGCAATCTCTGTAGGGTCGGGCAATTTGGAGCGACGAATAGCGCAAACAGCATCAGATACTTGTTTTGGGGTTATCGCAGGCGGGGTTACCCCAGCCAATGTTTTTGTTTCCAAATATTGTCGTAATGCCGGGTACTCCAGGCACAAATTTGCCTTAGCAGAAAGTTTCAGATTTACAGCGGTGATCACATATTGGTCGCGACCTGCCCCTTTGAAAAAACTGTCCCGATAGCCAAACTGACAATCGTCCAATGTCATGGTGATTGCTTCACCACTGGACAGTTTGATGGCTTCCAAAGAATGGAAACGGTCACTCAATTCAACGCCATAGGCACCGATATTTTGTATCGGTGCAGCACCAGCAAGACCAGGAATTAAAGATAAATTTTCCAATCCGTACCAGCCTTGCTCAAGGGTATATAGCACCAGCTGATGCCAATCTTCTCCTGCGCCAACTCTGATAATTTTTTCAGCTTGATTGGGCTCCGATACCAGTTCTATTCCAGGAATAGCGATATGAATTACCAGGCAGGCTAAATCACTAGCTAATACCACATTGCTGCCACCACCTAATAAGGTAATGGGTAACTGTTTTTGCCTGGCCCAGGCCAGGGCTTCTTGTAGTTCATTGTCGGAAGCAACCTTGCAGAAATATTCAGCCGTAGAGGGCAATGCCAGCGTGTTGTATTTGAGCAGTGGCACCTGCTGCTGAATATTGAGCATCAGGCGATTTGTTCGCGGAGGTTAACTAGTAAGCCTTGTGCTGCGTCTTCAACTAAGTCTAACACTTGTTCAAAACCTTCCCTACCACCAGAATATGGATCTGGCACTTCTTTTAGATCACTGGAGCCATATTCTAAAAACAATTCTAATCGGCCATTAAACTCTGGTAGGGCCATCGCCTTAAGATCCCACAAATTTTGCTTATCCATGGCCAAAATATAATCAAACTCTAGAAAATCCTCAGGCCTTACCTGACGTGCGACCAAATGAGAGAGGTCATGATTTCGCAACAATGCCGCTTCACTGGCTCTTGGATCAGGGGATTTACCGATATGCCAATCGCCCGTACCTGCTGAATCAATCATGATCGACTCTTGTAAGCCGGCATCAACAACCATTTTCTCAAAAATGCCATGGGCCGTTGGAGAGCGGCAGATATTACCCAGGCATACAAATAAAATTTTCAACGGCACGTTTTAATCCTTCTATTTCTATGTAAGCAAATTGATAACACGCTGCAAATCTTCTTCCGTATCCACGCCACCGGGAACCAGAGCCTTTGCTTCAGCCACATGAATGCGCTCACCGTTCCACATAAAGCGAAGTTGCTCCAAGCACTCCAGTGTTTCAATTGGCGCCATGGGCCAATGAATAAAAGCGTTAAGCATAGCTACCCTATAGCCATAAATACCAATATGTCGCATTGGACTCAACGTATCAGACATAGCATTAACCTGATTATCCACATGACCACTGTTTATATGCTTTCGGTTTATATGATCCCGGGGCCAAGGAATGGGAGCGCGACTAAAATACAGTGCCATTCCAGTACGATCTGCCACCACTTTTACAATATTGGGGTTACTAAAATCTTCATCGGTTGCTATGGGTTCACACAGTGTTGAAACGCCTGCTTGTAAATGGCTAGCCAGGTTTTCTGCGACCTGATCGATCACCTCTGGTGGTATTAAGGGTTCGTCTCCTTGCACATTCACCACAATATGATCATCAGAAAAGCCATAATTTTCTGCCACTTCCTGCAACCGATCTGTTCCTGATTGGTGATCAGCTAAGGTCATACAGACCTCACCGCCAAACCCTTTAACTTCGTCAAAAACCCGTTGGTCATCGGTAGCAACGATAACCTTGGCTGCCTGGCTTTTTTGGGCTTGCTGGTAAACTCGCTGGATCATGGACAAACCAGCGATATCTTTTAGGGGTTTACCCGGTAATCGCGTGGAAGCAAAACGGGCGGGAATAACGACAGTAAAATCCATAGTCCTCTAACAATCTCCGTTGGGCTTACATTTGTTGTGCTTAAATCAGTTAGACCTGCATTCCATAAGCTTTTTCCCAAGCTCATCAAAAAAGGCCTCATCTGGTTGAGCACTCACATCAAGTACCCAGACCTTATCATTCTTTAGCTCTGAACATTTTACAGCGTCTTTTGCAGTAATGATCACAGGTAGATCATCATCAAAAATAAATTCTTCACCATTAAAAACATGATGATCGGGCCAAGCGTGAAGCCGTACCTCAAAGCCCAGTTGCTCAAGGGACTGTACAAACCGCTGAGGGTTACCAATACCTGCAACCGCATGGACTTTATGGCCGCCACCCCACTGCTCTTGTTCGGTTAGCTTGTTAAGGCCTTGCTCTAGGTTCAGACCTTTCTTTAAGTCTATAGCCTCATTTGAGAATAAATGTCGCAATTGAATCGGGACGATAGACAACTTATAACTCGCTTTAAGTGAATTATCGGTGCTGGTCCCGTTGGCAATAACAAAATCTACATCCACCAAACGACTGGCAGGCTCACGCAATGGTCCTGCTGGTAGGCATTGACCATTACCAAACACTCGCTGAGCATCTACTAATACAATCTCTATATCTCTGGGCAAGCGATAATGTTGCAAGCCATCATCGCTTAATATCAAGTCACAATCAGTTTGTTCAAGTAGAATCTTTGCAGCCCGATAGCGTTCTGGGTCGACCATAACGGGACAGTATTTTGCTAACAATAACGGTTCATCCCCCGCCTCTTCGGCAGAGGATTCTGGTGATACAAAGTAAGGATATTGTGAAGACTTTCCAGCATGACCATGGCCATTGTGACCACAGCCACCATAACCGCGACTTATCACACCAGGACGATATCCCTGTTGCTGAAGCCACTGCACAAGAGTGATTAACAATGGTGTTTTGCCTGTACCCCCAACACTAATATTTCCCACCACAATGACCGGAACATTTAGCTTTGGATTGGCAGTACAGCGTTGAATATAGACCTTACGTAAAAAAACGATACAACGAAAAACCCAGGACAACGGCAGCAATAGCAAGGCCCAGCTAATTTTCCGATACCACGCCTTTTCAAGTGATTTAGAGAAGCACATTTAGTTTAGCCCCTAGGCAGGCTATTCAATCTCATCGGCAAACTGTTTACTGTGAAGCTGAGCATAACGACCATTTAATGCTAACAACTGATGGTGACCACCTTGCTCCACAATCTGCCCTTTATCCATGACCAAAATTCGATCCGCATTTTCAATGGTGCTTAACCGGTGAGCAATGACAAAAGTAGTACGACCCTGCATCACTTCCTCTAGCGCATCCTGAATATGACGCTCAGATTCAGTGTCTAGTGCCGATGTGGCCTCATCAAGAATCAAAATAGGCGCATTTTTTAACAGTGCACGAGCAATAGCCAAACGTTGGCGCTGACCTCCAGACAACATAACTCCTTCATCACCAATCGCTGTATTAAATCCTTCTGGCAATTCTTCAATAAATTCCAGGGCATGGGCAGCCTTGGCCGCGGCCCGCACTTGCTCAGTTGAACATTCAGCAAGTGCCCCATAGGCTATATTGTTATATACCGTGTCATTAAATAACGTTACATTTTGTGAGACTAAAGCAATATGACTACGGAGGTTATCCAATTTATAGTCATTTACATCAGTACCATCCAGTAGGATTTCCCCCTCACTATGATTGTAAAAACGGGGAATTAAACTTACCAATGTAGTTTTCCCGCTTCCCGATTGACCAACGAGAGCTATTGTTTGTCCAGCTGGCACATCAAGGTTAATACTATTAAGAACATTCCCCGCCTCTAGTGAGTAAGCAAAACAAACATTTTTAAACTGAAAATGACCATCAACTTCTTTTTTCTGAAAAACACCTTCGTCAGGCTCATCCATTTCATCTAATGTCGAAAAAAGCGTTCCTGCTGCTGCAACACCTTTTTGAATGTCGCTATTCACCTCAGACAATTGTCGAATTGGTTTTGCTAGTAGTGCTGCAGAGGCCAGAAATTGAACGAACTGACCACCGCTCATCTTAGCAAGTACCATAGGATCAAGGGCCAACCACATCAAAGATGATAAGGCCATGGCAACTAACATCTGAATTACCGGTGAGCTTATTCCCTCAGCAACGGCCATTTTCATATGTTGTCGACGAGTATATTTACTAGCGTCATGCATTCTTTTTTGTTCATAGTGAACACCACCAAAAAGATGCATTTCTCTGTAACCACTAACTACTTCCTGGGCGACATGTGTCACATCACCTATAGACGATTGAATCCGACGACTTAATAAGCGAAAACGTTTACTTACAGTAACAACTACAATGCCTATCACTGGAAGTACTATCATAAAAATAGCTGCCAAACGCCAATTTATATAAAATAAATAGCTAATTAGCCCTATAACAAGAGCACCTTCTCGTATGATAATTTTTAGAGATCTTGTTGCTGCACGAGTAACCTGTGTGACATGGAATGTAACCCTAGACACTAGGTGTCCCGACATGCTCTTATCAAAGTAACTACTGGGTAATCGTGTATATTTATTAAATATCTCTGTTCGCAAGCTATGGACTAAGACCTGTGCTACATAGGTCATACAATAACCGCCCACAAAAAATCCAATACCCCTAGTAGCCGCAATAAAAAACATCATTACAGGAATAATCCACCGACTTTCAGCCACAGCATTTTCACCCCCGATCCAAGAAGCTAATTCCGCGGTAAAACCCTTGCTACTATCAAGAATTGCTTTAGATTCCGTGACTTCTTCACCAGAAAGAGTGGTAATGGCATTAATGGTATAACCAAATAGGTCAACAAAGGCTATTTCCATCATGGAAAATAGAACTAAACCCAAGATGCTTAAAAGAAAAATTCCCCAATAGAGGCGAAGGTAAGATATCAGTCTAATATATAGCTGCAACCCGGACATTTCCGGGTGATCGGGATCGGGGACTGGCTGCGCCACTATTGCTCCTCAGGATTCTTGGTCGGGCTGTTTTGTGGTTATTTTTAAGTGTACGAAGCCTATTTTACCTGCCGCATCCATCGCTGTAACTACCGATTGATGAGAAGCATCGGCATCAGCAGTAATAGTGAGTGGCATTTCGTTGTTTCCCGAAGAAATATCTTGCAGTGCTTTCATCAAAGTTTTGAGCTGGCGATTGATTAATTGCTTTCCATTTATACTGTAATCGCCATTCTTCCCTATTAATATTTCGATGCCTTCTACTGCGACCTCTGCGACTTCACCATCAGCCTCCGGTAGGTCCAGCACCAAGTGAGACTCTTTCGTGAATGTCGTGGACACCATAAAAAAAATCAACAGTAAAAACACCACATCAATCAGTGGTGTTAGATTAATCGTATTATCGACTTTCTTTTGGCGCCGAAACTTCACCCCGCTTTGACCTCTTCTGGCCTCAAAACCCTGTCACCATGTAAGGCATCTATTAATTTAGTCGCTTGGTCTTCCATATCCACAACTAGCGAATCAACACGGCGTTCAAAATAACGGTGGCAAATAATTGCAGGAATAGCAACTGTCAAACCCGCAGCTGTGGTAATCAAGGCTTCAGAAATACCACCTGCCAAGATGGCAGCATTTCCCGTGCCTTCAAGCATGATGGCATTAAACACCTTAATCATGCCAATCACTGTACCTAAAAGTCCAAGTAATGGTGCAATAGCAGCAATAGTGCCCAATGGTGCAAGATGTTTTTCTAATTCGTGAATGACCTGGGCCGCGGCTTCCTCAATGCTGTCCTTCATTACTTCCCGGCCATGACCAGAGTTACTAATCCCTGCAGCGAGAACAGACCCAAGGGCAGAAGAACCACGCAATTCATGGATATTTTCCTTGGTCAATTGATTCTGTTTTAGCCAATGCCAGACTTGGCCAAGTAGCGTGGGAGGAACAACTTTAGATGGCCTTAAGCTCCAATAACGCTCGAAAGCAATGGCAATCATCACAATTGACGAAAGAATAATGGGTAGCATTAACCAACCACCGGCAACAACAAGTTCGTACACGACTATCCCCCAACTATTCCTAAACCCCTAAAACGGCAAAAACTGTATCACATTCACTAGTACCCAAATACCTTTAAAACCCATATTTAAGTGTAGAAGTCACGAATACGGGAAACGGTTCAAACTATTTTAGCTAAATCCATCCCATGCCTTGGATATCGTATAGAAAGTTAATCTTTAAAAAAGTGACACTTCGAAAAACAAGATATCTAAATCATTCTTCTGCCAGTTGCCCATTTCAACCATTCATCAATACCAATATCGCTTGGCATCTAACCTTCTACTTGAAACCGTAAGCTGACCATACTGATCCCAGGTAAATTCAACTGCACCATGATCTGCTGTCGTCCATAACGTTGACCCAACATCCTTATACCTTTGTAAAACAGAATCCGTTGGATGGCCAAAATGGTGTTTATAACCGGCAGAAAAAACAACATGTTTTGGTGCTAGTAAACTAACAAGCCCAGGAGACGATGAAGTTTTGCTACCATGGTGAGGTGCAACTAAAAGCGTAGCTCGATCCTTGTGGTGTACTTTATACCCTTGCATATGAGTCTGTAGCTGGCTCTCAACTTTAGACTCTATATCCCCCGGTAAAATCACTATTTGATCTCTGTAGCTGATTTGCAACACACATGAACGGTTATTGCTTTCTTTTTCTATTTTTTCCTTTGGGTGTAAAAACTCAAAATTTACATTATCCCACTGCCATGTATGCCCTGATGAGCAAGAAGAAAAAGTAAACCGCCCCATAGAAATATCTTCACCTAAAGTAATCTGACTGGGAGATAATGCTTCAATAATATTTATCGTTCCTCCAGCATGATCATTATCTCCATGGCTCACTATTAACATGTCTAACGCTGTTTGGCCCCTATACCTTAAATAAGGAATCACAACTGCATCTGCCATATTAAATCCATCCTCGTAACCTGGCCCAACGTCATAAACCAAAGTGTGCTTACCCGAAGCCCCTTCAGTTTCAACAACTACAGATAACCCCTGCCCCACATCAAGCACGGAGACCCTTAAAGGGACTATTTTGTTTAGTGTCAGGTATGGCGCTATTATTGAGGTTAAAAAATTTTCTTTTCCACCATTTTTTGAGTCACCAATAGAAACAAGAGATAGCACAAACAACATCGGCACAATTAGGTATTTTCCTGGAATACCCCTAGGCAATAAAAAGAGAATTAATACTGAGATGAGGGTTAAGCAAACAGGCCATATTTTGGGGAGCGGCAAGTATCGCGGTAAATTTACAGCAGACAAGTTATTTGGATCAAAAATCATATGAATCAAATCAATAAAATAATTCAATTGCCAACTGGCCAACGTCCAAACCTCTAATGACCAAGCCTCATTAACCAAAAGCAATGCACTACCGAGTAAGCACAAAGGGACAATAAAAAAACCAACCCATGGAATAGCGAACAAATTTATCCAAGGAGCAAACCAGGAAATGGGTAATTGGTACAACATCAGAAGAATAGTCAAAGGGATAAAAAGCAACCATTGCACATAGAAAAATTGCTTTAAACGAATTTTCCATGTTGGCAGAGGGAGTCCCCAAACTGCCCCCTTTCCACCATTATTTTTAATATAGCCAGCATGTTGATTTACATAAACAGGCACTAACCATAACAAACAGGCTACCGCTCCAAATGACAACCAAAAACCTGCACTTAAAAACGCAAGAGGGTCGATGATAGCCACGCCACTCAACGCCATACCAAACCCAAGCCCTCGGCTAATCTTTCTGTTGAGTAAAAAAGCGACTATTACAACAGAAACCATGACCAACGCTCGTTGTGTTGGCAGACTTAAGCCGGCCAAACTGGCGTAAAGAACCGATGCAAATAATGAACAGATAGAGCCCCAGTAATGGGTGTTAGAAAAACCTATAAAAACACAAAAAAAACGTGCTATCCCAGCCCCTAGAACATAGAAAAAGAAAGCAATAATCCCTATATGCATTCCCGAAATAACCATCAGGTGAACCACACCAGCAAGAGCCAAATTATCCCAAAGTTCAGAAGTAATCATTGAGCGATCACCTACGGTCAAGGCAATAATCAATGATTTCACTTCGTCTGTAGCAGGTAGCTTTAAAATGGCCCCTCTAACTTTGAATCTCAAAGCACTCAAAGAATTTTGAGTTGACAGTAATTCATTGTCGCTACTGCTTCTCACATACCCTGTTGCAGAAATACTCTGGCGTAGTAACCAGGCCTGATAATCAAAACCACCAGGGTTTACTGTGCCTCTAGGCCGCCTTAATTTGACCCTTAAGCTCCACACTTGACCTGGCAGAATATTTTTTGATGGGCCATACCAATTAAGACGTATTTTTTTTAACGTCGTGGCTAATGACTCAGATGATGGCAAAGAAAGAGAACCCTCGGGCAGCACCTTAAAATAAAATTGAGTATAGTTATCCCCTACCCTAGGAAGCCCTACAACCTCTCCTTTCAAGACTAGTTCAACAGGATTAAACTCATCAGGTAGCTGATAAGATAACGTGTAATGCCCCCAAAAAACGCCATAAGTCACTCCCCACAACAAACAGGCTAAAGCCCTAAAATTGATAACATAAAGAAAAAAACCAACAATCGCAGGTAGCAACAACCAAATAGAACCAGGCAATTCTGGTAAGAAACCAACGGAGAAAATGCCTAAAGACAAACTAAACAACATGATTACACGGGACATCCTTGTCTCCGATTAAAAATACAATGAGCTATACCCTACCAAAATAGGTATTTTTGATAAAAAAAGTTTGCCCAACACCCAATGGGGCATAGAACATGTTAAGTTTCTTTTGCGCCAGATTACATAACCCTAGTTTAGGGCTTGGCGAATTAAACGTTATCCACCAAAATAGCACAAATTTTTGCACCTGCTTTTGGCTTTACCTATGCGTAAGAATAATAAAAATGGACTAAAAATAGGGCTTGTACTTTCAGGCGGTGGAGCGCGTGCAGCCTACCAAGTCGGCGTACTTAAAGCTGTTGCAGAAACTCTGCCAAAAGAAACCAATAATCCATTTCCTATTATTTGTGGTACCTCTGCCGGAGCCATTAACACCCTAGCCATTGCAGGTCGTGCAGGCCCTTTTCGATTAAGAATAAAAAAACTAGAAGCTATATGGCGGCAGCTAGACGCTGAAAAAATCTATCGTACCGACTTCTTCGGCGTTCTCAAAAACAGCCTGAATATGTTTTTTTCTTTTTTTAATAGTGGCTATGCCCTTGGTAAACCAAAAGCGCTGCTGGATAACACACCATTGCGTCATCTACTAGAAAACTATGTTCGTTTTCGCCACATTGATGAAGCCATAGCTGCAGGTGAACTCGATGCTGCAAGCATTACAGCTGTTAGCTATAGCACAGGTAAATCGGTTACTTTTTTTCAAGGTACCGATGATATCCACCCCTGGGAGCGATCTCGGCGCGTAGGTGTTCGTACACAACTTACTATTGATCACTTAATGGCCTCATCTGCCATACCCATGATGTTTCCTGCTATGCACATTGGTGAACGTTATTTTGGTGATGGTGCTGTAAGACAGTTAAAGCCCATTAGTCCGGCACTACACCTTGGTGCAGAAAAAGTGTTTGTGATTGGTGTCAGTGACAATCCTTCCCACAAAAGCCAGCAGCCACTAATAAAGCATTCTCCCTCTATCGCTCAGATTATTGGTCACCTGTTCAACAGCGCCTTTATAGACAGTATTGAAAGTGATTTAGAGACTTTGCAAAAAATTAATCGCCTATCTGAGCAAATGTCACTATCAGAACGAAGAAAGAAAGGTGTAAGCGACCTTAAACCAGTCGATTTTTTAGCTATTTTGCCCTCCCAGCCTATTGATAAGATAGCTAGCGATCACCTTAAAGAACTGCCTAGAAGCATCAAGTTCTTTCTTAAATTAACCGGTGCAACAGCCCGTGGTGGTGGTGTCAGTGCGGCTAGTTATTTAATGTTTTCAAGAGGTTTTTGCCGCAAGCTTCTAGATCTAGGGTATCAAGATGGTTTGGCTCAAAAAGATGCTATTATTGAATTTTTTGAATCCTAAAAGAGTTAACACCGATTTTGCCTATTGCTTTGAAACTTTCAACTTGTAAGATGTGTCTTAATTGAGAAATGATGAGCCTTGATAGAAAGGTTTTGATGATGATTTATCAACCAAATGCATTAACTGCATGTGTTGAACAACTAAACTAAAGAGGAAATAGAAACAATGGCCTACGATAAAGCGATTGTCTCCACAGCACTGGATCCCGCTGCCGTTAAAGTATTACGTAACACATATACATTATTAGCTATGACTCTGGCTTTCAGTGCTCTGATGAGTGTTGTAGCTATAGTTGTAAACGCCCCATTCATGGGACTTTGGATGCTTTTACCCTATATTGGCTGCCTCTGGATGGTAGAAAAGAACAAAAATAGCACCGCAGGTCTATTTTGGGTCTTTGCACTGACCGGTTGGCTTGGCTTTACATTAGGCCCAATTATCAATGCCTACCTGGTCACGTCTGGATCTGAAACCGTATTAACTGCCTTAGGTGGAACGGCTCTGATCTTCTTTGCAACCTCAGGTTATGTATTAGTTACCCGTAAAGAACTGTCATTTATGAGTGGTTTTCTGATGACTGGCATTCTGGTAGCCTTTGTTGCAGCTATTGCTAACGTATTCCTACAGATTCAAGGGTTATCACTGGTACTTTCCTGCGTATTTCTACTGCTATCTTCGGGCATCATTATGTGGCAAACCAGCGCCATTATTCATGGTGGCGAGAGAAATTACATTTCAGCAACAGTGACCCTATATGTCATGCTGTACAACATTTTCTCCAGTTTGCTCGCACTGATTGGTATGTCTGACGATTAATCGAATACGACAAACTAGCTATACTACAAAACAGTGTGACGCCACCATCCCCGAATAATCATCTAGATAATCTTGCTGCCTGGTCTGAGATAACAGCCAGGCAGCTTGCCGTTGAAGAAAAAATAGAACTCACCGATGAACATCTGGAAATACTCTACGTAGCACGCCAATTCTACGCAGAATACGGGTTCTCCCCTTCCATGCGCCCATTAATCAAATCTATTGCCGCCCAATTAGACATCAGCAAAGGACGAAGTATCTACTTAATGCAACTCTTCCCTCCTAGCCCAGCACGTATCGCAGCCAAAATTGCCGGACTGCCCAAGCCCAAAAATTGTTTATAGTTCAGTTCTATAAGCTCTCCATCACTAAATATTGGTCTACGAAATACCAACACCTAACCTGTTAAGCTAAACTTCTATTACCAATCGGTCAGTACCAACAAGTCAGCACATCAGAATTAAATAGATAGAACCAGTTAAACTGAAGAGGTCAACATGTCAGATCCTACTAAGCTATCTCAAGAAACTTGCGAAGCCTGCAGACCAGATGCACCCAAGGTTACAGATCAAGAATTACCTGTACTATTGGAGGAAACTCCCAACTGGCATACTGAAAACAGAGACGGTGTACTACAACTTGAAAGGCAGTACGACTTTAAAAACTTCGTAGAAGCGCTGGCATTTGCTAACTGTGTCGGCGAATTGGCCGAACAAGCTAACCACCACCCCGCCATTCTGGTTGAATGGGGAAAAGTAACAGTGACATGGTGGACTCACAAAATAGGCGGTTTACATCGAAACGACTTCATCATGGCCGCTCGAACAGATTTACTTGTTTAAGAAGACTTACCAAAAAAACAAACTCACCCAATAAAAAAGCTGGCTATAAACGCCAGCTTTTTTATCAACAACCGAAGAAAAACACTTATATCATGGCGCCCACTTAGTAAAACTATGGGCACTATTTTCAGCACCAATTAACAACCCATTGGAAGAATCTTCAATCCCTGCTCGCAGTAACTTGTGATGCCTATCAATGACAGACCACAATAATCCTTCTTGGCTTTTATTAACCTCCACATATAAAACATGCTTACCTTCAGCTAACGTCTTTTCAAAACGCTTGAAATGGATATTAGGTTCCTGAATACCCCACATACCTCCTTCCCAGGTGATAAAACCCATAACAATCACAGCGAGTAAAATGAACGGTGTCCAACCAACTGTTTCTGTAACGCCTGAATATTCAGCGACGCAAAGCACTAATACCGCGCATAAAAAGCCAAACATAGCCGCAATAGAAGTTGAATGCACAACATCCTTTTTCATAAACGAAGGAACGTGGTTCAAATGGTGTTCCTCAACACCTGCATCATCCTTACTCAACACATGAATTTGTGGTGTGGTCACACCGTTTTCTTCTAATTCCCTCTCGATAGATTCCAGATCATCAAGATCATCGCTAATATAATAATGCCGTCTCATAAACTACCCTCACGATATGGTTATCAGGGCATAAAGCCCAGCCTATACCTCAGGGACTCTTCACATAAGGGATTACCCATATTGCAAATGGTCCCTGCCACAATAGTCTGTTGAACGACTGAATAAAGTCCTGATTTCATCAACATGATTAAAAGTATAGACGTTGAAAAGGCAGTACTACCCGGAATACAAAAAATTATATATATCAAATAGCTATATTCAAAAGGTGGCGCTAGGCAAGCTAAATCTATAACAGAGCGAAAGCTGAACCTATAACGGAGCTCAAGCTAAATGAATTAGTACTTGGCGTGTAGACACATGATGGCGATGCTCCCATAAAAAAATACCCTGCCACGTACCCAATGCCAATTGCCCATCAATAACTGGTATTGAAATAGAGACTGCTGTTAAAGCCGATTTAATGTGGGCAGGCATATCATCCAGGCCTTCCAACGTATGGGTATACAAATTGTTATTTTCAGGCACTAAACGGTTTAACCAATTTTCCAGGTCTATCCTGACAGAAGGGTCATAGTTTTCCTGAATCAACAAACTTGCAGAGGTATGCTGGATATATAGGGTACACAGACCATCCTCTAAAGAAGCATCGCTGACAACGGTTTTCACTGATGCCGTAATATCGTGTAACCCTTGATGAGACACTGGCACATTAATTTTTTTGATCACAGCCTCTTATATCCCACCTTATTTCTCCATTCTTTTTATTCTTCTTTTACTACCGAAAACCCAAGCCGCTAAGAACCATTTACCCATAATATGATCTACATTAACAATGTAGACGTAATGATAATAACCCTAAAATTAATAGGTTAATACGCATTACCAATGCACCTGTGGTTAATAAAGAGGTCGCCATGGACTATAAGGAAAATCATAAAATAAACTACAAAGAAAATCAGAGTGTTGTGACACCTATCGGATGTCGCAATGGGTTTTCTAAATTATTATCAGAATGGGAGCAACGCTCTGCCAATCAGGCGGATCTGGTTCCAACAGATATTGGAGTTCACAAAACAGACCATATTAAACTGATGGCCTTGTCTAAAATATACCATCTCCCAATAGATGAACTAGCTGGAAGTTTGCTACAACAAGCGCTAGAAAGACTTGAAGCCGAAATGCCCTACATTCCCGGAAGTAAAGTCATACGCGTAGAAGAAGGCGACGAAATATACGAAGACATTGGCCCAACACCACGCTATCTGGCCGCTCAAAAACTTGTTCGGGAAGAACACAACAGAAAAAATAAATAGCATAAACAGAATTCAGTATAATGCGCCTCCGTCATGGAGGCTCCGCATTGCAACCTATCAATCCCGACAACTACCAACAACAACTCGATGAAAAACTGGACCGACTAAAAGCAGAGTTCAGCGGACTAGCTATACCCGAAATAGATATACATGCCTCTGAACCACTTCACTTTAGAATGCGCGCAGAATTTCGTATTTGGCATGAAGATGGCCGCGCCCACTACGCCATGAATAAACCGGGAGAAAAGCGCCCTTATATTATTAAAGACTTCCCCATTGGTTCTGAGATTATAAACCAATTGATGCCAAAATTATTAGAAGCTATCAACGCCTGTGAAACCCTAAGTCGTCGCCTGTTTAGCGCTGAATTCCTTACCACACTGAGTGGTGAAGCACTCATTACCCTGATCTATCACAAACCCTTAGAGCAGGAATGGGAACAAGCGGCCAGAACGCTGCAACAACAACTAGGCGCACCTATTATTGGCCGTAGTCGCAAACAAAAAGTTGTACTGGATAAAGACTTTGTTATCGAACAGCTACAAGTAGCTGGCAAAAACTACCATTACCAACAAGTAGAAACTGGCTTTACCCAACCCAATGCTCGGGTTAATCAGAAAATGCTTAGCTGGGCTATGGAACACAGCACCCAATGCCAAGGAGACTTACTCGAACTGTACTGTGGTAATGGCAACTTTACCTGTGCCCTGGCACAGAATTTTGATCGCGTGTTAGCTACAGAAATATCAAAAATCTCTGTTCGTTCCGCCGAATATAATTTCGCTGCAAACAGCATCGACAATATCACCATTGTTCGTATGTCGAGTGAAGAATTCACCGAGGCTCTAAACGGCGTTCGCCCCTTCCGTCGCCTTAAAGATATCGACCTAAAAAGCTATAATTTCAGCACTATTTTTGTCGACCCACCACGGGCCGGGCTAGATGATGCCACAGTAGAATTGGTTAAACGGTTCGATAATATTCTCTATATTTCCTGTAACCCAGAAACATTAAAAAATAATCTGGAAGGTATTTGCGAAACCCACACAATTGAACACTTCGCTATCTTTGATCAGTTTCCCTATACCCATCATTTGGAATCCGGCGTTTTGTTGAAAAAGAAGCCATAAATATATCCATTCTATTACCAGGGCTGAAAAGACAGCTCGTTATATTTATTCACTAACCACAATCTTGTTAATAAACTTCCAACTCTACAAAATTTAACTTCTTTTTAGATGTATGGCAAACAACAAAAGCCAAACTGATATACCAACTCGTTATTGTTCTGCCTTTTTTCGTATTTATTTTACATGACGTTATTTATGACTTTTTGAGGATGTTTAGTTGTGTAACTACTCAGGTGTAAGTCTTGACCCGAGGCACCCAAGGGGTCAGCAATTCTCTCCATATTCTGTTTCCACATCCTTTCATTAAGAGCATTTGTGATGAGGTGGCGCCAAAACCCGCTTGATATGGGTCAAAAAGCCTAATTTTTTACCCTGTAGTTTTTTTACAACCTATTAAGTGCTGACATTTTTCTGTATCATGTGGCCCCAGAATTTATAAGAGGTCACCTCCCACTGGCCGGTATCTATTCTGACCGGGATCTATTCTAAGGTGACCCTAAAGGCCGGCAATTGCCATTGAGGGAATAACATGACTGATCAAAAATCTAAAATCATCTATACCAAGACCGACGAAGCGCCAGCATTGGCGACCTACTCTTTACTACCCATTGTTAACACATTTACTGAAGCCGCAGGCGTTGAAGTAGAAACTAGTGATTTATCGCTAGCGGGTCGAATCCTTTCCTCCTTTCCAGAGAATCTGACTGACGAACAAAAGGTACCCGATGCTCTAAAAGAACTGGGTGAACTTACCCAGGTACCCAATGCCAACATTATCAAACTGCCAAACATCAGTGCTTCTATCCCTCAGTTACAGGAAGCCATTGCTGAACTGCAATCCCAGGGCTACAACATCCCCAATTACCCTGAAGCGCCTCAAAACGCGGACGAAGAAGCCATCAAATCCACGTATGCCAAGGTGCTTGGCAGTGCTGTAAATCCAGTATTACGTGAAGGTAACTCTGACAGACGTGCACCTTCTGCCGTTAAGGAATACGCGCGCAAACATCCACATTCCATGGGCAAGTGGAGCCAGGCATCCAGAACACATGTTGCCCACATGCGTAGCGGCGATTTTTATCACAGTGATATTTCCACCACGATGGAAAGTGCTGACAGCCTCAGGATCGAACTGGTTGAAAAAGACGGTAAAACCACCGTTCTGAAAGACAATATTCCTGTTCAGAAAGATGAAATTGTCACAGCCCAATTCATGAGTGTTAAGGCATTACGCAAGTTTCTTGAAGAGGAAATGGAAGGAGCAAGAAAAGCTAACCTACTGTTCTCGCTTCACCTGAAAGCAACCATGATGAAAATTTCTGACCCTATTATCTTTGGTCATGCCGTCACTGTTTACTACGAAGATGCCTTTAAAAAGTATGCAGAAACCCTAGAAGAATTAGATGTTAACCCCAATGATGGTATTGGCAGCGTGTTGCGCAAAGTAGATAAGCTACCCTACTCCAAGCGTGTTGAAGTAGAAGATGCCTTCCGCTACTGCTACGAAATACGTCCTGAAATGGCTATGGTTGACTCTGATAGAGGCATCACTAACCTTCACGTCCCCAGTGATGTCATTGTCGATGCGTCTATGCCTGCCATGATCCGAAGCGGCGGCATGATGTGGAATGCCCACGGTAAATTAAAAGATACCAAAGCGGTTATTCCTGATAGCTGCTATGCGACTATCTATCAAGAGATGATTAATTTCTGTAAGCATCACGATGCCTTTGACCCAACTACGATGGGTACCGTGCCCAATGTTGGTCTGATGGCACAGAAAGCTGAAGAATACGGCTCTCACGATAAAACATTTGAAGTGCCCGCAGATGGAACAGTACGCATCGTCAACCAAAATGGTGACGTGGTTCTACAACACGACAATGTCGAGAAAAACGATATCTGGCGTATGTGCCAAGCTAAAGATGCCCCTATCCAAGACTGGGTCAAACTGGCTGTTACCCGTGCGCGTGCGAGCGGCATGCCTGCAATTTTCTGGCTAGATGAAAAGCGTGGCCACGATGAAGAGATGACCAAGAAAGTTGAAAAATACTTGAAAGACCATGATACCGACGGCCTTCGTATTTACATCATGACCCCTGATAAAGCGATTCGCTACACTATGGAGCGCTTGAGGCACGGTAAAGATACTATCTCTGTTACAGGTAATGTATTGCGCGACTACCTAACAGATTTGTTCCCAATTCTTGAACTCGGAACCAGTGCCAAAATGCTCTCTATTGTGCCTCTCATGGCAGGTGGTGGACTGTTTGAAACCGGTGCTGGTGGTTCTGCGCCAAAACACGTACAACAATTTGAAGAAGAGGGTCATTTGCGCTGGGATTCACTAGGTGAGTTCTTGGCTATCGCAGTTTCACTGGAAGACATTGCGACTAAAAATGGTAATCCAAAAGCTGCTATTTTGGCCAAAACTCTGGATCAGGCAACAGGTAAGTTGCTGGATAATGGCAAATCCCCCTCTCGTAAAGTAAGAGAGCTGGATAACCGTGGCAGCCACTTCTACCTGGCATTGTACTGGGCGCAGGCTCTGACAGAACAGACAGAAGACTCTGAGTTACAAACTGCCTTTGCCGGTTTGGCTAAATCCCTTGCCGCCAATGAAGACAAAATTGTTGAAGAATTGACTAACTGCCAAGGGCATTCGGTTGATATCGGTGGTTACTACCAGCCAGATCCTGAAAAAGCTGAAAAAGCTATGCGCCCTAGCAATACCTTAAATGATTTACTGAGCCAAGCCTAAAGACTACGCGAAGTAAAATTTATAGGAATAGTCAGATATAGATAAAGCTCCTGTTGGCCATGTGCTACCAGGGGTTTTTTTTATTTATAGTAAATCCATTACTGGTGGTACCATATCCTCAAAAAATACGCCGAATATCCTACAGGCAACTCTTTAATGAAAATCAATAAAGCGACAACCAAAGCCCTGCTAACACAACGTAAAACACAGAACTTTATTTTTCTTATTTTAGCTCTTTTCTTTTTCAGTACAGTTCAAGCAGAACGGCTTTCCCTATCAGAAATAACATTACCCCCTGATGCAGGTAATATCTATGCCCACAAAATTGCCAGCGATGCCAATTCATCTGATTTTGTTATTTTTATTAAAAAACAAGTGCCCTTACATAAGCACCTCATTCATACAGAAACTATCTTCGTACTAGAGGGTCGAGGAATATTTCAACAAGGTGAGGAAAAAATAGAAATTGGTCCTGGCGACTACCTTAGAATTCCTGAAAACACACCTCATGCAGTCACCGTACTATCAGTCAAGCCATTAAAGGTACTCTCGGTACAAGCTCCTGAGTTTTTAGGCAAAGATCGTGTTTTCATTAAAGAGCCCTCTCTTGAATCCCCCGCCATTAAAGCAACTGCTATAGAGACTGACGAATAAATTTGAATTCAGACAATTTAATAAAAAATTACTGAGATAACGTAAAAGAATATTCTATGAATGATATAACCATTAATGAATTAAAGATGTACTCACCTAATCAGGTGCTAATAGGCTCATTGTTTGGGGGGCCATTAGCCATGTTGTTTTTTTTGTGGAAAAACTTTAAAACGCTCGGTAAATCTAACGAAGCCAAATTTACTGTTATTTATGGCATTGTCTTTGTCATAGCGCTGATCACTTTTCCCCAGTTTCTACCACAACAGATACTAGGCATCATCATTCAAGTGGTTTATTCACTCTGTGCCTTGCAAGTTGTCAACTCAATGCAGATGAGCAAGGACGACATTGAAGATACCGCAAATTACAGTTTTCAGTCCAATTGGCGTGTCCTTGCATACTGTATCTTCTTATATATTATGTGGTTTGCAATTATCTACCCTGTTACTAACTTCCTCGCCGCATTAGGCGTAATTGGTTAATTACTAGCGGTATAAAGAAATAACATTCAAAAGGGGAAATAAATATGGCTGCATACTTGATAGGCTCTGTTTCTATTACCGATGAATCCTGGGTATCCGGATATGCCATCAATGTTCATGACATCGTGCACAAGCACGGGGGGAAATACCTATCTCGTAGTGGGAATGTAATCCAAACAGAGGGTGAGCCTAACAATGTATCCCTAATTGCAGTGGTAGAATTTCCAACCATGGATGATGCTCAGGCATTTATCAACGATCCTGATTATGAGGAGTTTAGAAAATCTCGCATTCAGGGCAGTATCAGTAATGTATACATTATCGATGACACTGATGCTGCAGGTACTATCCCTTACCTTGAACCTTCTTCCTCATAATTCACCTTCTATAAACTAAAAAGGTGACACCATTAGCCTGTTATTTTTTGAGCTAGTTCAACTTGTTAAATACTAGTTAGACTTCTTTAAATAGCAGGTTAATAACACAACTCGGACACCGTTTACTCTCCCTTCGATGTGTTCCGGGTTTGATGTTAACGATATATTTCGGACTGCTGTACCCCGCTTTGCGGTAAAGCCCGCTCCTTTTACATCCAAGTCTTTAATTAATGTGACCGTGTCACCAGCTTGTAGAGCTGCCCCATTACTGTCTAACGTAGGATTCTCATCAGACTCTACATCTGAGCTATTAGTACGACCTGATACATCACCTGCTTTAGCCCATGCAAGGGTATCTTCTTCAAGATACAACATATCTAAAAGGTCCTGGGGCCACCCTTCAGCTGAAAGATGCGTCAATAGACGCCAAGCCATCACTTGAACAGCGGGGATTTGACTCCACATGCTGTCATTTAAACAACGCCAGTGGTTTGCATTGATAGTATCAGGTGCTTCCACCTGCCCTAGGCAGATATCACAAAGTAAAGCAGATTGATACTCAGTGTTATGCTCATGGGGCTGTACGGCAAAAACCGATAGGTTTGAATCTTTTCCACATAATTCGCAGCTGGAATTGCTACGCTGTAACAAAGCTTGCTCAATTGTCATTGAAATATTTTAATCCTGATTATTTTTTTGATCGTTTCCCACAGAATAATAAAGTGGCTCATTCGGTTCGGTTTTTGGTTTGTCTTGGCTGCCATGAAGGGCTGAGGCTTGACCAACAAATGATTTTCCTGCTGCTGTCACAGAACCATCGAGAACACGGCGTGCAGAATCCTCTAGAAATGTTTTGAAAGATTCTTCCAGTTTTTCTCGCTCCTGGTCAAACCTCAATTTTTCTTTTTTACTCAAATTTTTCCATTCTTCCAAAATAGGAATATGGGATGTTGCTTGTGTCAGTTGAAAAAAGACCTGGAAATCAACTTTTTCTTTCTCCGTTAATTCAAGCTGTGAAACCAACATACTAATTCTAATTGCCCCTTCAGTAAGGCTGACCTGTTCTTCTACAATTGCTGAACAGATCACTCTGACGCTGTCTCGATAATGCTCGCGACGGCCTGCCAGTTCTTCTGATAGCTCCTGCTCTTTTTTTTCCCTTTCAGTAGTTTGAGTCCGTAGCTTTAAATACAGATATATTGCATAACCACTCAATCCAACAATAATCAAAATAGCTAATACTATGATGAGAAACCACATTGTGTTCATAAATTCTCTCTAAATAAATACTCTCTAACCAGGTGCTCTCTAAGTTTATATTCCCTAAGCTGGTGTCGTGATTTGCAACTACAATATCAGGAGACATAGAAGATTTAACTCATGGATAAAAAACGAATTACACGTTTATGGTATTAGATATTCTTCTACTGAATATGGGTTATTCTGAAATATCTGAATCAGAAGAAATATCTTTTAATTGGGGCATTTCGTTCTGATCATTTGCTTCGTTACGCCAATTTTCTGGTAATTCACGTTTAGTACGCGCACCCAATTGTTTTAGATCTTCAAATTTTTTCACCAAATTGCCTCGACCCTCTACTAACCGTTTGCGAGTTTGATCCCACGCCATCTGACTCTTATCAAGATGGCGCCCCAAATCATCTAGAGACTCAACAACAAGCACTAATTGGTCATATAGCTTGCCCGCATCAGCCGCTATTTTTTCAGCATTTCGGTTTTGATCTTCATAGCGCCAAATATTGTGAATGGTTCTGAGTGTCGCTAATAACGTACTGGGGCTCACTAAAATGATACCTTTGTCGTAAGCATCTCGAAATAGTGTATGGTCCTGCTCAAGCGCTACCATAAAAGCAGCTTCAATGGGGACAAAGATCAATACAAAATCAAGGGTATTAATGCCCTCTAATTGTTCATAGGACTTCCGGCTCAGACCCGTGATATGGGAACGAATAGAGTTGAGGTGTTGCTTTAAAAACTGCTGCTTTTCAACATTATCATCCGTGCGACAATAACGCTCATAATCTGTTAGTGATACTTTTGCATCAATCACGATATCTCGCTGATCAGGTAAATGTACTATCACATCTGGATTACGACGTTGCCCTTCATCATCTTTGAGGGAAACCTGTGTATCGTATTCTCTCCCCTTTGTCAGGCCAGACTGTTCCAAAATACGCTCAAGAACTACCTCACCCCAATTTCCCTGAAACTTGCTATCTCCTTTTAGAGCATTGGCCAATTGCACAGCATCTTCACCTACCCTCTGTGCCTGCTTTTGCAACTCTACTACCTGCCCAATTAATTTATTACGTTCAGAATTCTCTTTATGATAGGTATCTTCTACTTTCTTACGAAAATCTGTGATGTCCTGCCGTAGTGGGTCTATTGTCGCATTCAGGGTTTGTTTACTTTGTTGGGAAAATTGCTGAGAAAATTTCTCTTGCTTGGCATCAAAAATGCGGTTGGCCAGGTTTTCAAATTCTTGGGTTAGATTTTCCTTTGCCTGCTTCAACAACTGGAGTTGTTCCTCATAGCGGGTACGGTCTCCTTCAAGCCGAGCTTCCAATGATGCTTTATCCCGATTAAGAACCATTGCTTCTTCGCGCAAAGTACTAACTTCTTGCTCTCGCGTTTCCAACCTTTCACGGACAATTTCTAATTCATATGATAATGCGTTTTGAGTCGTCTCTGCAACAGCCTGTTGACGACTTGCTGAGGCTCGGCTAATAAGAAATACCAACAAGCTGCCAAGCCCCAGGCCTAAAACTGAACCGGCAAGAAGAAATATTAAATTTTGTTCACTGATAACCATGTAATTTATCGATCCGGCAGTAGAGCAAGTCTTACCCATCACTTTTGTAATGAGTGGGGTTATGAGATCATTGGGTTACGAGATCCATAAACTCAACACCTATGATCTCTACACCCTAAAAACCCCACATACATAGAATGCAACGTTAGGATAACAAAGATACCCACCATGATGCGCCCGCTTTTTGATATTGCTACGCTTAAGAGCGACATTGAAGCAGGTGCTTTAATACTGACATCCAACAACCGACTGGCGACAAAAATCCGCCAAGCATGGGGTCAGTACCAACAACAGTGCGGCAACTCGTGCTGGACTCAACCAGAAATACACGCCATCGAACAGTGGAGCCACGAACAATGGCTATGCTGCTGTGATGCCGGATCTGAGTATTCTGCTAAGGGTGCCATCATCTCCCAAGCTATGGAGGAAATACTCTGGGAGGAAGTGATAGTAGAAGATTCGGAAAAACCCGACACACTACTTCCTTCCAACTTTTCCACATTAGCCCGCAACAGTTACAGTATTATTCAGCGCTGGCAGATTCCACTCTCTGAATTGAGGGTAGAGCTGCAGACAGCCCTCAAACAAGAACAACATCAGAACTCACCACTGTTATATCGATGGATTGAAGCTTTTCGCAAAAAACTGAAACAACATCAATTGATCACCCCCGCCGATGGGATTTACGCATTACTTCATGCCTATGAAAGTGGCAATAAAGCACCACATACACACATTATCACCGTGGGTTTTGACAGTATTCCTCCTTTGTACCGGGCATTGCTCACAGCAGCGGCGCTAAAGGTCAGCCAGCATTTTGTTGGAAGTAACCGCACTGATCAATCGACAACAACAGCAAAATGCATTCATTTTTATGATGAACAGCAAGAACTTGCCGCTGCCGCTGCCTGGGCAGATCAAAAACAGCAGGAAAACTCCGAACACCGAATTGGCATTGTCATTCCAGAATTAGCAAGAATGAGGGGGCAAGTTGAACGTATTTTCAAACAGCAACTTGAACCAAACCATCAACTACCTGATCAACCCCGGTCAGCGCTGCCTTTTAATATTTCTGCTGGTATTCCATTAAGTAACACTCCAATGATTGATTCAGCATTACTACTGCTGTCACTTAACCGGAAAAAATTACCTCTAGAAAACTTATGCCGCCTACTAAATTCTCCATTCTGGGGTCATAAACAAACCTCACCTGACCAACGATTAAGAGTAAATGCCTCTTGGGAAAAACGCCTGCGCTATCTCGCCCAGCACCAGTTAAACAGCTCTGAATTTCGCTATCAGCTTCACCTTACAGAACAAGTGTTTGAGGCTATTGATAAATCTGAAGACAATACAAAGGCCATGCCTAGTCTCAGTGCAGTACTAGAACAAATGGAAAGCCTGCATCGAGAAATGCCAAAAAAAGCCAGTTTCCTGCAATGGGTAACTTTATTCCAGCAACAACTCGATGTTGTTAACTGGCCAGGACAGCGCTCCCTTGACAGTATTGAATATCAACAGTATCAACACTGGTTGAGAACTTTGGAGCAGTATTTATCCCTAGACCAATTGAATCTGAATGTTTCCCTTAACGATGCTTTGGGGCAACTTCGTCAACTAACGGATCATTGTATTTTTCAAGCTGAAACTGAGGACGCCCCAATTCAGATACTCGGACTATTGGAAAGCAGTAGCTTGCGCTTTGACCATCTATGGGTAACGGGGATGGACAATCACAACTGGCCTCCGAACATTGCCCCGAACCCTCTGCTACCAATTAGCTTACAGCGTAAATACGACACCCCAAGGTCACAACCGGAACGGGAATTACAATTGGCACAAGCTCAAATTACTGGTTTAAAGCAGTCCGCTACCAACGTGATTTTCAGTTATAGCGAATTCGATGCTGCTCAGCTTAGGCAAGTAAGTACCTTAATTGCTGATTTACCTGAAGTGGACCCTACAACCCTTCCCTCTCCAATTGATTTAGCGTCAACACCAGGGGTTAACCTGGAAAAAGTCGATTGTGAATTTGGCCCCTCGTTAACATTAACAACAGAAACATTGGCAACTGAGCAAGCTGAACAACAAACTCAGGTACTGGAACAGATTAGGGGTGGCAGCAGTATTTTTAAAGATCAGGCAACCTGCCCATTTAACGCCTTTGCACGCCACCGACTCGGTGCACAAAAACCACCTGAACCCTTGCTAGGCCTGTCCTCGATGGATAGAGGGTCCCTACTCCACGACTGCTTGGAACACCTTTGGCAACAGTTGGGATGCCAACAGCAATTATTGGGACTATCAGACCAGGCCCTCACACAACTGATTAATGAGGTAGTCATAACGGCCCTGCAGCGCTGGAAGAAGCAACGGCCGGATTTGTTTGGCCCAGAATTTACCAAAATTGAACAACAACGCTTGGTAGTACTTCTGGAACAATGGCTCGCACTGGAAAAAACCCGCCCAGAATTTAAGGTGATAGCTTTTGAACAACACACAGAAACAAACTTTGCTGGGCTACCATTGAAACTCATCATTGACCGTATTGATGAAGTTAACATTGAAGGCAATGATCATGGCCAACAAATCATTATTGACTACAAAACCGGTTCGGCAAACACCAACAGCTGGCTCAGTAACCGCCCAGAACAACCCCAGCTGCCCCTGTATGTACTTAGTAGTGAATCACCTGTAGCCGCTGCTACCTTTGCGGTTATCAATGTCTCGCAACAACAATTTGTTGGATTTTCTGAGACACCAAATTTGCTGCCCAATGTTCAGCCTCCTGGCAAAAGAACTGAGCCCGAGAGCTGGGATGAGCTACTGAAACAATGGCAGCAAGCTCTTACCGCACTGGCTGACGAATTTAAGCAAGGTTATGCCGCCGTTAAATCATTTAAACCAACGGCAATGCAATACCAACAAGAACTGGAACCCCTTAACCGTTTGGCAGAGTTATCATCGATGACTGAAAATAAGGGCGTAGACCAATGACATTGGCAGATGCGTCAACGCGAGAGTTAGCTCTCACCCCCAACCGCTCCTTTGCCGTTTCAGCACCGGCCGGTTCGGGTAAAACTGAGCTGCTTACTCAAAGAGTATTGAAGTTACTGGCCGTTGTGGGTGAGCCTGAAGAAATACTCTGTATGACCTTTACCCGGAAAGCAGCGGGTGAAATGCAGCACCGAATTCTGCAAGCACTAACCCAAGCCAACAATAAAACTGAAGGGAATCTTCCCCAAGATAAAACCAATAGTCACCAACAACTCACCCATGATCTCGCACAAAATGTACTAACCCGAGATAAAGAAAAGCACTGGCAATTGCTCGACAATCCAAATCGTCTTCGCATTCAAACCATCGATAGCTTTTGCTTAAATCTGGCACAACAACTGGCTATAGAAAGTCGTTTTGGTGACTACTCAGAGCCCCTGGATGACCCAACGCCCATTTACCGAGAAGCCATCACGGCTTTACTATTACCAGCGCTGGAACAACAGAGTCCACTAGGACTAGCCATCAGCACATTGCTACAACACCTGGATAATGACCTCAACAAGCTCGAGCAATTGCTGATTAACCTGCTTTCTAAGCGGGAACAGTGGTTGGGGCAGCTGTATCAGTCCCGAGGAGCAAGAGATTACCTTGAGGACTTTCTCAATCAGGTTATCGAAGAAACCCTGAGCAACGCAGGTGAACTATTGGTGTCAGCAGGTAGTGATCTCGCCCTTTTAGCGGATTACGCAGCCAACCAACTCCCTGCCACCAAACAAAATTCTCCTATAAGAAGTTGCCTTGGGATAACCTCACTACCCGCAGCCAAAGCAACTGAATTACCCCAATGGGAGGGCCTTTGTGAGCTTTTAATGACCGCCAAGGATGAATGGCGAAAACGATTAGATAAAAATGGCGGTTTCCCCACAGAAACACTTGATGGAGACAAGGATCAGGCTAAAGCGCAAAAAGAAACCATGACAGTGGTCATCGCTGAATTGCAGACTATGCCTGGGCTATTGGATGCTTTAACTGATATTCGCTATTTACCAACAAACAAGTACGACGATGATCAATGGCAAGTTCTCGATGCATTGACACTGTTACTTCCTGCCCTAAGTGCAGCACTAAGCCTTTCATTTCAGCAAAAGAAGGTTTGTGATTTTACCGAAATAACCCTGGCAGCCTTGCTTGCTCTTGGGTCCGAAGAAGAACCCACAGACCTAGCATTAAAACTGGATTATAAAATTAGTCACATTCTTACCGATGAATTTCAGGATACATCCTCGGTACAATTTGATTTACTCAGGCGCTTAACCGCCGGTTGGCAAACAAACGATGGGCGCAGTCTATTTATCGTGGGCGATGCCATGCAATCCCTCTATGGGTTTCGCAATGCCAATGTGGGTTTATTCCTAGAAGCTCGCAGTTTGCCATTGGGCAATATTCAGCTAGAGCCACTGGACCTCCAGGTCAACTTCCGCTCTCAAGCAGCTATCATCGATTGGGTCAACAGTACGTTTACCCAAGTTTTTCCACCCTGTGACAATATCAGCCGGGGCGCCGTGAGCTATAGCCCCGCAATTCCCCATCACCCTGCGTTACCCACAGAAGCCGTCACTGTGGATGCCTTTATTGATTACCCAGATCTGAAGACTGAAGCAGAACATGTAACGGAACTGGTCGAACAGGCCCGCAAGGATGACCCCGAAGGCTCTATTGCCATTCTCGTCAGGAACCGCACCCATTTAACGGATATTCTAGAAGCACTTCGCGAAAAGGGATGCCGCTGGCAAGCGACAGATATTGATCCACTGGGAAAACGCATGCCCGTGATTGATTTAATGTCACTGACTCGTGCGTTGCTTTCGCCAGCCGACCGTATTGCCTGGCTATCCATACTCCGTGCACCCTGGTGCGGATTAGACCTCAAGGACCTGTTTCAACTAGCCAATTACAAACTCAAGGAAGAAGATCAACAACCAAAGACTGATCGTTACCCCCTGTTATTGCTTAATATCTTTAACCATCAACAGATTCTGGGTATATCCGACTCGGGACAGCAAATACTCAGCAGGGTAAGCCATCAACTAAAACAAGCTTGGGATCAACGCTACCGGAAACCTCTGAGAAGCTGGATCGAGGGTGTATGGATTTCAGTGGGAGGCGCTGCTGCTCTTCACTCTGACACCGAGCTAAATCAATGCTGGCAGTATTTGGATTTGCTGGAGCAACATGAATCATGCGGCACTCTAGAAGACTGGCCTAGCTTTGAAAAAGCAGTGCAATCCCTCTATGCCAAGCCCGATCTATTGGCTGACCCAAACCTCCATGTAATGACCATTCATAAAGCCAAAGGACTAGAATTTGATACGGTTATTATCCCTGGACTAAATAGAAAACCGCGGAGTGATGACAAGCAATTAATGCTGTGGCAGGAGCGTGTCGGGCAATATGGGCAGAACCAATTAATTATAGGCCCCCTAGAACGGACGGGGCAGGAAACAGACCCTCTGTTTCGCTACCTTCAGCGTGAACAAAAAATAAAAGGACAGCTTGAAAAAGCACGTGTTCTCTACGTCGGCTGTACTCGAGCCATCAAAAAGCTCCACCTCACCTACAGCATCGGCAAAGACAAAAAACCGACAGCCAACAGCTTATTGGAAAGCCTATGGCCAGTATTAAGCTCAACCCATGTAGCAGAAACAGACAACTCGAAAAACAGTATTCAATCTCAAATCTTCCAATCACACTATTACCAAGAGAGTGATAGTGAATTAGAAAAAAATGGGGGAAAAGAAGGCCATTTAGAAAAAAATGTACCCTCTCTAAACCATATCTATCGCCTTCCCTCTCATTGGCAGTTTAATCAGCGCTCAAATAAACCTGATGATTTGGTAGCAAACAACGAATGGACAATAAACGAGGGCACAACAGGGCAAAATGAACAGCGAAAACCGTTACAAGAAAACTTATCTGAACTAAATACTGTCTCGCGCCATACAGGCACCGTGCTTCATCGTGTATTACAGCAAATTGTACTGGAAGGAATAGATTACTGGACGGAAACTACTATTTCAAATAGGCAACCTTTCTGGAAAATTCAGCTTCAACAATTGGGTGTAACTGAGTTAGAGAAACCTCTGGCTCTCATACAGAGAGCCGTAAAGAATTGCCTTGAAGATGAAACTGCAAATTGGCTACTTAGTAATAGCCATCAAGACGGCCACTGTGAATATAAAATTGGCTATATTGGAGCAAATGGACAGCCAAAAACTGCTGTTGTCGATCGCTGTTTTATCTCCGAAGGCACCCAGTGGGTCATCGATTATAAAACAGCTGAACCTCTCACAGGGGAATCACAGGAAAGCTTTATTCAACGCGAAACTACCCTCTATCGTGAACAGCTAGAACACTACGCCAAGCTTTTTGAGCAAATAGGAAATTACCCTGTTAAAACCGCATTGTATTTCCCATTAATTAGTCATCTTGCAGTTATCTGATCACTCATATCTGCTAAAACTCTCAAAGATCAATAAAATCAGACCATTCAGAAGGCCTAGTGAAGACTAAGTACTGCCCAAAACACCCTGTTTTCATGTAGAATTCCCCCTTTGTCAGAGTTCTGGGCTAATCACTGAATTCTGGGCACACCTATTAATGAATATTTAAGAACATGGTAAGTACATGACTCAAGCTGTTGAAAACATCAACGTCCGCTCGCAGGATGTTTTGATAACCCCCAAAGCGCTTAAAGAAGAGATTCCTGTAAGTGAAGCTGCACGTAAAGTGGTTACAGAAGGTAGAACCACCATCGAGAATATTCTCGACGGAAAAGACCACCGCATTCTCGTTGTTGTTGGCCCCTGCTCTATTCACGATGTAGATGCTGCCAAGGACTATGCCAAGCGACTAAAAGTCATTGCAGAAGAAGTAAGCGACACACTCTATGTGGTCATGCGCGTCTATTTTGAAAAGCCCAGAACCACTACTGGCTGGAAAGGACTTATTAATGATCCTTACCTAAACGATTCATTTAAAATCACCGATGGACTCCATGTCGGTCGCCAATTATTGCTGGATATCGCTGAGCTGGGGCTGCCCACTGCCACTGAAGCACTGGACCCTATCTCTCCCCAATATATGCAGGACTTGATTTCCTGGTCTGCTGTTGGCGCCAGAACCACTGAGTCCCAAACACACAGGGAAATGGCATCAGGACTTTCATCCGCTGTTGGCTTTAAAAATGGTACCGATGGCAGCTTAACTGTCGCTATTAATGCTTTACAGTCCGTCGCAAGTCCACACCGTTTCCTCGGCATCAACTCCGAAGGTAGTGTTTCTGTTATAACCACGGCGGGCAATCCCTATGCCCATGTTGTATTACGTGGCGGTGACGATAAACCTAACTATGATTCAGTTAGTGTTTCCCTCGCTGAACAACAGCTAAGGGATGCCGGAATACCTACCAATATCATGGTTGACTGCAGCCATGCTAACTCCAACAAAAATCATGATCTACAACCCCTGGTCATGGAAAACGTGACCAATCAGATTCTTGAAGGCAATGAGTCAATTATCGGTATTATGGTTGAAAGTAACCTAAAGGCTGGCAATCAAAAAATTACTCCGAACCTTGATGACCTGGAATACGGCGTATCTATCACTGATGCCTGTATAGACTGGGAAACAACAGAAAAAACATTACGAGATATGTCTGAAAAGCTGAAAGAGGTTCTGCCAAGTAGAGCCTAACCAGACAAACCAATAAATTATAAAAAAACGGGCAATTAAGCCCGTTTTTTAATGTTACATATAAAGTAATAAGTTAAGCTTTTATAAATACACTATCTAAAGCTCTATCTATGGTTCTCTTAAGTTCGACCCGATCCAATCCCATCTTACATTGAATCCTTAAACCGGCCAGAACACCCATCAAATAGTTGGCTTGAGCTTCTGAGCTATCACTTAAATTATCACTTGAACTATCGTTTGAACCATCACAGTTTTTAACTAAACCCATTAGCTTTGCTTCTTCGATACGATGAGCAAACATTTTTCTGATTTTGAATAAATAATCATTTGCGTCATTAGCTAAATCAGGCTGGGTGTTACTTAACTCTGAAACTGTATTGAATAAAAAGCACCCCTTGGAAAGAACCTTGGAATCCTCATAAAGTAGTGCCTGGTAAAAAAAGCCTCTGATAGATTCAACAGGATCATCAGTTTCAATCAAATTAGGCTTTAATAGTATTAAAGAGATACGTTGAAAGTAAAAATCGAGCACTTCTTTAAAAAGCGTACGCTTATCGCTAAATGAAGAATATAAGCTTCCCCTGTTTAGCCCCATCACACTTAACAACCGACTTATGGAACTGGCTTCATACCCATCAGACCAGAACAACCCTAAAGCTTTATTCAGCACATCTTCACGATCAAATTGTATCGGTCTGGCCATCAGCTCCTCCATGTTGGGCAATTCTTTCAGCTGGGATTTACGATCGGTGTGTCATTGAGTATAGGCAAAAATTTTCATCTCGCCTCTTTTCATCTCATTTCATTTTGTTTTTCATCACCGTGGTACCAAATCACCACTAAAACAAACCAGCAACCGTATTTTTTTAGACTATACATCCCTTATCTATTAGCCAATCACAATGGGTAACAATAACGTAAAGAAAAATTATATATACGCCTGACTTCGATCTGAGTGGTCTGTGACATCCCTGATACCTTTCAATTCAGGGATTTTTTCAAGCATAGTTTTCTCTACGCCTTCTTTTAATGTTACATCAGCCTGGCCGCAACCCTGACAGCCTCCGCCAAACCGTAAAATAGCGATACCATCCTCTACATCTTCAAGGCTAATCATTCCACCATGGGCAGCCAAACCTGGGTTAACATCGTTATAGAGCACATAATTGATTTTATCCTCAATAGGACTGTCATCATTAACATTAGGCATGCGAGAATTTGGCGCACGAATTGTCAACTGACCACCGAATTTATCATCAGCATAATCAACTTTCGCATCTTCTAGAAAAGGCAAGCTACGCTGACCAAAATAGGCCTTAAACCCATCCATTTCCATAATGGTATCGTCATCTTCCTCTTCACCAGGACGGCAGTATGCGATGCAGGTTTCCGCCTTTGGTGTGCCTGGGTCAGAAACGAACATTCGAATGCCAATGCCTTCTGTTTCTTGCTTTGAAAGCAAGTCAGCAAGATATTTTTGGGCGGACTCAGTAATGGTAATATTTAGCATTTAGTTACCTGGAAACTTTTCATTTCTTTCATGATTAATAAAGTTTTTATGACTAAAGAGCATTAATCACTCCAAAGCTATACCTGACTAATTTAGTCATGTATTCTACCATTCTTGTGATCAAGCGACAAACAGTGACGCACTTTTTTATAAAGCACCCTTCCCATAGAATATCCACTTCATTCACCCAAGAAATAATGAACACATGGTCATGTGTTCCGATGGATAAACAAGAAGGCGAAATGAGTCATTTCTGCTAGAATGCGCCGCCACTTTACCTATAAAAGCAGTAACCACGGACAAAACTTTGAACACTCAGAAAAAACGTATCAATAGCCTTCATAAAGCAGCCAGCAACCGAATTCTTATCCTAGACGGTGCAATGGGCACGATGATTCAAGCTCATAAATTTTCTGAGGCTGATTACCGAGGCGACCGCTTTGCCGATTGGCACCAAGATGTTGTGGGCAACAACGATTTACTGTCCCTGACACAACCTCAAGTTATTCAGGATATTCATAAAGTTTACCTGGAAGCTGGGGCAGATATTGTTGAAACCAATACCTTCAACTCCACGGCCACCTCACTGGCAGATTATGGTATGGAGTCATTGGTTCGGGAACTTAATGAAGCTGGAGCTAAACTAGCAAGAGAAGCCTGTGATGCCATAGCAACACCAGATCGCCTCCGATGGGTAGCAGGTGTGTTGGGGCCAACCAGCCGTACATTATCTATTTCACCTGATGTAAATGATCCTGGGGCCAGGAATGTCACATTTGATGAGCTGGTCGAAACATACATGGAAGCTACTGAGGGGCTGATTGCCGGTGGCTCCGATATTATTCTAATCGAAACCATATTCGATACCCTCAATGCCAAAGCTGCTATTTTTGCAGTACAACAAGTATTTGAAAACTTGGGACAAACTTTGCCCATTATGATTTCCGGCACAATAACGGATGCCAGTGGTAGAACGCTTTCCGGACAAACTACAGAAGCCTTTTGGAATTCAGTGTCACACGCAAAACCTTTTTCCATTGGTTTGAACTGTGCCTTGGGAGCCAAAGAACTGCGGCCACACATCGAAGAGCTGTCAAGAATTTCAGATACCCTTGTCAGCGCCCACCCCAATGCCGGACTACCCAATGAATTCGGGGAATACGATGAAACACCCGAAGAAATGGCGGCAATCGTCGGAGAGTTCGCCCAAAGTGGTCTGGTTAATATTATCGGTGGCTGCTGCGGTACCTCACCAGACCATATTCGTGCCATTGCTTCAGCAGTAGAACCCTGTACAACACGTGTTATTCCCGAGATGGAACCAGCCTGCCGGCTGTCGGGACTTGAGCCGTTTAATATCACCGCAGATTCACTGTTTGTGAATGTCGGTGAGCGCTGTAATGTCACCGGCTCCGCCCGATTTAAGCGACTGGTATTAGAAGAGGATTACGACACCGCACTGGATGTCGCCCGACAGCAAGTAGAAGACGGTGCTCAGGTCATTGATATCAATATGGATGAAGGCATGTTGGATGCCGTCCATGCCATGACCACCTTCCTGAAACTGATTGCCTCGGAACCGGATATCTCCCGCATCCCGCTGATGATCGATTCCTCAAAGTGGCATGTGATCGAAGCCGGCCTGAAGTGGGCCCAAGGCAAATGTATTGTTAACTCCATCAGCCTGAAAGAAGGTGAAGAGCCTTTTATCAAGCAGGCCAAATTGTGCCAAAAATATGGTGCAGCCGTAGTTGTGATGGCCTTTGATACTGAAGGTCAGGCAGACAATCTGGAACGCCGAAAAGACATTTGTCAGCGCAGCTACGATATTCTGGTCAATCAGGTGGGCTTCAACCCCAACGATATTATTTTTGACCCCAATGTCTTTGCCGTGGCCACAGGTATCGAAGAACACAACAACTACGCCGTGGACTTTATTGAAGGGGCCCGCTGGATTAAACAAAACCTGCCAGGAGCACTGATTTCCGGTGGCATCAGTAACGTTTCATTTTCGTTCCGTGGTAATAACCCCGTTCGCGAGGCCATTCACTCGGTATTTCTATTACATGCCATTGAAGCCGGTTTAAGCATGGGTATCGTCAATGCCGGCCAGCTTGCGGTCTATAGCGATTTGCCCGATGAACTCCGTGACAAGGTTGAAGATGTGATTCTCAACCGACACCCGGACGGCACTGAGCAGCTGGTAGATATCGCTGAAAAATACCGAGGTGACGGTAGCAGTGAAGAGAAAAAAGAAGACCTGGAATGGCGCAGCTGGCCTGTTGAAAAACGCCTTGAGCATGCATTAGTTAAAGGTATTACCAGCTTTATTGTCGAAGACACAGAAACCGCCCGCCTCTCTGTTGAACGCCCGCTTCATGTGATTGAAGGGCCGTTAATGGATGGTATGAATGTGGTCGGTGATCTATTTGGCGCCGGAAAAATGTTTTTGCCTCAAGTTGTTAAATCTGCCCGGGTGATGAAACAAGCGGTAGCCCATCTTCAGCCTTTTATCGAAGAGGAAAAAGAAGAAGGTAGTGAAGCCAACGGTAAAGTGCTGATGGCCACGGTAAAAGGTGATGTTCACGATATTGGTAAAAATATTGTGGGCGTTGTTCTGGGCTGCAACAACTATGAGGTGATTGATCTTGGCGTGATGGTGCCCGCAGAAAAAATTATCGATACAGCCTTAAAAGAAAAGGTCGATATCATTGGGCTTTCCGGCCTGATTACCCCCTCTTTGGATGAAATGGTCCATATTGCCAGTGAACTGGAACGACGGGAGTTGGACTTCCCACTGTTGATTGGTGGTGCTACCACATCAAAAGCACACACCGCTGTTAAGATTGATCCTAAATACCACCGCAATCAGACCATTTATGTACCTGACGCTTCCAGGGCCGTTGGTGTAGCCAGCAAACTGTTGAGCAAGGAACAACGAGATGCCTATGTGGCGGAGATCCAATCAGAATACGATCAAGTACGTATTCGTACCGCCAACCGCAAACCCAAAGGTAAAACCCTTACCTATACTAATGCTATATCAGCAGGCCTGAAACTGGACTGGGAAAACTATCTTCCTCCTATTCCCACCTCATTGGGTGTTCAAGTGCTGGAGGATTATCCACTTGAAGCCTTAATCGACACTATTGATTGGACACCCTTTTTCATCACCTGGAATCTGGCGGGCAAGTACCCGAAAATCCTGCAGGATGAAAAGGTCGGCGAAGCCGCGCGCAATCTGTTTGATGATGCCCAAATCATGCTGAAACAGTTAATTGCCGACAAACAGCTCAAAGCCCGGGCAACATTTGGGCTCTGGCCAGCCAATACAGTAAATGCTGACGATATTGAAGTCTATGCCGATGAATCGCGCACTCAAGTATTATCAACCCTGCACCAGATTCGCCAGCAAACCCAAAAAATGGGGGCATCAAGTGAAATGACCTCCCTAGCCGATTTCGTAGCCCCAAAAGATACGGGTATCAACGATTATATCGGTGCGTTTGCCGTTACAACGGGTATTGGCGTAGAAGAGTTAGCTAGTGAATATGAAGCCAAGGGCGACGACTACAACAGTATTATGGTCAAAGCCCTGGCAGATAGATTGGCCGAAGCTTTTGCCGAACATCTGCATATGCGTGTAAGAAAAGAGTTTTGGGGCTATGCCAATGAAGAAGCTCTGGCTAACGAAGAACTTATCAAAGAGCAATATCAGGGAATTCGACCAGCGCCTGGCTATCCTGCTTGCCCTGACCACAGTGAAAAACAATCACTTTTTGCCTTGCTGGATGCAACTAACAATACAGGTATCTCGCTCACTGAAAGTTTTGCCATGATGCCTGCCGCATCCGTTAGCGGTTGGTATTTTTCACACCCGCAATCCAAGTATTTCAACACGGGTAAAATTCAGCGGGATCAACTGGAAAGTTTAGCTTTGCGTAAAGGTGTTCCAACCGAACAACTACAACGTTGGCTGGGCTCAATAATGGATGACGCTTAAATGAGTGATGACAAACAAACTACTGATCAAAAAAGAATGGTCGAGGAAACCAATATTAAGAAAACGACCAAGGAAGAACTGGACAGTATTGAAGTAGAAGAAAAAGCACCCAGTTTTTGGCAAATTGTTTTCAGCACAATGTCAGCATTTTTAGGTGTGCAAAGCAACAAAAACCGTGTCAGAGACTTTAAACATGGGAACTTCCTAGCCTATGTTATATCAGGCCTTATCTTCACCGCTGTCTTCATTTTTTGTGTGGTTTTTGTCGTTAAATTAGTATTAAGTAATGCTGGCATGTAAGAGTTACTTACCAATTTATATTTATTCAAGACATAAAAAAACGGCCTTTCTGGCCGTTTTTTTATGATCAAATACTTACAATTACTGATTACTAATCCAGAAAAGTATTGCGATCACAAATATACTAACGCTTGCTATGGCTGCAATAGCATCTGCACAGCTATCGCTACCTTGTGATTCTGATTGCTGAGAAACGGCTTCTTCAGACATGTTCTAAACCTCGTTTGCTGCTGGAACTGAATATTATTGGCTACGCCAAGCCTTATTTTGTCCTGAGATTTTAATTTTAGTTATAAGCAAAGATCCAAATCTTAACTACAATGCTCAGGCGGTCAGGATTGTATCAGCATCATTTTCTCTTGTCCCCCTTTTGTGAACTATCTCCGCCTCAGTTGTTATTCCCTAACTCAATGATCATAGAGAGAAAAAATCCTTCAAATTATCCCTGACGACGCTATTATTCCAATCCCACTGACAAGCCGAATCATTCCCTGTAGAATTCGCGCCTTTCTGCTGCCCTATAAGCAACAGACACACTAAAAACCTTACTATTTATATAAGTATTTTTTATGTACATATACAACGAAAACGATCAAAAAATCATTGAGCAGCGAGTTGCTCAATTTCGTGGACAAACAGACCGCTATTTAGCTGGTCAATTAGCAGAAGAGGAGTTTCTGCCCCTTCGTCTACAAAATGGCCTGTATGTACAACGCCTAGCCCCCATGCTGCGTATTGCAGTGCCATACGGGCTTCTTAATACCAAGCAACTGCGTAAACTGGCACACATTGCTCGCACCTATGATAAGGGCTACTGCCACATTACCACTCGCCAAAATATCCAATTTAACTGGCCACAACTGGAAGAAGTGCCAGATATTCTGGCCGAGCTTGCAGAAGTGCAAATGCATACTGTTCAAACGAGTGGTAATTGCATTCGAAATACAACGACAGATCAGTTTGCTGGGGTTGCGCAGGATGAACTAGAAGATCCTCGTCCCTGGTGTGAAATGATCCGTCAATGGTCTACTTTTCACCCTGAATTCGCTTTCCTACCTCGCAAATTTAAAATTGCGGTTTCAGGAACAGAGGGTGACCGTGCTGCTATCCAGGTACATGATATCGGCATCCAGATTGTTAAAAATGATAAGGGTGAAATAGGGTTTAAAATTCTTGTAGGTGGTGGCCTGGGTCGTACACCCGTTATCGGTAGTGTGATCCGTGAGTTCCTTCCTCAGGAAGATTTACTTTCTTACTTAGATGCTATTTTGCGTGTCTACAACCGCCATGGTAACCGGGCAAATAAATATAAGGCTCGAATTAAAATTCTAGTACGTGCCTGGACCCCGGAAGTCTTTGCTGAAGAAGTAGAAGCTGAGTGGGAATACACAAAAAAAATACCCTGTGATTTAACCCGAGAAGAAATTAATCGGGTCAAAGGCTTCTTTACCCAACCCGATTATGAATCGATTGATAACAACGATGCTGAGCAGCAACTGAAAACGCTAGCTGACGATAATGTTGCATTTGGCAAGTGGCTACAAAGAAATATCCATGCCCATAGAATACCCGGGTATGCCGCTGTAACACTGTCATTAAAACCAACAGGTGTGGCACCAGGCGATATCACTGATGTACAACTAGAGGCTGTGGCTGATTTAGCAGACAAATACTCATTGGGTGAAATACGTACCACTCATAGTCAAAATTTGGTCTTGGCTGATGTTAAAAAATCTGATCTTTTTGAACTTTGGCAGCAAGCCAAGTCTGGAGGCTTTGCCACACCAAATATCGGAACACTGACGGACATGATTTGCTGCCCGGGTGGTGATTTCTGCTCCCTGGCAAATGCAAAATCTATCCCTGTAGCTGAAGCTCTACAGCGCAAGTTTGATGATATGGACTATGTCTACGACCTTGGTGATTTATCACTGAACATTTCAGGGTGTATGAATGCCTGTGGGCACCATCATGTAGGCAACATTGGCATCCTGGGTGTTGATAAAAAAGGCGACGAATTTTATCAGGTTCAGTTAGGTGGAAATTCTGATACTGATACCACCCTAGGAAATGTACTTGGCCCCTCTTTTGGCAGAGACGATATGCCCGAGGTTGTAGAAAAGATTCTTGATGTCTATGTTGAAAACCGCACCAATGGCGAGCCCTTTACTGAGACATACCGCCGCATAGGAATAACCCCATTCAAAGAACGTGTTTATTCAAAACCAACTGATCCAAAGGAGTCTACCGATGCCTAAGATAATTAAAGATGGCCAGGTAATCGACGATACCTGGGTGATTATTGATAAAGATTTTGAAGGGGAGCTGCCCATGGCAAAGGTACTATTGCCCATGCAGTATTACCTGGATAAACGGGACAGTCTAAATCTGATGTGTGCTGGTCTTTGGATAGATAGTGAAGAAGAAGTAGAAGCTATTGGCCTTGACGCCAATATGTTTCCCCTTATTGCCGTCAATTTTCCATCATTTATGGATGGCCGTGGCTTTTCAATTGGCCGTCTTCTCAAAGAACGTTATGGTTTTACCGGTCAATTACGCGCAATTGGTAATGCCATACAAGACCAACTGTTTTATCTAAAACGTTGTGGCTTTACCTCTTATGACCTTAAGGATGGCACCGACTTAGAAGCCGCTTGCCAATCTCTAAATGATTTTGACGTGAGCTATCAAAGCGCATGCGACCAACCAGAAGCCTTATTTCGTCGAGATTAACTAATGTTAATACGCCTGGCGTAATAAAAAATCCTTCTTGTTGCCTCTTACAACGACAAGTTATTGCAACAGGAAACTTGCTGCCTTAAGTCCCATCCCTCACAATAAGGTATAAGGGGATTTATATGAACGAAGCAGTTTTCCAATCGTTCTTTCTAATTTTTACCGGTTCCGCCATTGTTGCTTCACTGGCAATTTATGGTCGTCAGCCCCTCCTTGTTGTCTATATCGCACTGGGAGCATTGATCGGCCCTTATGGACTTGGCTGGGTTCAGGACGTACACCTACTTTCTGAAATTTCAGAAATCGGTATTATTTTCCTACTTTTTTTACTGGGTCTGGACTTACAACCTCAGTCCTTAATAGCGGCACTCAGAAAAGTTACCGTTGTTACCCTGATCAGCTCTTTTTCATTTTCTGCCATAGGCTATCTGATTGCCCATTTATTTGGGTATACCGTTATCGAATGCCTGATTATTGGTGCAGCAATGATGTTTTCTAGCACCATCATTAGTATTAAATTATTACCGACAACCATTCTTCACCACCGCCATATTGGTGAAATGATGATTGGCCTACTGTTGATGCAAGATTTCATCGCTATTTTTGTCTTACTGGTATTACTTAGTGGTGAAGGTGGTCAAATTGATGTCATGCAAATTGGTGTGACATTATTTGCTTTACCCCTAATCATTTTGTTTGCCTTGGCCTTTGTGAAGTGGGTTTTACTCAAACTTATCGCCAAATTCGATCAAATGGGCGAGTACATTTTTCTACTAGCCATTGGCTGGTGTATGGGATTATCTGAACTGGCTGAAGTACTAGGACTATCTCGTGAAATCGGTGCCTTTTTAGCCGGTATTACCATTGCTTCAAGCCCTATTGCTCAACATATTGCACTGACACTGAAACCCCTTCGGGACTTTTTCCTGATCATGTTTTTCTTCTCTTTAGGTGCAGGATTCAACCTGGGATTACTACCAGAAATTGCATTAGCTTCCGTCGTACTTGGTACAGCAATGCTGGCACTGAAACCCGCAATATTTCGGTTTTTATTGGGGCGCCAAAGTGAAAAAAAGATTTTGGCATGGGATATAGGTTTTCGGTTAGGGCAAATCAGTGAATTCTCACTGCTTATTGCCTATGTCGCTTTCAATGCCTCCCTTATCAGTGTTCAGGCTTCACATTTAATCCAGGCAGCAGCCATTCTTACCTTCCTGGTATCAAGCTACATTGTTGTCTTCAACTTCCCCAATCCAATTGCGGTGAATGAGAAATTGAGGCGAAACTAATAGTTTGATCACTTAAAGAAAAAAGGCCGAATAAACAGTAATGTTATTCGGCCTTTTTCTTTATTCACTTCTTCTAATACTATCAACTGGTTTTCGGCGAAATATTAATCAAGAAAACCTCTTTGCTGACAACCTATTCCACCAACGCAATAGCAACCTATCCGCACTACTTTCAGCGGCTAAACCAACTTTTTCAGGCAACGTTTTGTGATGTGCATATTTAACTTCGTAAATATTTGCATCAGCAGAGAGCTCAACAATATATTCATCGCTGGTCATTAGCTCATCCACAAGGGACAACTCTTTTGCCCTTGTGCCCAACCAAATATCGCCTGTTGCAATGGCATTAATATCTACACTGTCTCGGTGCTGGGAAACAAAATCCTTAAAAAGCTCATGGGTGTCTTCTAGATCTTCTACAAACTTTTCACGCCCTTCATCTGTATTCTCACCAAACATGGTCAGTGTACGTTTATGTTCACCAGCTGTGTGTAACTCAACATCAACATCATGCTTTTTCAATAAACGATTAAAATTAGGTAGTTGAGCCACAACACCAATAGAACCCAGAATAGAAAATGGAGCGGCAAGAATCTTATCGGCGACACATGCCATCATGTAGCCACCACTTGCTGCGACCTTATCAACACATACAGTTAGGGGGATGCCTTTTTTCTTAATGCGATCTAGCTGGCTGGATGCCAACCCATAGCTGTGAACCATGCCGCCTGCGCTTTCCAGGCGCACAACAATCTCATCTTTGTCATTGGCCTGGCTTAACACTGCCGTAATTTCTTCACGTAAATTAGTGGCCGCAGAAGCTTTCATATCACCCTTAAAATCAAGCAGAAAGACTCGTTTTTTTTCTGACGGTGCTTTTTTACTGGCTTTAGCTTCTTTCTTTTTTTGCTTTTTAAGTTGTTTTTGTTCCGAGGGGTTCAACATCGCACCATGCAAAGCATTACCCATATCATCCATAATTTCATTGAGGTGGGTAATTTCTAACTCACCGCGAGTATTCTTACGCACTCGACCACCCAACCCTGCCAAAACACCGACTATAATCATAACCGCAATAACAAAGGTGGCTGTTTTAGCCAAAAATAAACCGTATTCAGTAATGAATTCCAATCTCTAACTCCCTCTTACTATTAATATCATCATTAACTGCACAAACTGGCTGGCGAGTGTATCACTGCCAAGCCGTAATCGCTTCTCTACTTGCTGCATTGGTAGGGTGCACAGACAAACCTGAATAGCCCATTCTGATCTCATAAATAGCACCATTACGCATAGGGACATAGGTTGCTGAACCATAGGAAGCATCAATCCATTGATCAAGCCACTTTAGATCCCTTAAATAACGCCACATATCAATGCCATAGTTATTATCGCTGATAGGGTAGACTGTTCGTTCCGCATGTAATTCTTGCTGCAGGGAATTATATCTCCCACTGATACGATCCATTCGATAAATCGTTTCAAACCCCAGACGAGTCAAATTGGGGTGCCAACGGATAATTCGAGCATCGACTTGCCACTGATCACCTTTAAGCTGGAAATAATTCTTCTGGTAATCATCTGTAATGAGTGTAGCGGTATAGGATTGGGGAGACATTTTTTCTAAATGCACTGTGGCCACAGCTGATTCTTTTAGCAACTGACGATAACTCATAATATCGAAGCCACCGAAGATCAACGCAATGGAAAATATTAAAAGTACCAGCGGTAAGATTGCCCGAAACAAAACACCGAGAACGCCCCTTCTTATCAACATCAAAAGAGACATTAGAAATAACAATACACCTAAAACCAATGGTAACAACACAGGTAAAGTAGCCAGCATAGTTTTACCGCCCTAACTCTATGCACTGATTAACAAAATGTTCAATCAGTCGACCAGAAAGTGTATAGGGATTTGGACATGGCGGTAAGTTTTGATAGTGCCACCAGTCGGCCTCTGCAATTTCCCGCTGATCCACTTCAATCTCACCAGCTTTATATTCAGCACGAAAACCTAGCATCAGTTGACCAGGAAAAGGCCAAGGCTGACTACCAAAGTACTTTAGATTTTCGACCTCAATACTAACTTCTTCCTTAACCTCCCGGTGCAATGCATGCTCAACTGTCTCGCCAGGCTCAACAAAACCAGCTAAAGCACTAAAATATTGTCGCTCCCATGCTGCATTTCTAGCCAGTAGGCAATGGTCTTCTCTGGTTATTACTACAATGACACACGGGGAAATTCGAGGGTAAAACTGCTTATTACAGTCATGACAAATACGAGCATTATCAACCGGAGAAGCGGCCGTTTCTTGTCCACAACTACCACAAAACCGGTGCTCCCGATCCCAACTGATAATCTGGCAAGCCCGCCCAGCCAAATCAAAGTGCAAGTCATCAACTTGCCCTAGAAAAGACCTTAAAGCTCGCCACTCAAACCCCAGAGGAATCGGGGTATTGGGCGCATGAAATAAAGCGTAACAAGGCCTTTTATTGTATATACCAAGAAGATGTAGTGTTTCACGATCAATAGAGTCCTGAGTGGACTCATAGATAAACTTATGACTTTCAGCCTGGCAAAGTAATTGCTGGCCAGAGACAGAAACAAACAATGGCTTAACTTTCGCCATATTGGCTGGCAAAGTAGAACAAGGGTAAAAATTATCAGCTATAACATACACCCTTAACAGCTTTAGATTTTGCAGCCACAAAAGTTAGTAGTACAAACCAGCTATATCATGACTCCAGTCGAGTTAAGCACCCTTCTGCAACACTCAGCACAGAATCATCAAAACTGGGATCCCATCGACGATTATCCAGATAATACTCAAGACTCACTACAGCATCGGCAAACACGTCCATCATTGCTTCTGGAACACCATCCTGGCTGCTACCAAAATGTTGCTCAAAGTAATTAAGGCAACGTTTGGCAACAGCTGTAGCACGATCAAGCCCCAAAATATCGACAGAACCAACTATTGCCCTGAAGTTATCAAGGATAGATTCCCCATTATCGTCACCACCCAGACCATCATCTGCCATTCCATCACAGAAATCACCTGAGACACGCATAACCTCAGCAAGATTAATCAGTGCTTCTTGAATAACACGACGTTCAGCATGATTGACAACGTTAGACTCTACGATACCTTTTAATGATTTTTGATTAATGTCATAAAGTTCTTGCTCTGTAGGAGACTCGTCACGCAATTCAACTACAACAGAATCTAGATAAAGTAGTGTATTCACCATTTCATCAATCAACTCGTCTGATACGGCATCAGCAGGAAGCGCCTCATGCAGTGCTTCAGCATGCTGACCGCATCTCTGCCCTACTTGTGAGAGACCTAACATCAGACATATTTCGGAAGTATTTTTAAAACCTTCCTGAAGCTGTTTTCGGTATTCCTGATTTTCTTCAGGGTTGAGCACTAATTCATCAAGGTTAAAGCTCAGCTCATCATACTTATCACTAAGCACAAGCATAGTTTCATGGAAATTAGCACCTCCATTTGCCACCATTTGAGCGCGAAGATTAGCTATTTCCTTGGCAGAAAAACCAAGGGGCTCCAGCCCCAATCGATCTCGTAGCTTCTCTGCACTCTCTGTCCCACAACCCGAAAGTAAAAAGTGAGTAGCCATAGCCCTTTGATGGGCTTCGGGATAGCTTTCTTCGTGGGAAGCATTTTCAGTTAGCATTTTTAATTGGCGCTCAATAGCCATAAGAGAACGTAAGCGAGTTTGCTCAAAACCAAGCACACCTCGATACAAAGCACCTAGTACTTCAAAAACCATAGACCAATACAATAGCTCCGATTCATCCGTCATCACTTTACGTAAACGATGGATACCATGAGCCATAATCTTTACTGCAGCTTTTCGACCATTTCCTCGTACCGCATGTATCAAACCTTTTTGGAACAAATGTCGGGCAAGGCGGATAACTTCAAGCTGATCCGCATCTTTAGACATCAGCAGACTAACAACAGGCTTTTCTGGTAATCGGTCAGAAAGAAAGAAGTACTCGTCTCTCAGCACTTCACCCCGGCACTGACGCAATTCATTAATTTCATTCAATAAAATCAGTGGGTTATCATATTCCAACGACTGCACTAATTGAAAATAACTAGGGAATAGTTTGATTGCATTGGCAACCGCCTCCCAATGTTTTTCTGGCAAGCCATCAACTTCAACGGGAGTTTTAAGCAACTCTATCGTTTCTGTTGCTAGAACACTCCCTCCAACGACCTGAAGTAGGGAAAACACGCCATTTATGTGCGTTAAGCCCTGCAATAAAGGTTCCATATCTCCTACGGGAGAAGATTGATCCAGTCTGGCGACCAAACTTTCCATTTCCGATTGGAGTTCATCTCGCACCAATTCCAGTGCTTGTTTATTGATCGAATACATAGCTATACATTATCCATTATGTCGATGGCTAATACTTGCAAAAATACCTGCCCCGTTATACCGTTCGCTTCAAGCCAACAGAGTGATAATAACACTATATTCTCCTCATTTGAGCCCAACAAAACAGACCAAAATAATAAGGACAAGCTCATGCCGCAGCCAATGCTCCAGGCCTTCACCAAAAACTTCCTAGGTAACTCTCCTGATTGGTACAAATACACCATACTGGCATTTTTGGTTCTCAATGCAGTTCTTGTCTACACCGTAGAACCTTTTATTGTAGGTTGGCTACTTATTATAGAGTTTATCTTTACCCTGGCCATGGCACTCAAATGCTATCCGCTACAACCTGGTGGATTACTTGCCATTGAAGCAGTTGTGCTTGGCCTGGCAAAGCCCGAAACGGTTTACCATGAAGCTCTCGCTAATTTTGAAGTTATTTTATTGTTGATGTTTATGGTTGCAGGCATCTATTTCATGCGTGACCTGCTGCTATTTACCTTCACTAAGCTTTTAATCAAAGTTAAATCGAAAACTATATTGTCCCTGATGTTTTGTCTCTCGGGCGCAGTTTTATCTGCTTTCCTTGATGCACTCACAGTAACAGCTGTTCTTATCAGTGTGGCCGTTGGTTTTTACTCGGTCTACCACAAGGTGGCATCAGGAAAAGAAAGTCATCACGACCACGATCACTCTAATGATACATCTGTACAAGAATACCATAGAGAAGACCTGGAAGGCTTTCGCGCATTCCTACGTAGTCTAATTATGCATGGAGCTGTTGGTACCGCATTAGGTGGTGTGACCACTCTTGTTGGCGAACCTCAAAACCTATTGATTGCAGAAAAAGCTGGTTGGAACTTTATAGAGTTCTTTCTAGCTATGGCACCAGTCACCATGCCAACACTTGTTGCTGGCCTTGCTACCTGCTTATTGCTTGAAAAAACTGGTTGGTTTGGCTACGGCTCTCTGATACCAGAAAATGTCCGCAATGTTTTGGTCGATTTTGACGAAGAAGAATCTAAAAAACTTACGAGTAAACACAAAGCCTCCCTAATAGTACAAGGCTTAGTAGTCATATTCTTAGTTGTAGGTTTGGCTTTTCACCTTGCGGCTGTAGGCCTAATTGGTCTGACTGTGATTGTGTTGCTTACCGCATTTAATGGTATTACTGAGGAACATAGAATTGGCCATGCTTTTGAAGAGGCCCTGCCCTTTACTGCACTTCTAGTGGTATTTTTCGCTATCGTTGCCGTTATTCATGAGCAGCACCTATTCTCACCGGTTATTAATGCAGTACTAGCAATGGACGAGAGTATCCAGCCCTCGATGTTCTTTATCGCTAATGGCGTATTGTCCATGATCAGTGATAACGTCTTTGTTGCAACGGTTTATATCAATGAAGTAAAAGCTGTGTTTGATGCCGGTAAAATCAGCAGAGAGCATTTTGATCTTTTGACCATTGCAATTAATACCGGTACCAACCTTCCCAGTGTCGCCACACCAAATGGGCAGGCTGCTTTCTTGTTCTTATTAACTTCGGCTGTCGCACCACTCATTCGGTTGTCATACGGAAGAATGGTTATTATGGCACTGCCCTACACCATCGTATTATCAATAGTGGCTCTTCTAGCTGTTATTTACATACTCTAACGTTTAGATAAAATTTGAATATGACCTCAGGCCTTCATTGTTACTTCTGTATACGTTGTCACAATGAAGACCTGAAAGAAGGTCTTTGCTTGATTGATCTGCTTTAAAAATTACTGCTCCTCAGACGACAACCAAACACAACCTCCTTCACTTACCTTATCAATCTGGTTCAATTTTTCCTTGTGCAAATCCAATTCTTCTTGGTTGGCTCGAAGGATTTTCAACGGCGCTCGATCAGAGGAAAGGCGACGAATATCGCTTTGTACTTGACCGTCTCGTTGACTGCCATGGCTACCAAGAATCAAATCAACTTGGCCACCGGTCATAAGTAGATATACATCCGCCAAAATTTCAGCATCAAGCAAGGCACCGTGTAGATCCCGCTGAGAGTTATCTACACCGTAACGCTTACACAACGCATCAAGATTGTTTTTCTGTCCGGGGTGACGCTGACGAGCCATAACCAGGGTATCGATAATCCCACAATGGTTCGCTACTGGCGTGTAGTCATCTAATTTTCCAAATTCATGGTCAATAAATCCCACATCAAAAGGGGCATTATGAATAACTAACTCAGCCCCTTTGACGAATTCAAGAAATTCATCGGCAACGGAGGCAAATACCGGCTTATCTGCCAAGTACTCGTTGGTAATACCATGGACCTCCATAGCGCCCTGATCGATCTCACGCTCGGGGTTAATATACTGGTGATAGTGACGCCCGGTTAAACGTCGATTGACCACCTCAACACACCCAATCTCAATGATTCGGTGATCCTGGCTAGTTTCCAATCCGGTAGTTTCTGTATCCAGTACAACCTGTCTAACCATATCCCCTAAATTCTCTCTTTTTAGCCCATATTCAAATTTACTAACATCAGTCCGAGTTACAGATTCGCTCTATAGCTCATCTATACCTTTGTTGGCCAACTGGTCTGCAATTTCATTTTCCCTATGACCACTATGTCCTTTCACCCAATGCCACTCCACCTGATGATGCGCGGCCTCAGCTTCCAAACGTTGCCATAAATCCACATTCTTTACTGGCTTTTTGCTTGCTGTTTTCCAGCCTCGCTTCTTCCAATTTTCAAGCCAGCTGGTAATACCTTGGCGAACATATTCAGAATCTGTGGTGAGGACAACATTACAAGGCTGCTTTAGTGCCGCCAATGCTTCTATAGCTGCCGTGAGTTCCATACGATTATTAGTCGTTTCTGACTCACCACCATAGAGTGTTTTTTCCTTACCGTCACAACGCAATAGTACTCCCCAGCCACCCGGCCCAGGATTACCGCGACATGCTCCATCAGTAAAAATTTCCAAATCTTTCAATATCGTTCCCCAATAATTAATATCAATCTTCTAGGATACTACCTGTTAACTTATTATCTTGTTTGGCCTTAACGTTAACATCTACCGATTGAGTATCAGTCAAATCCATACGAGCTTCTTGATCATAAGAGGCTTGGTCATTTTCCCTATGGGCTCTCTTACCCCTAAACTCCCTATCCCTAAACCCTCTATCCCTAAAGACGGCCTGCTGAATACCATTTCTCTCAATAGCGGGCGCAGCCGGTATACGAATTGATTTCCATTTCCTTGGTTCAGACAAAGTAGGCCTGGCAACGTATTTCTTTGCCACTACGATGTAGTAAGCACCACCGGGCATCTTATATTTTTGCCCCAATCTATCCATAAAACCCTGTTTGTTTTCTTCACTTCTCCATCGACTTGGCCATGAAAAACAACCTGAAACCGCTCTCACTGGTTGCACATTAAGCAATCTCAACCAATCAAGCATACGCCCATAACGCAAGCTGTGATGTCGCCATACGGCCTGTGATGAGAACAATCGTGCGGGCCATTTTGTTAAGCCAAAGGCGCTGTAAGGATTCATCACCACCAAAATCATATGACCGCAGGGTTTTAGCACTCTAGATGCTTCTTTCAGCACCTCATGGGGTGAAACAGAAAACTCAAGGGCATGGTGCAGTAATACGGTATCCACCGTTTCAGAAGGAAGTGGCAACGCATCAAAATCTGCTACTGCTGTAGTGTCACCAACATTTTCCGAAGACGCTCCCAGTGAAAAACAATGTAAATGATTATATTGTTCGGGCAACTGCTGTCGGGAGGTCACCCCTAAGTACATCATTCTATGTGCACCTGTATCAGGCATTACATAGGACAGCCCCTCTTGCTCATGGCGCAGTAGATATTGGCCATAATTACCATTAAACCAATTTTCAATGGAAGACTGAGAACAAGATAAAGGTGCAATTCGATGCTTTGCATCAAAATATTGAGTCGCTTTTCGGAACAAGTTACGCATTTACGCCCAACACCATCAAATTAAATAAGAGCACAAAGAAGAACTTATACTACACCAGCCGAGTGGTTTATTATAAAGGTATACATTCAATACTACCGATATCCATGATGCCTATTATTGTTCACACCATTCCAGCCTTTACTGATAACTATATATGGCTTTTTCACCAACAGGGAAGTAGCGATGCCTATGTTGTTGACCCCGGTGATGCCAAGCCCGTGCTGGAAGCACTCAAAGATTTGGGTTTAACCTTAAAAGCTATCTTAATAACCCACCACCACAATGATCATGTGGGCGGCATTGAGCAGTTACTCACCCAATATCCAGTGCCAGTTTATGGCCCAAAAGGTATCACCCAAGCAACGGAAATAATGGTTGATGGCGATACATTAGACGTTGCAGGCACCTCATTTAACGTTATCGAAATCCCCGGTCATACCCTGGACCATATCGCATACTACACAGCCAGTGAGCCATTGGTCTTTTTGGGCGACACCATATTTGCTAACGGCTGTGGCCGCTTATTTGAAGGCAGCCCTGAACAGATGTGGCAATCCCTTTCTCGGCTCGCTTCACTTCCACCAGAAACCAAGCTGTACTGCGCCCATGAATACACCGAAGCTAACACCCGCTTTGCTTTAGCTGTTGAACCCGATAACAGTGATTTACAAAAAAGAGCCCAAGACATATCTAAGACCCGAGCTAAAAATAAGCCAACTATCCCTTCAACATTAGAGCTGGAATTAGCAACAAATCCCTTTATGCGCTACAACCAGCTTTCAATCAAAGAAGCCGCTGAAAACTACGGCCAATGTAAGGTATCTACTGAGGCAGAAGCATTTGCATTAATTCGTCAATGGAAAGACAGCTTTTAATCGCCACGAACAAGGTCTAAACACCAGTATTATTCGACACTCTTCACACTAATAGCGTCGCCTGCCATAGATTGAACAAAAACTGTTCACTTCATCACATCAAACCTTTTTATTCCCTGTCATAAATTGATCATGAAGGGACTGGCCAGTACAATTCTTCCCCAGTCAAATACCTTGGTATGCACGTACCCAAGCCAAGCCTTAAAACTAATTATCATTAAGTGTTAAAAACAACGATGCCGATAACAAATATAAGAAGAAATATAAAAACAAAAGCAATCGCCATCAAAATTGTCATTGCACTTGGCCTAACACTTATTTATGGCTGTAGCAGCCAATCATCAAAACAAGCTCAAACAACACACCAACCACAAAGTGTTTCTCAACAGGCTTCTATTGAACAGGATGTAGGCCTACAAAAGCACTCTGGTAACAATAGAAAATACAGCACCCAACAAAAAGTAATACCGCTAAAGACTAAAAAGCGTATTGCCGCTAAAAAATCTTATTCAACAACTAATTCAATAAAAAGTACTGATACAGCAGACTTATGGCCACGACTAAGAAATGGCCTTCAGCTAGGACAACACTACAATAACCCTGGCATAGAAAAACAAGTCAACTGGTATAAAAACAGCCAAAGCTATATCGACCGTGTGATTTCACGTGGACAGCCCTTCCTTCACCACATTATTGGTGAATTAGAAGCGAATGATATGCCGCTGGAACTGGCGTTACTGCCAGCCGTAGAAAGCGCCTTTGATCCTCTCGCGTACTCCCACAGCCATGCCTCTGGCCTTTGGCAGTTTATTCCAGGAACGGGCAAACGCTTTGGTCTGCAAAGAGACTGGTGGTATGACGGCCGTAGAGACCCCGTTGCTTCAACAGAAGCAGCCATAAAATACCTGAAATACTTAAATAAATATTTTGATGGCGACTGGCTACTAGCTCTTGCCGCTTATAACTCTGGCGAAGGCACCGTAAGAAGAGCAATTAAGCGAAATAAAAAAGCAGGCAAGCCTGCTGATTTTTGGTCATTGAAACTTCCCCGTGAAACCCGTGCTTACGTACCTCAACTCTTAGCCATATCACGCATTATTGCCAACCCACAAGAACATGGTATTACGCTTCCAGATGTTGCAGACAAGCCCTACTTTACAAAAGTTGCCATATCCGAGCAGATAGACCTGTCTAAAGCGGCGGGCATGGCAGGCATGAAAACCAAGGAACTGCATAAATTGAATGCTGGTTACAACCGCTGGGTTACCCACCCAGAAGGCCCACAGCATATTTTCTTGCCCATCCACACAGTGAACAAATTCCAGAATTCTCTAGCCAGTACACCTCGCAATCAATGGACACCGATTAAACAATACAAGGTTAAATCAGGTGACTCCCTGTCGACCATTGCCCAACGATACCAAGTGCCGATCAAACACTTACGTAAAACCAATGGTTTAAGAAGTGACTTCCTGCGTATTGGCCAGAAACTGAAAATTCCAGGTACCGGCTTTGATAGCCCACATGTCGGTGCGATGAGTATCTACACCGTTAAAAGTGGTGACTCTTTGTGGAAGATCGCAAAAAACAAAAAAGTAAGCGTGAGAAACATTGCTAAATGGAATAATTTGGATGTGAAGTCACCGCTTAAATTAGGCCAAAAACTTAAAGTACAGACCAATGGTAACGCCACATCTTCTGCCAGCCTCAAAAAGTTGAGATACAAAGTACGCCAGGGTGATTCCCTCTACCGTATCGCCAGCAAGTTTGATATTAAAATTAATGACATCCTGGCATGGAACAAGCTCAATCCTAAAAAATACCTTAAGCCTGGGCAACGGCTGACATTGTTTGTGGATGTACTAAATATTTAGAAACGGGTAGCTAGATCACGGATAGTACTTTTTCTCAAAAATAAATGCGTCCCCTTTTCTACTCGCTTTTCTTCTTAAGGCATCGCCCAAATATTTTGGATGTTGCTTGTCATTAAAAAGTATGAAATATTTCAACCAATAAAGGTAACTGGACATTCTGCACTTGCTGTAACGGCGAACCCACATAAATGATTCAACGGATTGAAGAAAGGGAGATTGTCACATGGTGTTAGCCTCATCCTTGAAACTAGTTTTCTCTAGCCTACTCAAATCGTACCGCAAGTTAGTGTTTTTAAGGCCAACCGCCCTTTTATCACTCCAAGATAAGAAATTATCCTATATTTTCAATATATTAAAAGATCTTTATTTCGGTAATAAAAAAATAAAAGGCGGCCTTCTAATAATTATTATGAGGCCAACGGCCTCATTAACATACTGTTAAAGGGGCTTAAGCTCATTGCCTCTTACGACAAAATCAAGGGTTCCCCCGTTGTGTCCATCTGGATGGATGATGAAATGCAACCCGCCATTTTTCACCTGTTGAACTGCCACCCTAAAATCCGGTGATATTTCTACTGGATTTCCGTCTTTGTCCTTGCTCGCAACGGTGGTTTCCAAAAGTTGTTGTAGTGTCATGGTTTTTTCGCTCCAATTAAGGTTTGGCTGTTGCTGCTGGCATGTGTCGCATTCAATAGCGCCACTTCGCAGCAAGTTAAATCTTACGCATCCACATATACATGCTTTTGCCATGTGGTCATCCATATTTACTATGGTCATAAATGCCCCTTTAACAAATCGTGCAAGTTCGCTGCGCTCGGACGCTCGTACCTCGCGCCGCTTCACTCAGCCGTTATAAGTCAAATGAAAGCTAAAGAATTTATAAAGAAGAGGGCATGGGTTTTTCTTATGGCTTTCCTATCAAATGGAATCGCGTTTAAGTATTGGTCAAGTTATTTCACAGACGGCAGTGTTTATGATGGTAGACATGGAATCACTTTCTTTGGAAGTGCGGCGTCTGGACACCTCTTGTTTGCTACATTGATGGCAATTGTTTTCTCATCTTACGCAATCAAGTCAGCAGTAGAGCTCTACCATGAAAGTTAAACTTATAACAAGCAGCAGCACTGTGGCGGCTTTGCCGCCCGGACGCTCACTCTGTTCGCGCCCGTGTGCTGGGCGTTAGGTGATCAAATGAGCTTCTTCAGTATATTCAAAACGAAAAAGCCAAAGGCAGATGCAGAGTTCAAAGATTACGCTAGAAAAGTAATGGAAGATTTCCAGAAAAATGACTTTCTTGGAAAAGCTGCTGAGGCGGGCCATAAGGCTAAGGCCGCAGTTAAATCCGAGAAATATGATGAAGCCTGGGGGCATTATCATGATCAGAAATCGTTTTATATGCAGCATGCTAATAGAACAGGCTTTACTGCAAAGCAATTACTTGCGCTCGATGCTAGCGTCCACGAAGATATGGCCAACATTCTAAGGCTAGAAAATAAGCACCAAGATGCATTAGTCCATATTGTGTATTGGGTTTTGGCGGGAGTTGATCGGCCTATTAAGAGGCATCAACAAAAGCTGAAGAGCTATTTCAATAGGTGCAAATTTAAAAATACACAATTGCCGGTCGCAGAGCGCTTAATAGCCGAAAATACTCAGTTGCCAGAATTTACACTAGCAAAGTCAATGGTTTCAGAATGGGTGTCTCGTGGGTAATCACCTAACAAATTGCTCAAGTACACTCCGGCCGCAAAATAGCGCGGCCTCCGCGGGACAACCTACACTGCGTTTCGGTTGCCCCTTAGCAAGGCGTTAATATAAATAGAAAAAAGCCCACTAATTTGATTCAACCCAAATCACTTAGCCTTTGCCGCATCATAAGCTAAATCATTCGATGTGCTTTTAGCATCACCCTGACTAATTTCATCACACTTATTGGGGTCATCGCCACAGAGGTCACAGGTATAGTCCGTCTCACCCAGCGCAGCGCCAACGCCACCACAGGAGCCTTTCAGAGGCTTTTTACCCATGATGACACCAATGGCCATACCGGCCATGATCAGTGCTAAAACAATAAATGCAAGGGCCAATTCCAACACGCTTAGTCTCCAGAAAGGTATTGAGCAAATGCTTTTGAATATTGCACTTTAAAACCATCCGCTTCTTTAACAAGTATATACACAGGAATATTATATTCCTCTGCCAACATTAAACTATCTTCAGGGCCCATCACCATCATTGCTGTTGCAAGGGCATCGGCTCTTACCGCTGTTTTTTCAATCACGGTAACAGAAGCCAGCGTGTGATCCACGGGGTATCCAGTTCGTGGGTCTATGGTATGGGAATAGCGCTTACCATTTTTCTCAAAATAATTTCTGTAATCCCCTGAAGTTGCCACAGCTACATCTTGTAATGATAAAACCTGCTGGACTCCCTGACTAAGACTCTGATCAATTGAAGGCTTTTCAATGGCTATACGCCATAAATCTCCGTTTGGTTTATGGCCCCCTGCCCTTAACTCTCCACCCACTTCCACCAAGTAATGTTCTATTCCTGATGATTCCAGTAAATCAGCCACGGCATCGACAGCATAGCCTTTAGCGATAGCAGAAAAATCGAGCTTTATACCTCGTTCTCTTTGAGCCTCTTGAGTCGTGTTATTCAACACTAAATAATTAAGCCCTATCACCGATCGGGCATGCTGAATTTGTTCAGCTTGAGGAATAATGTCGCCTGTCGCTTTTGGCCCAAAGCCCCAAAGGTCTACCAGTGGTGCCACTGTTGGGTCAAAGGCACCATCGGTTAGATCATAGGTTTCCTGGGCGATGCTCATTACTGCCTGCATATCCTCAGAGATAGCTTGAAGTTGCCCTATTTCGGCTTGATTGAATTGCATCAACTCGGAGGTTTCTATATAGGTAGAAAAGATCTGATCCAATGACTCCAAACGGTTTTTTATTTGCTCATCCAGCTTTTCGATAGGAACACTATTATCAGAAGCATTCTGCCCTAGAATAAGTTTCACCTGATAACTTGTGCCCATGGTCATACCATTGAACACATGCTGTTTTGGCTGCTCTGAACAACTCCAGAGCATGAGAGGAAGCAACAAATAGACAAACAAAAACGAGGCCCTAGGCCCCGTTTTTATTATTTTTTTGTAGGTTTTATCCTGTTTTAGCACCGTGCTCTTACCATCAGTAATTAACCACCAAAGTCATCAAGGAAGATATTGTCCCTTTCGACTCCGAGATCAACTAGCATTTTAATCACGGCAGCGTTCATCATGGGAGGCCCACACATATAGTATTCACAATCTTCAGGGGCTGGGTGATCTTTCAGGTAGTTATCAAACAGTACCTGGTGAATAAAGCCCTCTAATCCTTCCCAGTTATCTTCTAGTTGAGGATCAGATAGCGCCAAATGCCAATCGAAGTTTTCGTTCTCTGCGGCCAGTTCATCGTACTCATCATTATAAAAGCACTCACGAAGTGAGCGAGCACCGTACCAGAATGAAATCTTGCGAGTACTCTTTAGGCGACGAAGCTGATCGAAAATATGTGAGCGCATGGGGGCCATACCAGCACCACCACCAACAAACACCATTTCGTTATCGGTTTCTTTGGCGAAGAATTCACCAAATGGACCATATACTTTCACCTTGTCACCTGGCTTCAGGCTAAATACCCAGGAAGACATAATGCCTGGTGGAATACCGTGAGAACCGGGCGGCGGTGTAGCACAACGAATGTTGAATTTAACAACACCCCGCTCTTCCGGGTAGTTGGCCATGGAATAAGCGCGAATCACATCTTCAGTGACGATAGACTCATGCTCGAAGAAGCCAAAGCGTTCCCAGTCACCGCGATATTCTTCTTCAATATCGAAGTCACTGTATTTCACATGGTGAGGAGGACATTCCAACTGTACATAACCGCCTGCGCGGAAATCTACGTTTTCGCCTTCAGGCAACTTAAGTGTTAACTCTTTAATAAAGGTCGCTACATTGGGGTTAGACTCAACAGTACATTCCCACTGCTTAACACCAAAGACGTCTTCAGGTACTTCGACCTTCATATCCTGCTTAACAGGTGTCTGACAGGACAAGCGCCAACCTTCATTGGCTTCGCGTTTGGTGAAGTGAGACTCTTCTGTGGGCAGCATGGAGCCACCACCGTCTGTTACGATACACTTACACTGGGCACAGGTACCACCGCCGCCACAGGCTGACGGTAGAAACAAACCGGCATTAGCCAGGGTTTGCAATAATTTGTCGCCCGCAGGAACTGTGACTGATTTTTCACCGTTGATATCAATGGTGACATCACCAGTACTTACTAATCTAGCTCTTGCAGCGAGGATAAATCCAACCAAGGCCAATACGACCGCAGTGAACATTCCAACGCCGAGTATGATTTCCAGATTCATTATCTTTATTCTCCCCGCCGATTATAGATCGATGCCGCCGAAGGACATGAAGCCCAACGACATCAAACCAACAGTAATAAAGGTGATACCCAGGCCTTGTAGGCCAACAGGTACATCACTATATTTCAGCTTTTCTCTGATACCAGCCAGGGCAACAATTGCTAACGCCCAACCAACACCAGCACCAAGACCGTATATAGTGCTCTCAGCCAAATCGTAGTCACGTTCTACCATAAACAATGAAGCACCCATAATCGCGCAGTTCACTGTAATCAAGGGTAAGAACACGCCCAGTGCGTTGTAGAGCGCGGGCACAAATTTATCCAGGAACATCTCCATAATCTGCACGATTGCAGCGATCACACCGATGTAACTCAATAAGCCCAGGAAGCTGAGATCAACAGCATCCATACCCTCGATACCCGTCCAAGTTAACGCACCTTCAGCAAGTAGATAGGTATAGATCAGGTTGTTAGCCGGTACAGTAATAATCAATACAACGATGACTGCAATACCCAAACCCAGTGCAGCCTGAATTTTCTTGGAGATCGCAAGGAACGTACACATTCCCAGGAAGAAAGATAACGCCATATTTTCAATGAAAATAGAGCGAACAAAAAGACTTAAATAATGTTCCATTATGCAGTCTCCCCTTCAGATGAATTAGGCGCGATCTTAAAGTCTGGTGCTTCCGCTTGATCTTTCTTCCAAGCACGCAGTGCCCAGATGAATAAGCCGATCAGGAAGAATGCACTAGGTGGCAGCAACAACATACCGTTGGGCACATACCAACCGCCGTTATTAACAACCGTAAAGATCTCAAAGCCAAATAATTTACCCGCGCCAAACAGTTCGCGGATAAAGGCCAGAACCAACAGAATAACGCTATAGCCCAAACCGTTACCAATACCATCTAAAAAGCTGGCACCCGGAGGGTTTTTCATGGCATAGGCTTCTGCACGGCCCATCACAATACAGTTGGTGATAATCAAGCCAACAAATACTGAGAGCTGCTTACTGATATCGTAAGCGACTGCTTTCAAAATTTGGTCTACCACGATCACCAGAGAAGCAATAATGGTCATCTGCACAATAATTCGTATGCTGCCCGGAATATGATTACGGATCAGCGATACAAATAAGTTAGAAAATGCCGTTACTACTGTCAGCGCCACACACATAACAAATGACACTTTTAAACTGGACGTAACCGCCAGAGCGGAACAAATACCCAAAATTTGAAGGGCAATGGGGTTCTCATTAAAGACGGGTTTAAACAGTACTTCTTTTACATTTGTCGACATGATTAAGCCTCCCCTGCACGCAAGTTAGCCAGGAATGGAGCAAAACCATCTTTACCCATCCAGAATTTAATCAGGTTATCTACACCCTTACCGGTCAGCGTAGCACCAGACAGACCATCAATCTGATGGATCGCTTCTGGGCGACTGCTATCAACAGAACCCTTAATAACCGTTAAAGCCTGCTTATTTTCAGCATCGTAGCTCTTTTTACCAATCCACTTAGCTTTCCAGTTAGGGTTATCAACCTCGCCACCTAATCCGGGGGTTTCAGCATGCTCGTAAAAACCAAGACCAGCAACGGTATTAAGATCAGATTCAAGGGCAACAAAACCATAGAGTGTTGACCACAAGCCATAACCTTTGATCGGCAGGATAATCTTGTCGATGCCAGAATCATTTTCAATCACATAGACAACTGAGTATTTCGCACGACGACCAATTTTAGCCAAATCAGCATCACCTAACTCATCAGACATTGCCGGATCTTTAGAGGCTTTGCGTTGGTCGTAAGTTGCCACGTCAACTGCATCAGTAAACTTGCCAGTGGCCATGTCTACTGCACGAGTATTAATACTGGAAAACTGTTCATCAATACTAACACCTTCCTGCAGCATACCTGCAGCAGCGAGAATATTAGTTTTGCGATCCAGATCTTTGTTTGCTTGCTGAGCTGGACGAAGCATCACTGCCGCAGTACAAACAAATACTGAACAGACAATACAAAGTACCAGCGCAACAGTAATAGTTTTTGAAGTAGAGTCGTTACTAGCCACGTGCAACCCTCCGTTTGATATTAGCTTCAACCACAAAGTGATCGATTAATGGTGCAAACAGGTTAGCGAACAGAATGGCCAACATCATGCCTTCAGGGAAAGCTGGGTTAACCACACGAATCAGCACGACCATCACGCCAATAAGAGCACCAAACCAGAGTTTGCCCGTATCGGTCATGGAGGCAGACACTGGGTCCGTTGCCATAAAAATCATACCAAAGGCAAAGCCGCCCATCACAAGGTGCCAGTACCAAGGTACATTAAACATCTCATTGGTGTCAGAGCCGATAAAGTTAAACAGGCTAGACAGCGCGATCATGCCAATCATCACACCTGCAATGATTCGCCAGGACGCAATTTTATTCAGTAGCAGTAAAGCACCACCGATAAAGATAGCAATTGTGGATGTCTCACCAATGGAGCCATGCATTTTGCCCATGAAAGCGTCCATCCAAGTCAGCTGCTGCTGCAAGACTTCAACACCTTGGGTAGCTGCTACAGATAGTGCTGTTGCACCGGTGTAGCCATCAACTGCTGTCCACACCGCATCACCTGACATTTCTGCCGGATAAGCAAAGAACAGGAATGCACGGCCTGTGAGTGCTGGGTTAAGGAAGTTCTTACCAGTACCACCAAATACTTCCTTACCAATCACCACACCAAAGCTAATACCCAGTGCGACCTGCCATAGGGGCATGTCAGGTGGGCAAATCAGTGCAAACAGTATAGAAGTTACAAAGAAGCCTTCATTCACTTCATGGCCCCGGACCATGGCAAACAAGACTTCCCAGAAACCACCAATAATAAAGGTGACCATGTAGATGGGTACGAAGTAAACCGCACCGTACATCATACAATCCCAAATGCTTGATGGGTCATGCCCGGCAAACATTGAGATCAGTACACCATGCCAACCTTCAACAGAAGTTGCACCAGTAGCTGCCATGATGGTGTTAGCCTGGAAACCGAGGTTGTACATGCCGTAGAACATAGCGGGGAATGCCGCCAGCCAAACGGTAATCATCACACGCTTCAGGTCAATACCGTCGCGTATATGAGAACCATTTTTGGTGACACTACCGGGAGAATAGAAAATGGTATCTGCTGCTTCATACAAAGCAAACCACTTTTCCCACTTGCCGCCCTTCTCAAAGTGCGGCTCCATCTTATCCAGATAGTTACGTAATATCTTCACTATCAGCCCTCCTTCTCAATACGGGACAGGTTATTCCGAAGAATAGGGCCATATTCATACTTACCAATACAGACGTAGGTGCAAAGTGCCAGATCTTCTTCATCGAGTTCAAGGCAGCCCAATTTTTGTGCTGTTTCTGTATCACCTACAATCAAAGCTCTCAGCAGTTGCGTTGGTAATACATCTAAAGGCATTACCTTCTCATAGTTACCTAATGGGACCATGGCACGCTCACTACCGTTGGTATTAGTCGTAAAGCTAACCTCTTTACCTTTGCTCAATGCTGAAAGGTAAATAGGCATTGCTGAATGACGATCAGTACCCAATGACATGTAGCGGAAGAATTCTCTCTGGCGACCTTCAAGAATTGCAGTTACCTGGTTATGGTAACGGCCAAGATAAGAGAATGCACCGTCGCCCATATCAGCAGATGAGTTGCGACCAGAAAGTACTGAACCAGAGATCAATCTGTTTTCACCAGCCTTCAATTCGCCTGCGGTTAATTCAGCTAAGCTGGCACCCAACCGGGTACGAAGCAAACGGGGCTTTTCAACCTGAGGACCTGAAAGCGCAATAACACGACGAGTATCAATACTACCGGTAGTAAATAATGCGCCTATAGCCAATACATCCTGATAGCCCAAGTACCAAACTGTTTTATGATCACTGACTGGATCAATAAAGTGGATATGGGTACCCACTAGACCCGCAGGGTGTGGCCCAGCGAATTGGTGGAACTGAACACCGTCGACATCACCACCCTTCACATCAGCATCACTGGCTGAGCAAAGATGAACTGAGCCTTCGGTCAAACGTCCAAGCACCTTTAAACCGTTCGCAAAATCTTCTTCACGCTCAGCAATAATTAATGCTGGATCGGCTACCAATGGGTTGGTATCAATCGCTGTAACGAAAATGGAGCTGGGAGCATCTGAAGCAGGTGCTGGCACTTTTGAATAAGGACGAGTTCGCAAAGATGTCCAAAGGCCTGAATTCACCAAATTTTCGACAACTGCAGTGCGATCCAGGCCTGATAGGTCTGCAGCACTGTATTGCGCAAATGTTTCCTGATCATCGCCTTCAACATCAATCACTACGGACTGAAGTACACGGCGCTCACCGCGGTTGATGGCTGAAATCACACCAGAAGCAGGTGCTGTATAACGCACCCCCTCTGTCTTCTTATCTGAAAACAGTAACTGGCCCAGTTTAACTCTATCGCCCTCTTTGACAGCCATTGTTGGTTTCATGCCAACATAGTCAAAGCCGATAACGGCAACAGAGTTCACGTCGGGCCCATCGTGAATGACTTGCTCGGGCGATCCCGAAACAGGTAAGTCCAATCCGCGACGGATCTTAATCATAGGTTGCACCTACTGACGCAGTTTAGTTAATTATTGCTCTTGAAGAGCCCCCCAACATCACAGGCAAAACAAACGACTGCAATGCAAAATTTTCCTACTACTCTCTTTATTGCTATTAACACCTGATATTCAGCTGCTAACACCCAACATTTGTACCGACTTGTTGTAAATTCATCGGTTAATACATTTGTCAGGATTCAAACCGGCGCGATTATAAAGGTCGGGCCTTGTTATTACCAGTACACCTACCGTTATTACCAGTACACCTAGAGAGGTAGTTTTCTATTGATCCTGCTCTTTTTGACTAGGATCAAACAAATCCTGGTAAAGAGCCCCACTACTGGGGAACTCTATTCAAATATATAAAATCAAATATCAGGGTTTTGGATGGCTTACTTTGGGTACCCTTTTATTTTGGATATCTCTTACTTTGGATACCCCTTATTTCGGATACATAGGCCAAGAAACACCGACCAACTCTTCCAAGCAGCGAACAACCTGGCAGCTGTACCCAAATTCATTGTCATACCAACAGTAGAGAACAACACTGTCGCCACTGACAATGGTCGCTTCTGAATCAAAAATACAAGCATGGCGTGAGCCAACAAAGTCGGTTGATACTGCTTCGGTAGAAATGGTGTAGTCAATTTGTTGTTGAAGGCCTGAGTACAACGACATCTTGCGCATATACTCATTCAAGTCATCACGGTTAGTCTCACGATCCAGCTGTAAATTCAAAATAGCCATTGACACATTAGGTGTCGGCACACGAATCGCATTACCCGTAAGCTTGCCTTCCAACTCAGGTAACGCTTTCGCTACAGCCTTTGCTGCACCTGTTTCAGTCAACACCATGTTTAAAGCAGCACTACGACCACGGCGTGAACCCTTGTGATAGTTATCGATGAGATTTTGGTCATTAGTATAAGAGTGAACGGTTTCTACGTGGCCCTTATCAATACCATACTCATCATTGAGGGCTTTCAAGACTGGCACGATTGCATTAGTAGTACAGGATGCCGCAGAGATTATGCTCGAATCCGGCGTAATTTCATTATGGTTAATGCCATAAACGATATTCGGAATATTACCCTTACCTGGTGCAGTAAGGATTACTTTGCTAGCACCTGGACACTCTACGTGTTGGCCAAGGCCAGCTTCATCACGCCAAACACCGGTATTATCAACAACAATCGCGTTATTAATACCATACTTTGTATAGTCAACTTCGGCAGGAGAATTGGCGTAGATCACCTGTATTGGGTTGCCATTGCAGACAAGAATATTTTCATCTTCCAATACACGAATAGTGCCATCAAAAGCACCGTGCACAGAATCACGACGTAGCAAGCTGGCACGTTTTGCCAAGTCATCCTCGCTCTTTCCTTTACGGACAACAATGGCTCGGAGTCGCAGCATGTCGCCACCACCGGTTTTTTCAATTAACAAGCGAGCCAGCAAGCGACCAATGCGACCAAAACCATAAAGCACGACATCTTGTGGCTCAGGCAAGGGTTTGCGAGTGTTGCCAATATCGTCACCGATTTCACGCTGTAAAAAATCGGTAATATTATCGCCGTTACCCGACTCCTGATAACTGACCGTGAGCTTGCCAATATCAATATGTGCAGGCCCCAAGTTCATTTCAGACAATGCTTTGATTAGAGGAAAGGTTTCAAATTCTGACAATTCATTTTGTTCAATCTGACGCACAAAGCGGTGAGCTTTCATCAGTTCAATCACTGACCGATTGACCATACTCTTGCCGTACATATAGAGAGAAACATTATTCTCACGGTATAGTCGACCTATAAGCGGAATCATTGCTTCAGACAGCGCTTCACGCTCTTTCCAGTCTGCAAAAAAGTCATCGGGTATGGGACGAGTAATGTCTGTCACGTGATAAACCTCATATGTAAATACTTGTGCAAAAAAACTTGCGTAAGACTATTAGCGCGCCAGGACAAATAATGAGCCTCAGACACGGTTCTTTAAGGGGCGGTATTATCCGGTTTCAATCTATCGAGGGCAACAGTACTTTGAACATGAACGTGCTTTGGTGCGCATAAAGCTGGTGAATAATGTTAATTGGTAAACAGCACTGCTAAAACAAGAATGCCCTTAAGACTTACGAATAGGGAAAGAAGACTTAAATGGGGAAAAACGCCATAGTCGCAACATTTTGCGCCACAGTTTTTATAAAGCGTTGGTTTTTATCTGCGATTATCTTTGCGAGGATATCCTGTAAGGCAATCATTTTTCCAAACAACCGCTCATAGCTCAGATTATGCACCTTACCATTCATACTGTTTGTCAGAAGGAAAGGTGCTCCATGGTCATCCCGGTAAGTCGAAATTCGCCACAGGGCAATTTCTAAATTGCGCGCACTGTAATAGAGCTGCTGACCATCCAGTTCACTATAAATAAAAAATTCAGATTGATCGTTATAAGACTGCCTAATCATTGTCGTCAAACCAACCATGAGGGCAAATACTCTATCGCCATCAAAATCATTGGAGAGCGCCCTCTCAATGGCATCGACTCCACTTACAGAAAGCTCAGGAAAAGATCGTCTTTCCCTAAAACTAAACAATTGGTCAACACGAGTATCTACCGTATGAACCCTTCCGATATCTTTTTGAGCTGCTAGGCACTTGGGGTTGCGTTTATATAACTTGATTGTGAGTTCTTTTAATAATAATTCAACTTCCTGATAGTGGGCATCTGCCACCATATCGATGTCTGTTTTTGCCAGATTTTTAAGGTTAAACCCAGGGCCAGAGCAACCCACGAGTAGAAAGGTCAATCCGAGCAAAACCATCTGAAACAATCTGCTCAGCTTTCTATCCAACGCCCTAATCAATTCCCTACTCAGCTCCCTATTCAATTCCCGCTCCACTTGTATATCAATATAGCTTTAGAAGAGACATATCACGAAACCATCGCTAAAATAGCACACCCCATGAAAATGGCCACAACCCAAATTTTCGCAAGCCAGTCCCATAAGAATTTTAAGAAGAACACAGAAGCGCCAAACCCTATGTCAATTTTAAATCTACCCGCAGCCAACTCAGCGGGCGATAAACGTTTTTGGTTCAACGCCTGCTGCACCGGAATGGCTCTAGCGATCGCTGAGGCCTGCCAAGCTCACCAGGGATTGATCATAGTTATTACCGACTCTGCCAGGTCTGCTTCACAACTGGAATCTGAACTAGGGTTTTTTCTAGGGGACGAAACGCCGGTATTCCATTTTCCCGACTGGGAAACCTTACCCTACGATTTATTTTCTCCCCACCAGGATATCGTCTCCGAAAGACTGCGCACGCTCTTTCGTCTACCCCAAATTCAATGTGGTGTAGTGGTGGTTCCCGTTACCACGCTTATGCTCCGACTACCCCCTGTTGAATTTGTCGCGCAACGTGCTTTTGAATACCACACAGGGGATCAATTAAATATTGATCAGTTACGCACAAAACTTGAGCGAAGCGGATATCGTTGTGTGGAAACCGTGGTTGAACACGGTGAATTTACCCTGCGCGGATCTTTAATTGATATTTACCCTATGGGTGCCAAGCTGCCATTTCGCATCGACTTGTTTGATGATGAAATTGAAAGCCTCAGAACCTTTGACCCAGAAACCCAGCGCACTTTAACCAAGACAGATCATATTTGCCTGCTGCCCGCTCGTGAAATCCCCCTGGATAAACCGGCCATTAAACGATTCCAGGACAACTGGCTGGCCCGATTCGATGTCGACCAACGACGCTGCCCTATTTATCAGGATATCAGTGATGGGATTACCTCCCAGGGTATAGAATATTTTCTTCCCTTATTTTTTGAACAATGTGCAACTTTATTCGATTACCTTCCAGATAATTGCTTGGTCTTTACTGAAAATACCATTGAACCTGCCGCGGAAAAATTCTGGCACGACCTCAGCCAGCGTTATGACGAATACAATGTCGACCCAACCCGCCCATTGCTTCCACCAAGTGATGTCTTTGTTCCTGTCGCTGAGTTGTTTGGTGATTTAAAAAAATACCCTCGCACTCAATTCAGTGCTAATCCAGTTCCCAAAGAGCTAGCAGATAAAACTAATCAGCAAGCTCTCGACTGCCAACTTCCACCACCTGTTGCCATCAATGCCAAGGCAGAAAATTCACTGCAAGCACTGGAAGCATTTCTGCTTTCTACAGACCAGCGAGTGCTATTTTGTGCGGAATCACAGGGCCGTAGAGAGACCTTGTTAGAACTATTGGGCCGAATCAACATCCACCCTGAAACAATCGATAACTGGTCAACCTTCTCAAATTCTAAATCTACCCTGGCCATTACCGTCTACCCATTGGCCAGAGGGCTCTCGATAACCCCTTCCAATATTTGCCTGATCACAGAATCAGAGCTTTTTGGTCAGCAAGTAATGCAACGTCGCCGTCGCAACAAACAGCGTGGAGATGCCGACCAAGTTGTAAAAAACCTGACTGAACTAAGAGTAGGCGCACCCGTTGTACATATCGACAACGGTGTTGGCCGCTATCGTGGGCTACAAACTATAGACACTGGTGGCGAACCACAGGAGTTTTTAACCCTGGAATATGCCGATGATGCCAAACTCTATGTGCCAGTAGCATCACTGCATTTAATCAGCCGTTACAGTGGTAGCGAAGAAGAACTCGCCCCGCTGCATCGACTTGGCACGGAGCAATGGCAAAAAGCCAAAGATAAAGCTCTCAAACAAATTCGAGATACCGCTACAGAGCTGTTAGATATTTATGCTGCTCGTGCTGCAAGAAAAGGATTCTCCTGCAAAGACCCGGAGGAAGACTACCAAATTTTCTGTGCGGACTTCCCCTTCGAAGAAACCCTGGACCAACTCGAAACTATCGAGGCTACCAAACGGGATATGCTCTCCGAACAACCCATGGATCGACTGGTCTGTGGTGACGTAGGCTTCGGTAAAACAGAAGTCGCCATGCGAGCCGCCTTTATTGCCGTATCCAGTGGCAAACAGGTGGCCATGCTTGTACCCACCACCCTGCTAGCCCATCAACATGTAGAAAATTTTCGAGACCGGTTTGCCAATTGGCCCGTGACCATTGAAGAATTATCCCGCTTCCGCACAGCCAAAGAACAGGAAACTGTCTTAGCTGATGCCGCTGGGGGTAAAGTCGATATTTTGATTGGTACCCACAAATTACTCCATACCGATATCGACTACAGTAATCTAGGCCTATTGATTATCGATGAAGAACACCGTTTTGGTGTGCGACAAAAAGAAAAGGTAAAAGCGCTGCGAGCTGAAGTAGACATTTTGACCCTGACAGCCACACCCATTCCAAGAACACTAAACCTGTCTATGTCCGGCATTCGTGACTTATCCATTATCGCAACACCACCGGCTAAACGACTTTCGGTAAAAACCTTTGTTCGCCAGGATGACCCAAGAGTTATCCGTGAAGCTATTTTGCGGGAAATACTCAGGGGTGGTCAGGTTTTCTATTTGCACAATGAAGTGAAAAGTATTGAACGAACAGCCAGAGAGCTGCTGGAACTGGTACCGGAAGCCAGGATTGAAATTGCCCACGGTCAAATGCGTGAACGTGAGCTGGAAAAAGTGATGTCTGACTTTTATCACCAGCACTTTAATATTTTGGTCTGCACCACCATTATTGAAACCGGTATCGATATTCCCAGCGCCAACACTATTATCATTGATCGTGCTGATAAGTTTGGGCTGGCACAATTGCACCAATTGCGGGGCCGTGTGGGAAGGTCTCACCACCAGGCCTATGCTTACCTACTAACGCCTCCCGCTGAGACTATGACATCAGATGCAGTTAAACGATTGGAAGCAATTAGTGCCGCTGATCAACTAGGGGCTGGCTTTACCCTCGCCACCCATGACTTGGAGATTAGAGGTGCCGGAGAACTACTAGGAGAAGATCAGAGCGGCCATATACAATCTATTGGCTTTACCCTGTACATGGAATTACTTGATCGTGCGGTAGATGCTATTCGCCAAGGGAAATCCATAGACCTAGATATTCCATTGGCCGAAGACATCGATATTAAACTGAATATCCCGGCATTAATTCCCGACGATTATTTACCCGATGTTCATATGCGACTGATGATGTATAAACGCATTGCCAATGCAGAGTCTGAAAATGACTTAAAAGAGCTTCAGGTAGAAATGATCGACCGCTTTGGGTTGCTGCCTAATTACTTAAAAAACCTGTTCCAGGTCACTTCTCTTAAACTTAAAGCGCGAGAGATTGGCATTAATAAAATAGAAACTGGGCCAATGGGTGGACGCGTTGACTTTGGCAGTGATACTTTAGTGGAACCACTGACTATCGTACAACTGGTGCAACAAGCACCAGATATATACCGATTACAAGGCGCAAGCACGTTGAAATTTACAGCAACAATGGATACCGCAGAACAACGTATCCAGAATACCAATGAGCTATTAAGCCTGCTTGCACCTACAAGGAAGACGATTTAATGACCCGTTTGTTTATGACCAAACTGTTCTCCTGTCCGGCATCACAACCAGCGTCACATTTCACCCTGACGCTACTATTTACCCTAGCCATACTAGCCTGTGGTTTAAAGCCTGCTTTTGCGGAAGAACCAGAAAAGAAAATAGATTGGTATCAAGTAGAGGTCATTATTTTTAGTCAGCAAGATTTATTCAATGAAGAGCTACATACAAAAGATATTGAGCTGTCCTTCCCTGAGAATATCCGTCAATTACTAGATTCAGAGTTAAAAGCAGAATTAAAACAAGAACCACAAACAGTCTCGACAGATGGCCAGGCTTTTCAAGTTCTTCCAGAAAGCGCTATGGGAATGATTCCTGACCGCGACAGGCTGCGACGCGCACCAGGCTACCGAGTACTTTTCCATAAAGCCTGGCGACAACCAGGACTTGGCCGAACTGAAAGCCCATGGGTCTTTATTCAGGGTGGAAATAAAACAAATGACCGGCATGAACTGGAAGGCAGTTTTCGGCTGGTACGAAATCGTTATCTGCACATTCAGGCAAACCTTTGGAAAACCAGATTTTTACCAACAGGTTACCAGTTAGCTCAACCTGCGACCCTCTCATCAGGTGCTGAACCAAGACAAGAGATGACAAGCTCATTAGGTGCAGGACAACTGCAATGGCCGCCCTTGCCTGCTCTGCCGGCATTTAGCTCTGAAGGGGCTAGTTCTGAAGGAATTAGCTCTGAAAAAGAAAGTACCGATGCTGAAGAAGAGTTCATCATTGAAAGAAAAGTACAAACTCAACCCACTCGAGCTTCAGACATTCCAATTTCAGATATTGTTGTGTTAAATCAATCCACTCGGGTAACTCGTAAGGAGCTAACCTATCTTGATCACCCCAATATGGGAGCCGTTGTTTTGGTAACAAAGTATGAGCCTGGAAAAGATAACGCAGAGTAGTAACAAGATGTAATAAGTTAAAACGAAAGACTTAATTTGTTATCCAACCTGGACAACAGCCGCTATCAACTGACGAATTTTCACCATACCACTATCAATAACACTACCAATTTGTGCCATGGTAATTTCTTCTTCTCCCAACCCCGCAGCCATATTGACGACCAAGGCAAGGCTGGCATAGGGAATACCTAATTCACGAGCAAGAGCAGCCTCTGGCATCCCCGTCATACCCACAATATCGCAGCCATCGCGTTCCATTCTGACAATTTCAGCGGAAGTTTCCAACCTGGGCCCCTGAGTTGCTCCATAGACACCACCTGAATGCACCTGGAGCCCCAATGCAATGGCCTGCTGCAATAGATTATCCCTTAATACCTGATCATAAGGATAAGTAAAATCCACATGTTGTATAGGTATCTCAGAACTGTCTGAATTAGCTCCACCTGACAGTTCACAACCACTCGAATAGGTATGCTCTCTGCCCCAGGTGTAATCGATAATCTGATCTGGAATCACCAAATCTCCAGGACACATTTCCCTGTTAATCCCTCCCACCACATTAACGGCATAAATGGCAGAAACCTGCTGATCACTTAACGCAGCAATATTTGCTCGATAATTCACCTTATGGGGTGGTAACTGGTGACCTTCTCCATGCCTGGGCAGGAAAACTACATCTGACTGAGGACTTGCTTTATATGACCCAACGATCAATGGTGAGGATGGTTCGCCCCAGGGAGTTACACAAGCACGCTTTTCACGAGCTATTAACTCATCAAGGCAATAAAGTCCGCTTCCCCCAATAATTCCTATGGTCATTAAGCACTAACCGGCCAGAACATTAGCATCACTCTTCTGGGCCATCTCAATAGGGTCTGGCACATGAAGTGTAGATGTTGGGAATGCAATCTCTGAATCGTGTTGACCAATAATATTGCTTATTTTTAGCAATACATCTTGTTTGATCTCATGAAATCTAACCCAGTTAGTTGTTTTGGTGAAAGTGTACACAAAGAAGTCCACAGACGACGCAGAAAAGGTATTGAAATTCACAATAAGAGTCTGGTTCTGGTCAATCTCAGGATGTTCTTTCAGCATGCTTCTAACGTCATCAACAATCATTTCCATCTTGCTAATATCGTCATAACGTATACCGATTTTTTCATAGATCCGGCGGTTTAACATTCGAGAAGGGTTTTCAACAGAAATACTATTGAAAATTGAATTGGGGATGTACAACGGACGTTTATCAAAGGTTCGTATACGGGTTAAACGCCAACCTATATCTTCAACGGTACCCTCAATTTCTTTGTCTGGAGATCGCACCCAATCACCTACCTTAAATGGTCGATCCAGGTACAACATCAAGCCACCAAAGAAGTTTGCCAGCAAATCCTGAGCAGCAAAGCCAACAGCCAGCCCCCCTATACCACCAAAGGCCAGCAACCCAGAAATACTGTAGCCAAATACCTGCATAACAATTAACAGAGCAGAGATAATCACAGTAGCCCGAAGCAATTTACCTATAGCCTTCACTGTCGTCTCATCCATAGGCTCAGACATATATTCCGGATGCACTAAATTTCGTTCTGCACGCTTAATTAAATTAACCAAAAAAAGTGCGCACAGGAAAATAATGGCCACTCGATTGATAGGCCCGACATATTCATAAAGTTCTGACTCTGCAACCCTCGTGGCTACAGACATAGCCATATTGATACCCAAAATCCAGATACCCCAGACAGCTGGGCCACGACAGGCTTCAATAAGAGCATCATCCCAAACAGTCGAGGAACGTGCTGCATGCTTTTCGAGAAAATCAATCAGTTTGTTGACCAAGTAACCAAGAAATAAAGCGGCAAAGACGATGAGAAACACCTCAACCATCCATAGATACTGCTCACCTGTTATTTTTATCAGCCAATTTTCTACTGCTTGCATAAAAATCTATTCCTACAATATTTATTTAAACTTAGTAAGGTTGCTCTTAACACGACGATTAGTTCAATAAAGCATTTAACTCGGCATGGGTCGATAACCACCTATCGCTATTAACTAAATTATCCCAGTTAACTTTTGCCTTACCAGCCATGCTAGCTAACCTTGATGAAGGCACAACATCAGCTGAAGAAAGGTAATCCAACACCTCCAGCGCCCCTTCACGATGGTTACAAACAAGCACCATATCACAGCCCGCATGGAGGGCACAGCGAGTCTTATCGGCATAACTACCGGCCACATCAGCACCCTTCATGGACAAATCATCACTAAAAATAACACCATTAAATTGCAGTTCTGTTCGTAAAACTTGTTGCAACCAAAATGGAGAAAAACCCACAGCATTTTCATCTATATTGGGAAAGACAATATGCGCAGGCATCACCGCATCTAATGAAGTTGCCAGCTTTCTAAAGGGTACTAAATCACGACACTGTATTTCTTCCATAGAACGATCATCAAACGGGGTTTCCAAATGGCTATCCGCCAAAACACCACCATGACCAGGAAAATGCTTACCCGTTGCAGCCATCCCCGCCTCATGCATACCTTTAATAAATATATCTGCTGCTAAAGTTGCCAGCTCCGGATTATCGGAAAAGGAGCGATCAGCAATCACTTCACACTGACTATGATCGACGTCCAATACCGGAGCAAAACTAAAATCAATACCACAAGCGAGCAACTCTGATGCCATTAACCACCCGGCATTTTGTAGCAAACTTTCAGCACCGACTGCACCCTCACTCAATCGCTGACCTAACAACTGCATAGGTGGAATACGGGTAAAACCATCACGAAAGCGCTGAACCCGACCGCCCTCTTGATCCACGCATATCAACAATTCAGAGCGTATATCACGAATACTCTGGACCAAGGCTGTAATCTGTTCTCTACTCTCAAAGTTGCGCGCAAAAAAGATAATGCCGCCCACATGAGGATTTTTTATTAACCCGATTTCACCCTTACTCAGGGTTAAACCGTCCAAATCGAGCATTAATGGGCCTAAAGTCATAGCATTAGATCTCAGTAAAATTACATGCCTAAAAACAAGAAACGCAACATAAAAAGGCTACAGACCCTTGTCAACCTCTACCCATTAACAATCAACTCAGTAAGTCGGTATAGATTCAATTTAGAAGAGTTTTTCATTTAAAGACTGGGCCTTTATGTCATATAAACATTAACAGGAGAAACCATCAAAAATAACCATTTGCCTAAACTTATTTAAAAAAAGTCAGTTAGCACACATTCTTAAAAAAACTATTACACCCAGAACCACAATTCATTCAATACATCCCTGTAATACAGTATTGACAGCTTCTAACACCCAGTGCAGCCCTCATGAAATAGTGCTATTTTGAAAGATCAGAAATCCTTAAAGATAGGCAGAATAGAGAGGATAGAACAATGGCTTCACAAGTACCGGTCATTGGCGCTTGGTATCAAGACGCCACAGAAGATCAAATTTTTGAAGTTGTCGCCATAGACGAACAAGCCGCACTCATTGAAATACAATATGTTGATGGTGAGGTAAGCGAGCTTGATTTTGAAACCTGGCAACAAATGCTGCTGCTTTCAGCTAAACCACCTGAAGACTGGCGTGCTTCTTACGAATTAAGCAACGAAGACAGTTTAATGATGGATGACATTTTTATACCAGAAAACTTGAATGATCCACTATCTGATCTCGATTCAGATACTATTTATGGATTAGACGATAACTAATAAAGATTCTAGGTCTTGGCTGCTTTTTTCATATCAACTTCTAGTCGTATTAACGTCTCAAGCGACCAAAGTCATTCTGCAATTTCTTGAGCTTGAAGCATACGGGCATGCTGTAAAATTATTTTTGCTGCGGCATCCGCATCATCGACAACATTGAACAAATGCAGTTCTCGTTCATTAATACACCCATTCGCCAACATGGTATTTTTCATCCAATCAATTAGCCCCTGCCAATAATCAGTCCCCAATAAAACAATAGGGAATGGCTTAACTTTACTCGTCTGAACCAACGTCAACGCCTCAAACAGTTCATCCATGGTGCCATAACCACCTGGGAAAATGACAAAGCCTACAGCATGTTTAACAAACATAAATTTGCGCACGAAAAAATAACGAAACTCTAAGGATATATTCTGGTAAGGGTTAGGTACCTGCTCAAACGGTAACGAGATATTTAGGCCCACTGACGCTGAAGAACTACTAAAGCATCCCTTATTGGCACCCTCCATAACTCCAGGGCCTCCACCGGTAATGACAGGTATGCCCTCCTCACCAAGAATAGTGCCCAAGCGTTGTGCTTCAGCATAATACTGTGACTCAGAATCAAAACGTGCACCACCAAAAACGGTGACAGCTCCGCCCAATTTTGCCAATGACTCAATACCATCGACCAGTTCAGATTGAATACGCAATACGCGCCATGCTTCGGGTACTTTTGCCTCATCCATAGAAAGGCTCCTTCTTTTTTGTTTTTACTACATAGCCTTTATTTTGACTATTTAGTTTTTATTTGTATCAACTAAAACATATCAATTTTTATTATAAAAACCCTATATTAGACTTTTAAGTATAGCCTTTTCTCAAAAAATCTTTGATCTTCATATAGCTTTGGCCCTATACTGTTTTTAAATACAGGCTATATTTATTTACAGCAACAAAGATATACCATTGCAACACGCGGAACATCAATCCAGCCATTCAACAAATATTTATGTTGAGCTTACGAGGTTTATTATGGGCAATGCAGCACTGACACCGAGACAACAACAAATTCTCGATCTGATTAAGCAGCATATAGATGACACTGGCTACCCGCCAACACGTGCGGAAATTGCAACTGAGCTCGGATTTAAATCGCCTAACGCAGCAGAAGAACATCTCAGAGCCCTGGCTCGTAAGGGTGTGATTGAAATGATCTCGGGAACCTCACGTGGTATTCGTCTATTGGAAGAAGAGCCACCAGGCTTACCTTTGATTGGTCGTGTTGCAGCAGGTGAACCTATTCTGGCCATCGAAAATGTTGAAGATTATCTAGAGGTCGCAGCAAATATGTTTTATCCCCAAGCTGACTACCTCCTCCGTGTTCATGGTATGAGCATGAAAAATGTCGGCATTATGGATGGCGATTTACTGGCCGTACATAAGGCTAACACCGCCGAAAATGGACAAATAGTTGTAGCCCGTATCGAAGATGAAGTGACAGTGAAGCGGCTGAAAAAAACCCGCAAACGTAATGAAATATTACTACTACCAGAAAATGAAGAATTGGAACCCATACTGGTAGATTTAAAAGAACAGGATTTTTCCATCGAAGGGCTTGGTGTTGGCGTCATTCGCACTCAAGCCAATTAAGCGCATAGACATTGATGCACATACTCTCTGATTCTTTTAATTTTAAAGAATTAGCGGTACGGAATAACTTAGAAATTGTAGACATCTAGCCTAGCGAAGATAAGGCTGAATTAGGGTATTAAATATTTAGTCTTAGTGAAGTGTGCGGGGAGATGTTTCCAGAGTTTCACCTTCCTCTATCTGAAGCAAATCAGAGCCTAATTGCTCAAATAGCTCAATACCCGCATCGATCATCACCTTGCCAACATCAATCTTGGCATCTTCTAGAAAAGCCTGAACCTCGTCAGAAAAACCTATACGAATCAATGGCGCACTCTCATCGTTAGCACGCTGGAGAGCAATGTCACCATTCGAGAGCACTACAATTTCAAAGAGAGAGAGGGCCATTCTTTATACCAATTACAAGATAATGTGGGACTATTGTAACAGGATCACAGCCTGTAATAACCTGTCGGTAATAAATAGCGTCCATTCATGAAATAAAGGGCTAACTTACAAATTGCTAGATTTAATAGCCCATGATTCGAGCGTTCGAGCGAAAGCTAACACTCAACCATCATTTCCCTGTGACGATTAACCATTTCCACAAACGATTTATGCCAGCTACCCAACAAGTCATAATCTAAAGTCTCCACATCATCTAATTGTTTAACTTCCACAATAGCAATGGGGCTGTTTGAAACCGACGATTTCTCTGACTGTGATGAAATAGTAGATAAGCACTTATGGGCATTCAACAACTGAGACAGCCAAGTTCCTTTCTGCTCCAGTAAACTATGTATTTCCTGAGCTTCCGCGGGATGCTTATTAATGCTGGACAATGAATCAGCAAGCGATTCAACAGATGACACTGTTTCTGGTGATTTAAACTGGTAGGTTGCCGCTATTTCCTGAAGATAATACCCATAGGCAGCTTCAAGTTGGTATAGCGCTGACTGACATAATGCTTGCTCAAGTTGAACAGGAGATAATTTTTCTGATTCCCCATTTGCCCCCTGTTTAAGCAACAAGTTACAAAAAAATAATTTTTGATTAACCGCTGAAAGATAGGGATTCATAACCACCTTGGTAACACCAAGCCTTGTTTACTTTGACAACTGATTTAATACCATACTACTTTTTCTTTTTACCCTTTCGCCCATCTGTCACCTTCCATGATCCATTGTCATAAAAGGCTTTCCAACCCGTTGGCTTACCCTCAACCTCGGATTGCACGTATTGTTCTTTAGTTTTTCGGCTAAAACGAATAACCGTTTTCAAACCGTCCGGATCTTCTACCGGCGCTTCAAAAAGAAACGTGTATTTAGGGTCAATTTCGCTTTTATGGGGCAACAACTCAGCAACAAGAGGCGCACGGGTTTCACGATACTTAGGAAACTTACTGGCTGCCAGGAACATGCCAGAGGCTCCATCACGCAAAATATAGTGATCTTCTACCTTTTCGCAAGCCAGTTCCGGCATCGGCACCGGATCCATTTTGGGTGGCGCAGCCTGTCCATTCCTAAGAAGTTTTCGGGTGTTTTTACAGGCTTCATTGGTACAACCAAAGTACTTGCCAAAACGACCAGACTTTAACTGCATATCGCTGCCACACTTATCGCACTCGATAAGCGGGCCTTCATAACCTTTCAGTTTAAAACTGCCCGTTTCAACTTCAAAACCATCACAACTAGGATTATTACCACAGATATGAAGTTTTCGTGTTTCATCAATCAAATAGCTATCCATCGCTGTATTACAAATTTTACAACGATGTTTATGCATCAAAAGACGTGATTCTGCTTCATCATCTTCCTCAACATTCACAGCTTCATCGCCGGAAGTCAGATTTAACGTACCCTTACAACGCTCTTTGGGTGGCAAGCTATAACCTGAACAACCAAGGAATACACCCGTTGAACCAGTTCGAATCGTCATAGGGCGCTCACATTTAGGGCACGGAATATCCGTTAGAGTCGGCTCATTAGGCCGCATACCGCTATCAGCCTCACCGGCTTTTGCAAGCTTGGCTGAAAAATCAGCATAAAATCGATTCAGTACATCAATCCAATCCAGCTCACCTTCGGCGATCTCATCGAGATACTCTTCCATTGCCGCAGTAAAACCGTAGTCCATCAGGTCAGAGAAGTTCTCATCCAAACGGATGGTGACAATATCGCCTATTTTTTCTGCATAAAAACGACGTTTCTCCAATCGCACATAACCGCGATCCTGAATTGTCGAAATAATGGAAGCATAGGTAGATGGACGACCAATTCCTTTCTTTTCAAGCTCTTTTACTAGTGCGGCTTCAGAAAAACGTGCAGGCGGTTTAGTAAAGTGCTGCAAGGGTAGTAATACATTCAGATCTAACCTTTCGCCTACCGTCAATTCCGGCAGTTCAATATCGTCATCCTTTTTACGAACAGCCGGTAGTACTTTCAAATAACCATCAAAACGAATAACCCGACCTTTGGTGCGCAGCTCATAGCCATTGGCCATCACTGTTACCGTGGTACTGGTAAATTGAGCCGGTACCATTTGGCAGGCCACAAACTGTTGCCAAATTAACCGATAAAGCTTTTGTGCATCTTCTTCCATACCCACTAAATCACTGGGCATGATGTCAATATTGGATGGCCTTATGGCTTCGTGAGCCTCCTGAGCACCGGATTTACTGCTGTATACCTTGGGGCTTTCTGGCAGGTAATCTGGGCCGTATTTATTCTGAATAAAATCACGGCATGTAGACACCGCCTCAGCACTGAGATTGGTAGAATCCGTACGCATATAAGTGATGTAGCCCGCTTCATACAATCGCTGAGCCATCATCATGGTTTTCTTCACACCATAACTCAGTCGAGTGCTGGCTGCTTGCTGTAATGTAGAAGTAATAAATGGTGCAGAAGGCTTGCTGCTAGTGGGCTTATCTTCCCGATTCGTTACCTTATAGTCGGCACCTTTTAAGGCATTAAGTGCAACATCTGTTTGTTCTTTATTCTTTGGCAGGAAGTTTTCTCCTGCCTGTTTCTTAACCTCAAAACGGATTTTTTCTTCTTCACCCTCATCACGGTCTGTAGTTTCAAGGTCCGCGTGTAATGTCCAATATTCTTCGGGAACAAAAGCACTAATCTCACGCTCTCGCTCAACAATCAATTTAACGGCAACAGATTGAACACGACCTGCAGACAAACCCCTGGCTATCTTGGCCCAAAGTAGTGGAGACACCATAAAGCCCACAACACGATCAAGAAAACGTCGAGCTTGTTGAGCATTAACACGGTTAGTATCTAATTCCGAAGGCTTGTCGAATGCTTCTTTAATGGCATTCTTTGTGATTTCATTAAAGACAACACGCTTGTAACGATCATTATCACCACCTATCGCTTCTCGGAGGTGCCAGGCAATAGCCTCCCCCTCTCTATCCAAATCCGTCGCCAGGTAGATTTCGTCAGCATCTTTGGCCAGTTTCTTCAGTTCAGAAACAACCTTTTCTTTACCTGGTAGAATTTCGTAACGTGCCTTCCAGCCTTTATCCGGGTTAATACCCATGCGGCTAACTAACTGTTCTTTTGCTTTTTTTGCCTTATGAACAACCTTTTCTTCCGGTGACATCTTGCGAGTAATTGCAGCAGCCTTAGCCCGTTCCTTTGGGTCAACAGTCTTCCCACCACCACCCGTTGGCAAGTCACGAATATGACCAACACTGGACTTAACAATAAAATCGTTGCCCAGATATTTGTTAATAGTCTTGGCCTTAGCCGGTGACTCCACTATGACGAGTGATTTACCCATTGAACTGATTATTACCTTTTTGTTTGCGGTTTATGACAGGCGGAACAGCATGCCGAGGTGGCGAATATACATGTGCTAACAGTGGGTCGGTCAAGGAAATTTTTAATATTCTTTGTAATAAAGTGTAAAAAGTACCAAGACCCGTTACTTACGTATAGTCTCCCTCAGTCTATCTAAATGATCAAAAATCACCTGCACATCATGGAGTTGCGCGCGCTCCTGCCAATAGATTCGCACCCCTTCAGAGCAGGCCTCCAATGCCGAAACATTTTCCGGCAATTTTTCAAGGGCATAACCAATAGGTGTAATAAGCGCATCATTAACCTCACGTCCCAGCCATTGCCAGCCTGCCCAAGTCGAAGGGTCACCTCTACGAGTACCCTTGACCAGCAACCACTTTTCCATACGCGGTTCCATGGATGCCGATGAATCAGGTAGCCAAGGTAACGTATAAGTCACATATTCCAAGCGCCCCTCTCCTTCTCTCGCATCGGCTGGCTTGCTTAGCTTTACCCTAATACTTTTTGCTGCGGCTTCCTTGCGCATGTCCGTAATCAATTTTTGTCGAGGGGACTGGCGAAACCACATTAGTGGCGACAAAATAATGGCCAGTACAAAGGCAATTAATAAATAGGTCATTTGTTTTACTACCTGTATTTGTTATTCAGTTTCTTCTTAGCCTATTCACTACAAGCTGGTTTTTTACAGATTAGTTTGCTACAACTTCATTAGATAAAGCTAAATGCTAAGCTTGACTACAGAATCAATATGGGGAACACACGCTATGTCAGCCTACAAACATGTTTTGGTCGGTCTTGATCTGTCACCAGAATCACAGCAAGTCGTTGATCGAGTCAAGTGCTTGTTTACTGGGAGTGATCAAAAAATCAGTTTGATCCATATCCAGGAACCGCTCTCATTTGCCTATGGTGGCGATATCCCCATGGACCTTACCGAGGTTCAAAACCAACTGGAAGAGCAGGCAAAAGCACGTTTAATTGCCATAGGCAACGAAATAAATGTAGCTGCTGCAGACCAACATGTCATTATTGGGCAACCTGCTCACGAAATGCATCGCTTTGCCTCAGAAAATAATGTTGACCTTATCGTAGTTGGCAGCCACGGTCGCCACGGATTCAGTTTGATATTGGGCTCGACCTCTACAGGGGTCTTACATGGATCAGAGTGTGATGTGCTGGCAGTGCGTGTCAATTAGTCATTTCTGCTGTGGTAAATACAATAACTCTGCTTATTACCGAGACCTTTACAACTACCTTTGCTTATAGATAAATAATTTATCGAAAGGTGCTGTTTAATTAAGGCTTATCTGACTATCATAGCTTCCGCATTTTAGCGAAAAACTTTAGCCGAAATTTTTTAGCAATAAGCGTTAAAAAAACACTTTACCCGAAACTCAAACCCGTTTGTGCAGGCCAAGACAAATCACCATGGATCGATGTACCGGCTCAACCCCCTGTCTACAACAACTGAGCCCTCTGCCTTTTTTTCTCACCAAATACCTGTTCACAGCGCTGATAATCCTACTTGCCCAGCCACTGATGGCAGAAGCTAGCAGTGAAAAAAGCTCCTCTTTGGAAGAACAGCGGGCACTTTACCAAAAAGCTAAATCAGCCCTAAAAGTCAAAAACCAAACCCACTTTAAGCATGCTCTCAGAGACATGGGCGATTACCCACTCAAACATTATCTCGAAGCCATGGAACTGTTTGAACGTCTTAATAGCTACCCTAGGTACGATGTCAGAGAATTTTTAAAACAACACGATGGCACACCGATCGCAGCTAGACTTCGCTACCGCTGGCTTGAAACATTACGCCGCCGCGACCGTTGGCAAGATTATTTACTGGATTACCAGCAAAGCTCAGCAACCTCTGCACAAAAGTGTTACTACCAACTGGTTCGTATCCGGCGTGGACAGGAAAAAGACAAAGCTGAAGCCATCACAGAAGCTATAAAACTCTGGTCCGTTGGAAAGTCACAACCCAAAGGCTGTGACAAACTCTTTGGAATTCTAATTAAGTATGAATATATAACTGAAGACATTGCCTGGCAGCGCTACAGCCAAGCAATTCTGAATCACCAATACCAACTTGCGCGGTATTTAAAACGGTTCTTTAAAACTCCCACCTACCACGAACTGGCAGAACGCTTCTACAGCATTGATCGCAACCACCGCCTAGTCGGTGACTATACGTTCTTCAGCTATCACCTTCACAAAATCAACAGCGAAGAAGTTCATGCCATCATCACCCACGGGCTTCGTCACCTGGCCAGAGTTGATGCGGTAGCAGCCCTCACACACTGGGGAAGATACCGCCAAATCTATCCATTTAGCACAGCACAAACCAATCAAATAATCACAGCATTGGTCAAAGGCTTATACGATCAAGACCATGCCGAGTCAGCTGACATTTATCTCACTGACAACATCGAGCTCATTGATACACCCTTACTAGAATGGCGTGTAAGAAAAGCAATGCGGGAAGCAAATTGGCCACAGGTTCTGCAATGGATTGCCAAAATGCCAACGGAGCTTCAACAAGATGATCGCTGGAAGTACTGGACCTATAGAGCTAATCAGTTAGCCGCAGAACATCAAACTTCTGTTTCAGATAACTCTAACGCTGACGCTAACACTGACACCTATGAAATGCTCTCCATCGATCGAAGCTATTACGGCTTTCTCAGTAGCGAGTGGCTGGGCAATGGCTACAGTATGGCCCATCGGAAAACGTCTATTACCGAACAACAGCGCAACGAAATAGAACAAAAGCGAGGCATTATCCTCACCCGTGAACTGCTGCATCAGGAAGAATACTTATATGCACGAAGAGAGTGGCGTTCGGCGACTCGTAATTTTAATGAACAACAATGGATTACAGCGGCCCATGTTGTACAGCAATGGGAATGGCACAACGGCGCTATCACCAGCATGATCAGAGCTGGATACTGGGATGATATTGACCTGCGCTTTCCTCTCGCCTTTAAAGAACACTTTGAAACCAATGCACAAAAAACTGGCGTACCTATCCATCTGTTATACGCCGTGGCAAGGCAAGAGAGTGCCCTATCACATGATGTGACATCACCAGCCGGAGCCAAAGGACTGATGCAACTTATGCCTGCCACAGCAAAACAAACAGCTCGCAAAAATAACATTCGCTACCACAGTAGCAATGACCTGTTTAAACCTGCCACTAATATCATGCTGGGCAGCCGCTACTACAAGGAAATGCTCCAACGCTTTGGCAACAACCGAATACTCGCCACAGCCGCCTATAATGCAGGACCACACCGGGTAGATCGTTGGCTAGAAAAAACTGAGGGCAGCCTTCCCTTTGATGCCTGGATAGAAACCATCCCCTTTAAGGAAACTCGTGGTTACGTGCAAAACGTACTAGCTTTTTCCATGATCTACGCCCATCATCTCGGCAACCACGAGCGCATACTTAGTGAACCAGAAAAAAAACAATTGCTGTAATACACGCCTGATATGAGAGAGCCTCTTTCCAGCCCCACCCCAATAAGCCCATGCCCCATCATTGATATTGGCGTTAACCTTAGTAACTCACGATTTAGTAAAGATCTGGAAGAAGTTCTTGAACGTTCACAGCAAGCTAACGTCAGCCGGTTAATACTGACTGGCACCAGTGAAGAAGAAAGTGAAGCTGTATTAAAAGTCTGCCAACAACTTGCAGAGCAATTCCCCAACATGCTTTACAGCACCTGCGGTGTGCATCCACACGATGCTAAACATTTTTCAACAGAAACGCCCAACCGGCTAAAAGATATTGCCACGAATCCCGAAGTCGTCGCCATTGGTGAAACCGGTCTGGACTTTAATCGTAATTTCTCAGAACCAAAAGATCAGGAAAAAGCTTTTGAAGCACAACTGGAACTGGCAGCAAAACTCCAACTCCCGGTATTTATGCACGAACGAGACGCCCATCAACGGCAATTCGAAATTCTCAAACAATATCGCGACCATTTAACCAATGGCGTTATTCATTGTTTTACCGGCGATAAAACTGCGTTATTTAATTATTTGGACTTAGACCTGCACATCGGTATTACCGGTTGGATTTGCGATGAACGTCGTGGTGAAGAATTACAAAAACTGGTGAAAAATATCCCACTCTCTCGGTTGATGATAGAAACCGATGCCCCCTATCTGCTACCAAGAACTATAAAACCAAAGCCCAAAAGCAGCCGCAATGAACCAGCTTATTTACCCTGGGTTTTGCAGGGTATTACGGATCAACGAGAAGAAACACTTGCTGAAATTGCAGAAAAAACAGCAACAACTACAAAGCACTTTTTTAACCTGAATTAATCACCCTCCTTTAAAAAAACTGCCTATATTTAATCTAACTTTATTTAACACAAATTAATTTTTACATTGTTCAACAGCTGATTGTCGTATGGTTGGCACAAATAAAAATGTATCAATACAAAGTCAGATCACACAATAAGAATAACCAGGGGAACATCATGAATAGATATGGCGCAGAGTTTTTCGGAACATTTTGGTTAGTACTGGGTGGTTGTGGTAGTGCAGTATTAGCGGCTGCATTTCCAGAGGTCGGTATCGGTTTGCTGGGTGTTTCTTTAGCCTTTGGTTTAACCGTATTAACCATGGCATTTGCTATTGGTCATATCTCCGGTTGCCACCTCAACCCAGCCGTGTCTATTGGCCTATGGGCTGGTGGTCGTTTCCCCGCAAAAGATCTTGTGCCTTATATCATTGCCCAAGTACTTGGCGGCATTGTAGCGGGTGGCGTGTTGTATCTTATTGCCAGTGGTAAGCCAGGTTTTGAACTTGCAGCAGGATTCGCCTCCAACGGGTACGGAGCCCATTCACCTGGCGGCTACAGCATGGAAGCAGCACTGATAACTGAAATTGTTATGACCATGATGTTCCTTGTAATCATTCTTGGCGCTACAGACAAACGAGCCCCCCAAGGTTTTGCCCCTATTGCTATCGGTTTATGTTTAACCCTCATCCACCTAATCAGCATTCCCGTCACCAACACATCAGTAAACCCTGCCCGTAGTACCGGTGTCGCCCTATACGTAGGTGACTGGGCTACAGCACAACTTTGGTTATTCTGGGTTGCTCCCATTGTTGGTGGAATATTAGGGGCGGTGGTTTATCGCGTTATAGGAAAGGAAAACAATACGTAACCGATACAACAACAAAAGAGTCTGTAATAAACAAAACCGACTTTTTTAATTAAACCCATAACTAGTACAATTATCTAGGGCGGCCATACTGGCCGCCCTATTTGTGAGTCTAAGACTCACAAAAATTACTCGGTAGTGGGAAAACTGGTATGGCTGAGAAGAAGTTATCTATTTTTGAACGATACTTAACGGTATGGGTTGTGCTTTGCATTGCTAGCGGTATTTTTTTAGGGAAAATTGCCCCCAGTGTTGCAACCACCCTAAATGATTTTTCCATTTATCAAGTATCAATTCCTATTGCTGTGTCCTTGTTTTTCATGATGTACCCCATCATGGTAAAAATAGATTTTGCACAAGTCCTTAAATCAGCAAAAACGCCAAAGCCCGTTATGCTAACGCTATTTATAAACTGGGCAATCAAGCCATTTAGTATGTTTGCAATATCCTATTTGTTTTTGGGATATTTATTTAGAGACTTCTTACCTGGTACAGAAATACTATCGACTGGTGAGGAAGTAGAGTTGTGGAGGAGTTATATAGCCGGCACCATTTTGCTAGGTATTGCCCCATGTACAGCTATGGTTTTAATGTGGGGTCATTTATCTAAAGGAAATGATGGATTAACGCTCGTTATGGTTGCTATCAATTCACTCATGATGCTTTTACTTTATGGGCCGTTGGGCAGCTTATTATTAAATGTTAATTCTATGCCGGTGCCTTGGGAAACCATGCTACTTTCAGTCTCTATTTATGTCGCATTGCCATTGATTGCAGGATACTTCTCAAGAAAGCTCATTATTAAAAATAAGGGCATGGAGTGGTTTAACGAAAAGTTTCTACATTGGCTAACACCCGTGAGTATTACGGCTTTACTAATTACATTGATTCTTCTTTTTTCATTCAAAGGTGAAGTTATTGTTTCAAACCCACTTACCATCTTATGGATAGCCATTCCATTGCTAATACAAACAGTATTTATATTTTTTCTAGGATATTTTATATTTTCTAAGTACTTTATGCTCTCTTATGAAGATGCCGCACCAGTATCATTAATCGGTGCATCCAATCACTTTGAAGTGGCAATTGCTACAGCTATCATACTATTCGGCTTATCCTCTGGAGCAGCACTGGCAACAGTTGTAGGCGTTTTAATTGAAGTGCCCCTAATGCTCATGTTGGTTGCTTTGTGCAAAAGAACATCTTATATCTTTGACAATAATCGGACAAAACAAGCATAACAATCTCAGGGGATATTGAATGTCTTGTGCCAGCCCGCCAACTCACACCATCGTTGATGACTTTCTAGCGCCAGTGTGTAACGGGTTTGTGGAAATTTTATATCAAGATGCCGATATTTTATTGATCAATAAACCTAGCGGTCTTCTCAGTTTGTCGGGCAAGAACCCTCTAAACTGGGATTCGGTACACTACCGCTTGGTACATGGCCAAAAGGGCGTTAGCCCTGCATTTCCAGAGGTAAAATTACCGCATCGTTTAGATTTTGGAACATCTGGAATTATGGTAGTGGGGCTGAATACTGAATCATCAAAACACCTCAACAAACAGTTTCAAACTGGTACCATTCAAAAGCGTTATATCGCCCTTCTGGAAGGTTGGGTTGCGGACGACCAGAGTCAGGTTAATGAAGCGATAGCAAAAGATAAAAAACATTTTCCCCGGGTAAAAATTTGCCACGCCACTGGCAAAACCGCCATTAGTGAATACACCGTATTACGTCGGCTAGAACAACCTCGCCGGAGCTTGGTACAGTTTATTCCTCATACCGGGCGCACTCACCAGTTGCGCATTCATAGCCAATCCATTGGCCACCCCATTCTTGGGTGTGATCTGTACAAAAATGATCGCAGTGAACAGTTGGCAGATCGGTTGCTATTACATGCTAGTGACTTGTATTTTGAGCACCCTGTTAGCGGCGAACAATTCCATGGGCAGTGTCCCTGCCCATTTTAATCAGAAAAGTTATTCTTATTTCAGACAATCCTTTCTTGACACCCACCCTATTCCCTACTTTATTGATATCACCACAGCATGGAGGATAAACCGATGAACGACCTTTCAGTGATTACAGAATTTCTGGGTTGGTGCACGCTGATTAATTATGGGATTCTTATATTATCCACGGTAATGTTAATAACCTGCAGTGATTGGGTAAAAGGGATACACAGCAAAATATTCAATATCCCAGAATCCAGCTTAGATACTTTATATTTCAATTATTTAGGTAACTATAAGCTGGCCATATTCATCTTAAACCTTGTACCTTATATTGCTCTTAAAATAGTAGGTTAGATTGGCTTGAAATAGGTATAAACTGGACACTTATAAACATTACTTTGTTTTAAATGCATACTTTTTACGTCAACCAAACTTAACCATAACCAAGAGCACTCAGTAGCCATCTATGAATATTGTTGAAATTACCAAAGAACCCGTTGAGCTTTATAAAATTCTTAAATTTGAAGGCATGGTCGCCAGCGGAGGAGAAGCGAAAATGGCGGTGGCTGAAGGCCATGTTTTGGTCAATGGAGAAGTGGAAACCCGGAAAAGAAGGAAAATCGTTTCCGGTGATATGATTGAATTTGGTGACGAAAAAATTCAAGTACAACGGGCATAATCTTTTAGCCCCATAAAAAAATAAACATCCAACGCAGTAGTAAGTAACCCATGAACCAACCAACGAACAATAAGCCAACAACGAACCGACAGGTTCGATTGGTGTCTCGCCCGGCGAGTATTCCCCAAACGGAAAATTTTGCTATCACAACAGAACCCGTACCCACCATTGGTAAAGGGGAAATACTGGTCCGCAATATTTTTCTATCGGTAGAGCCGGCCATGCGTGGTTGGGTAAGTAATGTGGCTAATTATTCTGAGCCTGTCGCCATTAATGGGGTAATGCGCTCTTTTGCTACGGGCCAAATAGTGGAATCACAACACCCTGATTTTCTACCCGGTGAATATGTGACTGGCTTGTTTGGCTGGCAGGACTACGCGGTGGTTACCGCTGAGACAATTATTCGGAAAGTTGATGATAGCCAACTGCCTATTTCCACTTCCCTGGGTGTGCTTGGTCTCAATGGGATGACAGCTTATTTTGGGCTGTTAGATGTGGGACAACCTAAAGCTGGTGAAACAGTCGTAGTATCTACCGCTGCGGGCGCTGTGGGCTCCTGTGTCGGCCAGATAGCCAAGATCAAAGGCTGTCAGACTGTTGGTATTACTGGAGGCCCCACAAAAGTTGAACTTTGTCGTGATCAGTTCCAATACGATCGTGCCATTGATTACAAAAGTGAAAATTTTGAGCAAGAACTTGCCGATGCCTGTCCACAGGGTGTTGATGTTTACTTCGATAACACTGGCGGCAAAATCACAGATGCCGTACTGAGCCATTTGAATGTCGGGGCACGAATAGTGATTTGTGGTACCGCATCTGTCAGTAATTGGAATCCTCCCCCCCTCGGCCCCAGGGTAGAACGGCAAATCCTTGTAAATCGAGCACGGATGCAAGGTGTTTTGATTTTTGATTATGCAGATCGTTATCAAGAGGCTGTGGATGCACTCACCCCATGGATAAGTGATGGGTTGATTCACTATGAAGAAGATATTCTACAAGGTATTGAACAGGCACCTGATGCCATAGCGGGCCTTTACCGTGGTGAAAATTTAGGGAAGCGATTAATCAAACCCTAAAATTTAAAGATTAGCCAGAGCACATATTATGCCTTCAAAAAGTAGTTACCTCTGGCGAGCACTGTTGAAAGCCGGCGTCACAAAGGACAAGTCCATTGATGTTCTGCGTGAAAAAATTATAAAAGATACCCGTTCTCTAAAACCGCCTAAAGATGTACAAATTACACCAACCAAAGTTGCAGGTATCCCGGGTGAATGGCTAACACCCAAGTCTTTACTGGCTAGAAACAAAATAATGACTTATCTCCATGGTGGCGGCTATGTCGTGGGCTCTCCTGCTACACACCGGAGTTTAGTGGCAAGATTAGCTAAAGCCTGCTCAATTAGAGCACTATCTTTAGATTATCGCCTTGCTCCGGAACACCCATTTCCCGCAGCATTAGAAGATTCACTGACGGTTTATAATGAGGTTATCGACCATGGTATTCCACCGGAAAATATCATACTGGCCGGTGATTCAGCCGGTGCGGGGTTGGCATTAGCCACTCTGATTTCACTGCGGGATAACCAACACCCCCTTCCTGCCATGGCACTTTGTATTTCCCCCTGGACAGACTTGGCTTTAACCGGAGAAAGCATCAAAACCTGTGCAAAATTAGATCCTTATATTTCTTACGAGTCCCTGACATTAAACGCCCATTACCTAGGTAAAACTGATCCCCCCCACGATCCCAAATCACCACTTATATCGCCGTTATACGCTGACTTTTCAGGGCTACCACCACTACTGATTCATGTGGGTACCGATGAAATATTATTGAGTGATTCCACCCGTCTGGCAGAACAGGCTAAAAATGCAGGTGTCGATGTCACTTTAAAAATATGGGATGACATGTGGCATGACTTTCATATGTGGGCACCTTATCTTCCAGAGGCTAATCTGGCTATAAAAGAAATGGCGGAGTTTGTAACAAGCCACTGGCGTAAACAGTCTCGGGTATAAAAGTTATCTACTAAAAATCTGTCGGCCAAAATAATCATTGATTGAAGCACTATTATTTAAGGCAACAATTACTTAAAACAACGATTAATTAGAAAAACAAGCAAATTTGCAGCCTATGGGTTTTGTCCCTAAGCTTTTGCCTAAGCTTTCGCCTATGTGTCTTAGATAGCTTTCATGTTTTAGAGAATAAAAGTCAGAACAAACAAATTAGAATCAAAACAATTTAGTACCACAACTCTTTCGTATCACAACAAGGTGCACCCTATGTCTACATTGCTCTATGTCGAAGCATCACCCAGAAAAGATCGGTCGGCCTCTATAGAAGTGGCTCAGTCATTTGTTTCTGCCTTTTTAGAAAAAGATGCCAGCAATACAGTGGAAACTCTCGATTTATGGAACATCGTATTACCCCAGTTTGACGGAGATACTATTAATGCTAAATATCGGGTAATGCACGGAGAAGACCCAACACCTGATGAAATTTCAGCCTGGGATGTTATTACAAAAATCACTGATCAATTTAAAGCCGCTGATCACTATTTGTTTAGCTCACCCATGTGGAATTTTTCTATTCCCTACAAACTGAAGCATTATATTGATGTAATCAGCCAGCCTGGGCTGACCTGGAGCTTTTCACCAGAGACGGGGTATGAAGGGCTGGTAACAGGAAAATCAGCTACGTTAGTACTAGCCCGTGGTGGAGAATACAGTAGTGGCCCGGTAGTTGCCGCCATGGACTTTCAACGGACTTATTTGGAAATGATTTTAGGTTTTATTGGCTTTAAAGATATCAATACCGTACTCATAGAACCAACGTTAACGGATGCTAAGGACGATGCCATTGCTATGGCTAAAGATGAAGTAATTAAGCTATCTGGACAGCTTTAATGTTTGATCAGCGCTGTCCATGGCTTCATTCATAGATGAAAACACCCTCTCACCCCCTAAACATTCTAGAGTACCAAGACGAGACAAATTTGCTGCTGCTTTTTCGGAAACACCGACAAGATAGACTTCCCTGGCATTAGATATTTCGGTACGAATCAACTCGTCGAGAATCATGGCTGTGGATGTTCCTACCAAGTGAGCGCCGGTAAGATCAATCACCATTAGACGATAAGATACATAGTTTCTCAGGCACTGACGCAAGCCTCGCCCCACTCCAAAGCTTAGGGGGCCAACCAACTTCATCAATACGACAGCGCCTTGATGGGCACTTAAGCGTTGCTGCTCAGGTGAACCTTGCACTTCTTCTGAATCAGTATCATCTGCATCCGTTCCATCCGTTAGGTAAACATGATCAAGCTGAATACTGGTCAAACGCTCTATGGTAATCAGGTTGGAAATAAACACACCTACAAGTACGGCTGTAATCAGGTCGACAAACACGGTCATAACCAAAACCATGATCATCAACACCACTGTATTGACCGGTAGCTTGGTCAGCCTCATAAACATGGGCCAATCAATAATATTAATGCCTACCCGCAATAAAATTCCGGCTAAAACAGCCAGTGGAACATGGGCAGCAAACTGACCTGCGCCTAACATAATGGCTAACAATGTTAATGAATGAATAGCTCCAGAATAACCAGTCTTACCACCCGCACGTATATTGACCACGGTTCTCATTGTGGCGCCAGCCCCGGGTAAACCTCCAAAGATACCTGCCACGGTATTACCCAACCCCTGGCCTATCAGTTCTTTATCCGAATCGTGCTGTTCTTTAGTTAAGTTGTCTGAAACCAATGAGGTGAGTAGTGAATCGATCGCACCCAGCACGGCCAATAACAATGCGGCATAGAACAATTCACCGATGACATCCATGGTAAAAATAGGCCAATGTGGAGATGGAAAGCCAGAGGGAATATCACCTATAACAGCAACAGTATTTTCAGGTAGCAATGTTAATGCAACGACGCTTCCTATTAATAAGGCGGCGAGTGGCTGTCGGCACCAAACGGCTAAACGACTTGGCCACAAGTACATAATAGCCAGGGACAACAGACCCAGCATAAGGGAGGGTGTACTAATATTTTGTAGCCAGGATGGCACCATAGCCAGGGCATCAGTTAAGGAAGGCATCCCCGCATGACCTAACACTGGCCCTATTTGCAGGATAATAATAATGACACCGATACCGGACATAAAACCGGATATCACGGGGTAAGGAACAAGAATAAAATATTTACCCAACCGCAATAGCCCAAGGGCTATTTGTATCATTCCAGCAAGCACTACGGCACTAAAGCCTATCACCAAACCAGTTTCAGGGTATTTTGCCTGTAACGAGGTAAAAACACCGGCCATTACAACGGTCATTGGCCCTGTTGGCCCCGAAATTTGATGGGGAGTGCCACCAAATATTGCAGCGAAAAAACCGACAAAAATAGCACCGTAAATCCCAGCAGCTGGCCCCGCACCTGACGCCACACCAAATGCTAGTGCCAGTGGCAACGCAACTACTGCGGCTGTAATACCACCCATAAAGTCCATATGAAGATGGCGGGTGGTAAGGGAATTGAATGAAGAGGTGTGCATAATCCTTTTATATTGTCCTTTGGTACCCTTTTATTTACAGCGGCTTTTATACTGTTTACGTAGTGGCTTATGGCTATTTACAACAACAGAGTTATGACTATAACGCCAACAGCATAATCATTCATCAGCTGCAATCAGTTGCTTAACTTGCCCTTGGGTAAAGGGCCAACCCTTTTCTTTACCATCTGGAGCTGCCATTACAGGGATACGGATTCCATAGCGTTGTTTAAGATCATCATGATCGTCAATATTAACTTCCTTCAAGGTCCAACCAGCCTCCTGTAATACAGGATAAATAAGGTTTTTAGCCTGATCACAAAGATGGCAATGGGAGCCTGTATAAAGTGTAAGAATATGATTCATTAATGGCCTGTAATTATTTCTTGTTTGTTCTGCCTATTGTTTCAAAAAAGTACTTATTCTCAGCTTTAATCTTTATGTTGTATTAACCAACAGTTATGGATTTTCTGATTGCGCTGAAAATCTGGATCCAGTGTCTTATTCGTAATGTTTGTCACTTGATAACTCTGTTCAACACTTTTAGCCATGGTGAATTTACGGAAATTATTTGAAAACACCAGCGTACCACCAGGGGCCAAAATGGCCATTGCTTGTTGAATAAGGTCTGGGTGGTCTCTTTGAATATCCAATACCGATTCCATTTTCTTAGAGTTGGAAAATGTGGGTGGATCGAGGAATATTAAGTCGTACTCACTGTCTGCACTATTGCTGGCCTTGTCACTAGTCCTATCACTTACCTCGGCCAACCACTCCAGGCAATCGGCCCGCAACAATGTGTGGTCTACGGCATCCATATTATTTAGATGGAAATTCCGTCCCGCCCAACCGATATAGCCATTGGACATATCAATACTCAAACTTGATTTAGCCCCCCCCAAGGCTGCATGTACAGAGGCTGCTCCGGTATAACAAAACAAATTTAAAAAGCGTTTTCCCTTGGCCATTTTGGCAATCATTTGCCTAACTGGCCGATGGTCCAAGAACAGCCCGGTATCTAGATAATCAGCCAAATTCACTTCAAACTTGGCTGCACCTTCTTGGACGGTAAAAATAGAATTGTCTCTGGAACAATTGTTTTGACGTTCATTAGAGTTCTGTCGCTGATACTGGTTGTCTCCCTTTTGCCGGCGACGTTCCTTAAAGAACAATTTTTTACTGCTATCGGGATACAAATACCTCAGTGCTTGACGCACTTCAGTTAAATGCTTATTGGCCTGCTGTTCATCAATATTGGCAGGTGGCGCATATTCCTGAACATGAACGGCATCATTATAAATATCTACCGCTACAGCATATTCAGGCATGTCTGCATCGTATAAACGGTAGCAGCTAACACCAGATTTTTTTAACCAGCTGTTTAGCTTCCGCTCATTTTTCTTTAAGCGATTAGCAAACATCTGGGCGCCTTCACTTAGTGAAGGCTCCCGATTGGCCTCCTGCTTTCTTGCTTCTATAGCACTCTCCTGCTCTTCCTCGCCCCTCAGCTTAAACAGCAGTAATTGACTGGGAATAGTACCGTTGAAAAGTTTGTATTTTTTCTCTGCCCGCAAACGTAATTCACCCGCTAACTCTGCATTGCCAGTGATCACAGACAGTCGCCAACCCGGACATTCTCGCTTAGCCAACTCACCCAGGTCTTGATACAACGGCCTCAGTTCTTCCATTTCACCCCATCGTTCACCATAAGGTGGATTACAAACCATTAAGCCATGATCAATTTTTGTATGAGTCGGCTTTTTAAAGGCGGACATGGGCTTGGGAATTACCTTGATCTGTTTATCCAGTCCTGCACAGGCGATATTTTCCTGAGCAGCTCGAACAGCCCGGGTATCTTTATCGTAACCACGTATTTCCGGCAGTTCTTTTGATAAGCCTACATTACAGCGCTCTAACGCTGCTTGGCGCAACTGTTGCCACATATCAGCATCATGCTGAGACCAACCATGGAACCCAAACTTACGTCTATTCAGGCCAGGAGCAATATCAGCTGCAATCATGGCACCTTCGATAAGCAACGTACCACTACCACACATGGGGTCGACCAGTGCAGCACCTGCCTGTTTCGACAATTCTGGCCAACCAGAACGAATCAGAACAGCTGCAGCAAGGTTTTCTTTCAAAGGTGCTGGCACCATAGCGGTACGATAGCCACGCTTATGTAAACTATCACCCGATAAGTCCAGGCTCACATTAGCTTTATCTCTGGCTAAATGGACATTAATACGAAGATCAGGGTTGCGAAGGTCTACATCAGGGCGGTCGTTATAACGCGCCTGAAGTGTGTCTACCACGGCATCTTTTACTCGTTGGGCACCAAACTGGGTATGGCGAATTGCATCATTTGAACCGACAAAATCTACGGCTATACTCTGCCTTGGTGTTAAATGTTCATGCCAGGGAATGGATTTAACACCCTCATACAAATCATCAGCACTGTGCACATCAAATTTATCCAGCGGCAACAGTATTCGATTGGCTAAGCGAGACCATAGGCAAACATGATAGGCAAAGGATAAAGGGCCACTGGCGTACACACCGGCCACCGTCAAGCGAACCTGCTCAGCACCCAGAGACTCTAATTCACCGGCAAGTAATTCCTCTAGCCCTTTGGGACAACTAGCAAATATTTGGTTCATACAGTTTTGGTTCACCGCTTTTTTGATGCATAGAGCTTCAATTAAGATAAATTTGGTTCGGTCTATCTCGCTCTATTAATAGCCCCGTGAGTACCTATTATAGGTTTTGATTACCCCAGGGAATTAAAACACCCTATTAATAGAAAAATAAAATCTTCGACAGCCTCGCCAGCTTTTGGTCAACTAGTTCAGCTCGATAAAAAGTAAATCTTAAAATTGTCACCAGCGTAAAACACTGAGTGACACGTCCATCAGGAGCTTTTTCTCTATGAGAAGACAGAAACGAGATTCATCCCAACGTGCATTTATTAAAGGTTACCAAGCTGGCTTCAACGGCCGAAACAAATCAACATGTCCCCACTCTGATGAAACAGCAATAGCACAAGACTGGTGTAATGGCTGGCGCGAAGGTCGCGAAGATAACTGGAATGGCTATAACGAACAGGCCTGTCAACAAAAGGTCATGAACCTGTAACTTAATATAACCTAACTCATAACAACCAAAAGTACTTTTTCTCCTCCTTGGGCCTAGTTTCTATAACAGGCCACACAAAAGCCTGACAACAGGCTTTAAAGCGGATGAGGCGATAATCGCCTCTCCCCGCTTTTCCCATCCTACTTTTCTATGACCATTTCTTATTACCAGCACCACATTCTAACCGCTGCAATTATAAGTGCTCGACTCTTGTGCTAAAAGGGAAACCTGTCTAAAAGCAAAACTCATTTAGCAAGGCGAAAACCCAGGAATCGACTGCGCCCTTCATGGGGATAAAAATCACGATAAGCGGCTCTTAAATAAACTTTATCGCTACTCCATGAACCACCGCGGTATACACTTTGACGACAATTACCTGTATCCCACGACTTACCATCTGTGGGAGCACCTATATAATTTTTATTCTTACAATCTTCTGCCCATTCCCAAACATTCCCATGGACATCGTATAAACCAAAAGCATTTTCCTCAAAAGACCCAACAGGAGAACTTTGTTTATCGTCCCACGGGCTCCCACAACCACCACAGTTTGCTTTATTTACACCAATGGCATCACCCCAACTGTAAACTGTCTTACTGTTTGCTCGAGCCGCATACTCCCATTCGGCCTCACTGGGCAAGCGGTATTTACTCTGTGTCTTTTTGTTTAACCAGGACAAATAACTCTGAATATCATCCCAACTCACATTAATCACAGGCAGGTCACCACGCCCCCATCCCCTATCATCTGGGATGTGTGAGCATCCACCATCAGCAATACAGGCATCCCATTGTTCAAATGTCACCTCGGTAACGCTCATTTCGAAAGATCGAATATTAACTGTGTGAACTGGGCCTTCTTCTTCATTACAGTTTTTGCCTGAAATACAACCCATTTGAAACTGACCAGCAGGTACCTTAACCATCACAGGTAAAGGTGCGCCCTCTACATACTGCTGTAGGCCTTCAGGTTCAGAAGAATCTAACAAAAAGCCAAACTCTCCACAGCCATAAAGCATGGAAAATAAAAAAAATAATACCAGTGTAACTATACGCATAGGAGCTCCTAATATTGATCACCTCAATATACTGATTCTGAGTGTTTAGACCAAAAGTACTCTCAGATTAAAATTACTTAAATCAAACAAACCGGAGGACCATCGGGCCGAGTTTCTGTAGATTGAACAATATCAAGCAACTCTCTAAGAGCCACAGAAAACATAGCAAAATCACCATTTGGTGCGGCATGTAACTCTTGTGCCATTTCTCCCCATCGAGCAATGAGTGGAGCTTGTGCCGCTTTCCATACATCAATCACAGCCTCTATGTCTTTTGCAGAGTGGGCGTTAGATAACAATGTAAATGTTAAACTCCGGCGCTGGTTTTCTAAATCATCAACATAGGATTCCCGAGCAAAATCTTCCCATCGGGTAGAGGGCTCCAGGTTAACAATCTGATCTGCAAACCAATCAAGATCAAGCTCTGTACTGATTCGATGGTAAAGCTCCAAAACCAGTCCTACAGGTTTTCCCGTACTAACGGCTATATCAGCAATACCAAAACCAAAGTAAAGAAAATTGGAGCTAGCAACGAGCACCGCAATATTTTGCTGAACACCTTGGGCGACAATACGTTCTACCTCTTCCATCCAACCATTACTTTCCTGTCGTGAAAACAAGGTTGGCAACAATAACTGTAGCTCTACCAATTTTGGCCCAAAGGCCTGGACTTCTTGTTGAGGGTTAAGGCAAGAACGTCGATTACGTAACATCCATCGTGACGCTCTACGGCCCAGGCGCATCAATGCATGAAATAACTCAAACTGAACCTCTGAAGGTACCTTGTAATCCAGTGCTTCTACCTGTGCCCAAACCTTATCTAATCTGAGTACATCCCGCACAACCACATAAGCACGAACTACCTCAGCAACTGTAGCACCTGTAGATGCAACTTGGCGCTGGCAAAACGTCAGCCCCATGATGTTAATTACTTCATTAACAATCTGGTTAGTAATAATTTCTCGACGGAGGCTATGATGTTCAACCTGGGCAGGATATTGCTTCAACAATTGGTCAGGGAAAGCACCAGTTATGGATTTTGCTACATATTGGTCTTCAGGAATATTGGATGCCAGCACAGTATCTTTTAACAACATTTTACCGTAGGACAACAATACCGATATTTCTGGCCGGGTAAGTCCTAATGAGAGTTTTTCACGCTCGGCCAGTACTTCGTCATCAGGTAATGCTTCTAACTCACGATTTAACTGGCCTTCTGACTCTCTTGCCAAAATAAAACGCCAGTATTCTGAAAAATCACTCTGACAGCGGTAATAAGCAAGGCTAATTGCCTGGGTTTGGCGATAATTATTGTGCAATACCAATTGAGCTACATTTTCTGTCATTGCCTCCAACAACTCATTGCGTTGCTCTCTGGTCAACGTTTTTTGTCTGACCAACTCATTGAGCAAAATCTTAATATTGACCTCATGGTCTGAGCAATCCACCCCCGCTGCATTATCAATAAAGTCTGTATTACAGGCACCTCCATTTAGAGCAAACTCTATGCGCCCTTTTTGGGTCATTCCCAAATTGCCGCCTTCCCCAAATACCTTGCACCGTAGATCTTTACCATTAACTCGTACTGGATCATTGGCACGATCACCCACCTCCTGGTGGTTTTCACTTTTTGCCTTTACGTAGGTACCAATACCACCGTTCCAGATAAGATCGACTTTGGCCTGCAACAAAAGGTGTATCAGATCATTGGGTTTGAGGTGGGTATCTGATATCCCCAAACACTGTTTAGCCTCTGGCGATAACTTGATGGATTTGGCACTACGTGAAAAGACACCACCTCCCGTAGAAATTAACTGGGAGTCGTAGTCTTCCCAGCTAGAACGTGGAAGTTCAAACAATCGTTTTCTTTCTAAGAAACTGGCAACTGGATCAGGGGTGGGATCAATAAATATATGCTGATGATTAAAAGCAGCTACAAGCTTGATATGCTCAGACATCAACAAACCATTACCAAAAACATCTCCGCCCATATCACCGATGCCAAGCACCGTGATTTCATCGGTTTGAGTATTTAACCCCCGCTCACAAAAATGTCTTTGCACAGACACCCAGGCACCCCTGGCGGTAATGCCCATTTTTTTATGGTCATAGCCATAACTGCCACCCGAGGCAAAAGCATCATCCAACCAATAATTGTAGGCACTGGATATTTTATTAGCCACATCAGAAAAAGTTGCTGTGCCTTTGTCTGCAGCCACCACAAAATAAGGATCTTCATAATCCCTACGAACGACACAATCGGGGGTTACCACTTTGTCATCTACAATGTTATCGGTAATATCCAGCAATCCAGTAATAAACTGCTGGTAACAGAAAAATCCTTCTTGCAAAAAATCCTCTCTGGTCGCCTTTCGGTCCAGGCGTTTTGATACAAAACCGCCTTTTGCTCCGGTCGGCACAATAACAGCATTTTTAACCTGTTGAGCTTTGACGAGCCCCAGCACTTCTGTACGGTAGTCTTCCAACCTATCAGACCAGCGTAATCCGCCTCGGGCTACCTTACCCAATCGCAAATGCACACCTTCCATTCGAGGGGAATAAACAAAAATTTCATACAATGGCCTAGGTTCAGGGGCATCTTCCAATTCTTGGGGTGCCAGCTTCACAGCAATATAGGTTTTATATTGACCGTCAGCATCTGTTTGAAAGAAATTTGTACGCTTGGTCGCATTAATCAATTGTAAATAACTGCGCAAAACCTTATCTTCATTAAGGTTAAGAACCTGATCGAGTGCTTCAATAATTTTGTCGTTTAAACGGTCGGCCCTAGTGTTATCATGACTATGGTGTTCATGAACAGGGGATTCCTGATTATTGTGTTCCTTGCTGTGTTGATCCACTACTTTCGGATCTAATAAACAGTGAAATAGTGCAACCAAATTCCGGGTAATTTCCAGATTTGAAGCCAATGTCGTGGCCAAGAAATCCTGACTAAAATTGCTGCCCAACTGCTTCATATAACGGGAATAAAGGCGCAACAACGCTACTGTTCGCCAATCCAGACGTGCACCCACAACTAGATGATTAAAACTGTCATTCTCAGTGTCATCCAACCAAACCGCATTAAACGCTTCTTGAAACGTATTGCGCACTAGTGATACATCAACATCGACATCCAGACCAAATTTCAAAGTGAAATCATGAAGCCAAACGTCATCCCCCTCTGAAGGAGTAATTTGGTAGGGATGCTCTCCCAAAACTCGAAAACCCAAATTTTCCAGCATGGGAACAAGGCTGGATAACTCCAATGGGCTATTCAACCTAAAGACCCTAAAACGCATAATATTGCGGCCATCTTCCTCCTCCTGATAAAAGCGCATGGCAATTTCGCCATCACTCACCAGAGGGTCGAACAAAGTAATATCATCAATCGCTACAGATGGGTCAAAATGATCCTGGTAACTGGCTGGAAATGCATCGCCATAGCGCTTGACCATTTCTCTACCAGTTTCATCACTCCATTGGAGAATGGAGGCATCTTGTAAATCGTCACACCAATCACGGGTCAGTTGTATAACCCTTCGCTCCAACTCGCGGTGATTTACGTTTAAATATGCATTGGAATTAATGCGTAATATAAATTGAGTTCGGGCTAAAATTGACTCTGAAAAATAGGTGTTAAATTCACATTCACTAGCATCTAACTCAAATTTAAGCAGCGCTTCTATTTGCTCTCGAATAGATGTTTTGTATATATCCCTGGGCATATACACCAAACAACTAACAAACTTCTCAAAAGGATCTGTTCGCATGAAAAAACGAACTAACCGTCGCTCGTTAATCTGCCATATGGCCATCAGCGCCTGGTACAATTCATCCGCGGAACAGTTAAACAACTCATCTCTCGGGTGGACCTCTATCAGCTGACACATCGCTTTGTAATCGTGACTACCTTCTGGAAACCCCACTCGATCCAATACCTTTTGGACTCGTTGCCGGATCAACGGCATTTGAAAGGGACTCATGGTGTAAACCCTGGAGGTATAGAGCCCCATAAAAAGGTGTTCTCCCACAACCTCTCCTTTCGGGCCATAGCGTTTTAAAACAATATAATCAGAGTATGCCTGCCGATGCACTCTGGCTCTCAGTGAAGATTTAGTAAACGCCAGAGGAAGACCATTTTCATAAAACCTACGCAACCCAGGGTTCAGGTCAGCCAAAACAATTTCAGGTACATCTACCGGATGTTGGGCAAAAATACCCAACTGGCGCTCACGGTTGTGTTTCAACAACAATGTTCCATCACATTCTGTTAGCTCATACTCTGAGCAGCCCAGGAAAATTAACGCATCCGTTCGCATCCATTTCAAAAAACTAACGAGTTCTTCCACTTCCTCCACGGGAAATCCGGCTAGATTCTCACTGACCTCTGCGATGGCCTCATCTAAACGATGCGCCATAGGGAAAAAACCATCGGTAACAACTTCCACATCAGCAAGAACATCGACAATGCTATTGATTAGGTCCTGCTGTTCTTCAATCGACCCATGGAACTCTACGTTGAGAAAGATCAATGCTTCCTTACAACTATTCGGTTCGTCAGGATCGGCAAATGCACTAACCAATGTTCCATCATCATCGCGAATCACATTCAAAATAGTGCTTTTTATGGTTTGAATATTAATCCCACGGCGGTTTAATTCGATGCGAACGGAATCCACCAAAAATGGCATATCGCGTTGGATAATAAAAATTTCAGTGCCACTCACACAACTTTCTGCCGTAGGGCAATAAATTTTTACCTTTGGATTGTTTAAATCTATTTTTTTGGTGAAATTCAGAAAATCCTGAAGAAATTTTAGAACTTTTTCTACGGGCTCATCTCCCAATTCATCAAGAGCAGGAAGGTCAAAAACTTTACGGGAAAAAGAAACCAACTGTGCTGCTAACGGCTCAGGATAGTGATCATTAATTTGTTTTTCTAACGCAATGAAAAACTTATCTCCATTAATGGCTTCCATAACTTCTCACTTGTATTCCTAGATTTATAATTATTTGCCTTACAATACTTGCCTTGCTAGTTTTCACTTTACAGCTTCTTGCTATTTCGTTAACCACCTGAACTTCATACCTATCTTATAGTCTAGAGTACTTTGCAAATACCAGTAATGCCTGGAGATCAAATAACGGTATCTTTTTAATGATAAGACTTTCCAAAAATAAGTGTTTTCCAACCAATTGAACCCTTGGGTAAATCATAGACAGGCATTACAATTCATCGCCATATAAACCCTATGGTTATTGTGTCATTACAGTAGCTGACCGTTAACAATGACGAAGCAATCACTAACAGAGATAAACACCACCACATGAGCCACCAACAAAAAATTAACGATCTAAGAACATTTCTCAACAACCAAATTGTTGGCCAACCTCACCTTATAGACCGACTAATTATCGCTTTGTTAGCCGATGGCCACCTTTTAGTTGAGGGGGCTCCCGGTTTAGCAAAAACTAAAGCCATTAAAACCCTGTCCGATGGAGTCAGTGGCGATTTCCACCGGATTCAATTTACCCCTGATTTATTGCCGGCAGATATTACTGGTAGCGATATTTATCGCCCTGAAGATGGCAGCTTCAAGTTTCAACCAGGCCCTATTTTTCACAACCTGGTGTTAGCCGATGAAATTAACCGCGCACCAGCAAAGGTACAGTCTGCCCTGTTAGAAGCCATGGCTGAACGACAAATCAGTGTTGGTCGTAATACCTATGCCTTACCCCAACTATTTTTAGTCATGGCAACACAAAACCCCATTGAACAAGAAGGCACGTACCCTCTTCCCGAAGCACAAATGGACCGCTTTTTAATGCACGTCAATGTGGGGTACCCAGAAGCGAAAGCAGAGAGGGATATCCTAAAACTAGCACGCAACGAAGCCATGGACTCACCTGTGGAACAGGTAGAAGAAGTATCTGAAGCTACGTTGCTGGAAGCACGCATAGAAGCATTATCTGTTCATATGGCAGAACCTGTTGAGGAATACATCGTTCAACTGATTCTTGCAACTCGAGAACCCGCCCAATACGGTGATCAACTGGCCAACTGGCTCGATTATGGTGCCAGTCCCCGGGCCACTATTTCCCTTGACCGCTGTGCAAGAGCCCATGCTTGGTTAAATGCCAGGGATTATGTTTCCCCTGATGATGTAAGAGCTGTCGCACACGATGTGCTTAGACACCGTCTAATCCTCAGTTTTGAGGCAGAAGCCAACGGGGTAAATGCTGATCAGGTGATTGACACCCTAATCAATACCGTACCCTCTGCTTAAATAACGAATTAGCCTTGAGTTCATAAGTCCATGAATAGCGGTGATATAAACAATCCTGCCATTGCTGATATCACAACATTGGTGAAGCTTCGTTTCGGTACCAAAGACCTGAAATTTTTCCCCAGGCTGATGGCCAAGAATCCTCTGATGGGCAATCATCAATCCCGTTTTAGGGGCAGAGGAATGGACTTTGAAGAGGTCCGCCAATACCAACCTGGAGATGATATTCGGACCATTGATTGGCGCGTGACCGCTCGGACTACCACAACCCACACCAAACTGTTTAGTGAAGAGCGCGAACGTCCAGTACTCATTGTCACAGACCTAAGAGCCAACATGTTTTTTGGCGCTCAAGAACTTAAATCGGTCACTGCATGCCAAGTGGCTGCCGCTTTAGCCTGGGCAGGACTTAATGCCAATGACCGTGTTGGCGGGCTCATTTTTGGGCCAGAGCACCAAACGGATATTCGAGCACGGCGAAGCCACCACAGTGTATTACAACTAATACATACCTTAAGCGATGTAAGTGAACAGCTGATACATGCTCAAAGCACTCATGCAAAAAACACATCAGATACAAACAATCACACTTCTCTAGCCAAAATACTGGAAGACACCCGTCGGGTTGCCCTACCAGGTTCAACGCTGTTTTTAGTCAGTGACTTTCACGACCTGGATCAAAAATGCGAGCAGCATTTATTTGAACTGGCCCGACATTGTGACCTCAATATTTGCCATGTATACGATGAGCTAGAAGCCCACCTCCCACCTCCGGCAAATTATCAAGTTACCAATGGCGGGCAGCGATTTAACTTGAACACACGAAAAGCTGACCTGCGCCAGCAATTTGAACAGCAGTTTAAAAACCGTCAGGCCAAGATTCAAACCCTTTGCGGCAAGTTGCGAATGGGTTGCCTTACCTTTGAAACGGCTAAACCGATACTCCCCATATTGCAGCAAGCTTATGGTCGGAAAAAAGTGCGAGGGCGTCGATGAATATCCCCTCCAATCCCCACCCCCCCTTAACTCAAGGCTCTGTACCTTCAAGGCCATTACCACAAGACCCACTATCTCAACTAAGAGATATACATCTACCCGATCCTGTTTCTTGGTGGCCTCCGGCTCCCGGCTGGTGGATACTGGCTATTATCGTTTTAACAACGCTATTTTTTCTGTCGCGTTGGTTAATTAAACGTAGAGCAAACAACTGCTACCGCAGAGAGGCGATTCAACAATTAAATGGAATAGCAACCGCCACAAACAACCTAGAATCAAGCAATCTGGAAAAGTGCCAAGCCCTTCTAACTCTGCTGCGGCGCACAGCAAAAACAGCCTACCCACAATTGTCACTGGAATCAGAGTTAACTGCACCTATGCTGTCGCACCTCAACCACTGTTGTAAGCAAACAGTATTCGATGACAACCTACAAAAAAACCTGGGGCAATTACTCTACCAAGCAAACCCCAATATCAGTGATGACTTGTTGCAACAACTACAACAAGGGACTGAGCAATGGATAAAGAAACATAAGGCAAAATATGACCCTCAAGTTGGCGGAGGAAAAATCAATGCTGACCTTTGAATGGCCATGGTTGTTGCTGTTATTACCTTTACCCTTGTTTTACCGGTTATGGCGCCGTAAAGCGGATGTCTCGCTGCCAGCCCTAAAATCTCCGGTGTACATCCACTTGGCAGCTCAAACCACCCATTCTACTGTGAGTAATTATTGGCATTGGTTGACCCTGGTCCTCTTAACCATTGCCTGGATTGCAGCTGTGGCAGCCTCTACGCGACCTACCTGGGTAGGAGATCCCGTCGCTCTGCCCAGCAGTGGCCGGGATATTTTATTGGCTGTCGACATTTCCGGCAGTATGGAACAAACGGATATGTCCATTTCGGGACAAACTGTCGATAGGCTCACTGCGATAAAACATGTAGTTTCTGAATTCGTGGAACGTCGTCAAGGCGATCGACTGGGGCTAATTCTATTTGGTACCCGGCCCTACCTGCAAACCCCCCTTACCTTTGATCGCCGCACAATGAACACGTTATTAGGTGAAGCCCAAATCGGTTTTGCCGGTGATAAAACAGCCATTGGGGATGCCATTGGTTTGGCAGTAAAACGTTTAAAAGAACGCCCTGAAAACCACCGTGTTCTGATTCTACTCACAGACGGAGCAAACTCTGCCGGTGAAGTACAACCGCTGGAGGCTACAGACATTGCAGCCCGTGAAGGCATCACCATCTACACCATCGGTATTGGTGCTGACGTCATGCTGCAACGAAGCTTTTTTGGCACTAAAAGAGTCAACCCATCCCGTGATTTGGATGAAGCCACTCTTAAAACCATTGCCGAAAAAACATCGGGACAATATTTCCGGGCTCACAATCCACAAGAGCTGGAGGCTATTTATGAACAGCTCGATAAACTAGAACCAGTTGAACAGGACGCTGAAACACTGCGCCCTACCAAAGCCCTTTTCTACTGGCCTCTAGGCTTAGCCTTGATTTGTAGCTTGCTTGTGGTTTTTGTACCGCAATCCTCTTTTAGTCGCAGCGGAGATCGCAAGTAATGGATGCTCTCGCAACCTTTGTAGCAACTATAGCGGCAGAATTTCATTTCCTTCGCCCCCATTGGCTATATGCCCTAATACCTGCCTGTGTTGGCTGTATTTGGCTTTTGCATCGTCAAAAACAGGCCGGTAGTTGGGATCAGGTGATTACACCGCAACTATTACCCTTTTTACTCGATTCAGTGCCCGTTAAACAGCGAAGACTATTGCCGTTCCTTGCTTTGTCAGGTTGGATTCTGACTTGCCTAGCCATGGCCGGACCAACCTGGGAGCGAACACCGCTGCCTGTCCACAAACAAGAAAATGCGTTAGTTATCCTGTTTGACCTATCACCGTCCATGCTGGCGCAAGATCTGAAACCCAACCGGTTAACCCGAGCTCGGTTAAAATTGATTGATTTACTAAAGCTTCGAGAAGAAGGCACAACGGCACTTATCGCCTATTCAGGGGAATCCTTTGTTGTCAGTCCTTTGACGGATGATGCCGATACAGTAGCTGCTCTGATTCCTGCCCTTGACCCTTATATTATGCCAAGCCATGGCAGCCTGGTAGAAAGTGCCATAGAACAAGCCGTTGAACTGGTATTAAATGCAGGACTGGTACAGGGTAATTTCTTACTAGTGACCGACGGTGTTTCTGCCTCAGCACAAACAACACTGAATCAAACCATTAAAGAGCACGGTGATTTTAAGCTCTCTATTCTCGGCATAGGGACAAAAGACGGTGCACCAATTCCCCTTGGTAATGGCGGGTTTGCCAAGGACAAAGGCGGCAGTATCGTTATTCCCAAGCTGGACATTCATCGTTTACAAAAGCTGGCCAACTTAAATGGCGGCCACTTTACCCAACTCACTGCAGATGATGCTGATATCCAGTATCTCACCGAACCTTTTAACATTGAGAGCGATTCACCCAGTAAACAATTGGAACGCACCTTCGACAGCTGGAGTGACCAAGGCTATTGGATGATATTCCCAGCACTTATCATATTACTATTGGCCTTTAGACGAGGCCTATTAGCCTGTTTGGTCATAACTCCCATGTTATCAATACCACAACCAAGCCATGCCCTAAGCTGGGAAGACCTTTGGTCCAGATCTGATCAACAAGCGGCTCAGGCAATGAGTAAAGGCGATAGCGAAACGGCACAACAACAATTTAAAGACCCTAACTGGAAAGCAGCTGCAGCCTACCGCAATGGTGATTTTGATAAGGCAGCGGAGCTTTATAGCGATAGTAATAATAACAAGAACAGCGAGAGTCAAAACCAGGCTAACCACTACAATCAAGGCAATGCTCTGGCAAAAAATGGCAAACTTGAAGAAGCCATCAAAAGCTACGAAAAAGCCCTGACTCAAAACCCAGACAATGAAGATGCCCAATTTAATAAAGACTTAATAGAGAAACTGCTTCAGCAACAGCAACAGCAACAGCAACAAGATGGTGACTCCTCAAATCAGGATCAGCAACAAGACGACCAAAATGGCCAACAGTCTGAGGGTGATCAATCCCAAGGAGATCAGTCCCAGTCTGAACAAAATCAAGAGGGGCAGAATCAACAGAACGAAAGCAAAAAAAATGACTCCCAACAAAACGAGTCACAGGAAGAAAACTCTCAAAATTCTCAAAGCCCTCAAGACTCGAGCAATGAAGATAGCGACACAGAGAGTTCTAAAAACAAACAAGAATCAGAACAGGAAAATACCCCTACAGAAGAGCCAAAATCAGCCGAAGGTTCTGAATCGGATGAAAATTCTGATTCCGCTGAAGGCTCTGATTCCGCTAAGGGCTCTAACCATGCTAAAGGCTCCCCTGAAGAATTATCCACAGAACAAATGTCTGAAGAGGAAAAGCAGGCTATGGAGCAATGGCTGCGTAAAATCCCGGATGACCCCGGCGGTCTTTTACGGGAAAAATTCGGCTATGAAGCGAAAAAACGAACCTATGAACGTCGGCGTGGTATCAACCAGCCTCCCAAACAAGATGAAGAACGATGGTAACAACTGTGTTTGAAATACCCAGTAACAAAAACAGCCAAAAGCACTATATAGCGGCTTATTTTCTTTCCCTTAAGCATGTATTCACGTTGCTAATTTTTTGTGTGCTGTTCCCCAGCTCAGCCCTGGCGGACACACTTACAGCCAGTGTTGACCGCAACCAGTTAAGAGCTGGGGAAACATTCGAGCTCCGCCTTAAATATGCTGGCCAAACTACAAGCGACCCTGACCTATCGCCCCTGGAAAAAGAGTTTGAAGTGCTATCAACGCACCAACAAAACCAATTTTCTTTTATGAATGGTAGTTCTACTTCCTACACTGAGTGGCGAATACAGCTTTTACCAAAAAAATCAGGAACATTAACGATACCTTCACTAACGTTTAAAGGTGTCTCAAGTAAAGCTATTACACTCCAGGTAACAGATCGGCCAACCAGTAGTTTAAAAAATCAGCCTGTATATGTGGAAACAGAGTTGGATAAAAGTACTGTCTATGTCCAAGAACAGCTACTACTCACCCTGCGCATTCTAGCCACAACCAACCTTCAAGGGATTTCAAGCGAAGACCTGGTCATAGAAAATGCATCCATGAATAAAGTGGCTGAAAACCAGTTCCAGAAACAAATCAATGGCGTGAATCACCTTGTTATTGAACTCAAATATGCCGTTTTTCCAAATACCAGCGGTCAACTGACCATTCCAGCGCTCCGCTTTAATATCGTTTTACCTGACAGGCGAGATCCCTATTCCAGTTCATTTTTCTCTCGTGGGGGGAAACGGATATTCCTCCATTCCGAAGAGCAGAAAGTTACTGTTAAACCACGCCCTGCTAACTATGGCACTGGAGAATGGTTGCCCAGCAAGAATGTTAGCCTTAGTGAAAGGTGGAGTCGCCCATTAGATGGGCTCGTAGCGGGTGAACCAATTACAAGGACTATTTCCTTTACTGCCCAGGGCTCAACTTCTGCGCAGCTACCACCATTAGAAATCAAAGCCAGCAATGGTTTTAAAGTCTATCCAGACCAACCTCAACTCAATGATGAAGTAGATAGCAATGGCGTTACTGCAACACGGTTAGAATCAATTGCCATAGTGCCGTCTCGAGGGGGACAGCTAAACTTGCCACCCATTACAGTAAAATGGTGGGACACAACGACTAATCAAGTGAGAGAAACCACCCTGGATGGTACAACATTAACTGTCAAACCTGCTGCCAATGCCAGTTCTCTACCAACTATATCAACACCAGTTACCCAGGATAGCGTGGCTGCTCCCCGAGAAGACTCTGCTACGGCCATACCAACGGAAATCAAAAGTGAACCCAGTATGCTTTTATGGCTGCTGGTTATCAGCAACATTGTATTGTTCGTGGCCCTCGTCACTCTGTTTGTATTATGGAGAAAATCCAAGAGTGCAGAGTCACCAGCCCTACTTCAAACAACTGAGTCTGAACAAAAAGAATCTGAACTATTTAAACAGTTAAAACAAGCTGCGAATAAACAAGATTATCAAGGTTTTCGTGAAACTTTATTGACCTGGGCCAGCTCACACTGGCAACAGCCATTCGTTACCCTTGACCAGGTCGCCACCCTAGCTAACCACTCTCCAACTAATAGCCCTTCGCTGAAGCTGCAACTTCAAGCTCTAGATTCTGCTCTCTATGGTTCTGGTGATACTGTAGAAATTGATTTACCTAGATTAGTCGATGAACTAAAACAGTTAAAAAGCCAAAGTGACCAAAAAAATCAGGGCAAGGACAACCACCTTAAACCCCTTTATGGATAGTAATTGAAAGTATGAAAAGTAACTAAGAGCGAGTTAAGAGTGAACAAATGAATATTTTTCCTCCCCATCGCCGTTTTGCCATACCCTTTGTCGTAATTTTTGTCATACTCACAACATCGTCATCTGTATGAATATTCGTCACTAGGGATATTTAAAAGGAATCAAGTTTATGCGTCGTGTTATTTTCAATCAAAAAGGTGGGGTGGGGAAATCCAGCATTACCTGTAATTTGGCAGCTATTTGTGCCAAAAGTGGTGCTAAAACGCTCGTTATCGACTTGGACCCACAAGCCAATTCAACACACTATTTGCTTGGAAGAGGCGCCCAACCTGAAGAAACGATCACAGACTACTTTGCTCAAACCCTTTCTTTTAACCTCACTCCTAAGAAGCCTGGCGATTTTGTTACCGCAACACCCTACGAAAACCTTTCTATTATTGCAGCTAATGCTGAATTGGATAGCATTGAGCAAAAACTGGAATCACGGCATAAAGTTTATAAATTTAGAGATTTACTGAACAAGCTGTCGGACGAGTTTGATCATGTCTTTATTGATACAGCACCTGCGCTCAACTTTTATACCATGTCAGCGCTTATTGCAGCTGAACGTGTATTAATACCCTTTGATTGTGATGCTTTCTCAAGAGATGCCTTGTACAACATTCTCTATGTTATTGCCGAGACAAGAGAAGACCACAATGATGGCCTTGATGTGGAAGGCATTGTTGTTAATCAATTTCAATCACGGGCCAAACTACCTACTCAGCTAGTTCAATAGCTCAAAGCAGAAGGCCAACCTGTATTACCTATCTATCTAAACAGCTCGATTAAAATGCGAGAATCACATCAATCTTGTACACCGTTGATTCATCTAGCACCGAGCCACCCCCTGACACAAAAGTTTGTAGAGCTTTATGAACATTTATCTCCTGAGAAAAAGAAAGATAAAAAAGCTGAAACCTGTACTTAATCCCTTTCTGAATTTCAGCAATAGCTTTTCTAAATTTTGAACAAAAAAAGGAGAGCAAATTGCTCTCCCCAAAACTGCTAAATGTCAGAACCCTTGAGATAAGGGCAGATGTCACACATTTACCACCACACTAACATCATATCAGCATGTTGATGTTTGTATTCTCCACCATGTTTTATTTGCGAACCTTGATCGGGATCAAAAAAACAACGGATCGCCACAGTGAGCCCCTACTGGCAGTACAGTAGCTGCAATTAATGGCTGAATTCATAAACTCTTTGAGACGATTTCATAGGTGTCACTGGACAATTTTGGCTCTGACATAATCCTTGCCAATTCACCTTTCATAAGCTGTTGTTTTTGCTCTGGGAAACGTCTCCAGCGAGTTAATGGTGTCAGCAATCTCGCTGCAATTTGTGGATTGAGCTTATCCAAAGCCAAAACCTGGTCGGCAAGAAAGCGATAGCCCTCTCCACCCTCACAGTGGAAATTTACCGGATTGCTATTACAGAACACACCGATAACCGATCGCACCTTATTGGGATTGTGGATATCAAATGCCGAATGCTCCATTAACGCTCTAACACGAGCTAAACCACCCGGTAATGGACAAGCAGCCTGGACTTGAAACCATTGATTCAAGACCAGAGGCTCGTGGTGCCAATCATTGTAAAAACTTTCAAGGGCTTGCATAGATAATACAGCAGCTGCTGGCCTAGGGTCATTCACAAGGATACCCAATGCCGCCAAACGATCTGTCATATTGTCCGATTCATCAAATTGTGACTGCACTAATGCCAAAGAATCCTCTGTTTTTGCATTAGCCAAATAACGTAGTGCAAGATTTTTTAAGCTACGCTGAGCTACTTCATTGGCATTGTGGATATAGTCACCCTTGGGACTATTATCACGGTAAATACCACGCCACTGATCCGACAGTGATTCTCCAAGCTGCCCACAAAGAAATTGGCGTACATGGTGAATTGCTTCTACATCAATTTCATCTGATATTTCAGCTAACAACAATTCTGAAGGCAGCTTCAAAACCAGAGCCTGCATGGCACGGTCATCTGCTGACTCAGACAGTATTTTTGCATATGCTTGGCTAAGGCAATCATCCATAACCAACGGCTTAGAAGCAAGGTAATCTTCCATCAAAGACTGCATCAACTGAATAGCAAGCTGCTGAGATGCATTCCAGCGATTAACCCCGTCAGAGTCATGGGACATCAATAATGCTAACTCTTTCCGGCTATAGGGATAATCCAATTTTACCGGTGCAGAAAACCCTCTTAGCAAAGATGGCACAGGGTGTGTTTCAATTCCTTCAAATACGACCGTCTGTTCAGAATCAGTAATTTCTATTACCTGATTCTTATCGCTACAACCAAACAATGGTAGATCACCTTGCTCGGTCACCAGTCCTAGTTTCACCGGAATTTGATAGGGTTCCTTCTGTTTTCCTTGCTCAAGCTTTGTTGCTTCACAGGATTGCTTGAAATGCAGCCTATATTGTTGAGCCTTTTCATCATATTCACTACGTACGGATAACCGCGGGGTACCGGCTTGGCGATACCAGTTCATAAACTGAGAAAAGTCACGGCCACTGACTTCTGCCATTGCCGCAACAAAATCTTCAATGGTCACGGCCTGGCCATCATGCCTTGAAAAATAGAGATCAGAACCCTGACGAAATAGATCTGCACCTAAAAGCGTGTGAATCATTCGTACAACTTCAGCGCCTTTTTCATAAATGGTCACGGTATAAAAATTGGAAATTTCCATATAGGAGGCTGGCTGTACGGGGTGAGCTGTGGGGCCTGCATCCTCAGCAAACTGAACTGTTCTTAACAGATTAATGTCTTCCACCCGTTTGACCGTACGTGATCCCATATCTGCCGAAAATTCAGCATCACGAAATACGGTAAAACCTTCTTTCAAACTGAGTTGAAACCAATCACGACAAGTCACCCGATTACCGGACCAGTTATGGAAATATTCATGGGCTACAACAGCTTCAACACGCTGAAAGCCTGCATCTGTAGTAGTTTCCGGGTGAGCGAGAACACAAGAAGTATTAAAGATATTTAGTCCCTTATTTTCCATCGCCCCCATATTGAAGTCATCTACGGCGACGATCATGTAAAGGTCTAGGTCATATTCGCGCCCATAAACCTGTTCATCCCAGGTCATCGCATGTTTTAAGGATTGAATGGCATGATCACATTTATCCTGATCTTTTGGTTCTACATACACCCGAATATCTACGGTACGCCCAGAACAAGTGGTAAATTGATCTTCCACAACGGACAAATCACCTGCCACCATGGCAAATAAATACGCTGGCTTACGAAAAGGGTCATGCCAGGTTGCCCAATGGCGACCATCATCCATCTGCCCCGCTTCCATTTTTCCATAACCCATCTTTCCAAAACCTACGGGATTACCATTAGCAAGCAATACCGGGCATTCTGATTGATCAGCAATAATGGTTGTGGTGAATTCCGACATGACATCGGGGCGATCCAAGTAATAGGTAATTCGCCGGAACCCTTCTGCCTCACACTGGGTACAGTACATGGTGCGAGATTTATAGAGTCCCTCTAATGAGGTATTTTGTTTTGGATAAATAGTAACTTCAGTAGCCAGCTCAAACTGTTCCGGCACCTGATGAACTGTAAGTTCATCTTCGGTAATACTGTACTGGTCTGACGATAGTGTAGACCCATTAACAGCGATACATTCCAGGGTCAGTTGTTGACCTGAAAGCACCAAAGTATTTCCTGAATAATCGCTCTCAGGGTTACGCCTCATATCAAGTGTGGCATAGACCTTGGCCAGATCCTGTTCTATCTCAATCTTAAGTGTTGTCTTGTCAATTAAATACCTTGGAGCTTCATAGTCCTTTAAATGTATGGTGCCGGGCTGGGCATCTTTCATCGCCATGTACAAATTACCTTTATTATCAAATCACTAGGAGCTTTTAACAGGCCCTAGACTAGAATTGGAGGAAATGTCTGGAGTTTATTTCTTTGATTGCTTTCTAAAGATTTATTTCCACATGATAAGCCGTATATTTACGAATATTGATCACACCCGTATCCAAGATTAGATACTGCCCCTTGATACCCAATAACGTTCCTTCTACCAGTGGGTTTTTGTCCATATTATGGCTCGTTACTTTAGTCGGATGTTCCAATACAGGGTATTCGATATCGACTGGAGCAACATCATCGATGCGCTGTAGAGCCTGAATTCCATAACGTTCTTCCAATTGCTGTAATTCTAGATCACATTGCTCATACAGTGCGTCGCGCATAACCGGCAAATCAACGGGGGGGATGTTACCTTTTAACATGGTGCGCCAATTGGTTTTATCCGCCACATGTTGCCGGAACATGTCTTCCACCATGCCCGACTGCTGACGTGTTTTTACCCGAAAAATAGGTAAGGCCTGCACCGCACCTTGGTCAATCCAGCGTGTGGGTAATTGGCTCTCACGGGTAATACCGACCTTGATACCAGAGGAATTGGCTAAATAGACAATATGGTCGACCATACAATGCTGTTCACCCCATTCTGGCTCACGGCATGTCCCATGGTCATAATGACATTTTTCTGGGCTGACAATACAAATGTCACATTGGGCTAACTTGGTAAAACAGGGGTAACAATAACCCTGGTTAAAGCTTTTTTTACTGCGGCGACCACAATGAACACAATGAATAGTACCCGTGTGTTGAATACGAATGGCCTGCCCCAAATGATCATTTAAAGGCACAAGCTGATCATCTAGTGAAATCTGATACTGTACTCGGTTTGGCATGTCTACTGAGGGGGCTTGTGAAGAATCAGAGGCAGGTAAAGATACCTGCATTTTACGCAAATGCCCCCCGTGGGTAGCCATGTACTACTCCTGCCACTTCACTGGTTGTTCATCATCTGGGCCGGGACCCTTTTTACTATCACAGGGCTCATCCACTTTTTTAGGTGGTACGTAGCCAACACGCTCTTCTTCAGGTTTATGAAGTGCATCATATGCAATGATAGCTTGAAGGGTATTATCCTTCTGTATAGGCGTCATTTGAGTACCGTCAGGCCATTTTCCAACCTCTACGGCACTCTTTAATTTATTGTATATTTCTGGAGTAATTGATTCGATCAGTTGTTGAAATTCCATGATTTACCTAGTAATTTTTTCTATCTAAAGGGTTCTATATCAGGAGTTCTATGAAGAAGATCTGTGATATTTTGGTCGATGATTATAACACTACCAAACTTATATGAAGCTACTACTTGAATGAGCTATAACCTATGAAGCTGGCTCCCTAGGCTCGCTATAGCCCGCCCAACCACCAAGGATCATCCCTGTGACCAAACCTACCGCATGGGCGGCATTAGCAATACTGCCAGACATCAATAAATCAATGATGCCACTCATTCCCAGTAACAACCAAAACAACATAAAACCAAGTAAACCTGGTGGTATTGCTAACTGGGGTCTGGGAGAAACCTTATGCCTGATCCAAACATAACCCAACAATCCATAAACAACACCAGACATCCCCCCAAACAAGGATGGCCCACTCCATAAGTATTGCCCGAGATTCGATGCTACAGCCATCAACAAAACAATCACTAAGGTATGGAGGCTCCCAACAAATGGTTCGATTCTTCGCCCCAACTCCCAAGTCCAAAGCCCATTAAAAGCAAGATGAAAAAGTCCGAAGTGTAAAAAAATTGGGGTCACTAAACGCCAATATTCTCCATTCGACATCGCATTAGGTGCTGTATCAAAGCGAGGTGAATTCCCTACAAGGGTGAAATCTTGAAATGTAAACCAATGAATCAAGGGTAGCGCCCACTCCACCAAGGCTGTACCCAATATACTCAACACCAATAGAATCCCTATTACTGGCATTCTATAAAGTTGCTGTTGAAAACTTTGGTTACCTAGAAAAGTAGATTGATTTTGCTTTAATTTTTCCTGATACACCTGGATTCTCTCCAGGACTTTCAATACATCTGGAACCTGGTCAGAAAATTCGACCCATAATTCAACACATGTCTCAGTACGGTGAATGCGATAAGAAAGGTTTTGAGCAGTTAACTCAGAAAGCAAGATGCCAAGATCAAAGTCATTGGAAATTTCTGCTACCAGAGTCCATTCAGAAAATTCATCATTCATACTTTAGAGGGCCTTTAGACGATCCCGATTAACGGTTTCGATTACTGGAGTCTTGTCGACTGCCCCAGCCCAACTTAGTTCGACAGGTCTCATAGAAATTGTGTTCTACGGGGTGAATTAATTTGAGAGGCTGTGATTTTTTATGAATACGAATAACATCACCTGGCTCGGGTTGAAGGTCGTTCTGACCATCACAGGTCACCATCGGGTCCAATTCATCACGGGATGCGACTCTTATTTCAATTTCACTATTTCCACCTACCGCAAGAGGCCGGCTGGACAGTGTATGAGGATTCATGGGAACCAAGACAATTGCATCCAGGTTAGGGTGCATGATGGGCCCACCACCCGATAGTGCATAGGCCGTCGAACCTGTGGGTGTAGAAACAATAAGCCCATCTGAACGCTGACTGTAGACAAATTGATTATCAATATAGAGGTCAAACTCCATCATTCTGACAGATTTACCTGGGTGTAATACAACATCGTTTAGTGCAATACCGGATGATATTTTTTGCCCATCCCGATAAAGTGATGCCTCCAAGAGAAAACGGTTAGAAATAATATAGTCACCCGATAGGACGCGCCCGACCTCCTCTTCCATTTCGTCCGGAAGAATATCAGTCAAGAATCCCAAACGACCACGGTTAACACCAAGCAACGGCACATCATGATCAACCATGCTTCGACCCGAGCTCAGCATGCTGCCATCACCGCCAACAACAATGACTAAATCCAGCTCCAAGCTTAAGTCAGTACAACGAAAGGTTGGCAGAAGATCGTCGTCCATGAGTTTTGCGGTATGAGATTCTAACAGGACATCGCAGCCCGCCTGCTCTAGAAAACTGGCAAGTCGTTTTAGCGAATCAACAATTTCAGGTAATTGAATATTGGCGACAAGAGCTATTCGTTTAAAACCCGTCATATATACACTCAACCCTAGTTCGAGCCCCACTGACCCTAACCCGAGTTCAACCTCAAAAGAAGCATTACCCAGGCAATCTATCGGTGATTATACACACACAGAAAAACTCGGCACGGAAAGAAATATTCAAGTGGTTTAACTCAATGGCCGTGACTAAATGATAGAGCTTTGGATCAAAAAACAGGCGCCATTAAATAACACATCAAAGTATTTTTTGATGATGACCTGGCAACATTTGGAGGTTATTTTTAGGGGCTTTTAAATGTAATGGCGGACCGGACGGGACTCGAACCCGCGACCTCCGGCGTGACAGGCCGGCATTCTAACCAGCTGAACTACCGGTCCGCATGCTCTTTCTTCTCACTATTCTTTTTATTAAAAGTAATTTACTAAAAAGAATGGTGGGTGGTATAGGAGTCGAACCTATGACCTACGCCTTGTAAGGGCGCCGCTCTACCAACTGAGCTAACCACCCCTTGGAAAGAGACGCGCATTCTACCGGATTATCTCTCGGTGTCAAACATTTCAACGACTCATTTTCTATACATATGCCAGCCATCAAATTAAGATACACACCCAGCCAACTCACTGAGAATCAAATGGAAATTTTTAAGGAATTCACCTTCGAAGCTGCACATTTTTTACCCAATGTACCGACAGATCATAAGTGTCGCCGGCTACATGGACACTCCTATCATGTGGTTATCTATTTGGAGGGGCCTATCGGTGATGAAAGTGGCTGGGTAATGGACTTTGGCGAGCTTAAAAAGCATTTCAAACCGGTCTACAACCGACTGGACCACCGCTTCTTAAATGATATCGAAGGTCTGGAAAACCCGACCAGTGAGAATTTGGCCAGGTGGATATGGAATGAACTAAAGCCTACCCTTTCTTTGCTTTTCAAAATTGAAGTTCGAGAAACCTGTACCTCTGGCTGTATTTATACAGGTTAATAAAGTGTATCTATACCTACCAATGATAAGAGGGCAGAAAGAAGACTGATAGCAGATGACAGATACTGACAATATCACTTTAAAGCGGCTCTTTATTGCCATCCCCTTACCGGATTCAACGAATAAGGCATTAAATCCATACTGCGAACAAATTGCCTCACAACACCCCCAGCAAAAAGTACGCTTTACCCCTATGCTCAAGCGGCATATAACATTGGCTTTTCTTGGTGTTCTAAATGAGGATCAAATCAAGGCTGTATCCGCCATTATCAGAGGGTTTCAACATCCGGCTATAACGATACAACTCAGTACTATTTCTCGTTTCCCTGATGACCAAAGTAAGATCATCACAGCGTTACCAGCTCCATCTGACAAACTCAATTCACTACATAGTCAACTTCGAGGGTTATTTGAATTAAATGGCATAGAACTCAAAGGGTTCCCCAAGCTTTCCCGCCCTTATCGCCCACATATCTCATTAACTCGCATAAAAAACCTTGATGATAACTTACCAATCACCATTGATCCGCCCATAGACATGTTGATCTCAAATATCGTTCTCTATGAAAGCCAACTAACAGAAACAGGCAGTCTCTATATACCAATGGAAACAACTGAGCTTCTAAACGAGTAAGAAATAAAACAACTTTTTTTACTAATTTTTAACCAATATCTGCTCAAGAGCTGGTGCTAGTTCAGGGTAGTTGAACTCAAAGCCAGACTCTAGTGCTTTACGAGGATGCGCTCTTTGCCCTGTCAGCAATAACTCTTCAGCCATCTCTCCAAATAAAAGCTTTGCTACAAATGCAGGCATAGGGAAAATAACAGGCCGTGACAGCACCTTGCCTAGGGTTTTACTAAACTGCTCATTAGTCACAGGGTTAGGAGAAGTCCCATTTATACTGCCAGAGATATCACTTCGCTTTATACAATGGAAAATAAGGGCAATTTCATCATCAATATGAATCCAAGGCATCCATTGCTTACCACTGCCTATCCGTCCACCTAAACCCAGCCTAAACGGTGGCACCATCCGTGCTAGAGCACCTTCTCCAGCACCTAACACAATACCTGTTCGCAAGTAGCAAACTCGAGTGCCTAATTGCATAAATTGGGCGGCACTATGCTCCCATTCAGAGCAAAGATAATGGGAAAAGCTCTCATGGTGTACCGCGCCCTCATCTAAAAGCTGGTCACAATACGGGCCATAATAGCCAACAGCAGAACCGCTAATGAGAACATCAGGGGGCTCTGGTACTTCCTTAAAATAACTAAATAATTGATTGGTTGTACCCACCCTACTTTCGAGGAAGGCCTGTTTTCGCTCTGCATTCCAGCGGCCTGCAACTAAAGGCTCACCAGCCATATTTACTACCCAGTGAATTTTTTCTGGGGATAAATCTGCAAGGCTTGTTACTAATGACACACCTGGCAGCCTCTGCTTTGCTTTATCTACGTCTCTTACCAGTGCAATAACATTAAATCCCTTTGCAACAGATGATTGGCAAAAATGACGCCCTATAAAACCTGTAGCACCTGTTACCAAAACCGTTTTTATATCCATTTTTTTACCTGTTCAAATAAAACATCCGACAAACAAGTTGAGGCTTCCAATAGGTACATAACTACTATTTTCTAACATATCTATTTTCTACCCTACTGTTAATAGTGTAGTTAATAACTATACGAAATTAGAACAAGTTTGGTTCAAAGTATGGAAAAAGGATTAAAGAAATAACAGAAAAAATGGATATAAAAAAACCCACAAACTATTAAAATTTGCGAGTTTATAAACATCTAAAATATAAGAAAACTATGAAAGCTGCGCCAGAAGCTCCTCTGTCTTTTCTTCCATTACTTTCTGATCTGTTGCTTCAACATTTAACCTTACCACTGGCTCAGTATTGCTACTCCTTAGATTAAATCGCCACCCATCAAACGACATACTTAAACCATCAGAGTGATCAATCTGCTGTGCATTATCAAAGTAATTGCTTTTAAGTGCCGCCAATAAACCGGGCGCATCATCAATTTTCCGGTTAATCTCTCCCGAACAGGGGTACTCTTCCATTCTAGACTGAATCATCGACGATAAACTATTGCCTGTATCACTGACTAATTCAGCGATCAATAACCAAGGAATCATTCCACTATCACAATAGAAGAAATCTCTAAAATAATGATGGGCGCTCATCTCGCCGCCATATACCGCGTTCTCTTCTCGCATGACTTCTTTAATAAATGCGTGGCCACACTTACTTTGTATCGGTTGCCCGCCATATTGCTCACAGACTGACTGGGTATTCCACACCAATCTGGGATCATGAATAATTTTTTCACCCGGATGTTTGCGCAAAAAAGCTTCAGCTAACAGACCAACAATGTAATACCCTTCAATGAATTCGCCCTTCTCATCAAATAGAAAACAACGATCAAAATCACCATCCCAGGCAAGTCCAAAGTCAGCACCATGCTCTAAAACAGCTTGGGTAGTATGGTGGCGGTTTTCCGGCAACAACGGATTGGGAATACCATTGGGGAACGTTCCATCAGGCTCGTGATTCACTTTGATCAACTCAAAAGGAAGGTGGCTCTCTAATGCATCTAGGACTGGACCAGCAGTTCCATTACCAGCATTAACAACAATTTTTAAAGGTTTGAGCTTTGTGATATCAACATAGGAAAGAAGGTGATCAACATAGGCATCTGAACAGCTAATACGGCGATAGCTACCTCTTGCTTCATTGTGAACTTCTGGAAAATCACCCTCTTCGGCAATTTTATGTATGTCCTTTAAACCGGTATCCCCACTAATTGGGCGAGAACCCTCTCTAACCAATTTCATACCGTTATAATCAATAGGGTTATGGCTAGCAGTGACCATTATCCCACCACCGACTTTTAGGTAATCTGTGGCAAAGTAAATTTCCTCTGTGCCACATAGGCCGATATCAACGACATCCACCCCTTCATCTCGTAATCCATTGGCCAAAGCACTTTTTAGTGCTGCACTGGAAGTTCGTATATCTCCGCCCACAACAACAGATTCCGGGGCCAACCATTGAGCATAAGCTCGACCAATTCGATATACCGTTTCAGGAGTCAGGTCTTCACCCAGTTTTCCGCGAATATCGTATGCTTTAAAACCGTTTATTTTCACAAGCTATCCAAAAAGAAGGGCTCCATGATATTGGAGCTAATTAGTGCTTTATTTAATTTAAAACTAGCCAAGCTTAACTTAAAACTAGCTAGGGCCACCTACCAAAACCTTTTACTGAATTGGTTTGTGATTAACTAGTTTCTGATTGATTTGTTTTAGATTTAAGAGCATCAGACTAGGTTAAAAATTCATGCAACGATTCACCAATGTCATCATGCTGTAGTGCATAAGCAACATTTGCCTGCATATAACCCAGCTTACTACCACAATCATGGCTACGACCTACAATGCGATAACCTTCCACTGTTTCAAACTGTAACAGCTGTTCCAGGGCATCCGTTAATTGCACTTCGCCACCAACACCCATGGGTGTTTTGGCCAACAAATCCCAAATCACTGGTGAAACTACATAGCGGCCAACTACGGCCATATTAGACGGCGCAACCTCAAGGTCTGGCTTTTCTACCATACCGTCAATTTTGGCTATACCTCCCGGCACTAACTCCTCACCAAGACAATCAACTACGCCATATTTATTAACGCTCTCCCAAGGTACTGCTTCAACCATAATCTGGTTGTGCCCTGTACGTGAAAAATTATCAATCATGGCAGATAGATTTTCTGTCGTGAGACTTGATTCGTATTGATCAACTAAAACATCGGGGAGCAATATAGCAAAGGGTTGATCGCCTACCACAGGCCTAGCACAACTAATCGCATGCCCTAACCCCATAGCATAGGGCTGCCTAACAGAAATCACTGTGACATCTTCTGGTACGATAGCTCGCACCTCATCAAGTAGCTGCCTTTTTACCCGTTTTTCCAACTGAGCCTCAAGCTCAAAACTGGTATCAAAATGGTTTTCAATAGAGTTTTTACTGGCATGAGTAACTAGTACTATTTCTTTAATACCAGCGGCGATAGCTTCACTCACCACATATTGAATAAGGGGCTTATCGACAACAGGCAACATCTCTTTGGGAATAGCCTTGGTAGCCGGTAACATTCTTGTTCCCAAACCCGCAACGGGAATGACGGCTTTACTCACAATGGGAGATTTCATTTTATACCTAACCAGTTATGGCTCTTTTGTTCATTCTACAGCGTTAAAATGGATAAAAGGCGCCACACAAGACACTTAAAGCTCCACTTACGCCTCCATAGGATCTATTTATAGCAACTTTTTAAGTACTTTATAAAAAGCTAAATAGCCTTTATGGCAAATCTAATGAGTAATAGTGACAAATTAATGAAATAACTTTTTTGAAACAACATGAAAGTCCGGGCAATAATTCCAGACAATAAAAAAGCCCCATCCAGGAGCTTTCAAACAAATTGGTCGGGGCGGCCGGATTTGAACCGACGACCACTACACCCCCAGTGTAGTGCGCTACCAGACTGCGCTACGCCCCGAATAATCTTTTGACTCTAATGTAAGTGTCTCTTGACCCTAATTTTAGTGCCTTAAAAAGAGGCGCACATAATACCTAAAGCCCCCTACAATTCAAGGGAGTTGGTATATGTTTCTCAGGCTTTAAGAACCTGGAGTAGCTCTTCAAGCTCTCCAACGGTTTGATCGATAATTTGACGTACTTGAGTAGCTTCTTCGCGGGCATCATCACCAGTCAAACGCTGACGTGCGCCACCAATGGTAAAGCCTTGATCATAGAGCAGTGAACGAATTTGACGGATGATCAATACATCCTGACGTTGATAATAACGACGGTTCCCACGTCGCTTAACCGGGCTCAGGTTAGGAAACTCCTGCTCCCAATATCTCAATACATGAGGTTTAACATCGCAGAGGTCGCTTACCTCACCAATGGTGAAGTAACGCTTGCCAGGAATAGTTGGTAATTGGTCGTTATTACTCGGTTCCAGCATAGCTTTCCACTCTCGCTTTTAGTTTCTGGCCAGGCTTGAATGTAACCACTCGCCTAGCTGAAATAGGAATTTCCTCTCCTGTCTTAGGATTACGACCTGGCCGAGTATTTTTATCGCGCAATTCAAAGTTCCCAAAACCGGACAACTTCACTTGCTCGTTATTTTCAAGAGAAGAGCGAATTTCTTCAAAGAAAGATTCAACAATCTCTTTCGCTTCCCTCTTGTTTAAACCTAGCTCCTCAAAGAGCATTTCGGCTAGATCGGCTTTCGTAAGTGCTGACATGTTTCAATTAACCTCTGAGGCTCGCTGCATGTTGTTTTTCTAGGGCGGTTACAACTGTTTCAACGGCCACATTAATTTCTTCTTCTGTAAGGGTGCGTGAACTATCCCTAAAGGTCAAGCCCAAAGCCACACTTTTTCTATTGTTTTCAATGCCTTTTCCTTGATAGACATCAAATACTTTTAAGTCTATTAGCTGTCCACCTGCATTCTGACGAACTGTATGACATAGATCGCCAGCGGAAATAGCTTCATCAACAATGAGAGCCAGATCACGCCGCACCTCGGGGAACTTACTTACCCCTTCAAATGCCGGTAACACATCATTCAGTACGGGTTCCAACTCTAATTCAAACACAAATACTGGCTGCGTTAGATCCAAAGACTTATGAACCCTAGGGTCCAACTGCCCCACCCAACCAATCAACTGGCCGTTGCGCTCTATTCGTGCACACTGTCCAGGGTGTAAGGCAGGATGCTGATCCTTAACAAACTCAAATTCATCGATGCTATGGCTCAGCTGAAGCAATGCTTCTACATCCGCTTTGATATCATAAAAATCGACATCAACTTGCTTTTCCACCCAGCTCTCAGGTGTACGACTACCAGTAATAGCACCAGCAATCATGGACTTCTGCTGTAATTCACCATCTACCGGTACAAAATTCAGTCCTGTCTCAAATAAACGCACCCGAGACTGCTGTCGGTTCAAGTTATGGCGAACTGCGGGCAAAATACCTGACCACAACGTCGTTCTCATTTCCGACATATCACTGGCAATAGCATTGGCCAGTGCCACAGTCTCAGTATCAGGTGTTAAGTGGCGCTGAACTTCTGGGTCGACAAAACAATAGGTAATCGCCTCGCGGAACCCCCGTGCAACCAGCTGCTGCCTGAGTCTTGGCAAAGCTCTTTGGGTTTCAGGTGTCACTTCGATGGGAAGCTCAGATGAAATAGTCGATGTCGGCAAACGGTTATAACCGTAAATTCTTGCTACTTCCTCGATCAAGTCAGCTTCTATCTCAATATCAAAACGCCAACTGGGCGCTTTGCAAACCCAGTCATTGCCAGTACTCGACAAGATCTGCAATCCCAATCGCTCAAGCATTTCTTCAACCTGGCTACCTTCAAGCGACAAACCTAGTTGTTGTTCAAGGCGACTCCGTGTCAGAGTAACTTCCTCAGCCTGTGGTAGATCCGTTTGCTCTTCAACAATAGAAATTGGAGCGACTTCTCCACCAACAATGTCCAGCAACAGCGCCGTAGCACGCTCAATAGCCACGTCTTGAAGCTTAGGGTCTACACCCCGCTCAAAGCGGTGGGAAGAGTCTGTGTGCATGCCATAGCCACGGGAGCGCCCTGCAATAGCAATAGGGTTGAAATAGGCACTTTCAAGGAAAATATCACGGGTATCAGATGACACAGCAGTTTCATCGCCACCCATGATACCTGCCATAGCCACTGCTTTTTCCTGATCAGCAATCACAAGAGTATCGTTGTTTAACTCAATTTCTGAGCCATCCAATAATTTAATTTTTTCGCCTTGATCCGCCATACGAACCACAATGCCACCCTTCAGCTTATTGAAATCAAAAGCATGCATGGGTTGGCCTAGCTCCAACATTACGTAGTTTGTGACATCAACCACCGGATCAATACTTCGAACACCGCTGCGGCGTAGCTTTTCCTGTAGCCACATAGGTGATTCCGCTGACATATCAACATTTTTAATGATACGTCCGGCATAGCGAGAACAAGCTTGCGGGGCCTGTAAGGCAATATCGAAGGTATCAGTTAATGCTGTATCTACAGCCTGACAACTTGGTTCACTGACTTCAGACAGGTTTAGTACACCGGTTTCACGGGCTAAACCACGAATACTCAGGCAATCACCTCTATTTGGCGTGAGGTCTACTTCGATGATCTGATCATCCAGTTTCAAATAATCACGTAAATCTGTGCCCACTGGCGCGTCATCGGGCAATTCCCAAAGCCCATCCACTTCATCATCACGATAAGTATCAAGCCCCACTTCATCCGGCCCACAAAGCATACCGAAGGATTCAACATCTCGGAGTTTGGCTTTTTTAATCTTAAAGTCACCCGGCAATTTAGCACCGACTGTCGCAAAAGGTATCTTGATTCCTTCACGTGCATTGGGCGCACCACAAACCACCTGTGTGGTTTCATCACTAGCACCAACAACAGCACCAGCAACCTGACAGACTCTCAATTTATCTGCATTGGGGTGCTGCTCGACAGATACAATCTGACCAATCACAACACCGCTGAATTCGGGAGCAACTGGCTCAACAGCATCCACTTCCAAACCGGCCATGGTTAACTGAGCAACCAACTCTGCTGTATCAACCGCTGGGTTTACCCATTCTCTCAACCAGGATTCACTGAATTTCATTCGCTAATTGCTCACAAATAATATTAAATAATTTACTTTAATTAAACTGCATAACCATTTGTTTTATATATATTTAACAAAAATTTTTATAATTCATTAACAGGCAGCTTTAAAATTGCTTTAAGAATTGGAGGTCGTTTTCAAAGAACAACCGCAAATCGTTCACGCCGTAACGTAACATCGCCAAACGCTCCACGCCCATACCAAAGGCAAAACCGGAGTATTTCTTAGCATCTACGTTACAGTGATCGAAAACATTCGGGTGCACCATGCCGCAACCCATCACTTCCAACCAACCCGTATTCTTACAAATACGACAACCTTTGCCTGTGCAATTAGTACATTGAATATCTACTTCAGCAGAAGGCTCTGTGAACGGGAAATAAGACGGGCGAAAACGTACTGGCAAATCTGCCTCGAAGAACGCTTTTAGAAATTGATCAATGGTACCTTTAAGATCCGCCATGCTGACATCTTCGTCAACAACCAATCCTTCCACCTGATGAAACATCGGCGTATGGGTCAAATCAGAATCACAGCGGTAAACCCTACCCGGACAAATAATACGAATAGGCGGCTCCTGGGATTCCATTGTTCTCACCTGAACCGGGGAAGTATGTGTCCGCAGTACCGTATTCTCATTCACATAAAATGTATCGTGCATGGCACGAGCCGGGTGATGAGCCGGAATGTTGAGTGCCTCAAAGTTATGATAGTCATCTTCAACTTCAGGCCCCTCTTCTACGGTATACCCCACACGGGTGAAAAAGGATTCAATCCGCTCCATGGTGTGAGTAACCAAATGTAAGCCGCCGACATCTTCACTCCGACCAGGCAAAGTGACATCAACTGCTTCACCGGCAAGTCGAGCCTCCACAGCAGCATTTTCCATACTGTCACGACGCAGGTTGATTTTATCCTGCACCTGCTGCTTGACCTCATTAATACGAGCACCAGCCGCTGGCCGCTCTTCAGGTGAAAGCTTACCCAGACCTTTCAACAAGCCTGTCAGCAAACCCTTCTTACCTAAATATTCGACTCTCACCTCATCAAGAGATGAAATATCAGCTGCCTGTTCTACAGCCTTTTCAGCTTCACTTGCCAGAAGCTCAAGGTTTTCCATTATGTTGCCTCTTCGTTTTGCCTCTCTATGCCTTTTTTGTTTTTTTATCAAAAGGCCTGCTCTAAAAGCAAAAAAGGGAAAGAGCAATGGCCCTTTCCCTTCTCTATATATTCATTTGCCGGCTATTCATGAACCGGGGCCGGCATGAATATTAAGCCAGGGCAGCCTTTGCTTGCTCAACAACAGCAGCAAATGCAGCCTTATCTTGTACAGCCAAATCAGCCATTACGCGGCGATCAAGCTCAATATTGGCTTTCTTAAGACCAGCAATCAAACGGCTGTAGCTCAAACCTTCAGCACGAGATTGGGCATTAATACGAGTGATCCAAAGTGCACGGAAAGTACGTTTTTTAACACGACGGTCGCGGTATGCGTACTGTCCTGCTTTAGTCACTGCCTGAGTAGCAACACGGAAAATACGACTACGAGCTCCGTAATAACCTTTTGCCTGCTTCAGAATTTTCTTATGGCGACGGTGTGCTTGGACACCTCGTTTTACGCGTGGCATATCTTTATCCTCTCAAATAAGTCGGTTAATCAGGAACGTAGTAGACGGTCTACCAGTGGCGCATCTGAATCATTCATGATGCCAGTGCCACGTAGGTTACGCTTACGTTTCTGGGACATTTTTGTGAGGATGTGACTTCTGTTAGCGTGTTTGTGCTTATAACCAGCGCCGGTTTTTTTGAAGCGCTTAGTCGCACCGCTATGTGCTTTTGCTTTTGGCATTTTAGTTCTCCGTATAGGACGGGTTAAATGAAGAAGAAGTCACTCCCGGACAGTCTGCCAAAGGCTGCACGCGGGTAGCGTTAATATTTCTGGACACAGATGCTTGTTGTACTAAGACGACTTGCTCTGATACTTCTTCTGGTTTCTTACTACTTACTATTTTTTCTTACTTCTGGGGGCAATCACCATAGTGAGCTGACGGCCTTCCATTTTTGGATACTGTTCAACAGTTCCCAATTCTTCCAGATCCTGCTCAATACGTTTGAGCATTTCCATACCCAGTTCCTGGTGAGCCATTTCACGGCCACGGAATCTGAGAGTAACTTTTGCTTTATCGCCATTTTCCAGGAAGCGTGTCAGATTACGTAATTTAATCTCGTAATCGCCCACATCCGTTCCTGGACGGAACTTCATTTCCTTAACCTGCGTTTGCTTCTGCTTCTTACGTTGTGCAGCTTGCTGCTTTTTGACTTCAAAAAGCTTTTTACCGTAATCCATCACCTTACATACAGGTGGCTCAGCATCTGGGGATATTTCCACCAGATCCAAACTTGCGGCCTGAGCAGCACTCAACGCATCTGCTAGGCTAACTATACCTGCTTGTTCGCCTTCGGCGTCAATTAAACGTACTTCCGGGACATCGATCTCTTCATTCATGCGAGATCGTTTAGCGGCCCCTTTTCCATAGCTTTTCTTGATAATTTACTCTCCAGCTTTTTCTTTTAAATGCACGCGACCACGACGGTTTACGTCCTGGGTAAGAAGCTCAGCAAATTCTGCTACACGCATAATGCCTAGATCTTCACCACCCCGTGAACGCACTGCCACGGTCTGCGTTTCAACCTCCCTATCACCGATAACCAGCAGATAGGGAACCTTCTGAATTGTGTGCTCGCGGATTTTAAAGCCGATCTTTTCGTTTCTCAAGTCATTTTCGACTCGGAACCCCTTGTTTTTCAAGGAATCCGCTACATTTTGCACATATTCGGCCTGAGTATCGGTAATATTCATCACCACGGCCTGTTGCGGCGCCAACCAAGTTGGGAACGCGCCTTCGTAATGTTCAATCAAAATACCGATAAATCGCTCAAAGGATCCCAAGATTGCCCGATGCAACATAACCGGCACTTGGCGTGAACCATCTTCCGCTACATATTGCGCATCCAAGCGTCCTGGCATAGAAAAATCTACCTGAATCGTACCGCACTGCCATACCCGGCCAAGACAATCTTTCAGTGAAAATTCAATCTTCGGTCCGTAGAAAGCACCCTCACCTGGCAACAACTCATATTCCAGACCTTTGGCAACCAAAGCATCGGCCAGTGCTTCTTCCGCTTTATCCCAAACCTCATCACTACCCACTCGCTCTTCTGGGCGAGTCGACAAACGAATAATCACATCTTCAAAGCCGAAGTCTTTATAAACATCAAAAAGTAAATCACTAAAGATCGAAACCTCGTCCTGAATTTGTTCTTCCGTGCAGAAGATATGCGCATCATCCTGAACAAAACCACGAACCCGCATTAAACCCTGCAACGTACCTGAAGCTTCATTACGGTGGCAGGAACCAAACTCCGCCAAACGCAGGGGCAAATCACGGTAGCTCTTTAAGCCCTGATTAAATACCTGCACATGACAGGGGCAATTCATCGGCTTCACCGCATAATCGCGGGATTCCGATTCCACTGTGAACATATTTTCGCGGAATTTACCCCAGTGGCCCGAACGCTCCCACAAAGTGCGATCAACAATTAATGGCGTTCTAATTTCGCTATAACCATTCTGACGCTGCACTTCACGCATATAGCGTTCAACTTCGGTATAAATGCTCCAGCCTTTTGGGTGCCAGAACACCATACCCGGTGCTTCTTCCTGCAAATGGAATAAATTAAACTTCTTCGCCAGCTTGCGATGGTCACGCTTCTCCGCTTCTTCCAACCGGTGCAAGTGAGCTTTTAATTCTTTCTTGGTACTCCAGGCAGTGCCATAAACACGCTGAAGCATTTGATTATTGGAATCACCACGCCAATAGGCACCAGCCACTTTCATCAATTTGAAGTACTTTAACTTGCCCGTTGAAGGTACATGGGGACCGCGACAGAGATCTTCGAAATCGCCTTGGCGATAAAGAGACAAATCCTGATCCGCAGGAATATCCTCAATAATTTCTGCTTTATATTCCTCACCCAAACCACGAAAATAGGCAACCGCCTCATCACGGGACAGTAAACGACGTTCAATAGTGGCATCTGCCGAAGACAGCTCAGCCATCTTCTTCTCAATAGCTTCCAGATCTTCCGGGGTAAACGGGCGCTCAAAAGCAAAGTCGTAATAAAAACCGTTTTCGATCACAGGCCCAATGGTTACCTGGGCTTCAGGGAATAACTGTTTAACCGCCTGAGCTAAAAGGTGGGCAGAAGAGTGGCGGATAATTTCCAGCCCTTCTTCAGAGCGATCCGTAATAATGGCCAACTCAATATCAGACTCAATCACATAAGAGGTATCCAGCACCTCACCATCAATTTTTCCGGCCAGAGCAGCTTTGGCTAAACCCGGGCCAATATCGGCGGCGACATCATGGATACTAATTGCGTTATCGAAACTACGTTGACTACCGTCAGGAAGGGTAATAACAGGCATACTTCTTTCCTTTTCCAGTGGTGACCCCTACCAAAGGCCACATGGTTAATACGAATGCTACTGGTATAGCAGATTATTTAGAGGCCGCCATTTTACCGGCTTAACACCTAGAATCAAGCAACAGAGGCCGTTAAACAAGAACAACCAAAGCCAGGAAATTAGCTTGTCACATTGGCCTACCGCTGGTAAATTACGCGCCTCTTGCAAACCAAGCATTGCAGGCACGTAGCTCAGCTGGTTAAAGAACTACCTTCCTTGGCAAAGCAATTTTTAGGACTATAGCTCAGTTGGTTAGAGCGCTACCTTGACATGGTAGAGGTCGGCAGTTCGAATCTGCCTAGTCCTACCAAATAAAAGACCCTCACCATCAGGTGGGGTTTTTTTGTTTGGGCTACTGGAAATCGACAAAGCAGTTCGGGCCAAGCTACAAAGTGGAGAAACAGCGACGGAGCGCCCCTTCATAAAGAAAGTGCGACGGCGACCCGAAGGGTGAGAGCGTAAGCTCGAATAATCTTCTCGTGCCTGCCGACTAAGAGGAGCTACCGATCTGAGTGGTTAAATGTATTAACTGCTTACACTCACTATATTCCTTTAGGTGGTTGCGACTTGTAATATCCAACATTTTTTGCAGCAACATGCATATACTTCTTAATTGTCGACTCAGCTTCTTTACTTATAATTTCAATTCTATTTGCTTCAGCCTGCATTCTTATATAGCCGCGCAACATTTTTTCTCGATAGTGGTAATAGCCTTGCTTCTGCCCTTTCTTAAGAATTTCTCCGTATTCTGGTTTTAACAAATTTCTAATTCTTGAGGAAAACTTATCGTAGTTCAGCGCTTTTTTTCCATCTAGCTGAGACATTATATTTTTATACTGATCATGCATATCCGACAAATAAGCTCCTTGCCATTCATCAGCAGAAGTTGACCAAAGTACTTCCTCGTAATCTCGACTACGTTGATTAACGGCCATTTCATATGGTCTAGATAGCTCCGCTGTAATACCAACAATTGCTTTATCTAGAGCTGCATAATAGTCATCCCATGTTACTTTGGTGACCACCTCTTCCTTCTCGAAAAGCAGCCATAAAATCTTTTCAACAATCAGATGCACATAGTATGGATATCCATCACTTACCGCAGCTAGGCGTATATAAATATCCCTTGGAATTTCAATATTGAAAATACTTAAAGCATGAATAGCTATATCTCATCTTGCATCCCAGCTAAGTCTTGGCAACTCTATGGTCTCAAGCTGTCTAATCGCTGATCGATGAGCACCCAAAATTTCATTGAGTGTTTCGCCGACCTCAGTAAAGATAAATTTTAGCTCTATTCTTTTGTCTCCTAGCTGCTTTAATAGGTCGGCTAACAGATCTATCTCCCTTTCGTCCTCTATTCGATCTACTTCGTCAACGACAACTACGGGAACTTCTGAGTGTAATGCTGCAACCTCTTTTAACACTTCTAAAGCGTCGCTCAAGCCCTTGATCTTCGAAGAGAAGTCTGTAGGAGAGGTTTCACTTTTGAGCGAATATGAAAGCCACTTCATTCCAACTGAGGCCTGCTCTGTAATCTTTGAGCTTGTAGACCATTTTGTATCTACCGCCTGTGATGCAATATTCGCCACAATTGATTTAATTGAAGAGTCTGGTGAGCAAGAGACATCTATATACTCAGCATCTGAGCTTTGCCACTGATTTGCAGCAGTCGCTGCTAGGGAAGATTTGCCAACACCTCTTTCACCATAAATAAAGACATTTCTTCCAGGAGCAAAAAGTGCCTTTTCAATTCTATCCAGCTCTTCAGTGCGGCCGATGAGATTTTCGATAGAAATAATTGGCCTAGCCGGCGAAACGACTTCATTCAATTTTTTACCAAACGAATTTTTATCGTACCCTGGAATCACTTATTTATACCTTTTTTGAAATCGATTCTGTTTAAAGTTAGCTGTTGATTAAGTAAGTCTGAAGGGCTATCAACTAGAAGACTTTCTATCAGAGGATGATTAAAAGTTTTTCAGACTGAGGGATTACTAACTAAACAAGCCTCCGTGCCATATTTTTATAAAATGATTAGGCAATTGATCATAATCTATAACCTAAAAAAATCAACGCCTTAGCATTAGTGTTTCCTTGACACAGAGGCTTGTGATTTTTGATGATGAATCCAATCACACCCCTTCCTCAGCTTCACGCATACGCTCTAGCCGCTCTTCCTCCTCTTCCATCACAGCTTTAATTTCTGCCAGCACGGCATCGACATCAGCACTGTCGCTGTCATCTTCAAATTCACCAGCAAGGGTTGAGCCAGGTGTTAAATTACCTTCTTCAAACAGTGCCCACATTTCTTTGGCGTATTGGGTCTGTAATAAGGCGGGGGCAAACTCACCATAATGGCGGCGCATGTTATTGACGTCGCGGGCGAACATTTCTTGTGCGTTATTATTGGCGGCAGCATTGACCGCTTGTGGTAGATCGATAATCACCGGGCCGTAGTCATCAACCAGCACATTAAATTCAGAAAGGTCACCATGCACGATACCCGCACAAAGCATAAGCTTTATGTAATGCATCATTAAGGTGTGATCTTCAATGGCCTGCTCTTCCGACATCAATACATCACCAAGTCGTGGTGCAACTTCGCCCGCATCATCAGTGATTAATTCCATTAACAACACGCCATCAACGCAACCGAATGTTTCGGGTACGCGCACACCGGCACGAGCTAAACGAGATAACGCATCAACTTCGGCGTTCTGCCAAATTTCTTCTTGTTGCTGGCGACCGTAGTTTGAACGCTTGCCCATGGCACGCGCTTGACGGCCACTGCGAACTTTTCGACCTTCTTGATATTGCGCAGCTTTTTTAAAGCTGCGTTTTACCGCATCTTTATAAACTTTCGCGCAGCGAATATTGTCACCACAACGGACAATAAACACGTCGGCTTCTTTGCCGCTCATTAAGCGACTGATCACCTCATCAATTAAACCATCATCGACAAGGGGCTGTAGGCGTTTGGGTATTCTCACGGACTTCCTGTTATCTGTGTTTACTTTAACTTGTGTTTCTTTAACTAAGATGTGCTTGTTTAACTAAAAAATGTTTTTTTTAAACAAAAAGTCACTGCTCACACCACCCCATCCACCATCCGTTTCAAATGGGTGACTTCATCCCTCAGGTTCGCCGCTTCTTCAAACTCTAGGTTCTTTGCACTCTCAAACATCTTCTCTTCAAGCACGGCAATTTGCTTCCATATATCCGATTCAGAATGTAGCTCACTTTCATCCACATGGTATTTGCCTTTGGACTCCGCGACTTTTCTTGAGCCTTTACCGGGTATGGCTGCTGCGCCCTCCATAATATCGGCCACAGCTTTGACAATACCCTGAGGGGTAATCCCATGTTCTTCGTTATGTTTAATCTGTGCGGCACGGCGACGTTCTGTTTCACCGATGGCTCGCTCCATGGAACCGGTTATTTTATCCGCATAGAGTATTGCCCTGCCCTCGATATTTCTGGCGGCACGGCCAATGGTCTGAATCAGGGATTGCTCTGAACGTAAAAAGCCTTCTTTGTCGGCATCAAAGATAGCAACCAATGCCACCTCTGGCATATCCAGGCCTTCTCGCAACAGGTTAATACCCACTAATACATCAAATTCACCCAGACGAAGGTCGCGAATAATTTCTACCCGTTCGACGGTATCAATATCCGAGTGCAGATAGCGCACCCGAATACCATGCTCATCGAGGTACTCGGTAAAATCTTCGGCCATGCGTTTGGTCAAAACGGTAATCAATATGCGCTGTTCTTTGGCTACGCATTCGTTGATCTCTGACAGTACATCATCGACCTGTGTAGTCGCCGGACGAACAAAAATTTCAGGGTCTAGCAGGCCTGTTGGACGAACGACTTGTTCGACTACTTGGCCTTCATTGGCTGCTTCATATTTACTGGGCGTGGCAGAAACAAAAATCATCTGTGGTGCCAGCTGTTCCCATTCATCAAAACGCAGGGGGCGGTTATCCAGCGCTGAAGGCAAACGGAAGCCATATTCCACCAGGGTTTCCTTTCGAGAACGATCACCTTTATACATGCCACCTAACTGCGGCACGGTGACGTGGGATTCATCGATAACCAACAACGCATCATCCGGCAGATAATCAAATAGTGTGGGAGGTGGCATACCGGAGTCACGGCCTGAAAGATAGCGTGAGTAGTTCTCGATACCGTTGCAGTAACCCAGCTCTTGCATCATTTCCAAATCGTAACGGGTACGTTCCCGAAGCCGTTGCTCTTCCACTAATTTGTGGACGGATCGCAGCTGTTCTAAGCGCTCGGACAATTCATCTTTAATCTGCTCAATGGCATTCAGAATCATTTCCCGTGGCGTCACATAGTGGGATTTTGGGTACACACTAATACGTGGTACCCGTTTTAATACTTCACCAGTCAGTGGGTCAAATAAGGAAAGGTTTTCTACCTCATCATCGAACAGCTCGATTCTGACAGCTTCACGATCAGAGTCTGCGGGGTAGATATCAATGACATCGCCCCGCACCCGATAGGTAGCACGCTGGAACACATCATCGTTACGGGTGTATTGGAGTTCAGCCAGGCGACGAAGTATGCCCCGCTGGTCTATTCGATCGCCTCGAACCAGATGAAGTAGCATTTTGAGGTAGGACTCTGGGTCACCCAAACCGTAGATGGATGATACCGTGGCGACGACGATAACGTCTTTCCGCTCCATTAAGGCTTTGGTTGCTGACAACCGCATTTGCTCAATATGCTGATTGACCGAGGCATCTTTTTCAATAAATGTTCCTGAGGCAGGAACATAGGCTTCCGGCTGGTAGTAATCGTAGTAGGAAACAAAATATTCTACAGAATTTTCAGGGAAGAAATCTCTCAGCTCGCCATAGAGCTGAGCTGCCAAAGTTTTATTGTGGGCCAGAACAATGGTGGGCCGCTGCACTTCATTGATCACATTGGCAATGGTGAAGGTTTTACCCGACCCGGTAACACCCAGCAATGTTTGCGCGGCTAACCCCGCCTCCAGCCCTTCAACCAACTGCTTAATCGCTTCAGGCTGATCACCTGCCGGCTGATATGAACTTGTGACTTTAAATGATTTAGACACCGCGTATTTATCCAATGTAATCCAATTGTATGGGTAATGAAAAACGGTCCATTATACGCCAGAAAAAGACCTTAAATAGATGCGATATGAAGGGTTGACTCACCCCAGACCGATATATAAGATACGCGCCTCTTAACTGATCCGCCTTAGCTCAGTTGGTAGAGCAAATGACTGTTAATCATTGGGTCGCTGGTTCGAGCCCAGCAGGCGGAGCCAAATACGAAGAACGGGATAAATCGAAAGGTTTATCCCGTTTTTTTATGTCCTGATATCGGTAAGAAAACCGGTAATACACAAGCAATCTAAAAAAACAAAATGATACTGCCCGCGATGGTCAGAAGAACATTGGCAAAGGCATAAGCCCCGGTATAACCCAATGATGGTATGTGGCTCTTTGCTTCCGCCGTAACAACACTGAGGGATGCCCCGCTCGTCATTGATCCTGTTATGCCACCAAATAATAAAACCGGGTGGATATTCAGGACTTTTCTGCCAAAAAAATAACCGACAAAAATTGGTATCAGTGTGACGGCAATACCGGCAACCACCAACATAGGCCCTGCAGCGATAAAGGTCTCTATGATGTCTCCACCGGCGCGCAAACCAACGCCAGCCATAAACAGTAGCAGCCCAAATTCCATCAATATCCAGCGTGCTGCATCAGGCATACGACCAAAGGTTGGACGGATACTTCGTAAATAGCCAATGGCCAAACCAGAGGCAAGCAAACCACCTGCAGAACCCAAACCTATTGATAATTCACCGACCTGGACAGCAAACATCCCAATAACGACACCCAACGCGATACCGAAGGCAAAGGTGACCATATCTGTTTCGGCAATATTACGTTCAACATGCCCGAGTTCTTTGCCAAGAAGGTCAACGTTATCATGTGGCCCAGAAACAGAAAGAATATCGCCCTTTCTCAGCCTGAAATCAGACGACTGGGGTATCTCCAATCCCATTCGTGTCACCTTGGTCAGCAAAATGCCAAATTTTCGGGCAATGTCGAGATCCGGCAAGGTTTTATCAATCACTGCTTTATTAATGACAACGACTCTTGCCGTTTCCATAAAATGATCGGTATTTTCCTCTGGCGTTATTTCCTCACCAAACTGCGATACCGTTTTAGTAAAATACTCAACGGGTGCAAGGACCCTTAATTCATCACCCAATTGAATGTGCTGATCTGGTTCCAATCGGATAATTTCATTGTTTCGTTTGATTTGAACAACCGAAGTATTATCCCAGTACTGTTCTCTCAGCTGCTTGGCCGGGATTTTTGTCATTTCCTCATTGGTAACTCTATAAAGACGTGCCGCAACATTTGCAGGTTTCGATGCTCGTTCAGACTCGTCCTCTGCCTCAAGGGCTTTTGCCTCTTTTTCCAAATCAATACTGAGCAATTTGGGTAGCAATTTTATAATTGCGATTAAACCAGCCAGACCAAAGATATAGGTAATAGCATAACCCGTCGCCACATTGCCTATCATGGCATCAGCGGTTATACCTTCGGGCGGAATAACCTGCCCGCTTCGCAAAGCTTCCTGTGCTGCAGCCAGTGTAGGAGAACTGGTCAAACCACCCGATAACAACCCAGCGGATGTGCCCGGTTCGAGGGATAACAGCTTTGCTGCCACGACAGCAATAGAAAACCCCGTTGCAGCGATCACTACCGCAAGTAAGAAGTATTTAAGCCCATCAGTTCTCAGTACATCGAAAAACCTCGGCCCCGCCTGATAGCCAACAGAAAAAATAAATAATGCGAAACCTACTGACTGGGCCCCAGGAGACATACGAAATTCATAATGACCAAGGAAAAGCCCGGCAAACAGAACCCCCGCTACGGGACCAAGGGAAAAACTCCCTATCCGTATACCCCCAATCAGATAACCCATACCAATAATCAAAAACAAGGTGAGCACAGGTTGCGTATGGAGCATGCTTATTAGGTGAGAGAATACATCTACATCTTCCATTTAAAAACCTCCTAGTAACTACAATTACCAAGCTACGGCAGCTATAGCCCAAACAAATTGATTCTCTTTATCATGGCTGGCTCTGAAGAAAAATCAAACCTAGATTCTGTGCCACAATCGATAAAGCATCCAAGGTGTTAATCCATTAAGGTACTAATCCTCCCGCGTACTATGTAATATATTGATTCTTCCGCTAGCCAATAGAAATGGAATAACTATGTTGCTATCACTTTTACTGTTTGCCGTGTTATTGGTTGCAGTTTTTTACTATCGCCCATCACTTTCTTTGGGTTCACTGGTTATTGTCCTCGGTACTTTTGTGCTGACCTTCTATTGTCAGCTTATGTGGCTGGTTTTGATTCCTACCCTAGCTATCGCTGCGGTATTAAACCTTCCTAATTTACGTACTCAACTTCTCATTAAACCTGCCTATGGATTGCTTAGACGCACTATGCCCAGTATTAGCACCACGGAACGAGAAGCACTGGAAGCTGGAACGACCTGGTGGGAGAAAGAACTCTTTAGCGGCCAGCCCGACTGGGATATGTATGACGACATCGAGTTACCAGAGCTCACTGATAAAGAGCAACAGTTTATCGACAATGAAGTAGAGCAACTCTGTGAACTCGTTGATGAGTGGGACATTGAACAACGTAAGGATTTATCCCCGGAAGCCTGGGATTGCCTGAAAAATAATGGCTTCTTCGGACTGATTATCCCCGAAGAATTTGGCGGACTGGATTTTAGCCCCTATGCGCAAAGTCGCATCATGAGCAAGATTGCCAGCAAATCCACTACAACGGCTGTTACCGCCATGGTTCCCAATTCTCTTGGGCCAGGTGAGCTATTGGTTAAATACGGCACCGAAGAACAAAAACAACGCTGGTTGCCCGGGCTAGCTAACGGAACAGAACTACCCTGCTTTGGTTTAACTGGCCCAGAAGCTGGTTCTGATGCAGGTTCTATTCCGGATATCGGTACGGTATGTAAAGGTGATTTCGAAGGCAAAGAAGTTCTTGGCCTAAAACTAACCTTCAGCAAACGTTGGATCACGCTAGCACCTGTGGCTACAGTCATTGGGCTTGCCTTCAAATTGCGTGACCCAGATGGTTTATTAGGTGATTCAGATACTGTGGACTACGGCATTACCTGTGCCCTACTACCAGCAGACCACCCAGGTATTGAAATTGGACGTCGTCATAATCCTGGCGCACCGTTTATGAACGGGCCTATTAAGGGTGAGGATGTCTTTATTCCTATAGATTGGATTATCGGTGGTGCCGACATGGCCGGCAAAGGCTGGCGTATGCTGATTGAATGCCTTGGGGCTGGCCGTGGTGTTTCACTCCCCTCCCTCGCTACGGCAGGCAGTGAAATGTGTTACCTCACAGTAGGTGCATTCGCTCGAATCCGTCGTCAATTCAATATGGAAATCGGCAAATTTGAAGGTGTTCAAGCTGCTACTGCAGAGATTGCAGCGGGCGCTTATACCCTTGAAGCCATGCGACAAATGGTCACCAAGGGGCTGGAAGATGGTGCGCCGTCGGTTCTCACCGCCATGGCAAAATATCACTCCACAGAACGTATGCGGGAAATGATTAACCATGCCATGGATGTGGTAGGTGGCCGTGCCATTCAACTTGGGCCACGTAACTTTTTAGCGATTATTTACCGCACTACACCAGTGGCTATTACCGTTGAAGGAGCGAATATTCTTACTCGCTCTCTAATGATTTTTGGTCAAGGCTCCATGCGCTGCCACCCCCACCTGTTTGAAGAGTTAGAGGCACTGCAACAGGAAGACGAACAAGAAGGACTCAATTCTTTTGAGCCTTTGTTGTTAGCTCACTTGGGTCATACCAGTAGCAATATGGCAAGAACGTTAGTCTATGGGCTTAGTGGTGGCTACAGCAGCCCATTGCCTGATGATTGTGATGATTTCAGTGCCCCCTGGTATAAGAGGATTAATCACCTCAGCGCTGCACTGGCAACTTGTTCCGATGTTGCTTTAGGCACCTTGGGCGGCGGTATTAAACGCAATGAACTATTGTCTGCACGGCTCGGTGATATCCACAGTGAAATACTGATTGCATCCAGCATTCTGAAATACCGTAATGCTCAGCCCCAGTGTGAAGTGAATGACGCCCATGCCCTTTATGCATTACAGCGCTCGCTCCACAATGCCCAACAGGCTTTATTAGCTTTCTGCGATAACTTCCCACAACGCTGGCTTGGCATATTCTTACGCACTCTTTGCCTACCTTTGGGGCGGAGATATAAAGCGCCTAACGATAAACAAATACGATTGCTCGGCAAGCTGATTATGGAACCCAACCCTGTTCGCGAATCGCTGAAACAGTATGTGTTCATGAGTGACAACTCTGAAGATGCCGTGGGCAGAGTAGAAACAACTTACCAAATGCTCCTCGACGTTGATTCAAGCTGGCAAGCATTTAGCCGCGCTTTGAGTAAAGGCAAGTTGGGAGATGCTTCAACAAGTTTGGATGACTCACTAAAAGAGGCGGTAAGCCAGGGTATTATTTCTGAAGCCGAGGTATCACCTCTGAAAGAATACAATCAACGTCGTTATGATTGTGTGCTAACGGACCACTTCGAGAAGTTATAAAGAGAGAAGATATAGGATACAAACCTACGAAAAAAATTTAATGCGCTCCGGTTATTCGTCTGACTAACCGGAAGTAACAGCTGTAGGGAAGTAATCTTAATAACTTTAGTATACGAACAAAGCGCGCCGGGAAAGCAATTTCAAATCGATCTTTCAGCAATCCTTTTATAATCGCCATTGCCGCATCTTCCGGCTCCATCAAATCGGGCATTGCAAAGGTATTTTTATCCGTTAATGGAGTACGAACAAACCCAGGGTTAATAACCTGTAGCTTCACATCGGTGCCTAGCAAGTCCAACTTTAAGGCTTCACAAAGGTGTATCAATGCCGCTTTACTGGCACCATAGGCCGCTGCAGTAGGCAAGCCACGATAACCTGCAACTGATGCCATAACAGCAATATGACCAATGTTATGAGCCATATAATGCTTTAATACTGGCTCAAGGCATTTAATCGTGCCCATGAGGTTTATATCGAAGAGTTGCTCACATCGTTCCGCTGAGAATTCTTGTGCAGAAAAAGGGTCATGGGTCCCTGCGTTTAAAATAACAAGTTCTGGAAAGTTATTATCTTTTTGCCAATTTTCTATTAAAGAATTTATGTTTTCTTTATTACAAATATCCAGAGGCACTGGAATCATTGTGCCTGGGTACTGCCTTAGTTGCTGTTGCAAAACATCCAGGTCCTGCTGGGTTCTCGAAGAGGCGTAAACCGTTAAACCTTCCTCGCAAAAGAGCCTAGTCAAAGCAGCGCCAATACCTCGCCCTGCTCCAGTCACCCATACTCGCTTCCATGGCAATAACTGATCAGTAATTTTTTTTGTCATCTGTTTAAAGCTGTACCGTGCACCCCGTTGTAAAAGGGTATTTAGGTTCGTCAGAAACTTTACGTATATACAGGGTGATTTCACCAACGGTAAAACCAAATTTACGCATTTTTGCTCGATTGATTAGGTTGTTCTCATCAACTAAGTACAACCAGTCATCAAAATTGATATGGCGTAGTTTTCCATTCACAGGAACTTCAAGGGTATAGCGCCAATTTAATGCATTACCTGCTGTTGCACCCGTTGCAACACCTACAACATCTTGGGCTGTACCAGTGTATTGATTACCTGTTTTCTTTAGCCGCCAGCAACGATTTTGCTGTTCACCGTCATCAAAGAAAAACTTCTCATCTAACAAGCCATTTTGGCCTTGCCATTCCGCATTGATTTCAGCATTAAACTGGCGAATGACCTTACCCCTATAATTTTGCACAATACCATGTGCAACGAGCTCCCCATTAAAAAATTCATCCAAGTGCAGTGCAGGTGATTTACCACTATAGTCCTGAACTGAATTGGAGCAACCTGCGACCAAAAAGGCAGACAACCATAAACTCTTTGAAACAATTCCACTCATTTTATTGTCCTCCAATTAACTGTTTTGTCATTTTTGGAAACGACGATTTTTCACCTAGCCAGATGGCCAGAAAATTAGGCCCAAAGCTTGGATCAGACATGGCACCAATGTAGATACCGTTGTGATAAAAGTGCCCCTTTCCTGATGGCGCCAGATAGAAAGAGAGTGAGTCGTCCTTTTTAATATCAGTCCATAATAAATTGAGCTGATATACCCATAGCTCTACACGTTCGCTAGCACCCAATAAATTGAGCTGTACTTTTGTTTCGTCTAAAAGGGCATCTTTTTTGATATTTCGCTGATAAGTTAACTTTAAATAGAGGGGGCCTTTTATCTCAGTAAATGTACCGTCATCGGAAAATAAATCAGCACGATAAATATCAAACCAAAGCACCTTTAATTTCGCATGGCCGACGGGTAACAGAACATCTGGTACAGGTATTGAGTAACTAATACCTGGCATGAAGCACAGCCAAAAAATCAGTAGGCTAAACAACCTTTGCATACCTACCCCTTGGAATATAATGGCTAATCCAGATCAGTAGCGGAAAAAGAATTAACCAAATAAAAGCGAGCAAAAACCCGGTATGCCATGTAGTAAAACCAAAGCTAACTTGATCAAACTTTTCTGCTGTCAAATAAGAGCCACTACCTCCAACAGCACCTAGTATTGCTGCTAGTACATAGTGCTTGGAAAAAAAACCTAGGCTCTGCCTTAGTGTCGCTGAAAAAGATATCCAAAGTGCAAACAGCCAGAGAGGTGGTATTGAAGAGCTCTCTTTAAGAGAGCTGTCCTGAAAAACACTCTCCTGAAAAATAAAGATGCCCTTAAATGTTAATAACGCATCAATACCAAACCCTATTGTTGCGCAAATGAGTATGTAACAGGCTTCTGATATGGGTTCACGGTGAAATAATAAATGGCAACCTAATAGCGCCCAGGTTATAGCTAGCCATGTATTACCAAATAGTACACAGACCCACCATATGATCTGAAAACCAATTAAATTAATCCAAAAATTTTGCGAGATACCTGAAAACATTTTATTTCTTCATATCATTTGTAGGGTGATACGAGTACTGCCACCAGGTAGATCATCCAGATTAGTTTTTAAAAAATTACCCCCTGAAAATTATCTTATTTATAAATGATCTATAAAGAATTGTTACACGTATAGAAATCAGCATTTTTTATGTATTTACGACTCTTATTACATAGAAGCGAGCCACTCAAACCATTTGGGAACGGCTGATTTAGGATATAAACAGGATCAAATTGCTATAAAAGTTAGGACGATAGAGATATAAAAATGAAACATAAAAAAATCGCTATTATTGGTGCGGGATTTGCTGGTGCTGTTATTACAAACAGGCTCCTTCAAGCAGGCTACCAAGTTACTATTTTTGAAAAAAGTAGAGGCACAGGAGGCAGGCTATCAAGCTGCAGAATAGGAAAAGATAGCGCAGATCTTGGAGCACCTTGGTTTGAACCTACAACAGATCAATTTAGGCAATGGCTTATAGCAAGAACGGACATTAACCGTTGGCTTGCACCTCACAGTGATTTTTCAGGTTTAGCTCTTGATCCAAGAACAGTGTATATGTCTACACCGAGACAAAATTCACTGACACAAAATCTAATCAAAGGCGCCATGTTATGTACAGAATCTAAAATTACTGACATTTATAAAGACAGCCAAGGATTATGCTTACGGAGAGAATCAGAGGATATAAAATACTCATATGATGCCGTTATTGTCACCACCCCTGCCCCGCAAGCAATTCCGCTACTCTCCTTGGCACCAAACCTTCATACGGTTGCATCATCCACTAAAACTACGCCAAATTGGGTAGCAATTATCTCCCTCAAAGAAAAAAGTGGAGTTACGGCTGACATTTTATCTGGACCTCATTCCACTCTCTACAGAGCAGTAAGAGACACCTCTAAACCTGGCAGAAACTCATGGAGTCGTAAAGAAATTTGGATGTTGGAAGCAACCAGCGAATGGAGTGATCGGCATAGGAATAGCGATCCAAATAGTGTTGGCCGCGCACTAATAAAAGCCTTTGAAAAGGTCATTAAACAACCTATAGATACGGGTAACATAAGAGTTCACCGTTGGTTGTACGCACGGCATCTATCCGTCACCCAAGAGCCTTACCTATGGGATCCAGACTCCAAAATAGGGGTATGCTCTGATTGGCTAGACCATCAAGACTGTGAAGGTGCATGGCTAAGCGCTAATGCTCTCGCCGATCATTTATTGTCTCGTACCAAAGCAAGCAACTTATACAATTTACAAGATAGCTCTCTTATTCCAAGCAGGGTGTAATCGGCCATGTTAAAAACAATAAAACATATCAAACCAATTGTGTTTTATGACGGGTCTTGCCCCCTGTGTAAAAAAGAAATAAACCATTACATTCGTATAGATAAAGATAAAAAAATTGGTTGGATTGATATTTCTACAGACAGATTACTTTTAAAGAAATACGAGATTAGTTACACCGATGCTATGAAGCAATTACATGTAATAGGCCAGAATGGAAATCTCCTTATAGGTGTAGATGCTTTTATGATCATTTGGAGGTTTCTTCCTTATTACCAACGTCTGGAACAAGCAGTAACGCTCCTTCACATAAAAAAACCCATGGTTTGGGTCTATGATATTTTCGCCAAACAGCGATATAGAAAGTACCTGCAACGGCAGGCATGCACGACTTCATGTAAACTCTAGAAAAATATACTATTTGATGGCCTAGTGAGCGTTGTAACTCTCTAAACTTTCGGCTCTTGCAAGTTTGTAATCAATGATAGGTGAAGGCCTACCTACCAGATGGCCAGACATAGGATCCAGGCGCTGTTTTCCTGGAAGTTCCTCTAACTCTGGTAACCAATGAGCAATGTAATCGCCCTTAGGGTCAAACCGCTCAGCCTGACGGGTTGGGTTAAAAATTCTAAAATAGGGTGCCGCATCAGCACCGACAGAAGCACTCCACTGCCATCCCCCTAGATTAGAAGCAAAATCACCGTCGATAAGATGTTGCATGAAAAAGCGTGCGCCTTTTCTCCAGTCCTGTCGCAATAATTTGGTAAGGAATGACGCCGTGATCATTCTTACTCGGTTATGCATCCACCCGGTGTTTTGTAATTGCTTCATACCTGCATCCACAATGGGAAAACCTGTTTCCCCCTGACACCAAGCATCAAACAAATTGGCATCGTCCTGCCATGTTATGCGGCTTTCTACCTCTGGCCTAAAAGGCTCCCATCGATTTAAGTGGGGGAAAAGCACCATCAAATGGCGATAAAAATCTCGCCAAATAATTTCTGTTACCCACTGGGAATCTACCCATTCTACCCCTTGTGAGTGTGAAGACAAGCCTGCTATGCACTGACGAGGGGACAGTACACCTGCAGCTAAATAAGGAGATAGTGATGATGTGGCATTGAGTGATGGGTAATCGCGATCATTTTTATATTGATTTACCGAGTTATTGATAAAGTCCTGCAATTTTTGGTGTGCCGAATCTGCTCCCACAAGCCAACTGTTTTGCCCCCCAACCACTGACGCGCCTTGAAAATGATCCACTGCCAAAGGAATGGGATCACTTTCGATATTCAAAGGAGCTTGTATTTCAGGTTCAGAGAACAGCTGTATACCACTGGCTAAAAATGCACTACGCCAAGCCTTGCTGAAGGGGGTAAATACTTTATACGGAGTCCCACTTTGGTTTAACAGTAATCCAGGTGCAATAACAGTATCACCATGGCACCGATATACATTCAATCCACTCTTTTTGAACAGGGCTTCAACTTGGTCATCTCGCCTTTGCTCGTTAAGACAGTATTCCTCGTTAGTGAAGAGCGCGTCACATTGATAACGTTTTGCCAATTCAAGTAATGCAGGGCCAACACTAGAAAATAAGCCCCCAGAGATCACTTTAAGTGGGATGTTCAGAGCATTTAATTCGAGCTTTAATTTTGCAAGATTTGCTAGCCAGAATGATATTTTGTTTGGGGAATCATCATGTAATGACCATTGCTGTGGGCAAAAAGTTACTACAGCAATAACGCCACTGCGATTAGCTGAATCAAGATTATTTTTCTGCGCATGATGAGAGGCTTGGTATAAGGCAGGGTTATCCTTAATCCTTAAATCATTCCTAAACCAAACCAGTTTCATTTATATACCTTGGCAATCTGATTTATACCGATTACTTTTTATTAGAAGCGGGTTATAGGTTGTATGACTTTCCCTAACAAAGTAGTAAATCTAAGAGGGTAATCTGTAGCAACCAAGCAGATGCAATCTTCATTGCCATCAACCAAAGGTTGGTGCTCTATTTGATCATCAAGATCAGCGACATCACCTTGGGCAAAGCGCCCTACTTCATCGGCATAAGATCCACGCAGCAACAGGGTTAATTCATTGCCATGGTGTCCATGTGGAAGTATTGACTTTCCAGGGGCCACTTTAAGCAAGCGGCATATTCCTCGCTGTTCTTTAAACACATCAAAATAGTAGAACCCTGGGGAAAGCCGCTTCCACTGAACAGCATCGAGAGAACCGCCAATATAGTCACTTAAAGGCGCAGGAACCTCGCCGGTATTACCTGGAGAACAGGCATCTGATTCACCATCAGATAGAGAACTATCTAATGAGATTGTTGGCTCTTCTTGGTCTAAACATGCAAGCACTTGCTCTAAAGCAGTTTCATCCACCTTCACGGATGCACTACCATCAGAGCTATTGTCACTCACCATTTCATTAAGTAATGCACCACCTATGGCCTCTGTTTCAAACACGCGATCTCTACAGCTATCACAAATAGATATGTGGCTTGCCACAACAAGTGCCATACCTTGAGAGAGAGAACCTGCAACATAGCTAAATAAGGTTGCTTCATCCAGATGATGATTAATATTCATTGCTCACCTCTCAATGTCAGCTTGAGCTTTTCTGCCGCCAGGCGAATTCGTGATTTAACACTACCTAAAGGAATCATAAGTCTATCTGCAATTTCTGAATGAGAGCGACCCTCGTAGAATGACATATAAATCACTTGGGCTTGATTTTCAGGCAGCTGACTAACTGCCTGAGCAATACGTTCAGACTGAACAGTTTGTTCACCGATATCAGCATCCGATGCCTCCTCTATACGATCCTGCATATTATCCAGTGAGTACTCCGGGTATTTCTGCTTACGCATCCAATCGATGCTCTGATTTCTTGCTAAAGTAAATAACCATGTACTAGCAGCTGACTTATTAGGCTGGAAAAGGTGTGATTTACGCCACATGTTCAACATAGCTTCTTGGGTCAATTCTTCGGCAGTCGCCTCCATCACGCCAAGGCGAATAATGTATGCCTTCACTTTGGGGGCAAAATGCTGGTACAGCTGAATGTATAAGGATTTATCCTTAGTAACGGCCATTTCAGCCAACATAGCAGACCAAGCCTTGGACTGAGTAGCTGTCATACTATTTTTCCGTATAGGAACAACGTTAACCACGACATCTCCACAAAACTGTTTTTCAATGTCTCTCCTTACGCTAAATAGTCTAGTTTGGATCAGTTTTTTCTAAGTATAAATTCACCACGCGGGTGATCTTTTTTTTGACGAGCTCCGTAATAACAATCACTATTCCATAAACTGGGAGATTTTGTGAACACTGCCACCCTACACCCCATCAAACCTGACAATAAAATTGCTATTATTGGTTCTGGCATCTCTGGTTTGAGTTGTGCATGGTTACTCAACCAGTCCCAGGATATTACACTCTACGAAAAAGATGACCGACTTGGAGGCCACTCAAATACGGTTTCTTTCGATCTAAACCAACAAACAATCGATGTAGATACGGGTTTTATTGTATTTAACCCTCTCAATTATCCCAATTTAGTTCGTTTCCTTGAGAAACTCAATGTTCCCAGCTGTGATACCGATATGTCCTTTGCCATGTCTGTAAACAATGGAGAATTAGAGTATTCCGGTACAGGTCTCAGTGGCCTATTTGCACAAAAACGAAACCTGATACGCCCTCAATTTTGGTCCATGATTTTTGATTTAATGAAATTCTATAAAGAGTCGCCCAATCTTATAGATGATCCATCTTCCAGCGAAATTAGCCTAGGTGAGCTGCTTAAACAAAACCATTGTGGAGATCCTTTTATCTACAACCATTTACTTCCCATGGCTGCAGCCATTTGGTCGACACCTGTAGACAAAATGTTGGACTACCCGGCCACCTGCTTTATTCGATTTTGTATGAATCATGGGCTGCTTCAATTGAAAGATCGCCCCCAGTGGAGAACAATTATTGGAGGGAGTAAATCCTATGTCGATAAAATCAAGGCAGAGCTCACAGATAAAATACGGCTAAACACCCATATAAAATCTATCTCCAGGGCTAATGGAAAAGTCATAGTCTCAGATATACATGGGCAAGTTGAAGAGTATGACCATGTAGTTTTTGCCTGCCATTCAGATCAGGCCCTTAAGCTTTTATCCGATGCGACTTCACTTGAAAATGATTTACTCAGTTGTTTCCCCTACCAAAAAAATCAGGCCATATTGCACCTGGATAAGAGCTTGATGCCAAAACGTAACAAAGTCTGGTCCAGTTGGAATTATTTAGCTTCTGGTGATAAAAAAACGGAACAACAGGTCTCAGTCAGCTACTGGATGAATAAGCTACAACCACTTAATACAGAAGTGCCAATTATTGTGTCCTTAAATCCAATAAAAGAGCCTAACCCAGATAGCATCATTAGAAGTTTCTTTTATGAACACCCAACATTTAACCAATCGTCATTTAAAGCACAGAAAAAACTATGGCAGCTACAGGGTAAGCAGAATACTTGGTTTTGTGGTGCATATTTTGGTTATGGCTTCCATGAAGATGGCCTGCAATCAGGGCTAGCTGTTGCAGAAGCATTAGGGGGAATAAAAAGGCCCTGGCTACTTAAAAATCCAAATAATCGTATTCATGTTTCTCCTATAAATATTTCTACAGAAAGCACCGCATCTGAGGGAATATCCATTGTTTAAATTGAGCTCTTCGATATACAACGGTGTGGTTATGCACCATAGATTCCAGCCAAAGAAGCACCGCTTTATTTATCGTGTATTTTCTTTTTGCCTGGATCTAGATGAGCTACCTGAGCTAGACAGTAAGCTACGGCTTTTTTCCCTTAATCGTTTTAACCTTTTTTCTTTTCATGAAAAAGATCACGGTAAAGGTGATAAAAAGCTAAAAGATCAGATAACAGAAATACTTAGTCAACATGGCTACGGCTGTGCTTCTTCAAAAATCACACTACTTTGCTATCCGAGGATACTTGGTTATGTGTTTAACCCCCTTAGTGTTTATTTTTGTTATAACGAAGATAAAAAACTACAAGTAATCCTCTATGAAGTCAGTAATACCTTTGGAAAAAGGCATACCTATCTGCTTCCAGTTGAAAGAAATTCATCAACTACCATAAGGCATTTCAGCAACAAACAGCTTTACGTCAGCCCCTTTATGCCAATGGCAACGAATTACAGTTTTCGTATCGTTCCCCCTGAAGAGAAAGTCAGCATTTGTATTCAGCAACAAGAACCTACAAATAGTGATGATGCTAAAAATAGCTCTAAACATAACCATCAGGGCTCAAACAGTTCTTCACAGCCATGTAAAAAAATATTAAATGCACTTTTTACAGGTAAAAAAGAACGCTTATCTGATGCGAAATTATTAAAGCTTTTTATATCCCACCCCTTAATGACACTTAAAGTCATTACTGCCATTCATTGGGAAGCAGCAAGACTCTGGCTAAAAGGAATGTCATTACAGAACAGAAATAAAAATGAGCCAGCTTACAGCTTAAGTTGGACAGATAATCATGGAGTTACTCATTATGAAGTCCTCTAGCCCTACAATATCAATAGAGTTAGATAAATCAGTACACAAGCCTAGATGGCTGGAACGTATTGTTATTCAGTATTTAAGCTCTGTATTAAAAAATAGCCTTGGGTCATTACAACTTGTTTTACCCAGCAAATATTGCCATCAATTTGGCACAAAAAAAATAAGTGCAAACAATCCCCAAGAACCGCATGCCAAGATTGTTTTGCATTCGATGCGCCCCCTATTGAGATTGTTATTAAATGGACCTAATGGTTGGTCAGATGCTTATATCAATAATGAGTGGGATAGCCCAAAACTGCTTGAGGTTATAAAGTGGGCACTTGTTAATGAAACTACTCTTAAACAAGCGAGCCAACTTCATCATCTAACCTCGCTACCACACAAACGCCTTCACCGTGCTAATGCCAATACTAAAAAAGGCAGCCGGAGAAATATTGCTGCCCACTATGACCTAGGCAATGACTTCTTCAAAGAGTGGCTAGACCCTGGAATGACATACTCGGCAGCCTTATTTAAAAACAAAGTTTTTAAAAATAAAGCCGCTTCAACCCCTGAACAAACACTTGCTGAGGCTCAAAAAGATAAGTATCAGCGTATTTTGGAATTACTTAATCCACGTGATTCAGATCATATTATTGAAATCGGCTGTGGCTGGGGTGAGTTTGCTACCCAGGCTACAAAACACAGAAATATCAAGGTAGATGGCATAACATTATCTGAACAGCAATTACTCTGGGGTAAAGAAAAACTCTCTCGCGAAAGCTTAAATGAAAAAGCTAAACTTGAATTGATGGACTATCGGGACATATCACGACAGTACGATGGTGTTGTCTCAATCGAAATGTTTGAAGCCGTCGGTGAGGAAAATTGGGACGTCTATTTTGAAAAGCTCAGCGGCATCCTTAAACCTGAAGGAAAAGCCGTACTACAAATTATTACAATTGATAATGAACGTTTCTACCACTATCGAAAAAATCCTGACTATATCCAGCGATATATATTTCCTGGAGGTATGCTGCCCAGTATCGAAGTATTAAAACAAAAATTCTCTCAACACGGATTTTCCCTGGATTATCAACAGATGTTTGGTATGGACTATGCAAAAACACTTGATATTTGGTGGGAAAAATTTGAAGCCCGCTGGCCTGTTATAGCAAAACAGGGTTTTGATGACAGGTTTTACCGTTTATGGCGCTATTACCTTGCTTACTGCCAAGGTGGATTTGAACAAGGTGCAATAGATGTTGGATTATTTGTACTTAAAAAAGACTAGATTTGCTGGGCTATGTAACTTGCTATTTTTATTAGCCTTTATTGTAGCTAATCTTATTTTTAATGGCTCGTAGAATAGCACCCAAAATAGGGATTTTTTGAAAAATAACCGATCCATCCCAAAAATCTTGGTGAGAACTAAGTTTTCCGTCTCGATTAAATACTAATCGACTTGAACCATCAAAATTTAGCTTACCCGTAGCACCTGAATTTGCCGAAAAATTCCAATGAAGATAAGCAGTATTATTTTCTGGATTACCCGCTAACTGCCCTTTTTCCTGATATAACGATTCATAAACAGTAAATTGCACGTTATCAAGCTTTTCAAACATGTCTTTCAGTAAGCCTACATATGCCTTTGACCCCAAAATCCTATTAAAAGGGTCTGAAAAAACAATCTCTTCCGCTACGTATTCATATAGTTGCTCTACGTTATCGAGACTAAGAGATTCCAGGAGATCGATATAGCCTTGAAGACAGCTTTTCATTAATGACCTATTACATCGTTAGTTGTTCTACTCATTATTGTGTGACTTGGCTTAAAAATAAACCGAAAAACAATAAAAAAGGCCAACCTATAAAGGTTGGCCTTATAAAACTACGTAGAGGTTTACTATTTCACTACTATAAGTGGTTTATTTTTTTCTAGAACTTTTTCTCCAATACCTTTAACAGCTATCAGCTGGTCAACTGATGAAAAATTTCCATGGGTTTGGCGGTATTGAACGATACTTTCTGCTCGCTTTATGCCCACTCCATTAAGACCCTCAGATAACTCTTGTGCACTTGCTGTGTTGATATTAATAGTAGATACCACTTTCTCCACAGCAGTATTTTGGCTATCAGAAGCAATAGCTGATGTGTGCCATAACGGGAAAAAAGTAACAAAAGATAATAATAGAATTTTGGTAAAGTTTTTTACCTGTTGCATGTCGAACTCCTTGTGCCTAAAGGCACTCCATTTCGTTAAAATAACGGCACTCCATGTGCCGCTGAAACTAATTTTGCGAGATTTCTTTATTAATCTCAAGTAATGTTGCAACGGGATCTAGGGATTGAGTAATAGGTCTCCCTATGACCAAATAACTACTGCCATTTGCCATAGCCTGAGATGGTGTAACCACTCTACGCTGGTCATCTCCAGCCGCTGAAGCAGGGCGAATGCCTGGTGTTACCAGTGTAAACCCTTCGCCTAATGCTTGCCTTAACCCTTGAGCCTCCATTGCGGAAGAGACGACACCGTCCATACCCGAACTTTTAGCTAATGCAGCTAATCGGTGTACCTGCTCTTCTGGGCTGCAATTAAGACCCAGTTCATCCATGTCATTTTGATCAAAACTAGTTAATACAGTTACAGCAATCAACAGCATGTCACTACCGCACTGCTCTAATGCATTCTTTGCCCCTTCCATCATACGACGGCCACCGGAAGCATGAACATCCGTCATCCACACACCAAGGTCAGCAGCAACCCTGACAGCACTGGATACAGTATTGGGGATATCATGAAACTTGAGATCAAGGAAAACATCGAAGCCTTTATTAACAAGCCCTTTTACAAACTCAGGACCAGAAAGAGTAAACAACTCCTTCCCTACCTTTAATTTACACAGTTCAGGGGAAATCGAATCCACAAATTGATTGGCTAATGTTGGATTATTGTAGTCCAAAGCGACTATTACTTTTGAATCATTTGTTGTTATGTTATTCATAATTGAGTTATGTATAGCTGTGTTGTTTACAGAAAATTTGCCACCTTAAAACCACCGTTACCCATAACGTCAGCTTTAAATATTCATTACATAAATTATTCGGCCATCATACCCCTGGTAGGCCTGATAGTTTCCCAGTTCTGACATTGAGGGCACAGCCAGTGAAGGTGAGCTCCCTTAAAACCACATTGAGTACAACGATAGGTGGCTTGGGTTAAGTCCATAGACCCTAAAATATTTTTTAGCAAAGATAAGTTTTCTTTTACTGCCCCCTTCTCTATTCGGGATATCTGCATTTCTAATAAGGTATTCACGCCCTTAATAGAAGGCATCGCTTTGAGGTGTTTAATCAGGAATTCTAACCCTTTCTCTTCACCCTCTTCACTACTTACAACCTCAACTGTAGCCTTTAACATGCTACTACTAGGGTATTCCCGTAACCAAAAGGTCAATTGTTTCAACAAGCCATCGTAGTCACCTAATTCATGGTAGCAACTGCGAACCTTATCAAGAATTTGAGGTAAACAGTCTGATTGTTGTTGGGGAACTTGTCGAAACCGTTTAAGTGCTTTGCCAAAATTGAGCGCTATCATCTCCTGATCCCCCCAGAGAATATTGGCTCTGGCAGAATTTTTATTAAATTTTAGAGCCAGCTTTAAATGACGCCTTACATCAAGGTTTTCGCCTCTTTCTTTAGCTTGCTCCGCAAGTTCACAACAAAAATGAGCCTGCTCTACAGCCAGTTCCTCTTTTGCATGACCAAAGAGCTTTTTTTCCATCATACTGGCAGCACGTATGGCTTTTTCCCATTCCTGTTCATTTCTATAGATTTGTACAAGGTGTCGTAATGACTGCTGTCTAATATCCCCGGAAGAATCTTCTACTAATTCAAGGAAAAGGCGCTCAGCACGGTCAAACAATCCGGCTTTAAGGTAATCTTTTGCCAACTCAAGGTGTGCTTGTCGAACTTGCTGGGGATTAAGGTTTGGGCGAGAAAGTAAGTTTTGATGCACTCGAATGGCTCGATCTACTTCGCCTTTTTGCCGCATCAAATTGCCGAGAGATAGATGTGTTTCTAGTGTTTGAGGTGTTACTTCAACAGATCGGATAAAGACATCAATCGCTTGATCGGGTTGTTCATTAAGAAGGAAATTTACGCCCTGAAAATAATGCTTTGCTAATTCAGCATTTGGTTTTTTCTGTGCCTTTCGAAAACCACTTACTCGCCCTAAAAACCACGCCAAAAGAGCTAGTAATACTAAAACACCAATGTATAGCCCTTGCGAGTATAGCCCTTCAAGCATCATTTAAATCAAACTAGTCTATTTTTACAGCATCAGTATTTTTTACTGTAGACGCTTTTATTTTAATTAATTGCTTGTTTAAACGCCTTACTCGATGGTTGAGTTTAACAAGTGCTGGTGAACTGGCAACTAGAGCAACTACACAACCAACAGCAAATGTTGCTAACAACCATAATCCCCCAGGAAGCGGTTTTGTTTCAAAACCAAATAACTTAAATGCCACAGGATCTGGATTATCAACAACTACCCATATACCCAACCAAATAGCAGCAATTGCTATGAGAAGCCACCAAAGTTTTTTTAGTAATGCCATTCCCAGTTACCTTAAATTTCCAGTTACCTTAATTACTCACCTTAAAAAAAGTTTCCATAAAAAAACGGCAAGTCAAATGCCTTGCCGTTTATTGTAACCAAAGTTGTCGCTCTTGACCTCGATTATCGAGACCAAACCTCTCACCAATAGTATTAGCTTTTTGTCAGGCTATCATTCACCCTTTCTCTAAGCTCTTTTCCTGGTTTGAAGTAAGGAACTGATTTTCCAGATAACTCCACAGAATCGCCTGTTTTTGGATTACGACCAATGCGTGGTGCACGGTAGTGAAGACAGAAGCTACCAAAGCCCCTGACTTCAATGCGGTCGTTATTCACAAGTGATTGTGTCATACGCTCGAGAATCATTTTTACAGCAAGCTCAACATCCTTAGGGGGAAGCTGATCTTGTTGAGTCACAATATGATCGATCAATTCTGATTTTGTCATAATTTTTTATTAGCTAACTATGTATTAGATAGGGGTAATATCATTACTACCCCTAATCTAACCATTACTTCTCTTTTGTGTCCATCTGAGCTTTGATCAAATCACCAATAGTCGTTGGGGAAATATTATCCGTTTCAGACTTCTTGTGCTCTTTGATCGCTGCTTTTTCTTCTGCAACATCCTTAGCTTTGATGGAGAGGTTGATCGTACGGTTCTTACGATCCACATTAACAATTTTAGCCTCTACTTCTTCGCCTTCATTAAGAATTTTGCTCGCATCTTCTACTTTCTCACGTGAGAGCTCAGAAGCTTTCAGTTGTGCTTCTACTCCTTCACTCAAAACGACAACTGCACCTTTGGCATCCACTTCTTTAATAGTACCAGTAACAATCGTACCTTTATCATTCTCTGTCACATAGCTAGAGAAAGGATCATCAGACAATTGTTTCATGCCCAGAGAAATACGCTCTCTTTCTGGATCAATCGACAAAATAACAGTTTCAACTTCATCGCCTTTCTTGTAGTTACGAACGGCTTCTTCACCTTCTTCATCCCAAGAAATATCAGACAGATGAACCAAACCGTCAATACCACCGTTAAGGCCGATAAAGATACCAAAGTCAGTAATCGATTTGATGTTACCCGTAATTTTCTCACCTTTAGCATGAGTAGTACCAAACTCATCCCAAGGGTTCATGAAGCACTGTTTGATACCCAGAGAAATACGACGACGTTCTTCGTCGATATCCAGAATCATTACTTCTACTTCATCGCCCAATTGAACAACTTTAGATGGGTGGATGTTTTTGTTAGTCCAATCCATTTCAGAAACGTGTACTAAACCTTCTACACCATCTTCCAACTCGGCAAAACAACCGTAGTCAGTAAGATTAGTAACGGTTGCTTTAACACGTGCACCTTCAGGATAACGACCAGAGATATCTGCCCATGGATCTTCACCCATTTGCTTCATACCCAGAGAAACACGGCTACGCTCACGATCGAACTTCAATATTTTAACATCAATCTCATCGCCAACATTGACGATTTCACTTGGATGCTTAATACGCTTCCAAGACATATCAGTAATGTGCAGCAGACCATCAATACCGCCAAGGTCAACGAAAGCACCGTAATCGGTAAGGTTCTTGACGATACCCTTGAGAGCAATACCCTCTTCCAACTTAGCAAGCAATTCATCACGCTCTTCAGTGTTCACTTGCTCCATTACAGCACGACGAGAAACCACAACATTGTTGCGTTTTTGATCAAGCTTGATCACTTTAAATTCGAGAGGTTTGTTCTCCAAGTGAGCAGTGTCACGAATTGGACGAACATCAACCAAAGAACCTGGTAGAAAGGCACGCAGACCATTCACATCTACGGTAAAGCCACCTTTGACCTTACCGCTAATAACACCTTTAACCACTTCGTCAGCTGTATGAGCTGCTTCTAGCTCAATCCAAGATTCTGCACGACGGGCTTTTTCTCTAGACAGGCGAGTGGCACCAAAGCCATCTTCTACTGCTTCCAAAGCAACCTGTACTTCGTCACCTATTTCAAGGCTGACTTCTCCGTTATCGTCGAAAAATTGGCTTTTAGCAATAACACCTTCGGACTTCAGTCCAGCGTGTACAGTGACCCAATCTTTATCAATATCAATGATTACACCAGTAACAATGGCACCAGTGTTCATTTCGACGGTTTTTAAACTTTCTTCAAATAATTCTGCGAAGCTTTCGCTCATGGGAGGTATACCTATGAATACGAGATGTGGGCTTAGTGGCATTAAGGGAGCCGTGACCACAGTCTCTTTACCGCATCACCAGTTATGCGGGCTATGAGTTAAAGGCTAATACGATTACATCTGGTTAAATATCGTAATAGCCGACTATTACTTCTTTTTGTGTTTATTGTCTGGGTTGTATGCCAATTTTTTCAACAATTTCGAGCCCAGAGTTCAACACCTCATCAATACTCATTTCAGAGCTATCCAACACTACTGCATTGGTTGCAGGTACTAACGGAGATGCTTTGCGGTTCATGTCCCGCTCATCCCGTTTTCTGACCTGTTCGACGAGGGCGGCAAGACTAACACTTTCCCCTTTATCTATCAACTGCTTATAGCGCCTTTCTGCCCGCTCTTCTGGGCTGGCTGTAAGGAAAATTTTGGCATCAGCATCGGGAAAAACCACCGTCCCCATATCTCGGCCATCTGCGACTAAACCTGGCGCCACAGCAAAAGCTCGTTGGCGCTGTAACAGTGCTGACCTAACTTCAGGGAGAGCGGCTACTTTTGAAGCGTTTGATCCTACCTCTTCACTGCGAATCAATGAAGAAACATCCTCTCCTTCCAGCATAACCTTTGGTTGCGATCCTTCTTTATTCATATGAAAAGAAATATCCATATGGGCTGCAAGCACCGCTAAAGATTCTACATTATCCAACTCAACGCCATGCCTCTTAGCCGCCAAAGCCAACAAACGATACAACGCACCACTATCCAGATAGTGAAAGCCAAGCTTAGTTGCCATCAGCTGGCATACCGTCCCTTTCCCTGATCCACTTGGACCATCAATGGTGACAATAGGTACGCGTTTTTCACTCATCGTTTTTCCTCGACAATTTTTAACCCAGCCTGGTTGGCCAGCGCTACAAAACCCGGGAATGATGTAGCAACATTATTACAATTTTTTATCAGGATACTGTCCTTTGCTCTTAGCCCTGCAACTGCAAATGACATGGCAATACGGTGGTCATCTTCGCTATCTACCGTGCCGCCGCCAAAGATATTGCCCCGCATATCTTCGCCCTGAATAGCTCCACCCTGAATAACAATTCCATCAGGTGTTGGCTTCACATCAGCACCCAATATTTGCAGCCCATCCGCCATTGCCTGAATTCGGTCGCTCTCTTTTACTCGCAACTCTTCTGCGCCAGTTAATACTGTCTGCCCTTTCGCGCAGGCTGCCGCCACAAACAACGCGGGAAATTCATCAATGGCCAGAGGCACCTGATCTTCTGGAATATTAATGCCATGCAGGGGTGCATAACGTATGCGAATATCAGCTACGGGCTCTCCACCCACTTCAGCCTGATTAAGCAACTGAATATCAGCGCCCATCATTTGCAGAATATTAATTACACCGATACGGGTCGGGTTGATACCTACATGGAGCAAAGTAATATCTGACCCCGGTGCTATGGCTGCAGCTACCATATAAAAGGTTGCTGACGAAATATCTGCTGGCACATCAATGTTTGTTGCGACCAGTTCACCACCACCCGTTAAATCTGCCACAGCTCCCTGCCGATTCACTTGATAACCGAAGCCACTGAGCATCCGCTCGGTATGATCTCGTGTGGGTGCCGGTTCAGTAGTAGAAGTCTTATCGTCTGCGTATAACCCAGCCAATAGCACACAAGACTTAACCTGAGCACTGGCCATTGGTAATACGTAATCAATACCTTTGAGCTGTTGACCGCCCTTAATGCGCAATGGAGGTCGCCCACCTTCTTCGGTTTCAATCACCGCGCCCATTTGGCGCAGAGGTGCAGCTACTCTTTCCATGGGGCGTTTTGACAGTGATTCATCGCCTGTTAACTCCACATCAAATGATTGCGCCGCCAGCAAACCGGACAACAGTCTCATAGACGTGCCTGAGTTCCCCAAATACAACGGTCCTGCTGGTGCTTTTAGCCCATTGATCCCTACGCCATGTATTACAACACGACCATCAACAGGCCCCTCTATAACGACGCCCATATCTCTAAAGGCCTGCAATGTAGCAAGACTGTCCTCACCTTCAAGAAAGCCTGTCACTTCAGTCACTCCCTTTGCTAGGGATCCCAGCATAATGGAGCGATGGGAAATGGACTTATCTCCGGGAATACGAATTTCACCAGAAACTTTTCCTCCCGGAGTTACCCGGTAATCTATCATTTGTGTCATGGGTTCCAAATAGGCCTTATTTTCAAGCATTTTGGTAAAATGGTTACGAGCTTCACTGGCACGAGTAAAAACCCCCAGCAGCTTTTCGCTATCTGAGTTAACGATGGCCTGTTTTAGAGATTCAATATGATCTGTAAGCTGGTTAAGTACTGACAATACTGCCTTGTCATTGGCAACAATAATATCGTGCCACATCAAAGGGTCACTGGCGGCAATACGGGTAAAATCGCGAAACCCTCCGGCGGCATAACGGAAAATTTCCTGGTTTTCCCGCATATTCGATAGAGTATCCACCAACGCATAGGCAAGTAAATGAGGCAAATGACTAGTTGCCGCTAAAATTTCATCATGATCTGCCACCGGCATATCTGTCACTACAGCACCCACACCTTGCCATAAGGACTTCACCCTATGCAGATGATCAGCACCCGTTTCGGGCAGAGGTGTCAGAATGACACGATGATCGTCAAACAGTGTTGGATTCACCGCATCCACACCACTTTTTTCTGATCCAGCAATGGGATGCCCTGGGACGAATTGTCTAGGTATTTTGCCGTAAACCTCAGCAACAGTATCCACTACACTGCCCTTAACACTTGCAACATCGGTGATCGTCACAGTATCGGCTAATAATGGCTGCAGCTGGCGTACAATCGTTGGCACCGTTAGTGTTGGCACACCGATAACAACCACATCCCCTTCACCTAACTCATTAGCCACATCCTCAATCTGATCAACCACACGATCAACAACTCCATTGCTGATCGCTTTAACAAGTGTTTCTGGGCTTCTAGAGCTGCCGATCACCTCATTACAAAGACCCCTGTCCCGAGCAGCTTTAGCGAGGCTACTGCCTATCAAGCCTAAACCTATGACAACAAGACGATTGATCTTTTGAGACATTAGCTAGCCTCTCCTGAACCTAACGATTCACCAAAACCTAACAAGCCACCCAGCACATCGAGGAACCGTTGATTCTCTTCTGGTAAACCAATGGATACGCGTAGGTGATTTGGCATTTCATAGAGGCCTATTGGGCGTACGATAACACCCTGCTCCAGTAGGCGCTGATACATAGCTTGAGTATCGCCCGGAATTTCAACTGCAATAAAATTGCCTGCAGAGGGGATAAAGTGCAGCCCCAACTGTTCAAAGCCACTCACCAATTGTTGATAACCTCGACGATTAATATCGATGCTGCGATCGAGATAATCCTGATCATCAAGAATCGCGAGTGCTGCTGCCAATGCCATACTATTGATATTAAATGGCTGACGAATTCGATTTAAAATGTCCGCCACATCCGGATGGGAAATCGCGTAACCTACCCGCAAAGAAGCCAAGCCATAAGCTTTAGAAAAAGTTCGTGTAACTACTAAATTCGGATACTGGTCCATCAAAGAGAGGGCAGAATCGTATCCGGCCATATCAGCATATTCAAAATAAGCCTCATCAATGACCACAATGATGTTCCAAGGCACCTTTTGCATCAGTGCCTCTATAGCCTCAATGGCAACCCAGGTTCCTGTTGGATTATTTGGGTTAGCAACAAACATCAGCTGCACATGCTCGTCTATGGCATTAGCCATAGCTTCTAAGTCATGCCCCCAGTTTTTAGCTGGGACAATGATTGATTCTGCACCCTGAGCTGTAACTGCTAACTGATAAACCACAAAAGCATGCTGAGAAAAAATAGCACTGTGATCTGTATTCAAAAACCCTCTGGCCAACAAATCGAGCACATCATTTGATCCATTGCCCAGGGTCAACTGATTAGGGCAGACATCTAGCTTTTCAGCCAGCTTACACTTTAAATAATAGCCATTACCGTCAGGATAGCGTGCACCATCAATTAGTGTCGCTTCGATAGCTTTGCGAGCGACTGGGCTTAAGCCCAGAGGGTTTTCATTACTGGCTAATTTAATTGCACCCTTAATACCTAGCTCACGCTCGAGCTCCTCAATGGGTTTGCCGCCCTGATAAGGCTTCAAATGTTGCACACCTGGTAATGCCAGGCTTTTAAAATCCTTGGTCATAATGTTTGCCAGATGGGTTATAACACTGCTTTTGGATAGGAGCCGAGCACTCTCAACTCAGCCACGATTTCACCCACTTCTGCTAACACCTCCGCCACCTTGGGATCATCTTTATGGCCTTTAAAATCCACAAAGAACACATAGGTCCATTTGCCCGTGCGGGAAGGACGTGTTTCTACCCGTGTAAGGTCGATACCCTCTCGGTGAAATGGTTCTAGAAGTTTATGCAGAGCCCCCGGTTCATTTCGGGCAGCGACAATAATGGATGTTTTATCATTGCCGCTGATACCAATTTTTTCTCTGCCAATAATCAAGAATCGAGTGGAATTATCGGGCCTGTCTTCAATTTTTTCTGACAGTTTTTCTAATCCATACAGTTCAGCTGCCATATCTCCTGCAATGGCCGCCGAATTCCACTCACCTTTAATACGTCGTGCAGCTTCAGCATTACTACTAACAGCAACTCGCTCAGCTTTTGGATAATGTGCATCCAGCCACTGGCGACACTGAGCCAAAGATTGGGCGTGGGAATAGATACGAGTAATATTTTCTTTATGAGTCGTAGGCCCTACCAGCAAGTGGTGGTGAATGCGTAACTCAACTTCACCACAAATTTTCAGTGATGAATCCAGAAAGGTATCGAGGGTATGGTTAATAACACCTTCAGTGGAATTTTCTACTGGCACCACCCCGTAATTGACAGCACCCGCATCTACTTCACGAAATACCTCATCAATGGCATTCATAGACTTTGTTATAGCAGAGTGTCCAAAATGCTTTATTGCTGCTTCCTGGGTAAAGGTACCTTCTGGCCCCAGAAATGCCACCTTAATAGGCTGTTCCAAAGCCAAACAGGCCGACATGATCTCGCGAAATAACCGGGCTACCTCTTCATTGCCCAGTGGGCCCTGATTTTTCTCCATAATATTACGTAACACCTGAGCTTCCCGCTCTGGGCGAAAATAGGTGGTATCACCGGCTTCCTGCTTTACTTCTGCCACTTGCTGAGCACAACCCGCTCGCTCACTCATCAATGTGAGAAGCTGGCTATCAATTGCGTCTATCTTTTCACGCAGTTGGCTGAGTTTTTCTTTATTCGACATATTTATGGTCACACTTACTTATCTAGGCACCTGCTTATTAGGTGCCCACTTATTCTATATTCCTAGTCCGCCAATTCCTCGGATTCTCCAGCTGATGCTTCACCCTCTAATGGTTCTTGCTGCTCCTGCTCTTCAATACGTGCCAAGCCAACCATCGTCTCGCCTTCTTTCAAGCGAATGACTCGAACACCTTGGGTATTTCTGCCCAACACAGAAATTTCTTCGCCACGGGTACGCACCATAGTGCCCTGATCAGAGATCAGCATAATCTCATCGCCTTCAAACAGCTGTACTGCACCAACCAATGGGCCATTACGCTCACTGGCCTGCATAGCTATCATGCCTTTACCTCCACGACCTTTTGTGGGGAATTCAGTTAACGCAGTTCTTTTACCATAACCATTATTAGATACTGTCAACACACGGCCATCTTCTTCCGGGATAACCATTGAGAGGACCTTGTGCCCTTCGGGCAAACGCATACCCCGAACGCCCTTCGAAACTCGCCCCATAGCCCGAACATCAGACTCGGCAAACCTCACGGCCTTACCTTCACTGCTAAACAGCATGACATCACAACTGCCATCGGTAATCGCACTGCCCACAAGGTAATCGCCATCTACCAAATCAACCGCACGCAACCCAACACTACGCGGACGAGAGTACTGTTCTAGAGACGTTTTCTTCACAGTACCATTAGCGGTTGCCATGATGACGAACCTGTCTTCACTGTACTCATCTACAGGCAAGATACTGCTAATACGCTCGTCTTCATCAAGGGGCAACAAATTCACCATCGGCCGTCCACGGGAATTACGACCTGCCACAGGAATTTGGTATACCTTTAACCAATAAACCTTACCCAAATTGGTAAAGCAAAGGATAGTGCTATGGGTACTGGCAATTAACAGGTGTTCTACAAAATCTTCATCTTTTACGGCGGTGGCTGATTTACCCGTACCACCACGACGTTGTGCCTGATAATCACTCAAGGGTTGTGTTTTGGCATAACCACCGTGAGAAATGGTCACCACACGGTCTTCTTCAGTAATCAGGTCTTCAATGGTGAGATCATGTTGTGATTCCACAATTTCACTGCGGCGATCATCACCAAACTCTTCACTAACCGCCTGTAATTCTTCACGGATCAACTGCATCAACACCGTTGCATCACCAAGAATTGTCAGGTATTCAATGATTTCATCCAGCTTTTCCTGGTATTCAGCAAGTAGCTTGTCGTGCTCCATGCCCGTAAGGCGGTGTAAACGTAACTCAAGAATCGCCTGGGCTTGTGCTGGCGACAAATAATATTGCCCGTCACGCATACCAAAACCAGGTTCTAAATCTTCAGGACGACTGGCGTCACTACCCGCACGCTCCAAAAGCTGAGCCGCATTGCTGGCGTCCCAACCTCTCGCAATCAAGCGTTCTTTTGCCTCAGCAGGAGAAGGAGATGATTTAATTAACTCAATAATCTTATCAATATTGGCAATAGCAACAGCCAAACCTTCGAGAATATGCCCTCGCTCACGAGCCTTTCGAAGTAAGTAAACGGTACGACGTGTCACCACTTCACGGCGATGACGAACAAAAGCCTCGAGCATTTCTTTAAGATTAAGAGTACGAGGCTGACCGTCGACCAAAGCGACAATATTGATACCAAAAACGTTTTGTAGCTGAGTTTGGGCATAAAGATTATTCAGGATAACCTCACCCACTTCACCCCTCTTCAGCTCAATAACGACACGCAAACCATCTTTATCAGACTCATCCCGCAACTCTGAGATGCCTTCAATTTTCTTTTCTTTGACTAATTCAGCAATACGCTCGATCAAACGTGCTTTATTTAACTGATAGGGAAGCTCAGTAATGATGATAGTTTCGCGACTTGTCTTCTCATTCACCTCTACTTCAGCGCGGGCACGCACATAAATGCGACCACGACCTGTTCGATAGGCCTGAATAATTCCCGCCCGGCCGTTGATAATAGCTGCTGTTGGGAAGTCTGGACCAGGGATGTACTCCATCAATTCATCGATGGAAATGTCATCATTATCAATCAGGGCTAGGCAGCCATTAACCACTTCTTTGAGGTTATGTGGTGGAATATTCGTCGCCATGCCCACAGCGATACCTGAAGAGCCATTAACTAACAGGTTAGGAACCCGGGTTGGCAATACCTCAGGGATTAACTCAGTACCATCGTAGTTTTCCACATAATCGACAGTTTCTTTATCCAGATCTGCCAACAAGGAATGAGAAATTTTGGCCATTCGGATTTCGGTGTAACGCATAGCTGCGGCGGAATCACCATCCACCGAACCAAAGTTACCCTGACCATCAACCAACATGTAACGCAACGAAAATGGCTGAGCCATACGAACAATAGTGTCGTACACAGCGGAATCGCCATGTGGATGGTATTTACCAATCACATCACCAACAACACGTGCAGACTTTTTATAGGACTTATTCCAGTCATTATTAAGCACGCTCATCGCAAACAATACGCGTCGGTGTACAGGTTTTAGTCCATCTCTGACATCTGGCAACGCCCTACCCACAATCACGCTCATAGCGTAATCAAGATAAGACTGCTTCAATTCATCTTCGATGTTTACAGGTAGGACTTCTTTCGCTAATTCACCCATGCTACAGCTGATTCCCCTTGCGCTAAGTGACGGCACCTTTGATTATTTTTTAAGACACGCCTGTTTCTTTGTTAATAGCTGCTTTTTTAATACTAACTAGCTGCTTTATTTAATACTTTTATTCAATACAGGTGCCGTTCAAACAAGCGCGAAATCATACCACAAAATGTCCCACTTTCGCCCTTATATTAAGCTCTGTTTAACGATCTTTTTCTCAAGGGTATACTGCCTATCTTTATCATGACCCAAGGAATACCCCTGCAATGGCAGCGACGTTAGTAGATCTGCTTATTTCAGCTCGCTGGATTATCCCTATCATTCCCAGAGGAAAAGTCTTCGAAGACTGCACTGTGGTAATCGACCAGGGTAAAATTGTGGCGCTTTTACCCACAGTAGAAGCAACCCGAAAATACAATGGCCAACAACACATTCAGCTAGAACAACATGCCCTATTACCTGGATTAGTCAATACACATGGCCATGCAGCCATGACACTATTGCGTGGCTACGCCGATGATTTACCGCTCCACACCTGGCTAGAAAAACATATATGGCCTACTGAAGCACAATGGATCAGCTCTGACTTTGTTCGTGATGGAACAGAGCTCGCCATTGCAGAAATGCTACGCAGCGGCACAACTTGCTTTTCTGATATGTACTTTTTTCCGGACACCGTCGCAGAAACGGTGAATCACACAGGCATTCGCAGCCAAATAGCCTTCCCAGTGTTTGACTTTCCTTCCGCCTGGGGTCGAGGACCAGAGGACTACATCCACAAAGGGCTGCAACTCCATGATGACCACAAGGATCGCGACCTTATACGCATTGCCTTTGGCCCCCATGCACCCTATTCCCTTTCTACTGAACCCATGGAGAAAATAGCAACCTATGCAGAAGAGCTGGATGCATGCATACAAATTCATTTGCATGAAACAAAGCAAGAAATTACCGACCACATAAGCGCACACGGAAGTCGACCCATAGAATGGCTAGTTGAGATAGGCTTAATATCACCTCTCACACAGTGTGTGCATATGACACAAATAAATGACCAGGACATAGCTACCCTGGTAGAACACAATGCAAATGTAGTTCACTGCCCCAACTCCAACCTCAAACTGGCAAGCGGCTTCTCTCCAATCGCCGAATTTTTAAATAACGGTATCAATGTTGCGTTGGGAACAGATGGCGCGGCCAGCAACAACAGTCTCAACATGTTCAACGAAATAAATACGGCCGCATTGGTAGCAAAAGCTGTAGCTGGCAATGCCAGCACCATGAATGCCCATGAAGCACTTGAAATGGCAACAATTAATGGGGCCAAAGCTATGGGCTGGGACGACCACATAGGAAGCATAGAGGCTGGAAAATCTGCTGACATAATTGCTGTCAGCATGGGGGCAATCGAGTCCGAACCCCTGTATAATTTACCCTCTCAGTTGGTATACACACATGCCGGAAGTCAAGTCAGCCATGCCTGGGTTAATGGAACAGCTCTTATGGTAGACCGGCAGCTACAAACTTTAAATGAGCACGAAATACTGACAAAGACCCGACAATGGCAAAAGCAATTGTCGTCATAGCCTCAACCGACCTTGCTCAAAAAACGGCACTGTAAAATAGGCAAATGATTCAACACCGGAACCTTAATTAATGCCATCACCCAACTTATCGCCACAAGACCCACTATCAGAGAACCCTTTATCTCAAAATATTGATCGTTCCGAAATTGCCAAGTTTGAAGCACTGGCCAGCCGCTGGTGGGATAAAGAAAGTGAATTTAAGCCCCTGCACGATATTAACCCCCTTCGTGCCAACTGGATCGATGAACGCTCACCCGTCGCAGGAAAAAACGTATTAGACGTTGGCTGTGGCGGCGGAATTCTTGCTGAATCTATGGCACAACGTGGTGCAAAAGTGACTGGTATCGACATGGGTGAAGCGCCCCTTGCTGTGGCTCAACTGCACAGCCTGGAAACAGGTATCACTGTTGACTATCAACGCTGCACTGCAGAAGAGATGGCCTCACAACATGCAGGCAAGTATGACATTGTCACGTGCTTGGAAATGCTAGAACATGTTCCCGATCCAAGCTCAGTGATTAATGCCTGTACAAATCTTGTTAAACCCGGTGGTCATGTCTATTTCTCAACCATTAACCGAAATCCCAAGGCGTACCTTTTTGCAGTCCTTGGCGCTGAATATCTCCTCAGGCTGCTACCCAAAGGCACCCATGATTACAGTAAATTTATTCGGCCATCAGAATTGTGCAATTGGGTCAGAGATGCAGGACTAGAATTACAAGCAATGACGGGAATGACGTATAACCCATTCACAAAACATTACCGCCTAAACGAGAAAGACGTTGATGTTAATTATATAATTTATGCTCAAAAGCCACTTTAAATAAAAGCCATTAACTTCAATAAGATAAACCACATTCGGCACAAACATGTTATCAAAGCCCTCGCCATTTAAAGCTGTTCTATTTGATCTTGATGGCACACTACTCGACACTGCCCCAGATTTCTTAACATCCACCAACTTGCTTCTCGAAAAAAGAGGCTTGCCCTTAATAGGCGAAGAAAATATTCGCTGGCTTGTTAGCCATGGATCTGCCGGAATCATCCGAAATGTATTTGATATGGATGAAACACACCCAAATTTTGAGCCGACCCGACAAGAATTACTGACTTTTTATAAGGACAATTTGGCTGATAAAACACAACCTTTTGTAGGCATTGAAGCATTACTTCTGGAGCTTGAACAACAACAGATCCCGTGGGGCATTGTCACCAATAAACCTGAATTTTACACCTTGGCAATATTGGAACAATTACCACTATCACCTACTCCAGCAACAATAATTTGCCCTGATCACGTAACAAAAACAAAGCCCGACCCTGAATCCATTGTCTTAGCCTGCATGGAACTTGGTGTTAAACCAGAAGAGACCGTATACATAGGCGATCACCTTAGGGATATTCAAGCGGGATTGAATGCTGGAACAACGACGATAGCTGCCGCCTACGGGTATATTGATGATATTGAAGACCCAATAAGCTGGGGAGCTCACCATACAGTATCTTGTGCAACCCAACTTCAAAGTCTGATTTTCACAAGCTAACACAACCACTTAAAATCTGAATATATAGTTACACATTTTTCTCATAGAACAAGAGACAAGCGGAACCAGAAAATATGAGCAATCTCGACCAAGCCAATACAGTTAAAGATTATAGTGCACCCAAAGAGTTACTAGCAGGAAGAGTAATTGCAGTAACGGGCGCCGGGAGCGGTATTGGGGCAGTAGCAGCAAAAACATTTGCAGCATATGGCGCCACAGTTATTTTAATTGGTCGCACAATTCAAAAACTGGAACAGGTCTACGATGCGATTGAAACTCCCGGCGGGGCTCAACCTGCCATCTACCCCATCTGCCTCGAAGGTGCCGCAGAAAAAGATTACGAAGATATGCGCGACCGCCTAGAGGAAACTTTTGGGCGTCTCGACGGGTTACTGCATAACGCAGGGGTGCTAGGGCAACGCACACCCATTGCCAATTACAAACTAAGTACCTGGCAAAAAGTGATGCAAGTGAATGTGACCGCTGAATTTATGATGACCCAGGCACTATTGCCTTTGCTGGAAAAGTCTGACAACGCTTCTTTGATCTTTACCACATCTGGCGTCGGCAGGATTGGCAAACCCTACTGGGGAGCCTATGCAGTATCAAAGTTTGCTACAGAAGGTTTTGCTCAAGTCTTAGCCAATGAGCTCGATGAAACCAGTAACATTAGAGTTAACTGTATTAATCCCGGCCCTACCAGAACTCAAATGAGGGCTACTGCTTATCCGGCAGAAAATCCATCATCAGTAAAAACACCCGAAGATATTATGCCGATTTACTTATACCTTATGGGTGATGATAGCAAAGGAATTACCGGACAATCATTAGATGCACAATGAATCAGACACACAATAAAAAAGCCCGCTTTTAATGCGGGCTTTTTTCTAAGCACTAATAGCGAAAAAGTCTTCACATGGCTCTATTACAATAGAACTTAGTGAAGATACTCTAAACTATTTTGAGCCGCCTGAACGCAACCTTTTTAACTGACGATCACGGCGCTTTTTATCATCAACAGATAAGTTTTTCTTCTTCTTTGGAACAGACATCTTCACGCTGGCCAACAAGTCATTAAGAGACTTTTCATCTAACTCTACCCATTGACCTCGTCGAGCATAGGAAGGAAGAAATATAGGGCCAAAACGCACTCTCTTTAAGCGGTTTACTTCAACGTTTTGGGATTCCCATAAACGCCTAACTTCCCGGTTACGGCCCTCCATTAGTGCAACGGTATACCACCCGTTGGTCCCGACTCTCTCCCCCGGCACAATATCACTAAACCGAGCAAGACCATCCTCAAGTAATATACCGTCACGTAAGCGCTGCAACATATCATCATCTACAGCACCATGAACACGCACAAGATATTCTCGATCAATCTCCGACGATGGATGCATTAGTTTATTGGCCAAGTCACCATTATTAGTGAACATCAACAATCCTGATGTACTAATATCCAAACGGCCAACAGCGATCCAGCGCTCCCCTTTTAGGTTAGGTAAGCTATCAAATACTGTCTTCCTACCTTCCGGGTCAGACCGTGTACAGACTTCACCCTCGGGCTTGTTGTACAGCAATACTCTAATACGCTGCTCAGATGCGGCAAGTCTAGCAGGCTTTCCATCAACAAAAACCGTATCATCTGCTGAAGCTCTATCCCCGAGTTTTGCTACTTTTCCATTAACACTAACACGCCCATCACTGATCCAGCGTTCAAGCTCTCTACGCGAACCATAACCAGCTGCGGCTAACATTTTTTGTAATTTTTCAGACATCAGTTTCTAAGTCTCAGGGGATTCTTCACCAGAAGAATCCATAGGTTTTAATTGAGAATCGTCGAAAGAGCCACCTTCTGCTACAGACTGCACGATTTCAGGTTGTTCCGCTTCACCTTCTTCAATATCACTCTGTACTTCTTCATCACCGTCTACATTTGCTACCAACTGTTGAGCAACATCGAGAGCTAATTCTGGATTAATTTCTTCAATATCTTTTATCTCATTTAAGGCAGGAAGTTGCTCCAGGCTTTTCAGGCTAAAATAGTCCAAAAATTGTTTTGTTGTGGCGTAAAGTGCGGGCCGACCAGGTACATCGCGATGCCCCACAACCCTTACCCACTCGCGCTCTAAAAAAGATTTAATAATTTCAGAGCTGACCGATACACCTCGAATTTCTTCGATATCACCTCGTGTAATAGGTTGTCGGTAAGCAATCAAGGCCAAGGTTTCCAAAAGTGCACGGGAATATTTTTTTGGTTTTTCATCCCAAAGTTTATTTACCCATTGGGAAAGCTCTTGCCTGACCTGAAAGCGATATCCACTACCCGTCCGCTTTAACTCAAACCCACGGCCTGTACAATCTGCAGCAATATCTTCTAGTATGGCCTTAATTTGGTCTCGAGCGGGCCTGCTTTCTTCAACGGCATCATCTTCAGCATTACTTTCTTTAACAACTTGCCCTTTGGCCAGTGATCGCCCTAGCAAATCTTCATCAAACAGCTTTTCTAACTGGTTAAGGTCTAACGAGCGCCCCGCTGCTAGTAACGCACCCTCGACAATCATTTTTAGCTGATCATTTTCCATACTTAACACCTGCTGATGAAAAACTTAAGACTGCGCTTTAACGTGGATAGGGCCATAGGGCTCACTTTGAACAATTTCCACCAACGATTCTTTAATTAATTCCATAATGGCTAAAAAGGTAACAACAACACCAATCTTACCTTCACTGAGTCTGAACAAGCTCACAAAAGGCACAAACTGCTTACCCGAAAGAGTACTCAAGACCTGGGACATACGCTCACGGGTAGAGAGGCGTTCTAATTCTATCTTATGGCTTTCAAACATCTCTGCACGATGCAACACATCTGACAGGGCTAGCAATACTTCTTGCATTGTGACATCTGGTTGCGGTCTTTCCTTGTGACGGTCTGGCTCTTTAGCCGTTGCAACAAAAACATCTCGCCCCAACCGCGGTAACTCATCAATATCTTCTGCGGCCTTTTTAAAACGCTCGTATTCCTGGAGCCGACGAATTAACTCTGCGCGAGGATCATCCTCATCCTCCTCTACAGCCTGCCTGGGTAACAGCATTCTGGATTTAATTTCTGCCAGCATTGCTGCCATTAACAAATATTCTGCAGCTAGCTCAAATTGCATCGCTTTCATCATATCGATATAACCCATATATTGGCGGGTTATTTCTGCGACATTAATTTCCAAAATATCAAGGTTTTGCCGCTTAATCATATAGAGCAATAAGTCTAAAGGACCTTCAAAAGCTTCGAGGAATACTTCAAGTGCTTCAGGCGGTATGTAGAGATCTTTTGGTAATTCAGTGACTTCTTTACCCATTACTACGGCAAAGGGCATTTCTTCCTGCATAGGATGAACTGGGCTGATGTTATCGCTTGCGCCCTTAGACATACTCACCTCTCTATCAACCCCAGCATCCGCCCCTGAGGCAACCTCTGTCGAGCTATTTTGGGACAAATCAGTCATACCCTTTGAAGTAATTACAACTTACAAGAAAACAGAATCGTTAAGCCAGCATTATACTGTGATTAACTTATACAACCAGCAATGCCCGCTTAAGCCATGAAGTCTTCAAACTCACCCATGCCCTGTCGAATAATGACAGGAGACTGACCACTAAGATCTACCACGGTTGTGGGCTCAAGCCCACAATATCCACCTTCGACAATAAGATCTACATGATGCTCTAACATATCACGAATATCATAGGGGTCAGTAAGTGGATACTCATCCCCAGGCATTATCAAGGTCACACTCATAATGGGTTCACCCAGGTCCTCCAAGAGAGCTAAAGCAATTGGATTTTCAGGCACTCTAAGGCCAATAGTTTTTCGCTTCGGATGCATCAACCGACGCGGTACTTCAGATGTTGCCTCAAGAATAAAGGTATAGGGCCCAGGCGTATGTGCCTTAAGAGATCGATACAGTTGGTTATCGACCTTTGCATATACGGCGAGCTCTGAAAGATCACGACACATTAAAGTAAAGTTGTGGTTTTTATCCAACTGCCTAATTTGGCGAATTTTATCCAGTGCTTTCTTATCGCCGACATGACAACCAAGCGCATAGGCTGAATCAGTAGGATAGACAATTATCCCGCCCTTTTTAACAATTTCAGAAGCTTGACGCACCAAACGATGCTGGGGGTTGTCGGGGTGAATGGAGAAAAACTGGCTCATAGTGATCTTTCGCTGATTTTAAACAGCAATTATCACATATAAGTTTTTAAGGAAAAGGAAAAACTTAAACTAATGCTTTCTGGTGAAGAAATTTCTCTTCAAATTCAGCTACAGGAAGAGGCTTACTGAAATAATAGCCCTGGCACGTATCACAACCCAGTTTCTGCAATATATGATATTGCTCAATGGTTTCAACCCCTTCAGCAACAGTTTCCAAACCCATGCTTGATGCCAACGCAACAACACCCGTTACAATTGCCATATCATTTTCATCAGTGTCTAAATCACGAATAAACATTCGATCAATCTTGAGTACATCAACGGGCAAACGCTTAAGATAGTTTAAAGATGAGAAACCGCTACCGAAATCATCAATAGCCAGGGTTAAGCCCATTTCCCTCATGGCATTGAGCTCACCTTCCAACTCTTCAGGGTTTTCCATCAGAGTACTTTCTGTGATTTCCAACTCAAGCCTATTAGGGGCAATATCATATTGCTCAATCATATGGCGCAGTTTTTCGTTGAAGCCATCCACTTGAATGTCTTTGCTCGACATATTAACGGCAACTTTTAGATTATGCCCCGCATCATTCCATCGCTTTAATTGCTGGCAAGCATCCTCAAGAACCCAGTCACTAACCTGATTGATTAACCCAGACTCTTCTGCCAAAGGAATGAATGTATCGGGTGGTACCAAGCCGTGGACCGGGTGTTGCCACCGAATGAGGGCTTCAGCCCCCATAATTTCACCATTGCTTAAATCTATCTGGGGCTGATAAAACAATACAAGCTGCTTCGCGCCTATAGCATGACGCAACTCCCGTTCAAGCTCCATGCGGCGAGCAATTTCATCTTCCATGCCTTGCACATAAAAACAGTAGTCATTGCGGTTTTCTTTTGCTCGAAACATTGCTGAATCAGCATGTTTCATTAGTGTACTGATATCTTGGCCATCATCAGGATACATTGATATGCCAATACTTGTCGTCACAAACATCTTTTGCTGAAGACATGGGCACATTATTTTCATAAGCAGAGGCAACCCCAGTAATTAAATTGGTTGCTCCTGGCCCTGTGGTAGCACAACAAACGCCTAGTTTTCCGCTGTTTCGCGCATAACCATCAGCCATAAATGCTGCACCTGTTTCATGTCTGGCAACAATAGCTCTAGGGCCTCCGCGCCTTTCACTCCGCGCTAAAGCGTTATAAAGCGGCTCAATAGCTCCACCCGGAATACCAAAAACATATTCCACGCCAAGTTGCTCGAGATACGAAACCAGCAAGTCGCCTAACTCGGCTTCTGTTTCTGCTGAATGTCCGGTCCCTGGCTCAAACCTAACAACGTCCATAATTTTTTCCCAAAAATTTCAGTAAGTTATGGAGACTTCTTAAATCTGTTGTGACACTTTCGCCATTATTGCCTTATTTTAATAGGAATTTCAACTTTTTGATTTTTAATCTGTGATATATAACCAAAGAAAATATTAACCCTGCAGCCACTCTTTTCTTGCTCGATTAGTACCCAATGATCACTTACAATGCCCATCAATTTGTAAATAACCACATACTTAGTTAGCCATCAATGAATTCACCCACCCAAACTACGCCATCTTCAAGCAATAAAGGTAAGAACGAAAACCAACTGGTTAACTTAGCCTTTAATATCATCATCCCAACGCTGATATTAATGAAGCTTAGCGGTGACGATTACTTGGGAACAAAACTAGCTATCGTGATAGCTCTATCATTCCCTCTAATCTATGGATTGAAAGATTTTCTAACTCAAAGAAAGTTTAATTTTTTCTCTATCCTAGGCATTATCAGCATTCTTCTAACTGGGGGAATAAGCCTACTAGAGCTGGATCCGGCCTATATCGCGATTAAAGAAGCAGCTGTTCCTGCACTTTTTGGTATTGCGACTATTATCTCCCTCAAAACACCCTACCCTCTGGTAAAAACCTTTTTATACAACGATAAAATCTTGCAAACAGACCGAATTGCTTTAGCACTGAAAGAAAAGAATAACAGCCAACAATTTGAAAAATGCCTGGCAAATGCTTCGTGGCTGGTAGCAGGCTCCTTCTTTCTTTCCTCTGTTCTCAACTATGTGCTAGCTACAATACTGATTACCAGCCAGCCTGGAACTGTTGAGTTCAATGAACAACTTGGAAAAATGACTGCTCTAAGTTTCCCTGTTATCGCCATACCAGCCATGTTGGTTTTAATGGGAGCCCTGTTTTACTTATTTAGAGGGATTACCAAGCTGACAGGCCTGACTCTAGAAGACGTCATCCATCATCACGAAAAAAAGAAGGATTAATTCCATGTGGTATTCCATTAGCAGCCAGGATGTAGAAAATAGCCTGGAAAAAAGAATGTCAGCAAGGCCCTCACATCTGGCTCGACTTGAGAAACTAAAAGAACAAGGCAAACTGTTTGTAGCAGGCCCCCATCCTGCGATAGATTCTGAAACTCCTGGTGATGCGGGCTTTACGGGTAGCTTAGTTATTGCAGAATTTGAATCTTTGGATGCAGCACAGCAGTGGGCAAATGATGACCCCTATCTAACAGCAGGTGTTTATGCCCATGTTACGGTTAAGCCATTTAAAAAGGTGCTTCCATAGAGTTTTAACAAAAATCTAAAGCAGAACCTCATAATGGAATCTATAGGCTCCTGATCCAGAACTACAACCTAATGAAGATAAGATAAATCTAACGTAGGATTCAACAACAGCACCATGTTAACGAGAAAATCATGAGAATCTTTCTAGCAATCGCTTTGTTTTATTGTTTTGCAATATCAGCACAAGCTCAAACGGTATACATCTCCGATGAATATCGAGTACCACTAAGAAAATCCCCCTGCCCTCGTTGTTCAATTCTACACAGAGGGATCAAGAGCGGTTCTGCATTAACATTAGTAGAAACCAATGATGAAGGCTGGAGTCATGTCAAAACTAAGGGTGGAATGGATGGATGGATGCCCTCACACTATTTAAAAAAGGATCTCCCCGCACGTGATCAATTAGCTGCGACTAAAGCAAAGTATGATAGTTTACAAAGCAAACACTTGGCTCAAAGCAACGAACTTAAATCACTAAAACAAGATCATTCACAGCTTGTTGCAGAGCTTAAGAACACCCAATCCAATCGAGATGGGATAAACACTGAACTAAAAAACATTAAAAAAATCTCATCTAATGCTATTTCCATTAACCAGCAGAATCGAGAGCTTTTGGAAAGAAACGGTATTTTGCAAAGTGAGATTGATATTTTAACTGCAGCTAATGAGCGCCTCACAAACAGTGAGCGAAATACATGGTTTTTGTACGGTGTATTTGCTGTGGTAATGGGCGCTATGCTCTCTTTAATTATTCCACGACTAAAACGCCGCAAGCGTTTTTCTGAGTGGGGCTAAAGGTTGATGCTAGTTATCTAGGGATGTTCCTTAGTTTTTATAGAACCACTTAAATCGAACAAGAGACAAATAAATGTTAAAAAAACTCTGCACTGCTTTATGTACCGTAGCACTGTCTACCATAGCGTTACTCTCTTCTAGCTATGTGAAAGCCTCCCCTGTACAAATATTAATCAGTACAGATCAGGGAAATATCCAGCTGGAACTTTATCCAGATAAAGCGCCAAAAACAGTGAAGAATTTTTTAACTTATGTAAATGACAAATACTACGATGGGTTGGTGTTTCATCGGGTTAAAGAAGGATTCATGATACAGGCCGGAGCCTTTGATCAGGACCTTAACATTAGAGAACCAAAGGGCGAGCCAGTAATGAATGAATCATTTAATGGTTTAAAAAATGCAAAGGGCACCATTGCCATGGCTCGAAAAAGTGACCCCAACAGTGCTAAATCACAGTTCTACATCAATGTTGTTGATAATTTTTTTCTAGACCCCCGCACCCACACACCAGGGTATACCGTGTTTGGTCGTGTTATCAGTGGTATTGACGTGGCTGAAAAAATTTCGAAATCACCCACTAAAAAATCAGGTCATATGGCCGATGTACCTGTCACACCTATTCATATTTTAGAAGCCAAGGTTATAACCCAAGACCAAAAGTAAAAAACGCAAATAGGTAAGTAAATGTTTAAAACTGCACTAAGCGTTAACCTGAATAAAATTGCTCTTATTCGTAACTCCCGGGAAGGGGATTACCCAAGTGTCGTGGATCACGCAAAAATCTGCATCGACCATGGCGCGGACGGCATTACCATCCACCCTCGCCCAGATCAAAGACACATCAGGCCCCAGGATGCACGAGACCTAAAAAGCCTGATAACTGAGATTAATAAAACCAGAATAAACCCCATCGAATTTAATATTGAGGGAAACCCATTTGCAGGCCCCAAAGGGAGTTATCCAGGGTTAATTCAATTAGTCGAAGAAACACAGCCTGACCAGTGTACCCTGGTACCCGATAGTGACAGCCAGCTCACATCAGATCATGGTTTCGACCTCACCCAAGCTGAAAAAACCCTCAGACCACTTATAGAACTATTAAAAGCTAAAAACATTAGGGTTAGTCTATTTATGGACCCAGACCCATTACAAATCAAACTAGCCAAAGAAATCGGTGCTGACCGTATTGAACTCTATACCGGCCCCTATGCAGCCGCCTGGGGCACAGAGCAGCTTGAACGTATTTTTGAACAACACTACAACGCAGCTGAACTGGCTCAAGAACTTGATTTGGGGTTGAATGCAGGTCACGATTTAAACTTGGATAATCTGAAAAAATTCACCACTATCCCGGGGCTTTTAGAGGTATCTATTGGGCACGCATTGACTGTAGATTCAATTGAGATGGGTATGGGAAAAGCAGTTGAGTGCTATAAAGCCCTGCTATCTAATTAACCAAGATCAAATTAGCCCAGAGAGTTAAGGGCTCAGCCACCTTCTGCCACATTTAATGTTCCTGACTCTCCTGGCACTTCACACAAAATCTTGACTCTGGTTTTACTTCTAGACGGCGAATATCAATATTATCCCCACAGTGTTCACACCAACCGTATTCACATAAACTAGAGCCACCCTGTTCTATATTCAACAATGCACGCTGGACATCTTTTAAACGCTTTTGGTAACCAGCACGACACGCTTGGGACATTTCCTGTTGCTGCATCGCGTCCATTCGGGATAATCTCCCCACCTTGGTTTGATCAAGCTCGACTGTATCACTGGATTCTGAAGATATATCTAAGAGCATGTGCAACTCATCAAAAAGTGCCTTCAACGACTGCTCAAAACTCTTCAGTTGCTTCTCTGTTAAATCATCCATATCACTTAAATTAACCGTATTACTTCAATTAACCAGAGACGTATAATAATCCCTTCCGCTATATATCCATAAATACAAACCACGAGTATTTTTTCTAGTGACCGATTCTGTAGACCACCTCAAACGCAAACAATTTTACGACCGACTGTTAACTATCTATGGCCGTAAACCTGTGTTGGAAGCTCTAGAAAACCCTAAAATTCCCTGCTTTCGGCTTCACTTAGCTGACACAAATAAGCCTGGTGGAATCATAAAGCAAATTATAATGTTAGCGGAAAAACGTGGTGTTGAAATTGCTTACCACAGCCGCCAAGAACTCTCGAGAATATCCCGCAATAGTAAACAAGACCAGGGTATTGCCGCAGACCTAGAATGCCCGAACCATCTGCTCTTAGATGATTTTCTCATACACCCTCCAAAGGAAAACTATAGCCTAATCGCGCTCGATGGTATCACTAATCCACAAAATTTAGGCATGATTATTCGATCAGTTACTGCCAGCCCCTGCCATGGTATTTTGCTTCCTAAAAAAGGGACTGCTGCTATCTCTCCTCTTGTAATCAAAGCCAGTGCAGGCACTTTATTCAAAAGCACCTTAATTCACTGTGAAAGTCTGGAACAGGCATTGCCAAAACTAAAACGTATGGGTGCCATATGCTGTACACTTTCATCCCACAGTCAACAGACCCTTAGTGAATTCAAAGCTGAATCATCCGTCGTTTATGTACTGGGAAATGAAACGGAAGGGGTATCAAGTAAAGTCAGTAAACTCTGCACAGAACATATCTGTATACCAATGAACAACGGCGTTGAATCACTCAATGTTGCTGTCACTGCTGCCCTGTTAGCTTTTCGAAATACATAGCGCTAGAAACAGATAACCGTCAGTACATTTCACAATCCAGAATTAAATACTGGCTGGTTCAGTAGGTTTCCATAACGCACTAAATAAGATGGCAATCACTGCCGCCACCATTGTCAAACCACCCAATACAGCAATAGCAGGCAATACACCAACAGCCGTAATGGTATGACCACTTACCCAAGCACCTATGGGTGCGGCACCAAATAACGCCAATTGATAAACAGAGACAACACGGGCTCGATAAGGTTGTGGAGACTCTTCATGGGTCATTGAACGTCCCAGCATCATTGCCACGCCTGATGCACCGCCCCATAGAAGAACTAAAGTGAACAAGAGCCACGCAGGAGGATGTGTGGCAATTGCAACCAAAAAGCCTCCTCTCACCAATAAACTAATAATCAATACTCGTCCAGGCTGGGTAAACCTGCCAACAAAACGAATGATATAAACATTAGATAAGATCACGCCAAACATAAAACTAAACTGTATCCAGGCGAAAAATGATGCGCCCTGCTGGTACACCTCTCTAGTCAAAATTGGCATAGCGACTAAATAGAGTCCAAATCCCAGAAACCCTGTTGCAGCAACCACCATCATCAAATGACGTAAACGAACATCTTCCCTTACAATATTCAAACCTGCTGTCATATCCTTCCAGGTGGATTTTTTCCGTTCTCCAGCAGCATCCGGTACAGAACTTAAACATTGACGAAGTAACCACCCTGAACACAGTAAAAATACAATCTGAAAGATAACCAGGATATACAAACCTACCTGGTCCATATAACCCGCAAGAATGATCCCAATACTTTGTGCTGAAAATTGAATAAAAGAGGCTTTGGCCACAGCCCGCTGCAACTGTGTGTCCACCACCTGAGATAACAAACTTTCTCTCGCTGGCTGAATAAATGCTGTCACGGTGCCAAAACAAATACCAAACAATAGCATCAATCCAAACGACAAGTACCCTTGCCATACGGCGACTAACAATACGAAACAGGGCACACAATAAAACAGATACAAGCGGAACAAATGGTGTCCAAGGTGTCGGTTATCCGATACCACACCACCCAGAAGAATGAAAAATAGTTGTGGCAGCATTAGCGCCATCTGAGCATAACCAACCCGAAGGGCTGATTCATTGAGAATACCCACTAGTAACCATGGGAAAATAACAATTTGTAGCCCTTGAGCCAGGGAACTCGCACCCACACCACCCAAGTATGTCTTGAAATTGCCTACGGGGTGATTACTGGAAGAGCTTTCCGCTGTTGTTTGCATGACTGAATTATTCGCAGGTCAAAACAAATTATTGTCTTTCAGCAAATCCAAAAAGGCAGACTCATCCAATATGGAAATATCAAGTTCCTGGGCCTTTTTCAATTTTGAACCCGCACCGGGAGCGACAACAACACAATCAGTTTTAGCAGAAACACTGCCTGACACTTTAGCACCCAACAGCTGTAATTTTTCTTTAGCTTCAGAACGTCCCATCACCTCCATCGTGCCGGTAAGCACCCAGGTTTGCCCGGATAATAGAAGAGCATCATCGTTATCTGTATCTAGAGACGGCCAATGCACACCGCGATGGCATAATCCCTCAACAACCTTCAAATTATCTTCTTGGTCAAAAAATTCATGGACAAAATGAGCAACAACAGGGCCCACATCAGGTACCTCTTGTAACTCTTCCTGTGTTGCTGATTGTAATGCTGACAAGTCACCAAAATGCTTGGCAAGGGATCGTGCAGTTGCTTCTCCCACTTCGCGTATTCCAAGGGCATAAAGAAAACGAGGTAATGTTGTGGACTTGGTTTTATCCAACGCCAATAGTAAGTTTTCTGCTGATTTTTTACCCATTCTCTCCAAATTGGCCAATTGCTCAAGCTCAAGCTGATATAAGTCTTCAACGGAATGAATTAATTCCTGATCCACTAATTGTTCTACCAGCTTATCGCCTAATCCTTCAATATCCATTGCCTTGCGAGAAGCATAGTGCTTGATCGCCTGTTTACGTTGAGCAGAACAAACAAGGCCTCCAGAACAACGGGAAACTGCTTCTCCCTCCACCTTTTCCACGGGGGAGTTACAGACCGGGCAATGGTCAGGAAAAACAATATCTACTGCTGTAGATGGTCGCTTTTCTAAAACGACTTTTACAACCTGAGGAATCACATCACCCGCCCGGCGGACAATGACCGTGTCACCTACTTTCACCCCCAAACGCTTTACCTCGTCCTGATTGTGTAATGTGGCATTACTTACCGTCACACCACCCACAAATACAGGTTCAAGCCTTGCCACAGGGGTTACAGCGCCTGTTCTCCCTACCTGGAACTCGACATCGAGAAGGCGCGTCATTTCTTCTTGAGCAGGAAATTTTCTGGCAATAGCCCAGCGTGGTGCTCTGGCAACAAAACCCAATCGCTGCTGAAGTGAAAGATCATCAACTTTGTAAACAATGCCATCAATTTCACAGGGTAATTGATTTCGTAGCTCAGACATTTTTTGGTAATAACTCAGGCAACCTTCAATATTGGCAGCTACCTCCACATGGGGATTAATCAAAAAACCCCACTGCTTTAGCAGGGCTAATGTTCCAGAGTGAGTTTCTGGCTGACCTTTTTCTGATAGGTCTGCACCAATAATTTGACCCAAGCTATAAGCTGCCATTTCCAATGGTCTAGAGGCTGTAATTTTTGAATCTAACTGGCGAAGGCTACCTGCTGCTGCATTCCGCGGATTCACAAACTGTTTTTCATCGGCCTCGGCGGCTTCTCGATTTATTTTTTCGAAACCTACTTTGGGCAGATAAATTTCACCCCGCACTTCTAACAACTCAGGAGGATGATCAGTTTGAAGCTTTAAGGGAATTGAATTTATCGTACGCACGTTTTCAGTGATATCCTCTCCAGTAAAACCATCGCCTCGCGTGGCTCCACGGGTCAAAATACCATTCTGGTATAACAAGCTGACAGCGACACCATCCAACTTTGGCTCACATACATAGGAAAGGGGCCCAGCTAATTTAAGGCGTTCAGTTACCCGGCGATGGAACTCCAACAATTCATCATCACTAAAGGCGTTATCTAGCGATAGCATAGGAACTTCATGAACCACTGAATCAAATTCTTTAAGTGGCTCACCCCCTACCCGCTGAGTGGGAGAATCTGATGTTCGTAATGAAGGGTATTCTGCTTCAATTTTTTGAAGTTGCCTTAGTAAGCGATCATATTCAGCATCGGGAATAGAAGGGTCATCGAGAACATAGTAGAGGTGATTATGACGGTTTAGCTGCTCTCTTAGGTCCGCAGCTTCCGTTAGGATAGACTGGTCAATTTCTCCCATTATTTAAAATCCCAGCTATATCCCAGACTTACTTGATACTAAACCTACCGAACATACTCAACTTACTTTAACTACTTAAACATTGGACAACTGGGCTCGACTAAAATCGGCGACTCTTTGGCGATAATGCTCTTCAGTTTGTCGAGTAATTATACTGCGGCTTTCGTCTTTTAATTCACCATCGAGATCCGCCGCTATTTGTTTCGCGGAGTTAAACAGGCTCTCCAGGGTTCCAGCAGGGTCTGACACATCTTCCATGGCAAAAAAGAGGCTAATACCAGGCGTCGTTAACTGGTCCATATTTTTTAAATCAAATGTACCGGGATTGACAGAATTAGCCACACTATAGATTACAGGGCCTGCACCCTCTTCCTCTTCATGGCGGTGAAAAATCTTCATAGAGCCATAACGCAAGCCCTGTTTTAACAACGCCTCTAACAACTCTTCACCCTGAAAAAAATCACCTTCTTTGGCCATTAAATGCAGCACCACCACACTGGCTACAGGAACTTGGTCACTCTCGGTTCTTTTTGTTGGTGAAGGCGCTTGATCTTCTGTCTGAGGCCCACTCTTTCGCCCAGCAGGCTCATCTAAATTAAAACTCGATTGTTCTGGTTCAGCAATAGGTACTGACAGTTTTGGCTTGTTAGCTTCTGCACGTTCACGGACGGTTTTTCCTACTTCTTCTATATCTTCATCATCCCGATAACTAACAACCCTGGCACCACCACTGGGAAGCTCACTGCCGAATTCATCAAACTCTTCATCGTCATCAAAGATGGGCTGTTTGCGGCGGGGCATATGTATTTTTTCATAGCGGGCATTACGAATACGGCGAATGACATCAAGCATAATGGCTAGTGCAACCAATGCACCTAAAGCAATCATCATTTCACGAGCACCAAATTCCATCGACTACCACACCTACCCTTTATCTAAACTAGTTAAACTCAGTACTGTTTAAACTACCTAGCACTGTAATGTAAATATACCTTATCTAACAGTTACTTAATACAGACACCTAATCCAATTACATTAACGATCTTTTTAGTATTAACCCGGCCACGATTGTTGCTGGGTTAACAGTACTGTACGCACCTTTATGCTTCAGCCAATTCAACAGCCTGATTAACATCAACACTCACCAGCCGAGAAACTCCGGCCTCATGCATAGTGACACCCATTAGCTGATTAGCCATTTCCATCGCAATTTTGTTGTGAGAAATATAAATGAACTGCACTTTCTCAGACATTTCCTCAACCATCCGTGCATACCTACCCACATTGGCATCATCCAATGGGGCATCCACTTCATCCAGCATACAAAACGGTGCCGGGTTTAAGTGAAAAATTGAAAAGACCAAAGCAATCGCAGTCAATGCTTTTTCTCCACCCGACAACAAATGAACCGTGGTATTTTTCTTACCAGGAGGGCGGGCCATAATCGTCACACCTGTGTCCAGAAGGTCATCGCCCGTCAGTTCCAAATAAGCATGTCCACCACCAAAGAGTTTGGGGAACAACTCTTGTAATGAAGTATTAATCAAATCAAAGGTTTCTCTGAAACGAGTTCGAGTTTCCTTATCAATTTTGCGAATTGCATTTTCCAGGGTTTCAAGGGCCTCTTGCAGTTCTGCATTTTGGGCATCGAGATACTCTTTACGCTCAGACTCAATTTTATATTCATCAATGGCAGCAAGATTGATAGGCCCTAATCGTTGAATGCGATTGCCTATTCGTTCCAGCGCTTGCTCCCATTCCGTAAGATCAGCCTCTTCTGGCAGCGTTGCTAACAAACTCTCAAGCTCAAAACCGTGCTCACTGATTTGCTCTACGATAGTTTTATTACGGGTTTCTAAATCTTGAGCAGCCAATCGTTGCTGTTCCAGCTTAGACCGCTGCTCTTGTGTATCTTGTTCCAACGCATTACGACGCAACTCAACTTCACGCATTTTATGCTCAACAGATTCTACGGCCTTTCTAGCCTCACCCAATGCTTTCTCTGCGGTTAATCTAACTTCTAACTGATCAGCAAGTTGCTCTTTTAATTCCAGGGTTGGGTCTTCATCCTGCTTGAACGTTTCTCGCAGCTGCTCCCGGCGCTCCTGCAGACGTGCAACCTGAACCTCTAATCGCCCAATACCTTCACGGATAGATTGCAACTGGGTGCTAACTGACTTTTCACGCATCGCCAGCTCATGCCTACGATCACGGTCATGACGAGCACTTTGGCGCGCCTGATCCAGCACCGCACGCGCTTCATCACGCTGCTTCAATAAACCTTCTCGCTGCTGAGTATCTCGCTCCATGACTTCAATGGCTTCAGACAGTAATTGCCTAGCTTCAACCAAGTGTTCTTGCTCTTGCTGTTGCTGTTGTTTTGCCTCATTGAGCTCATTGTCTGCTCGATCGCGTCGAGCCGCAAATTGCTCCACCTGCATCTGGTCTGCACTGAGCTTTGATCGTAATTCCGCATACTGACGCTGCTGTTCTGCTACTTCAGCACTAACAGTTTTACGTTCGGATTCTAAATTACGCGACCGCTCTTCCAGTGTACTTTTTTGGTCTTCCAACCCCTTGATATTTAATTTACAGCTGGATAATTCTTGTTCCAGAGTTTCGAGTTCCTGTCGCCTCTTAAGTACACCAGCTGTCGTATCCTGATCCCTCGCCACACGCAACCAATTTGCACCTAACCATAAGCCCTCGTTGGTCACAACAGACTCACCAAGGGATAATTTTTGTCGCAGAGTTAGAGCCGTAGTCAGATCATCAACGGCATAAATCCCTCCCAACATGGCATTGGAATGTGAGGATTGGATTTTGCTAGAAAGTACTTCTGCCGTGGACGAAGCCGCATTACTACTATTAGAGCCCGAACTTGTTGCCGTATCGACTAATACCAGTTCTCCTTTGGTAAAAGTCTCTAACTTTTCCCCCAGGCTACTTAAATCGTCCACACAAACTGCTTGCAGGTAACTTCCCAAAACGGTTTCTACCGCTGTTTCCCAGCCAGGTTCAACCTGAAGTGTTTCCGCTAATCTGGGGCTGTTTTCCAACCCATGATTTTGCAGCCATTGTTGCTGCTCTGCCTCACCACCCAATGCGGCCTGCTGCAATGCATCAAGTGAAGCCTTTCGGCCTAACATTGTTTGCATTTGTGTTCGTGAGCTATCGAGTTGGCTATCTAATTGTTGTGCCTCTGTCCGAGCTTGATCCATTTGCTTTGTTATGGACTCAAGGTGATCTTTTTTCTCACCTGAAATAAGCTCAACCTCAGCCAGTTGCTCTTGGAGCAAACCAATTTCTTCTTGCAGAGGACTATCGCTTAAACCTTGATGTTCAGTTTGAATATTCTCAATACGATCAGCTAACCGACGCAGTACTTGCTCCAAATGCTGAATACGCGACTGCTGAACTTCTGCCTGCTGACGGGGTTCCGAAGCACTCTGGTTAAAATCATCCCAAGCCGTTTGCCAACTCTGCATCGTATCTTCAGCTTCAACCAGTGTTGCTTGAGACAGTGATTCAACAGATTGAATTTTCTCCAGTTCAGGCAATATTTCCTGCAACTCAGCTTCCCAACCCTCTGCTTTTTGTCGGTCGGCACGCAAGTGCTCTTCCGACTCCACAAAGTTTCGTTCTGTTTGCTCCAAGTCTTGCTCAAGTTCACGAGCACGGTCTTGTACGTGCTGAATAGCTTGCTCTATTCGAGCCACCTCAGCACCAATTGCATAATACTTGCCTTGAACTTCATTAAACGTATCACCAAAGCCAGTGTATTCTTCTCGATAGCGTTCCAGTGAGGTATCGCAACCACTACGTTCCGTTACCAGTGCTTCAACTTTTAGCTCATGCTCTGTAATGGACTTTCGATATTCAGAGACTTGGAGCTCAAGCCCCCTCCACCTTAAGGCCTGTAATTCTGCTTTACTTTGACGCTCTTCTTTTTTGTATTCTGCGTACTTTTCCGCTGCTTGAGCCTGACGCTCAAGACGACCTAGCTGCCGGGCAAGCTCTTCACGAATATCTGTTAACCTTTCCAGGTTTTCCTGAGTGCGTCGCATACGGTTTTCGGTATCGCGACGGCGCTCTTTATATTTGGATATTCCCGCAGCTTCCTCGATGTAGACTCTCAATTCATCGGGCTTAGCCTCGATAAGATTAGAAATCATCCCCTGTTCGATAATAGCGTAGCTACGTGGCCCCAGGCCTGTGCCCAAAAAGATATCGGTAATATCGCGTCGACGGCATTTGTTGCCATTGAGATAGTAATTGGATTGACTATCGCGGGTGACTTTACGCTTGATGGAAATTTCACTCCAGCTGGCATATTCTCCACCCAGACTGCCATCAGAATTATCAAACACGAGTTCAATTGAGGCCTGACCAACCGGCTTTCTACCGCCCGAACCATTGAAAATTACATCAGTCATGGATTCGCCACGCAAATGCTTGGCAGAACTTTCACCCATCACCCAGCGTACCGCATCGATAATGTTAGATTTCCCACAACCATTTGGTCCGACAACGGCACATAGGTTACTGGGAAATGAAACGGTAGTCGGATCCACAAAGGACTTGAACCCGGCCAATCTGATGCATTTTAGACGCATGAAAATCTCTTCGGTTTTGACTTTAAAGCCACTAGTTTATAACTATATAGGCGATACTTTCGGCAGCCTTTTCTCATTATTTTTTAATACATAGATCTAACAGCGATTTTACACGGCTGGGCGGTGGTCACAAGCAATGGAAAACGATAAAAAAGGCCTTGGTAAGAAGCTATTTAAGAGCCTGTATGAAAACCCGTATATGAACTGTGTATGAACCTATAGTTTCCGGTCAATTAGCACAGGTATTTCCTGGGCTTTACCATCCGACAGAGCACTAGCAGCAACCTTACCTGTCAGTCCTTCATAGTCACCCTCAGAAGGTATCGCTGAACCAGTAGACGAAACTCTTGCGACCACTTGTATAGAACTGGCAGAGGACAGAGATTCCCCCCCAGGCATAGCCATGGAATCATCAAGTATTACTGATGCAGGCAAATCAGCCACTGAAAGCTTAACAACTGCCAAGGGCATCGGCTTCCCCTGCCATTCTCGAGCAAACACATAAACAGATTGGTCAGGGCTTGCTACCAACTCTTGAGAAAGGGAAACCTTAATCAAAAGTGAAGGTAACTTCTCTCCCGGTGCATTGTTATCCGATACATTGTTACCCAACAGTTTTTTGGCCCGAAGAATTCCAGACTGGAGGGCTTGGGCCTGCTGACTAGCTGGATTAATAGCTCTCAACGCTGTCTGCCAACTTTTTATCGCCAACGCATAATTCTCATCACCAAAAGCACGGATACCCTGCAACCCCAATGCTGTTCTATTATTTGGATCCATAGATAAGGCTTTGTCTAAAGCTGCCCCAGGCTCACCTTCAAACTTACTATCAGCTACAAAATAAAGCACCTGTGCATATTCAGCCATAAGCTCTGCGTTATCTGGACTCCATTTTAGCGCCTGCTCATAGGATTTTTTGGCTGCCGGAAAGTTATTATCTTCCATTTGCAAGCGCGCAAGTGTGACCCGATAAAACACATCACCAGGCTTGCTTTCCAGTCGGCGAGAAATTTTTCTCTGAATTTTTTTACCTATAGAGGCATAGTCTTCGGTGCTAATAGATGCACTAGAATGGCGTTGTAATAGCTCAGCGATATCAACATCATCACTGGCGCCCAACATCTGATACAAACTAAATGCGAGTAAAGGAACCAAGAGTAGACTTGCCATAATCAGCCATGCACCACGATCTGGCTTACCCTTTTCGACTACTCCAGTTGCTGAATCAGAGGGACTTGTTGGCACTTTCTCTTGCGTTGAATTATCCGCGCCTTCAATCAACTCCGAAGCATCTACCAGCAATAACCGCTTTTGCTCGGCTACCAATTCAGCATATTGTGCATTATCAATATCGCCATCGAATAACTGCCTCTCAAGGTCAGCTAACTGTTCCTTAAACAGCACAACATTTGCACGTTGAACTACACCCTCGGCACCATAGACCTCATCAGAAATAGGCTTAGGTGCAGTTCTTATAAGAGGATAAATAACAAAGGAAACAGCTAATAGCGTCAATAGCGCCAGGACCAACCACATCAGGTATTTTCCTCATCATCTGCTGTTTTAGAGTTAAGCATTTCTGAACTATTGGTACTTTTAACATTACTGCTTTCACCCAATAATTGGTCCAGCTGTTCCTGCTCACCGCCCACTAAAGCAGATGAAGTACCGGAAACCATTGTCTGTCGACGCCGAATAACAATAATAACAACGATTCCAATTAATAATAGAAAACCGGGCGCCAACCAAAGCACTAGTGTTGTTTTTTTAACCGGTGGACGGTACATCACAAACTCGCCATAGCGAACCACCAGAAAATCAATAATTTCCTGATCGCTTTGCCCCTCTTCCAGCATACGAAAAATTTCTTTTCTCAAGTCTGAGGCAATAGGCGAATTAGAATCTGCAAGGTTTTGGTTTTGGCATTTAGGGCAGCGCAGTTCATTAACCAATACTTGAAAGCGATCACGCAGTTGGTCAGAGGAAAACTCTTTTACCTCTGCCGCGGACAATGCATAACAACTGACAATCATCAGTAGAAGAAATACTGTGTAATTTCTTAGCTGCTTCAACACCTACTCCTGAATAATTTTTTAGAAGGAAGGAGAAAAAATTGCCTTGCTCATAACTAAATAGTTAAGGCCCAAGCAGTCATTCGCCAAGTACTTCCTTTGCCGCCCGAAATGCTTCCTGTAACGCTGGAGCACCTATGTAAGGTGCTGTGTGCAGTAACACTTCACGAATTTCTTCCGGTGTGCAACCATTACGAATAGCACCACGCACATGCCCTTTTAATTCAGTGGGGGCCTTAAGCGCCGCCAATGCTGCAATGGTAATAATACTGCGGGTCTTGAGTGGTAACGTATCTCTAGCCCACACCGATCCCCAGCAATTTTCGTTAATATAATCCTGCACAGGTTGAGTGAAATCTGTCACTGCATCCATTGCTTTATCGACAAATTCATCACCCATAACCTTACGACGAACACCCATACCACGTTGATAATCTTCTTCTGCCATTTTCTTATCCTAAATAAAAAGCCCTTTAAAAAACTTATTTAAATACTACTCATTTATTGATTATTTGCTTATTGGTTACTTGACTGCACTGCCGTCCATACCGGTAGTAGATGCTTTTTCCATACCCTGTCATCTACCACGCCCACATGCTTATATCGAATAGTTCCAGAGCTATCAATCACATAGGTTTCAGGTGCACCAAATACACCGAGATCAAGCCCCATACGACCGGAGGCATCCACAATACTCAATGCAAATGGATCACCCTTTTCAGACAACCATTTATTGGCCTCAGCAATGTCATCTTTATAATTTAAGCCGATAATCCTTATACCTTGTTCAGAAAGGTAATTTAAATACGCATGTTCTACACGGCAGGAAATACACCAGGTCGCCCAAACATTAAGTAAAGCTGGCTGCCCCTGAAAAACACTCTGGGTCACTACTGATTCTTCATCACCTAGTACAGGCAAAGAAAATTCTGGCACCGGCCTATCAATCAATGCTGAAGGCATGGCATTAGGATCACGCTCAAGCCCGTTTAATAGGAATACCGCTAAAATAATAAAAATAAACAGCGGTACAAATAACTTTAATCTTTGCATATTTATTTTGCCCTATGCCGCTACGAGGCAAGGCTTCCCCCACCACCCGCTGGTGCTTCAGCAGAAACTTTATAACGCCGATATCGCTTATCTAACACAGCTAATAATCCACCGATTGAAATCAACAACCCACCCAACCAAATCCAACGGACAAACGGTTTTACATACACGCGAATGGCCCACGCATCCCCCTTTAGCGGTTCACCTAAGGCAACGTATAAATCACGCATTAATCGACCATCAATTGCAGCTTCTGTCATGGTCTGACCGCTGGCAACATAACGCCTTTTTTCCGGAGTTAGCTCATTGATATAACGATCATTCTTAGTCACAACAATTGATGCTTGGTCTGCAAGATAATTAGGTCCTTGTACTTCCCTCATACCCCTGAACTCAAACTGATAACCGGCAACTTGAGCCACGTCACCTGGCTCCATGCGGATATCACGCTGGACGCTATAAAGACTCGTCATCCCTGCACCAACAATACAGACAGCAATACCTAAATGGGCAATAACCATTCCGTAATAACTACCTTTCAGGCGAGCCAAACCTGACAATAAAGATCGTGAATGCCTGGCTTTGTGCCATAGATCTATCAGGGTGACAGCAAAGACCCACACAGCAACTGCCAAAGTCACTGCTGCCATTATCTCGTAACCTTCACCATAAAATACTGGAAGTATCGCCCCTAGAACTAAAGCCAGCACTATTGGAATATTAAAATAACGCTTTAGATTACTTGTCGAGTTACGCTTCCAGCGGAGCACAGACCCTACTGCCATCAAAACTGCCAGCAGCAACATCAGAGGGATAAAAAACAAATTAAAATAAGGCGGGCCTACAGAGATTTTTCCCCAATCCATAACATCTGCAATTAGGGGGTACAGCGTACCCAGTAAAATAATCACCATAATACTGGCCAACAGGATATTGTTGATCAGTATGAACATCTCTCTGGATATACCAGCAAAATGCGAGACTGCTTTATGAGAGACACCTTTAATCGTCGGCCCTTTGATAGCATACAGCGTTAATGAGCCGCCAATTACAACGGCTAAAAAGCCCAGGATAAAAACACCTCTTGTGGGGTCAGCAGCAAATGCATGAACTGATGTCAGCACTCCGGAACGAACCAAAAAGGTACCCAGCAGGCTTAGGGAAAAAGCAAAAATTGCCAGCAGTAATGTCCAACTCCTAAAAACACCACGCTTTTCTGTCACAGCCAAGGTATGGACCAATGCTGTACCTACCAACCAAGGCATAAATGAGGCATTTTCAACCGGATCCCAGAACCACCAGCCACCCCAACCCAGCTCGTAGTACGCCCACCAGCTTCCCAAGGTAATACCTAAGGTTAAAAATACCCAGGCTACATTCGTCCAAGGGCGAGTCCAGCGTGCCCAAGCGGCATCCATTCTTCCGGACATGAGCGCTGCAATAGCAAAAGCAAAAGCCACGGAAAAACCGACGTAGCCCATATACAGCATGGGAGGATGAAAAATTAAACCCACATCTTGAAGTAGCGGGTTTAGGTCCGCGCCTTCAGCTGGAAAAAACGGCAGGTTTCGCTCAAAAGGATTTGATGTAAAGAGCAAAAACAAATAAAACCCAACGCTAATCAGGCCCATAACACCTAATACACGCGCAACAAGCTGCTGTGGCAAGGTACGGCTGAACAAAGCAACGGCAAAACTCCATAGAGCCAGAATCAATACCCATAGTAACAATGAGCCTTCATGGGCACCCCATACTGCACTCACCTTGTATCGATCTGGTAATAAAGTGTTTGAATTTGCGGCCACATAACGCACAGAAAAGTCATCATGGAGAAATAAGCTAACCAAACATCCAAAACTAAATAACACCATCAGCGTTTGACCAGAAACCAGTGGTCTGGCCGTTGCCATCCACAAACGGTTTCCAGAAGCAGCACCCACCAAAGGCAACACGGATTGAATCAGTGCCAATATCAATGCCAATATCAGTGCAAAATGCCCGTATTCAGCAATCATTTATTCATTATTCCTATTCGGGTTTTCCTAATGGCGTTATTTTAGAAGGAAAAACTATTAATACTCTTAAGAAAACTCTGATTAATACTTTGAGGTTTGAGCTTTTGCTGGTTCAGCATCTACGTCCTTGGTTTTAGCTCGATCATGTGCTTCCTGCATAGCCTCAGCAACTTCTGGTGGCGTATAGTTTTCATCATGCTTAGCCAATACTTCAGAAGCCATAAACATGCCTTCATCATTCAATTCACCGGTGACAACTGCAGCTTCACCTTCGGCAAATAAGTCTGGAAGAATACCGGTGTACTGCACATTTACTTGGGCTTCACCATCGGTAATCTGGAAATGTGTTAATAAAGAATCATCGGCTCTGACCATGCTTCCGGCCACTACCATTCCTCCAGCCCGTATACGGACGCCTTTAGGCGCTTCTCCAGATGCGATATCTGATGGTGGATAAAACAGATTAATGTTCTCACGCAGTGCGTAACTCAATAACCCAACAGCTATTGAGGCGATCACTACAATAAAAATCACCATAAACAGGCGCTGTCGTCGAATTGGATGCATAACTTTCTCTTTAAAGTATTCTGTTTGACCTAATTTTTTACTGGGCTTTTTTAACCAGGCTTATGTAGACAAATTAGAACCATTATTAGTGCCCTGCCTGGCAAGGTCTCTTTGCTGTTCCCGAGCAATATCCTTTAATAGCTTTGTTTTCCGACGAAGAGGGCTAACAATTAGCCAAATCAACACACTCAAAGAAATCACGTAAGCCGACCAAACATAAGGGCCATGCCCTCCCATTTGAATAAATTCTTGGATGCTTTCAAACTGAAACATTACTTACTTCCTATCCTCAAATCCTTAGCACAACAATAATCTCTAAACATCATGATGTGGATTTTGATGCCACCAAATCCTGTACCCATCGTGTCCGTCTTTCCCGGTAAAGCACTTCAACCCGAGTATTGAGTATCAAGGCAACAGCATAAAAACAGTAAAAACCAAGAATCATCACCAGTAACGGCTGAAACATATCAGGGTGCATAGACGGCGCTTCGGTAAATTTAATCGTTGCAGGCTGATGCAGCGTGTACCACCAATCTACTGACTTGTAGATAATGGGAATGTTCACCATGCCCACCAATGACAACACTGCGCTCGCCTTACTCGCTGCATCCTGACTGCTATAAGAATATTGGAGTGCTATCACACCAAGATACAAAAATAACAACACTAGCATGGAGGTAATTCTGGCATCCCATACCCAATAGGTTCCCCATGTAGGCTTACCCCAGATAGCACCAGTAACAAGGGCCACAAAAGTCAAAACAGCACCAATAGGCGCTGCCGATTTCATCACCATGTCTGCAAGCTTCATCTTCCAAATCAGCCCAACAGCACCAGCAATAGCCATCACATAATAACCAGCTAGGGCCAGAAATGATGCTGGAACATGGATATAAATTATCCGAAAGCTATTACCCTGCTTCGCATCTTGTGGTGCAAAACCCAATCCCCAACAAAGCCCCAACAATAATAATCCTGCTGCCAACAGCGAGAGCCAAGGCAACCATTTACCGCTGGTCTGATAAAACCAGCGTGGTGACCCTAACCGATGAAACCATGTCCAATTAAGCCCTCGTTTATTAGATAGCTGCGGCATTCTGGTGTTAACCCTTACGATTAAAAACGAACATCAATAAAACCCACGGACTTACTAAAAAGCCCCTTAAACTATTAACCACGCATCTATTAACCATGCATGCTCACCCGTAAAGCTCCTGCCGTGGCAAAAGGGGATACCAGCAACGAAAATGCCAATAAAGCACCTAATACAGCCAATGATCCATCTACAGGAAAACCATCCACCGCTCTTTGCACGGTACTCGCCCCGAATATGAGCGCAGGCATATAAAGTGGCATCACAATAAGCGATAACAACAACCCACCTTTTCTCAAAGCTACCGTCAATGCAGCACCAATTGCTCCCACTAAACTCAGCACGGCTGTCCCCATCAGCAAACTTAAAATTAGGGGAATGTATCCAGCCTCGGGCAGGGACAACATCATACCTAAAAGTGGCGCCAAAAGAGTTAATGGAAGCCCTGTAACCAACCAATGAACCAATATTTTTGCCAGTACCATTAAATACAATGGCTGGGGCAAAATAATCATTTGCTCCAATGTTCCATCTCTGTAATCACTCTGGAACATGCCTTCAACAGACAACAGTGATGCAAGTAATGCCATTACCCATAGTATGCCTGGTGCAATTTCAGCCAATCGACTTGATTCAGGGGTTAACCCCAATGGAATAAGGGTAACGACAATAAGAAAAAAGATAACCGGATTAGCTATTTCGGCACGATGGCGAAAAGCCAACAGCAGATCTCGACGAAGAATAGCAGAAAACCCTAGCTCCATAATCAAGCAACATCCACGGTAAAAGGTGAACTTTGAGCCAATGCCGTTTGACCTAACGACTCTTGTCTCAATGACAGCCGCTTGATTCCTGGAATACCTAAATCCTGATGAGTGGACAATATAATCATTCCACCCCGCTCAGAGTGCTCAGTCAGTAGAGATTCCAATTCGCTAACGCCCTGCTTATCAATGGCCGTAAATGGTTCATCTAGCACCCACAACGGCGCTTCTGTGACCAGCAATCGTGCCAAGGCTGCACGACGTTGTTGCCCAGCGGATAGATTGGAACAAGGCACATCTTCATATCCACTCAACCCAATCCGAGCTAACGCTTCACTATTACAGTATTCCACTTGTGATTGATTTAAACGCCGCCACCAAATCAGATTTTCTTCTGGGGATAGAGCCTGCTTTAAACCCGGCAAATGACCAAGAAATAACAAATTATGGAGATAATCCTGACGAACCTGAGAAATATTCTGACCTTGCCACAACAACTGTCCAGCACTAGGGCTCAATGCCGTGGTAATGATTCTCAACAACGTTGTTTTACCACAACCATTTGGACCTTCGACTTGAAGAATATCACCTAGTTTGAGAGATACGCTGACATCGGAAAACAACATCCTGTCATCCCGTTCAAAAGCAAGCGCCTTTAAATCCAAAGAATATGGAGAGAAAAGATCTGTATTAGGTTCTGTAGTAAACAACAGTCTAAAATCCAGCCAGTGGCAAAAGTCATATTATGCCAAAAACTGGTGTCATAAGAGAAAATATATCAGCGGAAATAAGCTATTTCAAATAAAACAGCCCTCATGTGCAAAAAGGGTGCACGGAATCTCGATTGATTAATCTAGATCAAAATCGTAATCCTGAATCATTTTTTGGAGGCGACGCTCCTCTAACTCAGCTTCAAGTCGACGACGCATATCTGAACCTTCAACCTTTATCTTTTCTTCAGTTTCCTGCCCGAGCTCCTGATCCTCAAGATCAAAATCATCATTATCCAGCGTTTCTTCATCACCCATATCGAAACTCCTCCATCCCGATACCTAACACTACTGCAATGGTGTGATTTACCTCTGCCTCTAATTTCGAAAAATAGGCCTAAAACAAACCCTCGTCAAGAAAAATAAACTCATATATTTCAACAATATATTGAATTACTCTAACAAAACTCTTAATTTTTCATCACAAAAAAGTAATTCTAGGTCTTCTGGACGGTCAATATCCGATAAAGGTCGCAATTCTTCCCATTGCCAATCCAATGCCTTTAATCGATCCCTAGTCTGCTCCATCACTTGATCCGTTCCCCATAGGACACCCTCAAATAATGAGGCGTTTACCCTACTCAAACCGATCAAGACATAACCCCCATCTGTCGCTGGGCCAAACACTGCAGGAATACCTTGTTTCAATCTATTAAGGGCATCAATCACATAATCACTATCCAAAAACGGGCAATCACTACCGATGAGAATGACATAGGAATATTGCCGAAATCTGTCAATAAACACATTATGCATTCGCTGACCAAGGTCCTCGCCCTGCTGTACATAAACGGGAACCCTTGTTTTTTCTACAAGTTGATCAAAAAAAGGATGGTCAGCACTACACCAGAGTTCAAAGTCAGATATTCCAGATTGATGATGCAGGGAAAACTGATGCTCAACCAAAGACCTATGAAGTTTTAAGCACCCGTTTTCACCTAAGGCTGATTGCATACGGGTTTTGACCTGGCCTTGTAGTGGTGCTTTGGCAAACTGAATTAGGCAGCTATCTGGGTAACGTATCGTCATCTATGTTATGAGTGCCTAATTTATATTGCTTTGTTGAAGAGGCTGCATTTATAAATAGTACTGCTGAACAAGTCTGTGGGGGCAGGCACCAAAGAAAAAAGCCAACCTCAACCGCCACATACGTAATACTGTTCGAGCAATACCCTGTTGCTCCCATCGACGGCTTGATGTCACAACAGTACCCGACATTAATACTGGGCGAGACGCTGACCTTAATCGACCACAAATTTCCACATCTTCCATCAACGGAATATCAGCAAAACCACCGATTCGTTGAAAAAACCCTGACTGTATAAATATGGCCTGATCACCCGTCGCGATTTTTGTTATTTTCGATCGCAAGTTCATGGCACCCTCAATCACACGAAAAAGCCATACTGAACCACTCAGCTGTACAGGGAAAAACCCCCACTGCGCTTCAGGTATCATGAGGGGAGAAAAATCTGGGGGCAAAACAGTATCTGCATGAAGAAACAACAGGGACTCTCCCCGAGCCACAGCAGCACCTGCGTTCATTTGAATACCGCGCCCCGGAGCACTTTGTATCAGATGATCGACAAAAGGAGATGCTAACTCACATGTATTGTCGTGGCTGCCGCCATCAACAAGAATGACTTCAACACCTTGCTTTCTTAATAGTTGCAGCCCCAACAGACAGGTTTCTATGTTTTGTTCTTCATTTAGAACAGGAATAATTATAGTGAGAGGAATACTGACATCTGCAGCCTCCAAACCTTCCCGGCTAGAATTACTCAAGGGCTCCACCACAACTGCTGCCCTGTCCTGCAGTACAACCATAGCAATGATCACCAATGGCTATAAACTGCCCCGAAAAGTCAGAATGTAATAAGTCTTTTAAATGCCTTAAGTTCTCGGAAGGACTATCAGAGACTATCAAAGAGCTATCAGAAGCTATCAACTTATCAGGCAAGTCATTCTCAGAAGTGGATGGTATGGCCTCTGAAATGAGTGGCATAGCCATTTCCAACATCTGATTAAAATCACAATCGTAAAGATTGCCCTGCCAATCAACACTTACCGTACTGAGACACATAAGCGTATCTAGGTTTGAGGTCGAAAAATTAGCTTTTAATAAATCCATATATTGGTGATATTCGCCTTTAGCGAGCAAAACTGCCCCAAATCGACTGATAGGCATATTAGTAATGGTGTATAGCTGATTAAAAGCAATACCAAAATCGGCATTTAAACGTATTTTATATTCCCTCTCCAGCTGCTGCTGGTCCGGTGGCAGAAAAGCCCCGTTAGGGTTATAGACTAAATTCAATGGCAAGGATGGCTTAACGCCATAACCCAAGCTATTGAGCTGCTTTAATACTTCGATACTCTGTTCAAATACGCCTTTACCTCTTTGTTCGGAGACGTTTTTTTCTGAATAGCAGGGTAATGAAGCCACGATTGTCACTTGATGATCGGCAAGAAACTGGGACAAATATTCATACCCTGGCTCTTGCAAGATAGTTAAATTGCAGCGATCAATTACTTCTACGCCTAACTTGGTTGCCTCTATAACCAAATATCGAAAATGGGGATTCATTTCGGGAGCCCCACCTGTCAGGTCGAGGGTGGTTATGCCTTGTTGTTTGAGCACCGCTAATACTAAATTTACCGTATCAAGGTCCATCAGCTCTGTTCGGTTTGGACCAGCATTAACATGGCAGTGAGTACAACTAAGATTGCAGAGATACCCCAAATTAACCTGCAAGGTTGCTAGTGAGGTTCGATTTAACGGAGGGAACTCTGTATCAAGTAATAAAGGGCTGGTATCGCGCATAGAGCAATTCTGCCAAAATATGATGTCAATGTGACCTAGGGAATACCAGAAAGTTTAACTTCTTTCATTGCTTTCCCTCCACCTTCAACATTATCGCTATGAATGAGAGAAAAACCCCATCAATAGTCATACTAACAGGCGCAGGTATTTCTGCTGAATCCGGCATCAAAACTTTTAGGGCCAGCGATGGCTTGTGGGAAGAACACCGGATTGAAGATGTAGCATCACCGGAAGGTTTTGCCCGCGATCCAGAAACAGTGCATCGTTTTTATAATTTGCATCGTGAGCATTTGCTGAGTCCTGAGATACAACCGAATGCAGCACACTATGCGTTAGCTGAACTGGAAAATGCATTAGCTAAGTTAGAACAAGAGCTGCCGGAACAGATTTCGAGCAACTATACCCTTGTGACACAAAACATTGATGACCTACATGAACGTTCAGGAAGTAACTTAGTTTCAGGTAATAACCTACTTCATATTCATGGCGAGTTATTAAAAATACGGTGTAGCCAAAGTAAAGAAATGTTCCCCTGTTATGAAGCAACCTCTCCCCTTTCAGTATGTAGTTGTTGTCAACAAACAGGGAACCTTCGCCCCCATGTCGTCTGGTTTGGCGAAATGCCGCTTTATATGGATAAAATTTATCACGCACTAGAAGCCTGTGATCTGTTTCTGGCCATTGGTACATCGGGAAATGTCTATCCTGCTGCTGGTTTTTTTGAGATTGCCAAGTCTGCTGGTGCTCATACAGTTGAACTCAATTTAGAACCCTCGGCAAATGGCTCTAAATTTGATGAACAGATTTATGGTGTTGCTTCAGAAATTGTTCCCGACTACGTAAACACTCTGTTAAAACAACTTTAATTCATCTCCCACTCAGCGACATCAGCAGTTTCATCCCACTGGTGATCCGTCTCTTTAACTGCATAGAACAGACAATCAGTCACTGCAATTTTGGGATCAGTGGTCGCCATGAATAATTTCAATGTGGTTCGGGGATACAATTTATTGTCCTGTACGACAAAAAAATCATCTATCACATTATTACCCTGCTCATCTCTTACACACAGGGCATTAATACCTGCCGGCCCCAGCCAGGCTAGTGCCGTATCTGGCCGAACAACACCAAAGTTACATCGATCAATATGAGTGGGGACTGTGACATCGATATTGAGCTGAGGGCCACAGGAATAAACTAATTGCCGACTGCTAGAAAGCTCCAGGCGTACCGGGTGATGATAAATATCCATCTCTTCAACAGTGACAGATTGATATAACTGGGGCTTGGTAAAAAATCGTGTCAAACCGCGCAACGCTATCTCATCAGATTCTGGTTGCATTGAACCCCCACACTCAACGGTTAACACCGGACAACCTAAACTGGTTACCTCCATCAGAGAACCCAACCTATGGCCTGTAATAATGACACGATGAGTAAATAACGAGGCTAAATCCAAGTATCGCTTATGCTGTCTTACACAGACTGAAAATGCAGGGCCGTCACCTGACGTATTGTGTATATCGATAATAGCTTCTGGCCTCACTTGTTGAATAAGATCCAATAGATTTTTGGCCAAAATGCCCTGACCACCATCAAAAGGTGGTTTAAACAATCTGTTCATATCCTGCTGATGGGGCAAAAAACGATTAGAAAATAACGGCTGAGCTACAGCTGCATCTATCGAAACAATAGCAACTAATATATTTACCTCTGGTACACATTTATTCCGGACTAAACGATGAACTGCTTTTAAACCTGAAGGTTCATTACCATGTAGTAATGTCACAACCACACGGCATCGGCTTGTATCCCGTCCCGATATTTTTAATATAGTCGGGCCTCTCAACTGATATAAGAACTCTGTTGCAGTGGGAGCCAGCTCCTCAGGAGCTGGGTTATCCCATAATTCAAAGTTTTCTATCCCAATCATCATTTCGACTTCTCGTTACAGTACACTCTATTAGCAGCAGGCCACTCTAGCCGTCAGCAACTTCATATGTTGCTCCACTGAGCTACAGGCTGGTTTGCCATAGCCCGATCTCTGTAAGCTGTCACCAACGCTTTACATGCTTCATGTTGTCCAAGGTTTTTGGATATCAACTGGCTATACTGATTTAACTGCCACACAGCACCATTACATTGCGTATTCAAACGTCCTTCTATGATTTCAAGCATATGTTTTGCTTCATCAGCCGTAACACCTATAGAAATCAAACCACGCTCTGCAACAGGCAATAGCTCCTTGATGACATCAATTAACGGTCTTTCCTTCAGACTATTTTGATTGGAAGAAGGCCATATCACTGAAGCATTTATGCCAAATTGAGCTGCTCGATAGAAATTATATTCTGCATAGGAAAAAGGAAGTGCTGACAATAATGGCGCCAAATCCTCTGCAAGGCCTTCTGCCAAACCAATAAATAATGCCGCGTTAGCCACCATATCTATAGGCGTCGGACCCGCTGGCAGAGCTCGCATTTCTATTCTCAAATGAGGGTCAATCTCAGGATCATAAATAGGCCGATTCCATGACCATACAGTCCCATCATGTAGGCAAAGTTCTTCGAGCTTGGGCGTACCTCCGTTTTTTACGATAGCAATGGGCTCTTCATTTGAACAAACTGGAATCAATGGCCGATATAGATTAACCATTTCTCGAAACAACCCAACAGGATCACTTTGCAGCCAACCATGACCAAAACTTACTCTTCCCGGCCCCTGCCATTCACTACTGGAAGCATCTCTGCCATCAATTGATTGCTTAAACAATGGCACCCGGGTTTCGTGCCATAAGCGGTGACCCAACAGCAGAGGAGAATTAGCTGACACCCCCAAAACCAAAGGCGTCACCAGTTGAATACTATTCCACAATAAACAAAAACGGGAAGGATCTACACGGTAATGTATCTGAAAAGAAGTACAGGCTCCCTCTAGTGTCACATCACCCTGCTCCAACCAAATAGCATCTGATCCATTAATCTTTATACCCAAATCAGGATTACGAATTTTATGAAGCGCCTCCGACAATACATGATATCTAGGCTCATCAGTCATGACCCCAGGGCCAAAATCTTTTGACGTTAAGGTAGGTAAAATACCAATTGGCAAGACATGCCCACCATTCGTTGAAGTGAGCTGATGTAGTCGCCTTAAAATATGAAGCATTTCTTGTTCAAGGTCAGAAAATGGTGAACCAGAAGAAGAGACAGGAGTTAGATTGTATTCAAGATTATAACGGTTAAGCTCAAGAGCTAACTGGGGGTCATTAAGCTGTTTTTGAATATCTATATTTTGCAGTAATGGCTGTTCGTCTGCATCCAGCAAATACAACTCCAGTTCGGCACCAATACTTGTGTTACCACAGCCAAAACTAGACCGATCGAGCAGTAACTCCAAAGCCTTTAAGCAATCATGCAATTTCTGCCCAAATACGTCGAAGTCTCGTTGGCTAAAGTTGGTTTGATGTATTGGTTTTCCCATCACACTCCCTTTACTGAGGTATTACGCTCTCCTTACTGGATAAGCCTCTACCTTTTGTAAAATAGATTGTTCAAGTTTGCTTATAGTCTAGTTCAATTCATCCCTTGTATTTCTTCACTTCCCTTTTTCACATTTCAAATAAAGAGCAAAAAAGACTTAAAATCACACCATTATTCTGTCGTTGCACACTTTGAACCTGAGGCCACCGTTGGGTAAAGCTTCTCCAAGCTGAAAGAACGACCGGAATCTCCGACAACCCTAGCATGAGTACGCCTTAATTCCCTAGGTTCCAGAACACCACAAGCGTGAGCAATAAGCCCCACGTCATAGAGTAAGTTGGTTACATAATTATCCACACGCACAGATTTAAGATCTGAGTTCAAACCACGTTGCAATTTAGGGTTATGAGTAGCAATACCAGTCGGACAGGTATTTTTATTACACTGCATAGCCTGAATACATCCCAAAGAAAACATAAAACCTCGAGCGCTAGCTACAAAATCTGCACCCATACAAAGGGCCCAAGCCACACCTGATGGGACGATCATTTTTCCAGATGCAATAACCTTAACTCGTTCCCTTAAACCATACCCTCTCAGTAGGTCAACAACTTCTGGCAAACTCTCAGCAATAGGTAATCCCATATAATCCAGTAATGGTTTTGGTGCAGCACCAGAACCACCTTCAGCGCCATCTACAGTAATAAAATCTGGCGCAGACTCTATACCTCGTACCCGAACCAAACGAAAGAAATCTTCAAGCCAATCGGTATCACCAATAACGGCTTTAAAACCAACTGGTTTTCCTGATACCTTACGAATTCGGGCAATCATATCTAGCAAGCCATCAGCATCTACAATTTCAGGGTGACGATTCGGGCTAATAGCGTCCTTACCAATTTCAACAGCACGGATAGTTGCAACTTCTTTTGTTACCTTCGCCCCTGGCAAAATACCGCCTTTACCAGGTTTTGCTCCTTGGCTTAATTTAATTTCAAACATTTTCACTTCAGGATGATCGGCTACCTTTCTAAGGCGCTCGTCGCTGATATGGCCTGATTCATCACGAATGCCAAACTTAGCAGTTCCAATTTGGAAAACAATATCGCACCCCCCTTCCAAATGATAAGGAGATAAACCACCCTCACCAGTGTTTAGCCAACAGCCTACTTTTTTAGCACCGTAAGAAAGTGCCTGTACTGCTGGCTTGGACAACGCGCCATAACTCATACCCGAAATATTAATAAGTGAGGATGTAATATAGGGTTGTTCACAATAAGGGCCAATAGTAACGGGGCTTGTTGCTACTGCGTCTTCATCCCGAGTAGGGTAAGCACAATTTACGAAATAAACAGATCCCGGGGGACGTAGATCCCGGGTTGAACCAAATGCCAAGGTACGATCAACATTTTTGGCAGCTCTGTATACCCAAGATCGTTCAGCCCGGTTAAAAGGAAGCTCCTCTCTGTCCATGGCAAAAAAGTATTGCCGAAAGAATTCTCCCATGTGCTCAAACAAATAACGGAAGCGTCCAATAACTGGATAATTTCGTCGAATTGCCTGTTTGGTTTGGGTGACATCTATAATGTAGATGACAACTACAGCCACAAGCCCTAAACCTAACAACACCACAAAAACTGCGGCCAAAAAATCTAAAATGGTGTATACCCAACTTGTGAACGCTGTATCCATAAGGTATTCCTTTTTTATTTTATTATTTATATGCCTACACTTATTTGACTACACAGTTTACGTAAATCTAAAAGCTGAAAATATATTACGCCTTAAGGATCATCTTACCAACAAACATTCACCTAATTTGTCTGTTTCTTAGTTATCAAGCACTGTTCCACTACTCCAAACTCTCTCCATACCTTGACTACGATTAACTATGCTAGCTATGAGTGAATGCTACTTTCTAAGATAATTGATCTAAGCAGTAGTCTATCTGACCAAAACTGGTCATAATCGCGCCTTATTTTCTTCTGGTTGGGCCTGGCCATACTATTTGAAATGTCTCTGTTTCGACTAAAAAAGCACCAGGCAAGGCATGAGGAGAGAAATTTGGTCATTCCAAATGAACGACGAATAACGCAGTATGGCGCTTTTTTAGCCGAAACCCCCTTCATTTATAACAATTGGGCTGAAGCTATTTTTCCCTTCCACGGTGTTGTTACTCGTTTATGTAGAAAGCTACACGACACTCATAACGCCTTGCGGAAGAAAAAAATAGCGCTCAGCAGTGATATGTCAAATAGTATGAACAGGCCCTAGGAAGTTATGCCTAGGAAGACACTACGTCGGTGGTTACCGGACCCCCACAAAATAGTGGATAGTCGAGCTATACGCTGGATGGGCCCTTTATTAAGGGACCCAAATCTATTCCATATTAATCGTACATCTATATCAGCCTCATTTTTCATTGGCCTATTTTGTGCTTTTCTACCCATACCAGGCCAAACGCTTGTTGCCGCAATACTTGCTCTGACCTTCCGCACGAATTTGCCCTTAGCTATGGCATTAATCTGGATCAGTAATCCTCTGACCATAGCACCAATGTTTCTGTTCAGTTATGGCGTTGGCGTCCTACTATTGGGACAGGAAACGACACCCTTTAATATCAAATTAACATGGGATTGGGCAGTAGCTCAAGGTGAAGTAATTTTATTGCCCCTGTTAATAGGCAGTCTAATCTGTGGACTGGTAAGTGGCGGTTTAGGTTATTTAATTATTCACCAGCTATGGCGTTGGAAAGTGATAAAAAACTGGGAAATACGAAAGAAGAAACGCTCCGAAAAAGCACTAGAAAACCAAGATTAACAACCCTAAAGACTATCCATTAGTAACGAAAGACAGCCTATTCTTAACTAACAACCTATTCATAACGAAGCACCTCTGCCGGGCGTGTTTTTGCTGCACGTATAGCTGGGTATAATGTGGCGGTAAAATTCAATATTAACGCGACGACAACGACCATCAATACATCACGCCAAACCAATACAGAAGGCAGGTAATCAATAGGGTAAACTTCTGAACTCAAAAAGCTGAAGCCCAGCAATGCTTCAAGCCCCATTACTATCTCAGATGCATTGAGTGCACAAGTAACACCTATTCCTACACCTAATATTGAACCTACCACACCAATCAAGAATCCCTGTGTCAGAAAAATTGAAACTACATCACCGTTTGTGGCACCCAATGTTTTCAAAATAGAAATAGCTGACCGCTTATCAATGACTGCCATCATTAACATGGAGACAACATTGAATACAGCAATAGCAATAATGAGAAAAACTAACAACGAGACCATATTTCTAGACATTTTTATGGCCTGATAAAGATTCCCGTGGGTCTGTATCCAATCTGAAAACCGATAACCTGATGGCAATGTCCGAAGTAGATCAAAGCCTGTTTCACGCGCCTGGTAAATATCATTCAGTTTAATTTGTATGCCTTGTGGATAGCTTTTTAGCCCTGCTAGTTCTGAGGCGGTATTCAATTGTGTTAGCACCAAACGTTGGTCAAGGGTGGTATGTGTGGAAAAAACACCAGCAACAGTAAAACTTGCTACCTTGGGTGCCAATTGTCTCTGACCTAACCCGCTTGTTTGAAACGCTACCTGTGGCACTAACAAAGTAACGCGATCACCGGTATCAACTGAAAGTTTTTCTGCCACACCATGGCCTAATATGAGTTTTTTCCCTGTCTCGCCAGTATCAGCACCCACTCCTGCGTCATTAAGCACTGAGCGCATCTCAGGAGGCACAAACTGTCCTACAAAATCATTGCTCAGTTTCCCTTCTATACCCAACACTTCAACGGGACGAGCTTTACCACGGCTAGTCAGCATCCCATCAACTTGAGCAAAGGGCATGACTGCCTGGATATTGGGCTCGGTAACCAGGTTGCTTTTTAATTCTGGGAAATTTTCTATGCCACCATCTTTAAATAGGCGAATATGGGGAACTGCTCCCAAAATACGGGACTCCATCTCATAATCAAAACCATTCATTATGGACATCACTAAAATCAGCAATGCTTGCCCTAGTACTAACCCAAGAATTGCCAGCAATGAAATAAACGAAACAAGTCGATTACCACTTCCAGAAGTAAAATCTCTAACACCGACATAACAGGCAAAGGGTCTAAACACTATTAACTACCCTGTACCGGCACAGCCGTAGTAGTTGATTGAGAGGGCACCGAAGACTGTGCGGTCATATCTACTGCCACATCAACCAAAGTACCCTGCTCTAGAGATAAAATCTTGTCCATTTGAGCAGCGACATGATGTTCATGGGTAACCACAACAAAGCTAATACCTAAATCAGTATTCAGCTGAAGTAGTAAATCAAGGATTGTCTTAGCTGTCTCTGGATCTAAGTTTCCCGTCGGCTCATCCATCAGAACACAGGCAGGCATAGTGACAAGCGCACGGGCAATCGCCACGCGCTGACGCTCACCACCCGATAATTCAGAGGGTTTATGATGACAACGATGTTCAAGCCCAACCTGAGAGAGAATCGCTTGTGCCCTGGCCTTTGCTTCAGCCACCGCTACCTTGCCAATCAGCAATGGCATTGCAACATTTTCCAGGGCAGTAAATTCTCCCAACAAATGGTGAAATTGATAAACAAACCCTAAATGCTGATTACGCCAACGCGCTCTATTTGACTCGCCCATTGGTGACAAATCAGCATCCATCACGGCCACAGAGCCACTCGTGGGATCATCTAATCCGCCCAACAAGTTAAGCAATGTTGTTTTACCTGAGCCTGATGCGCCAATAATAGCTATCTTCTCACCGGAGCAAACATCTAATGAGATATTACTTAATACACTGATGGTATCACTGCCCTGCTCATAACTTTTAGACAATGCCTGGCATTGCAAAACTACCTGTCCATCAATGGTCATATCGTAATGCCTCTGCAGGTAATACTTGACCTGCTCTTCTGGCGGGATAAATGGTCGCCAATATACTTAATATCATCCCTAAAAAACTCACCACTAATACATCTATCCACAATAATTGCGATGGCAACTGGCTAATAAAATAAACATTGGGATCAAATACCTGAAACCCTGCATGCACTTCCAACCAACTCACAATATCTCCGATAAAAACAGCTAGTAAACAGCCTAAAATAGCACCTGTAACAACGCCTAAAAGCCCAACGGTAATACCCTGAACCATAAAAATGGCAGAAACTGTATTAGATTGAGAACCTAACGTTCTCAGAACAGCGATATCACGCCGTTTATCCGCCACCATAAGCACGAGACTAGCCACAATGTTAAAGGCAGCTACCGCGACGATAGCAGCCAATAGAACACCTACAACATTTTTTTCCATTTTAATCGCCTGAAACAAACTACTCATTTCTGCGGCCCAGGTTTTTATTTGTGGCGCATCATTAGTCGGCTGGGTAAAAAATGGTGATTGCTTAAGGAAAGGCACCAGGTCATCAGCATTCAATGGATCATCAATGTTCAATTTCACACCATTGACTCGAGTTCCTAACCGATAAAGCTTTTGAGCATCCTGATAGTGAACAAATGCCAACCCATTATCCACCTGGGCTCCAACCTGAAACACACCGCGAACCGTAAAACGCTTAAATCGAGGGAAAATGCCTGCCGGTGTCACATTGAGTTCAGGTAATGACAAAATAACCGTATCCCCAACAATGACTCCCAAAGAACGGGCGAGTAAATTACCAAGAACAATCCCATAGTGGCCTGGTTCTAAATGTTCTATATTTCCAACTACCATTTGCTCATTGATGGGGCTCACACCCGCCTCTTGGACAGGATCTATACCCTGTATCAACACTCCTTGGCTTAAGGACGATGAAGACAACAGGCCATACCCCTCAACAAAAGGAGCATACTCCTTAACACCATCAACGCTTTTTAGTGCACCACCTAATTCTACCCATTTTTGAATCCCCCTTTCTTTGGTAACCGTAATGTGGGGCACGACATTAAGAATTCTCTGTTTAATTTCTCGATCAAAACCATTCATAACAGAAAGCACTACGATTAAAGCCATCACACCTAACGCCATGGCAATAAAAGATAAAAAAGAAACAAATGAGACAAAACCATTACTCCGCTTACTGCGGATGTAACGTAGTCCAATAAAAAGGGGGAGGTTGGCTTTCATCTAAAAGCATTAAAACGGAAAGCTGCTAGTCAAACAAGCCGCCATTTCTGTGATTGAGTACCTGTTTCTTAGCAACCAGATTGCCAAGAAAGGTATTTTGCAGTTGCACTTATTACATTTAACCTTACTATAATCAAACTAGAGCAGTTAAAAATGCACTATGAGTAATTATGGCCATCACACGTAACTAAGGGATTGAACTCATGAGGACTTGTATCATGAAAAAGTATGTATTACCCCTCAGCATTTTATGCTGCTTATCACTGCCGGTTGCAGCCGATGAGGTCGTTATTCCTGTCGGTCAACAAGCTGCAGATAAACAATCCATAGAGCGCCCTACAGTAGGCATCACTAAGGACAAAGTAAGAGAACGTTTTGGTGACCCTGTAGAATGGAACGACCCTGTTGGTGAGCCGCCCATTTCATCGTGGGAATATCAGGATTTCATCGTCTATTTTGAACACGACTTAGTACTTCATTCCGTACTTAAGCGTAATAGCAACGAGTAACAATATTTTTAGAGCTACTAGCCTATCAGCTTACGAGACTCTCGATTCAACCTGTTAATACCATTGATAGCAGCTAAGCGGTATGCCTCTGCCATAGTGGGGTAGTTAAACGTCGTGCTGATAAAGTATTCTATCGAATTAGCTTTACCCGGTTGATTCATAATGGCCTGGCCAATATGGATAATCTCTGCAGCTTCGGCACCAAAACAATGCACTCCAAGAATCTCCAATGTTTCCTGGTGAAACAGTATCTTTAAGACTCCGACTTCTTCACCAGAAATATGGGCCCTGGCAATATTTTTAAAATAGGCACGGCCAATTTCGTAAGGGACCTGCTGTTCCGTTAGTTCTGATTCATTTTTACCCACAAAACTAATTTCTGGGATAGTGTAAATACCTGTTGCCACATCTTCCACATGGTAGGCATTGGATAAACCACACATATGTGCTGAAGCCGACCGCCCTTGGTCATAGGCTGCACCAGCTAATGCTGGCCAACCAATGACATCACCTGCCGCATAAATATTATCAACCGAAGTCTGATAATTATCATTAACGGTTACTTGGCCTCGAGCATCAACATTTAACCCAATTTCCTCAAGCCCCATATTTTTTGTATTACCACTTCGCCCATTACACCAAAGTAATGCTTCAGCATGGATTCTCTTGCCCGATTTCAACTCCATAGTAATCCCGTTATCTCGGGTTTCTATTTTGTTGTACTCTTCCTTGTGACGTACGGTTACGTTCAAGTCTCTCAAGTGGTAACTAAGCGCATCTGAAATCTCATCATCAAGGAATGAGAGCAAGCCCTCGCGAGTATTCACCAAGTCTACTCGAGTATCTAAACCGGCAAAAATAGAGGCATATTCGCAACCAATAACACCTGCTCCATAGATAATAATATTACGAGGTGTTCGATCAAGGTTCAGAATCGAATCACTATCGAAAATACATGGGTGATTAAAATTTACATCTTCTGGATGGTAAGGGCTGGAACCTGTAGCAATTAAAAAATAGCGACTTTGAATTTTGTCATAAGTCCCATCTGCCTTTTTTAAGGTGATGTGATGATCATCAACAAATGCCGCCCTACCCGTATGGAGTTTAATACGGTTCCTGGAATATTCTCTGGTCCGCCCCTCTACCTGCTTGCGGATCACCTGATCCGCTGCTTCCATCACTTCAGAAAAAGAACACCAACGGGGGTCCCCAACAGAACGGAACATTGGCATCGTATTGAACTGAACCATCCGGCGCACAGAGTGACGTAATGCCTTAGATGGGATTGTCCCAAGGTGAGTACAGTTTCCTCCGACCATAGCACGTTCATCAACAACAGCAACTGACCAGCCCTGCTTTACAGCAGACATCGCTGCACCTTCACCTGCAGGGCCACTGCCTATTATCACTAAGTCATATTGAAAATCTGCCATCGACTATTACTCCACTACACAGATGGTATTAAACATGCCGGCATTCTGAATATTTCGTGCCGAGAATCAACACCACTTTGGTATTATTTTTTTATACCTAAAGTAATTATTCACGACCAATACTTGAAAGGCTCGCTACTTTGAAGTTTAGTCCTTTGGAGCCCTAATGTTCTGAAACTTTAGTATTTTGAGGCAATATCAGCATCTTTAAGCAGAAGGGCACCATATGCCTCATAATCCCTTCCCGCTGCAGCAATAGAACGTGCAGAAAACAGTGCATGCTTTTGATCTAACTTAAGCGCCTTGTAATCGCCGGCTTCAACCTTTACTAAAGACAATAAAACATAATCTCCATTGGACAATACTAAGTTATCTACTACTGGCGACTCACCGGGTACAGGTAAAGCAAAAACACGCTGGCGGATCGGATCATTTTGGTTTGCACCTAAACGCTTGGTGTTAAGGCTAACCTGCCACTTCAAATCTTCTGCCTTGGCGACACTCTCTATGCTATTGCCAGATTTTACCTTCTGTTCCAACTCCTGACCTTTTGCCAAGATTTGAACAGCGGCTTTTTCATTTTTAACAGCCATTTCTATTTGTGCTCTGACATCAGCAAGAGGCTTCAAACTGGGTTTTAAGCGTTCACGAACAGCTAAAACAACTACCAAGCTGTCTGACAGCTCAATAACTTCACTGGCATACCCTTCTTCTAGTACTGAATCACTGAACGCAGCACCGATCACCTGACGACTTGCCGCAACACCATCCCCACCTGAACGGGTAAAGGGTTCAGATACTTTCAAGTCCAGAGCCATTTGATCTGCCGTATCCTGTAGCGCAGTCGCGTTATAGGCAAGATCTTTTAGCTCCTCTATCCGTTCTGGCATTAACTCTTGAGCCATTTGTAGCTCTACTTCCTTACGGATAGCAGGCACAAGGGTTTCTCTGCTGGGCACATCAACCGCTTTTTTATCAAGCAGTTTTACAAGGTGAACACCTGCCTTGCTCTCCACGATGTCAGAAACGGAACCTACTTCAAGCTGAGCTAGCGCAGATTCCAACTCCTCGGGTAAGTCGCCTGGCTGGGTATAACCCAAGTCACCACCAGATTCAGAGGTAACAAAATCTTCTGAATGTTCTTTCGCTAAGGAGGAGAAGTCTTCCCCAGCTTTTATCTTTTCTTTCAACTCAGCCATTTTTGTTAGATGACTGCCATCTTCTTTCTGTTCCAACAAAATATGCGCTGAATGGAAGGTAGCACCTTCTTTTGCAGCATCTACTTTTGCCTGATAACGTTCTTCGATCATGTCATCATCTGCTGAAACTTCTCCCAATAAATCTGTGGGCTGTAATTCAATGTACTCGATAACTACCTGCTCTTCGGTCATAAACTGATGGGCATTGTTTTCATAGTAGGATGAAACTTCTTCATCAGAAACAGAGATCCCACTTTTTAACGGTGCAGCAGGTATTGTTAAATAGTAATAATCACGTGTTTGCTCAGAGACAGAGGCAAGCAATGCCAATTCCTTTTCTGTCGAGAATCCTGTTGTCACCACACCTTGTAAAAATTGGTTAACCAGCATGTCTGACGTAATTGCTTTTTTATGGCTTGTTGGGGTGTAACCCATTTGCCTAACGACAAAGTCATAACGTTTTGCATCAAACTTACCATCGGTCTGGAATTCTGGTACCTGTGACAATAAGTCGTAAATGGTTTCGTCGGAGACACCCATTCCTAAATCAGCAGCTGCTTGCTCCTCTACTTTCTGACGAATCAAACGTTGTAACACTGCTGGTCTAAGCTTCTCTTCATCGATTAATGATTCATCGATATTTTGAAACTTATTCATAATTTGTTGCTTCTGGACTAGAACAGCTTGCTGCAAACTACGCTCAGAAATCGTCTCACCATTGACGTTAGCGACTTCTTCGCCATCACCACCACCGACAAAGAGTGCATCAACACCAAACAGTGCAAATGGAATAATAATAATAGCGACCAGAACAATCTTGGCCACACCATTCAGATTATCGCGGAAATCCTGAAGCATAGAGTTCTCTTGGCTTTTAAAAAAGTTATGTAAAAATAGTTATGAATGTATAAAAAAAGGCGCATCGCAGATGCGCCTTTTTTCACAGGAAAAACTAAGTAAAAAGCACTTCCTAGTTAACTGCTTCCTTCAGTGCTTTACCTGCTTTGAAGCTCGGCACATTGGCAGCTTTAATCTGGATTTCAGCTCCAGTTTGTGGGTTGCGGCCAGTGCGTGCAGCACGATGCTTAACTGAGAAAGTGCCGAAACCTACTAGTGATACTTGGTCACCATTTTTCAAAGCACCAGACACTGCATCGATAGCCGCGTCTAGAGCACGCCCAGCAGAAGCTTTTGACAAATCAGCTGCATCAGCAATCGCATCAACGAGTTCAGATTTATTCACAATAATCCCCTTTTATTATGGTTGATTAAGACTGTTCATCTACAACACACAACCATATGACGCTTTACTTCAGGTAGTGGTATCTTTGATGACCGCAACTTTATACCAACCCACTGGAAGCCGGTCAAGCAGTTTAGTGAGTATTAATGCGGGTTTCAGCCTCATTTCCATTTTTTTTGCTATCTGCGTCTACTTGCTCGTACTCATCGTCAGATAATGGCTCTGGTTTTGTCTGCAATGCCAAGTCTAAAACCTCATCAATCCAACGAACTGGGTAAATTTCAAGCTCTGCTTTAATATTATCCGGTATCTCTTTGAGGTCTCTCTCATTTTCTTGTGGAATGATCACCTTACGAATACCGCCACGACGGGCAGCAAGCAATTTTTCTTTCAGTCCACCAATTTTAAGAACCTGTCCACGCAAGGTGATTTCACCTGTCATAGCCACGTCAGCCAACACTGGAATATTTGTCAGTACTGAAACCACCGCTGTACACATAGCAATACCTGCACTAGGACCGTCTTTTGGCGTTGCTCCTTCAGGAACATGGATGTGCAGGTCAACATTTTGATGGAAATTACGACGAATACCCAATACCTGAGAGCGACTTCTGACCACTGTCAGGGCAGCTTGAATCGATTCCTGCATCACATCACCCAATGATCCGGTTTTTACAACCTGGCCTTTACCGGGAACGGCAGAGGTCTCAATGGTCAAAAGCTCACCACCTACCTGAGTCCATGCAAGACCTGTTACCTGACCAACCTGGCTTTCTTCCTCTGCTCGACCAAAGTCATGCTTACGCACACCTAGCAGGTCTTCCAATTCATTTGGTGTAACCACAAAAGAACTTTGTTCTTTTTCACGGACATGTCTTGTAACAACTTTACGACACACCTTAGCCAATTCTCTCTCAATACCACGAACACCAGCTTCTCGAGTGTAATAACGAATAATATCGACCATTGCGTCTTCGGTGATGTCTACTTCATCTTCCTTAAGGCCATTTGCCTTACGTTGTTTGGGCAATAAATATTTAAGCGCAATTTTTAACTTTTCATCTTCTGTATATCCAGGAATACGAATGACTTCCATTCGATCCAATAAAGGCCCCGGTATATTCATTGAATTTGCCGTACAGATGAACATAACCTCTGACAGATCGTAATCCACCTCGAGATAGTGATCATTAAAGCTATTGTTCTGTTCTGGATCGAGGACTTCCAGCATGGCAGATGCTGGGTCGCCCCTATGATCCATACCCATTTTGTCTATTTCATCTAACAAAAATAGCGGGTTCTTCACTTCTACTTTTGCCAATTTTTGGATCAACTTTCCAGGAAGAGAACCAATGTAAGTTCTCCGGTGGCCGCGGATCTCAGCTTCATCTCGTACACCACCTAAAGACATCCGAACATATTTTCGACCAGTCGCTTTAGCAATGGACTCACCTAATGATGTTTTACCCACACCAGGAGGACCAACCAAGCAAAGTACGGGCCCCTTAAGCTTTTTCACCCGTTGCTGCACCGCCAAAAACTCAAGAATGCGCTCTTTAACTTCCTCAAGCCCATAGTGATCTTCATTAAGAATACGTTCTGCACGCTCTAAATCATGGCGCACACGTGAACGCTTCTTCCATGGCACACCAACCATCCAATCAATGTATCCGCGCAGCACAGAGGCTTCAGCAGACATTGGGGACATCATCTTCAATTTATTTAGTTCGGATAGGGTTTTCTCCAAGGCAAACTTGGGCATACCTACTTCATTGATTTTGGCCTCGAGCTGCTCAATATCATTACCGCCCTCTTCGACCTCACCCAACTCTTTTTGAATCGCTTTCATTTGCTCATTGAGGTAGTACTCTTTCTGGCTCTTTTCCATCTGCTTTTTAACGCGGCCACGAATTCGCTGTTCTACTTCAAACAATTCTATTTCTGATTCCATCAGCACCAATAAGTGCTCCAACCTCTCCTTCAGATCAGAAATTTCCAGCACATCTTGTTTCTGCTCAATGGTCAGTGTCATATGTGTGGCGAGGGTATCGGCCAAGCGGCTTGGATCATCAATACCTGTCACTGTACTAACCACTTCAGATGGTACTTTTTTACTCAGGTTCACGTACTGCTCGAACTGGGTTAACGCAGAGCGCGTTAAAGCATCGGTTTCTGTTCCGGGCAATTCATCTGATGACAACACATCATAATCGGCAACAAAATAGCCCTGGGCATCATCAATATCATTAATTTTGATACGCTCAGCACCTTCGATAAGCACCTTCACTGTTCCATCTGGCAATTTGAGCATTTGCAATACTGATGACAACGTTCCCACACGGTACAAATCATCAGCTGTGGGATCATCTTCAGACGCAGATTTTTGAGCAACAACCAAAATTTGCTTATCTTGGGACATTGCCTCTTCAAGAGCCAAAATTGACTTTTCTCGACCCACAAACAATGGGATAACCATATGTGGGTACACAACCACGTCACGCAAAGGTAACAGGGTTAATTCGTTATGCACTGCTTTCTCTCCCATTCTCTGACCTCGTATCGAGAATACTATCTATTAAGCTTAACCCAAATATGGGGTTTAACCGGATAAAAACAAGTATAAAAAGGCGGATATCTGGTAATGAAAGGTCATATATTAAGAACTAGCCAATAAAAAAGGGCCTAATCAAGGCCCTTTTCATCACACACCGATTATCCAGCAAAGTGGTATCTAGCTTATACCCCTATCAGTCACTGGCAGCTGTTTTCTGCTGTTCTGTATTCTCATACACCATGATAGGGTCTGATTCACCTTTAATAACCGTCGCATCAATAACAACTTTGCTTACGTTTTCCGATGAAGGAATACTGTACATGGTCTCTAGCAAAACATTCTCAATAATCGACCGTAATCCTCTAGCACCTGTTTTACGTTCAAGAGCTCTATCAGCAATGGCTTCCAATGCATCCTGTCGAATATCCAGTTCTACGCCTTCCATATCAAACATAGCGCCATACTGTTTAACCAAAGAATTTTTAGGTTCAACCAGAATATTGACCAATGCTTCACGATCCAACTCTTCCAAAGTTGCAATAACCGGTAAACGGCCTACAAACTCAGGAATAAGCCCATAGCGAACCAGATCTTCTGGCTCCAAATCTGCCAGGGTTTCACCGATTTTTTTGTCTGTCTCTTTACTTTTGACTTCAGCACTAAAACCAATCCCACCTTTCTCGGACCGGTCCTGAATAACTTTTTCTAAGCCAGCAAAAGCACCACCACACACAAACAAAATGTTTGATGTATCAACCTGTAGGAATTCTTGCTGAGGGTGCTTTCTCCCACCTTGTGGTGGAACAGAAGCAACTGTACCTTCAATCAATTTCAGAAGGGCTTGCTGCACACCTTCCCCAGATACGTCTCGAGTGATAGATGGGTTATCTGATTTACGGGAAATCTTATCAATTTCATCTAAATAAACAATGCCACGCTGGGCTTTTTCTACATCGTAATCACATTTTTGCAATAATTTCTGAATGATGTTCTCTACATCTTCACCCACGTAACCCGCTTCAGTCAGCGTAGTGGCATCAGCAATGGTAAAGGGAACATCCAGCAATCTGGCCAATGTTTCTGCAAGCAGGGTTTTACCACTACCAGTTGGCCCAACTAGCAAAATATTACTTTTGCCCAGTTCAATTTCACCACTGTTATCGGTACCACTACTTTGTAGACGCTTGTAATGGTTATAAACAGCAACGGCTAAAATTTTCTTAGCGCGCACTTGACCAATGACATATTGATCAAGAATATCATTAATCTCTACAGGCTTAGGCAGGCTGCCGCTAGGAGACTCAACATCAGACTCTTGAACTTCTTCCGAGATAATATCGTTACACAAGTCCACGCATTCATCACAGATGAACACGGATGGCCCTGCGATTAACTTACGCACTTCGTGCTGACTTTTTCCACAGAAGGAGCAGTACAACAATTTGCCGTCGTCGCCACTATCTCCAGTTGTTTCGTCTGTCATAAATTCATCTCAATATTTGATTTCAAACATAGCTACTCTAGAACGCCATCATTTTAAAACCAAGCAACCCTAAAAATTGAACAAAAACTACAACAATTCATGGAGTTACATTAGATTTGTAAAAAAACTTATAAAAAGATTACCGATTCTACGGGCGCTTGTCCAGCACAGCATCAATCAAACCATACTCTTTTGACTCCTCAGCGTTCATAAAATTGTCCCGCTCAGTGTCTTCTGCAATCTTTTCTATCGATTGCCCGGTATGAAAAGCCAATCTCTCATTAAGCCTTTCTCTTATCTTTAAAATTTCCTGTGCCTGAATATGAATATCTGATGCTTGCCCCTGAGCACCCCCACTGGGCTGATGAATCATATTACGAGAGTTGGGCAAACAGTAGCGCTTACCTTCAGCTCCTGCAGCTAATAGGAATGCACCCATACTCGCTGCTTGGCCAATACACATCGTACTAACATCAGGTTTGATAAACTGCATGGTGTCATAAATAGACATACCTGCCGTTACAGAACCACCAGGAGAGTTTATATAAAGATGAATATCCTTATCTGGATTTTCTGACTCAAGAAACAGCAGCTGAGCTACCACAAGGTTTGCCATGTAATCTTCAACAGGGCCGACCAAAAATATGACTCTCTCTTTTAATAATCGAGAATATATATCGTAAGAACGCTCGCCCCGGGCAGACTGCTCAACCACAATAGGGACTAAACCACCTGCATTTTGAGCATCCAGACTGGATGAAGAAAGATCAAATTTCATATTGGTTCACTCGATAAAATGATGAATTAAAGCATTGTAACTGGGAGCCAAGAGAAGGCAAGCAGGAGATGACAACAGGTTAAATATATAATTCTTTTGCTCAATAACGCATAGGGGTTTCAAATTACAAAAGCCAGCTATTTGCTGGCTTTTGTCGATATAAAATCAATGATTCTAGCGCTGTTTACTTTTCCCTAAGTAGCTTATCCTTCTGCAGCAACCTGCTCAGGGTCTGGCGTCACCGCCTGAGAGTAATTCACTTCTTCTTCTGTTACATCAGCAGAAGTCAAAACCAACTGAACCACTTGCTCTTGAAGCACATTTGCCTCAATGCCTTTCAACAATTCTGGGCTGTTATAATAGTAATTTACAACTTCCTCAGACTTTTCGTAGCTAGATGCTATTCCTTCAATACGCTCACGTACTTGTGCACCATCGACATCCATTTCGTTGGATTGAACAATCTCATTTACTATCAAACCTACAACCGCACGGCGTTTTGCTTGATCCATAAACATATCATCGGGCAACATAGAAGGATCAAACTTGTTGGCACCTTCATTATTGCCCAATTTCTGAGCCATTTGATTTTTAAGACTTTGCATCTCGTTAGCAACCTGAGTTAGCGGTGCTTCAATATCCTTGTGCAAGTCAAACAACTGCTCCATTACACGGCTTTTGGTTTTACTCTCAAGAGCATTCTTTAAATCACGCTCCATATTTTGACGAACAATCGAGCGGAAAACTTCTTCTCCACCTTGCTCCAAACCATAAGCTTTAAAGAACTCATCATTCAATTCTGGCAAAACAGCTTCTTTCACTTCTTTTAACTTGATAGTGAATTCAACATCGGCACCGCGCATTTCTTCTGCATGGTAATCTTGAGGGAATTTCACAGGTACTACTTTCTCATCACCAGTAGACATACCTACGATGCTTTCTTCAAATCCAGGTACAGCTTTCCCGGAACCTACTTCTAGAGGAAAGTCTTCTGCAGAACCACCTTCGAATTCTTCACCATCTCTGACACCTACGTAATCAATAACAACTTCGTCACCTTCAACTACAGCACGCTCAACAGTTTCCCACTCAGCTTGCTGCTTACGTAATGCCTCTAGCATATCCTGAACATCTTCATCTTTTACTTCAGCAACAGGCTTAACAACCTTCACTTTAGCAAAATCTTCTAGCTTAACCTCAGGCAGCACTTCAAACGTAGCAACAAACTCAAAATCTTCGCCTGGCTCGTCCTTTGTTGGCTCAAGGGCAGGCTGACCTGCTGGTGTAATTTTTTCTTGAGTTACAGCTTCAACAAAACAAGTCCGTACAACGTCACCAATAACTTCATCGCGAATACCCCTACCATAGCGTTGCTTGATAACACTTAGCGGTACTTTACCTTTGCGAAAACCATCTAACTTAACGTTTTTGCTTGCTTTTTCCAGACGCTCTGTGACTTCACTTTCTATACGTTCTGCTGGAACGCCAATGGTCATCTTACGCTCAAGTCCGGAAGTTGTTTCAATCGAAACCTGCATGATGTTCCTCTAAATAATTTACTAACTTTTTAAACTAACTTAACTAAAAATGGTGCGGACGGAGAGACTCGAACTCTCACACCTTGCGGCACTGGAACCTAAATCCAGCGTGTCTACCAATTTCACCACGTCCGCTAAAACTATATTCACTATAGACTCATCGAATATAAGTGAATAAAAAAGCACTGAAAACTACTAATTACGGGGGCAAACAGATTATCCCTCAAGGGACCCCTCTCAGCGAAGGGTGGGGATTTTGCCACAGAGGGAACCCCTGATCAACAAAAGAAATAGCTATATTATGGTGTTAAAACTCTAATCATTTAAATAGCTACACTTTAACTTAATAACTAGACAGGTGAAGCCAGCAATACAATAGACTCACTATCAGATCTATTTACCAACTGAGTATCCGATCGCACCGCCGGTAATAATACTGCATGTTCTTTCGTCAATGAGGCATTTTGACATTTAACTGCACCATTAATGACCATCAACAGGCCATAATAATCGGTTATTGGCAGAAGATACTCTGATGACGGAAACATCGTTAAACGTGTTACCTGAAAATCCTCAAACATGACAATTTCTTCAATACGATAACCCTGCCCCTCTTCTAACAGCCTTAACTCAGGTACTGGAGACACATCTACAGTAGCCCGTTCTAACGCCACCTCTGTATCCCAATGATCCTGAGTCAACACCTTCTGTGCAAATGAGAGAATCATCCGTTCATAAACAGGAGTTTGAAATTCTACTGTTCTCACACCATGCTGAAGTGAATGGGGTGTTAGCAATGGCACCTGGACTACATCACCCTCCTCAAGGGGCAAAAGGGAAGTAAAACAGTTCATCTCTTCACGAAGCTTTTTTTCCTGAGCTAATACAGTGGGTGACAACATAAGAACCCAGCCCTTCATAACCTCAGGGGAAACTGGATCATTTGACGCTATTCCCTCAGCTTTTCGATAGTTATCCAACTGCTGATCGATTTGGCGACGAAGACTTTCATAATCTTGCACCACATCCAAATAAGCTGCTTTGAATGCTTCATCTGAGAGAAATGTTTTTCTTACCTCTGGATTAAATCCATAGCGAATAGCTCCAACGCCATTTGGCCATGCCTGTCGATCAACATTTGTAACCACATAAACTTCTCGCTTCTCTTCATGAAGCTCAAAATACAAGTCGCCATAAACCTCCTCAGCCAATGGGTCCAATATTTTTAACAAGTTAATCTTACGTTCACGGTTTGCCGCAAGATGTCCAGGTGCCACCGACAGCACCCAAGATAGAGGTGCACTAAATAAGCCATCAGTAACCCTCGAGACCCCTCTCTCTTCGATACCGGTGTACCAAATTTCTCTTCCCCAAGGTTTGGGAATACTGACAGTTTGAAGCAAAAGAGGAGCACTCAAATTCAAAACAGGCAAATCATTAATTTTTGAAAAAGAATGGAATGCATCTAACCCCAACTCCATAGAATGCACTTTATCGTGTAAAGAATGACTTGATTCAGCCACAGTGAAAAACACATCTCCACCATCCTTACAATAAATAGCCAATAACTTTATACAAGGTGAACCCGGTAAATAATACTGGTCATACTCATACTCTACAGCTAATACTCGCCCACTTTCTCGTTCACTAAGCTCACTCTCCTCCAGCCACAAGTTAAGCGCTACTTCAGGATTATCTACATTCTCGATAGTGACCATAACCTACTCCAATCAATGTGACTTTCTACGCTGAACAGTGAGCCTTGAGAGTCTAGCAAAATGATCAAGATTCGCCGAGACAATATTAGTCACATCATCCTTGGTTACACCACCCCACAACAACACCAATCCCTAAGAATCCAATCGCATGTTATTACTTTGTATAGAAATTTTTACATGTATAACCTTGACCCAAAGTGTTTAGGCCTTCTTAATGAACCTCAGTAGAGCATTTCAACCAAGCATGGATACAACGATACCCTCACAGCAAACATTAAAATATGGAGACACGACATGAAGCTGCTTATGACAACAAATTTCTTACCTTTTATTTTAGCTACGATCCTTTTGGGACTTATTGGATGCAGCAATGAAGAAAAATCAACCATTAATAATGTATCAGGCGATTCAGCAAATACAGCTGCCGCAGATGCGAATACTCAGCTAGAAGCCACAATGGAATCAGCAGAAGAAACCGTGAAAGAAGTTAAAGAAACTGTCATGGAAGATGTAAACAAGACGGTTGAAGAAACCAAAGAAGTGGCTATGGAAAAAGTAGAAGACACTAAAGAAGCTGCAACAGAACAAGTGCAAGAAACAGTAGATAACGCTAATGAAGCAGCTGACGAAAAAGTAAATGATGTCATGAAAGGCTTAACGGATAAGCTAGGTCAGTAATATCTAATGACACGAAAAAAGCCGGCAATATGCCGGCTTTTTTATTGGAAATCTGCCCAGATCATAACAAAAGGAAATAAAGGTCATTGCGCACAATTAAGTTAAATCAAAAAATATCGGCCTTATTTTTTGAGGCTTCTTTAAGTCTCGCATCTTTAATTTTCTGATTATTATCCTCAATAAATATTCTGGTTTTGTCCGCGACATCGTTCATTTCATCAATATCAGCCAACTCCATTGAGATTTTTTGAATCATTTTCTTACTAAAATCAAGGTGCTCATGAGAACTAGCTAGAATGAGTCCACAACCACTATTTTTGTGCCCTCTTCTATCATATGTATGGAGTCGTGCATGACCCAATGATTTACCAATAGAATAAAAACATCTCTTATTATCGCTATCATTAATAGGTTTTTCAGAAATTAACCGGACAACTTTATCAAATCCTTGGGCAAAATAAATATCTCCATACTTGTCAATAAAAGCCTGATTATAAGCGGTTGTTGTCGGACCTTTATCTAAAAACCCTTTTACTCGTCGGATATGAATGAGTTTATTTGGTGATGGCGGCGCAGCAAATGTCATAACAAACCATTCACCCCTTTTTGCTGGTGAATACGCCGTTGAACCATCATTTGACGCAAACAACTCTGATACATATTTTGTATTTGCAATCACCGTATGATCCTTGTGGATCGATTGGTGTACTCGACTATGTCCATGAAGCTCTTTATTTATGTACCTAAATTTGAAGTCTTTGTTATAGGACTTTAGTTTTGCCTCTACTTGGCTGGGGGACATTCCCAGCCTAAGCCCAGTAATATCCAAATCACCATTTGATGTTCCCGTTTTAAATCGAGCAATTGGTGCAGGTTGAGAATTAGCCGGCACCGGTACAGAATCTTTTTTTGAAACAGTTTCAAGCTGACGGCTGGATTTCCCATTTATATTAACCGTTTCTTTTGGTTTATCTAGGTCTGAAGAACTTGGTTCCTTCCCAGGCTCCTCAACTGTATCTTCTGGTAAAGAGCTTGGGTTTTTCCCAACAACCTCCTCAACAGTTTCATTGACAACCTGCTTAGCCGCGCTAGACGCCTTGTTCTTGAGATCATCAAAAAAACCTGCTTGAACTTGTGCAGTTAAGGCACAAATAAAGATCGCTGCCAGAGAAATCAGGCGAGATTTGTTTGCAGTTTCATGATTAAGACCTCTCTATCAGGATTGTTTTCTAGCAACATACTACTATGATTTACGATTCAATATAAACTTCGATACAAGTAAGTTGTAGTGTAACTGTCTATCTAAGTCGAGATTTTTTTATAAAAACATTGTGGCCAAAACCACATAACAATTATTATTTCAATCTCTCGATGACAGTCGATACTCCCTGCCCCAGCCCTATGCACATGGTAGACACGCCAAATGTACCATCACGCTGCTTTAAAACATTTAACAATGTTCCGGTAATACGCGCACCAGATGCGCCCAAGGGATGACCTAACGCAATAGCTCCACCATGAACATTGGCCTTTTCATCCATCACATCAAGTAAACCCAAATCTTTCAATACAGGCAACGATTGTGCAGCAAACGCCTCATTCAGCTCAACAAAATCAATGTCGCTAATGGTCAATCCAGCTCTTTTCAACGCAATTCGAGTCGCAGGCACAGGACCGTAACCCATAATGGCTGGATCAACACCCGCAGCAGCGACAGAAACTATTTTGGCCATAGGCTGGAGGCCTAATGCATTAGCGCGCTCCGCAGACATCACCAACATTGCTGCAGCGCCATCCGTAATCTGAGAAGAAGTCCCTGCTGTTACCGTTCCATTTACAGGATCAAAGACTGTCCGCAATTGCGACAACCCTTCTACTGAGGTTTCAGGACGAATAGTTTCATCCTCTTTCATCAAATAAAGACCACCATTTTCGTTATGGCCTTCAATAGGAATAATTTCATCGACAAAATTACCGGCAGCCCTCGCCGCTGTGGCCAAACGATGGGAACGCTCACCAAACTCATCCTGTTGCAGTCGATTGATGCCATGGATTCGGGCCAAGTACTCAGCGGTAAGGCCCATCATTCCAGAAGCTTGGGCAATATTGAGGTTTAAAGCTGGGTTTGGATCTATATCATGGGTCATCGGTACATGCCCCAAATGCTCCACGCCTCCCACCAAATAAACATCGCCTAACCCTGCCATCACGTTAGCGGTAGCATTGTGTAACGCCGACATGGATGAACCACAAAGCCGGTTAACCGTTATCGCTGGTACTTCGTGAGGGATACGGGTACGTAAACTGGTCATTCGAGCGACATTAAAGGCTTGCTCGCGCCCCTGCATCACACAACCCCAAATTACATCGTCAATTTCAGCGGGGTCAATGGCTGGATTGCGGTCCAATAAGCCTTCTATCAGGTCAGCACCAATCTCATCGGCTCGACGATTACGAAAAGAACCATTTTTGGAACGTGCCATTGGGGTTCGTGCAACATCGACAATTACTGCATCTCTTGGGTTTAAGCTCACAACTATTTCTCCTTTTATCGCTTAGCTCTGGTTTTAGTGCTGGTTTCAGCACCAATTTCAGCTGTAGTAGCTTTCGCCATTGCTAGCCATTTCGCGCATTCTCTGAGTCGGCTCATAGAGTTTGCCCAATGAGTTATGGTTATCCGCCATATCACAAATTGCTTTCAAACCTACTTCGTCCATCCAACGGAATATGCCACCACGGAACGGTGGAAAACCCAGACCATAAACGACGGCCATATCCGCTTCAGCTGGAGAACCCACAATGCCCTCTTCCAAACAGTGTGCCAGCTCGATGCACATAGGTAGCATAAAGCGGGCAATTATTTGATCATCCGTGAAACTGCTAGAATCATTTAATAAATGTGGTTTAAATAAATCATAAACAGAATCATCAACAGATTTCTTCGGCTTGCCTCGTTTATCCTTTTCATAGACGTAATAACCTTTACCATTTTTTTGGCCCAAACGTTCACTCTCAAACAACAGCTTGGTCGGTGATACTTTGTAATCACCGCTGTAAATATCAGACATTCGCTCAGGATAGCCTTCAAGAATAGAAGGGAAGCAATGAACTGCAGTATCAAGCCCCACGACATCCATTAGATAAGCTGGGCCCATTGGCCAGCCCCAAGCCTCCATCACTTTATCCACTTGCTGGAAATCAGCACCATCGAGAAGCATCATGTCGAAACCAAATACCGCTGGGAACAGCACACGATTTACCAAAAAACCAGGACAGTCATTGACCACAATAGGTTTTTTACCCAAAGACAGGGAGTGGGATACAACAGTTGCGATGGTTTCATCAGAGGTTTTCTCACCTCTGATCACTTCCACCAATGGCATCGCATGCACGGGGTTAAAAAAGTGCATGCCACAAAAGTTTTCCGGGCGTTCCAAAAAGTCAGCCAGATAATCGATAGAAATAGTTGAGGTATTTGAGGCTAAAACTGCATGGTCAGAAAGCTTTGATTCCACATCGGGAAGCACCATACTTTTAACCTTGGGGTTTTCCACTACAGCTTCAATAACAATATCCGTATTTTCTATGCCATCGTAACTGAGAGACGGCATGATTCTTGATAATACATTACCTGCCTCAAGAGCGCTCATTCGACCACGATCAACGCGCTTGGCCAGCAACTTATTGGCCTCGCTCATACCTAATGCCAAAGAGTCCGTATTGATATCTTTCATCAACACAGGGAAACCTTTCATGGCATTTTGATAGGCAATACCTCCACCCATAATTCCTGCACCCAGGGCCGTAGTATGTTTGACCTCTTTACCACCCTTCTTGCCGTATTTTTTCGCTACAGAACCAATATATTGATCATTCATGAAGATGCCGACCAAAGCACGGCATTGGGAGGTTTGGGAAACTTCACTAAATGCCTTAAATTCTACTTCCAACGCTTCATCACGGGACATTTTCGCAGCTTTAGCCAACACATCTACAGCAGCAATAGGCGCGGGATAATTTGGACCCGCTTTGGCAGCGACCATAGCTTTCGACGTAGCGACAGACATCCCAAGCTCGGTATCATTCAGTTGCAATGGATGTTGTTTTTGCGACCGTCGTGCTTGGTAAGCCAGCTCGCCTGAAGTAGCACGGGCTAACATTGCCAACGCCTCTTCTTTCAGCAATTCCGGCTCTACCACGGCATCTACAGCACCATCTTTAAGTGCGGCAACTGCCTTATGATGACCCGCAGTGGCAATCCATTTAGCTGCATTATCAAAGCCAATCAGCCGGGGTAAACGCACAGTCCCGCCCCAGCCAGGAATAATACCCAATTTTGTTTCTGGCAGGCCTACCTGAGCTTTCGTAGACATCACTCGAAAGTCACAAGCCAAGCACACCTCAAAACCACCACCCAATGCAAATCCATTGATCGCAACCACTGTCGGAAAAGGCAAGTCTTCAATTTGGTTAAATGCCTCATTGGCTGGACTGAGAAATGACCTGCGCTGCTCTTCAGTGCCTTTAAAAGCATCACCAAACTCTGTGATATCAGCGCCGGCAATAAACACGCTCTTTCCACTCGAAAGTAACAGCCCTTTGACATCAGATTGTTGTTCTAATATTGCCAATGCTTGCTGTAGCTCATCCAAAGTAGCCTGATTAAAAACATTGACCGAAGCTTTTTCGGCATCAAAATGTAGTTCTACATAGCCATCATCTAATGACTGTAGGCTTAACGACGTCCCATGAAACAACTTGCCCTTAGACATAAATACTCCTATTTGGCCATATCGGCCCTGATCCTCTGCCATGGTGCTTATACCCAAAGATAATAACTCATAGTCATTAACCCTACTGGGCTAAAAAATGAATGCGATGATAGTAAGCACCTGCCGGCAACCCCGGCAAAGGACTTTTGTGACCCACTAGTTCTGCACAAGACTAATTATTGTGCGGTTTTTGCATCAACACCACATCATCAGCGGGGAACTGCACTAAGGCGCCCCAGTATTGTCCCAAATAATCAAAGGTTTCACGGCTATAAAAACAAATATGGGTTTGGTCATTCTTATAGTGCCAGCGACCAAAAGCAGCTTGATCCAGCACCATTTTTGTCATTATTCCCAACCAACCGCCCGGCTTTATTTTTAACCACAAGTTTTCAAGCACTTCTCCAGGCTTAGATAAATGCTCAACTACTTCAGTAGCAGTAATGAAATCATAGTCAATCTGAAGCACCGCTTTATCATTGGCATAAAAAATATCATAAATCGCCATATCAAAACCTGACTCTTCTAACATCACTGATAATGTGGGGCCTGGCCCTGAGCCAAAATCTAACCCCGACATTCCTATCGTCAGTTTTGCCATTAACGGATCTGCCAACCGACTAAGAAATTGTCGATAATCCAAATCATCAGGATTATTTTGATGCAAATCGTAATGGGCTTTTTCCTGTTCTAGAGATAGATAGTAAATAGGAGGGACAAAGACCAGCCAACACCGAGTACACTGGTAAAAATCACGTTCAATATCAGAATAAAAGGCCACAACAATACGACTGAAGCAAAGTGGACACATACAACCTAGAGCACCCCAAATAAATTAATGTTTTAAAAGACAACTCATACGGTTTATTAGACGGAGGTGCGACGGTACCCTTTATATCCCGCTACCGCAAGGAAGTCACAGGAGGGCTCGATGACTCTCAGCTCCGCACCCTAGAAGAGCGCCTGGGCTATATCCGTGAGATGGAAGATCGCCGTCAGGCAATTCTCAGCAGTATTGATGAACAAGGCAAACTTACCCCAGCACTGAAACAGTCCATTCTTACCGCAGATACCAAGACCCGGCTAGAAGATTTGTATTTACCCTACAAGCCCAAACGCCGCACCAAAGGACAAATCGCCATTGAAGCAGGACTAGAACCATTGGCTGATGCGCTCTATAACAATCCTGAATTAACACCCGAAAAAGAAGCTGAAAACTATATCGACAAAGACAACGGTGTTGCCGATATCAAAGCTGCCCTAGACGGCGCCAAATACATCCTAATGGAGCGATTCAGTGAAGATGCAACACTGGTAGGTAAACTACGCCAATACCTGAAAGACGAGGCAACACTCAATGCCACATTGCTTTCAGGCAGGGAAGAAGAAGGCGCCAAATACAGAGATTACTTTGAACACAGTGAACCAGTAAAAACGACACCTTCCCACCGGGCTTTGGCCATGTTCCGAGGCCGACGTGGAGGCATCCTATCTCTTCGGCTAGATATTGATACCGAAGCCACCGAAGGCCATCCCTGCGAAGGCATGATTGCCAAACAAATGGGTATTACAAATGAAGGCCGCCCCGCCGACAATTGGCTCGCTGAAGTAGTCCGCTGGACCTGGAAAATAAAGTTACACCTGCATATTGAAACTGACCTATTGGCCGAATTGCGAGACCACGCTGAAACTGCCGCCATCAACGTATTTGCCACTAACTTAAAGGATCTATTGCTCGCTGCTCCGGCGGGGCAAAAAGCCACCATAGGCCTGGATCCCGGGCTACGCACAGGCGTTAAAGTGGCTGTTGTTGATGGTACCGGTAAGGTCTTGGACCACTGTGCCATCTTCCCCACCAAGCCACAAAACAAAGTTCAGGAAGCAGAAGCCAAACTGGTACATTTGTGCCAAAAACATGATGTAGCACTGATCGCCATCGGCAATGGTACCGCTAGTCGTGAAACCGAACGATTTGTAAAAGACGTATTAAAAAATAATCCAGAGCTCAATGCTCAGCCTGTGGTCGTGAATGAGTCTGGAGCTTCCATCTATTCCGCATCTGAATTTGCATCAAAAGAGTACCCTGATCTTGATGTCACCATAAGAGGGGCCATATCCATTGCCCACCGTCTGCAAGATCCGCTAGCAGAACTAGTTAAAATTGACCCCAAGTCCATCGGTGTTGGTCAGTATCAACATGATGTTAGCCAAGTGGAACTTTCAAGAAGTCTCAATGCGGTGGTAGAGGACTGTGTAAACGCCGTAGGTGTAGAAGTGAATACTGCTTCCGCTGCCTTACTCAATCGTGTGGCAGGACTCAATCAAACCATCGCTGATAACATCGTCGCCTTTCGTGATGAGAACGGTCCTTTCAAAGAGCGCAAGCAATTGAAAAAAGTGGCTCGCCTTGGGGAAAAAACGTTCGAACAGGCGGCGGGGTTTCTAAGAGTAGCTAATGGCAGTAATCCCCTAGATGCATCGGCCGTTCACCCGGAAAGCTATAGCCTAGTTTCACGAATGGCAGATGACTTAGAGAAACCAGTGAAATCCCTAGTGAGTGAAAGCACCTTACTTCGCAGCATTGACCCCAAACATTATGTAGACGACCAGTTTGGCTTGCCCACCGTCACCGACATCCTCACAGAATTGGATAAACCCGGCCGTGACCCTCGGCCTGAATTTAAAACCGCCACCTTTAAGGAAGGCGTTGAGACCATGAAAGATCTGGAACCTGGCATGACCTTGGAGGGAACCATCACCAACGTCACCAACTTTGGTGCCTTTGTCGATATCGGCGTACACCAGGATGGATTAGTACATATTTCTGCTTTGGCCAATCGCTACGTTAAAGATCCTCGAGAAGTGGTCAAAGCCGGCGATATTGTTCAGGTAAAAGTGATGGAAGTGGATATCCCGCGTAAACGTATTGGGTTATCAATGAAGCTCTCTGATGAGCCTGGAGAAAAAACCGGCAATAATTCACGCCCTCAAAACCGATCAGAAGAAAGAAAACCTCAAAACAAAGGGGGGCAGCCTCAAAAAGGTAATAAACACCGCCAACAACAGAACCAACCTAAGACAGGAACATTGGGCGATTTATTTGCTCAGGCACTGAAAAAGAAATAATTTATTGATGTTTGCTTGTCTGCAAACAATCTTGAAATAAAGCCAGTATTTTGTCCCGCCCCAAATTCCTCAGCAAAGCAATATTGCGCTCGGGAATCTGTTCAGGGTTAGGATAATTGGCAACGGCCTTCTCAAGGCTTTGCTCCCTAATTAGGTGCAACATCGGATAAGGGGAACGGTTGGTATAATTTTCTACATCACCCCGCTCAGTATCCGCAAATTGATAATCCGGATGAAAACTGGCAATTTGGTAAACCCCTTCCAGCTTCAACTCCATCAATAAGCCTTCAGCGTAATCAAGAAACTGATTGTAATCACTAAAATCCTGCAAAACCTCAGGATTAATGAGCAATGTTGTTTCAATATCAGTATTGTCATTCAACAGATTCAGTTCTGAATGTAAATCTATCAGCAACTGCTCTTCTGTCTCAGCTTCAGAGACAAAAAATCGCACGCGGTCTGCCAACAGTTCACGCTTGGCAAAGGGGCAAAGGTTTAACCCCACCACCATACCTTCCACCCACTTTTTAACTGCTTCGGCGATAGGGTCGTTTTTCATGCTCAGTGCTTTATCTTTCAACGTTTATTCTTTCACCTGTTTAGCTAGAACCTGAATTGTGTCCCCAATTTTTATAGTTCCAGATGTTAGAGCATCGACCCTCAACCCTCCTTTTCCCATAAAACGCTGTATCAACATTTTTGGCGATACATCAGGGCTTATTAAAGAAGATAACCTTTCACCGAGGCTGCTACATGGCTCACATAATTCAACGCCCCTCAGCATTACACCACCCAATTGGAATTCTTTCCCCACTAAATCATTTAGCCTAATACCTCGAGTAATAAGGTTCCTTCGGCTAATAGTCATATCATGGGGAAGGTGGTGTTCTTCTAGAAATGCTTCGATTTCTTCAGCTTCAATGAAGGTGAGATTCTGCCCTGGCCATTTAGACAAACCAAAATTTCTATCGCCAACGATGCCAGAACCAACAACCAATTCAATTTGTTCTCGCTCACTCTGTTTTCCACCGGCTTCAGTTGAAATGAAAATTCGTTCGATTGTCATATTTCACTCCAACTCGGTCATTTCATAGAACTACTGATTTAAAAGAACTACTGATTTAATAGCACAACTGACAGACAGCAGAAGAAGATCAAAAGAATAGGGTATAAATAAGCATTAAATAAATTGAGTACTGAACAAAATAATAAAGCGGCTTATTGAATTTTTTTAGCTTTTTGCCCACCATTCTTACCCTATGAATAGAGGGAAAAATTCGGTTCAACACACCAACCTTGTCCCCTTCCATATTTTTGGTACTACTGGCAGACATCACAATGCGTGAAAAAATCACGTTAATCCAATCGACCAAAAAAAAATTAACTGGTCTCTTTACATCAAGAAATAAAACAATTCGATCTTTGTCTGTTTTATTTTCCGCATAATGAATAAATGTTTCGTCAAAAATAACCGGTTCTCCATCTTTCCAATGGTATTTTTCTCCATCGACAGAGATAAAACAATCTTCAGAATTTGGCGTAGTTAACCCTAAGTGATATCGCAATGAACCCGCATACGGATCTCGATGTTTCACCAACCGTGCCCCCGGCGGCAACATAGCGAACATAGCCCCTTTAACGCTATCCACTGAATTAAGGAGTTCAACGGTTTTCGGGCACAAATTATTTGCAGAATTTAGAGATGCGCCATACCACTTGAGATAAAAACGCTTCCAACCAGTTTTAAAAAAAGAATTAAAACCGAGGTCGTCTTTTTGATCAGATGATTTAATTTGAGATTCATTATTAAGGCTGATGGCCTCATCACGAATCACCTCCCAATTCTCTTGGAATATTTTTAACTCAGGAAAATTATTTTCATCAATATAGGCAGACTTTTTTAGAGTAGAAAACCCATAAAACAAACAATTAATGGGACCGAGCACATTAGAATGGTCGCTTATCTTCCGCACCAATTTTGTGTGCTTCACTTTTCCCCGATTTTGAACATAAATAGCACAAACCACAAAAATTGCGAGAACAGTTATTCCCATGACCCAACTCAACTTACCTTACTCTAACCAGAGTCTACACTGCATAATCGTCGTGATTAGCGTAAACCGGCGAACCTACAACATTCCAGATTGTAGAGAACCTATACAACAAGACCTATCGCACACTAACGGCACGACAGTGAAAAAACCAAAGCGTAAATACTAATGCAAAACAGTGAATACTAATAGAAAACTATGAATACAAGAAATGAACACCAAAAAAAGAGAAGGCGAATACGCAGAGAGGGCAAACAACAAAGGGGAGAAATATAAGAAAATGGGGTGGCTGACGGGGATCGAACCCGCGACCACCGGAATCACAATCCGGGGCTCTACCAACTGAGCTACAGCCACCACAGCTTGATTGCACATTACTGGATGGCGCGCCCGGCAGGATTCGAACCTGCGACCCACGGCTTAGAAGGCCGTTGCTCTATCCAGCTGAGCTACGGGCGCTCAACAAAGTGCTTCGAATGAGGTTGGTCGGGGATGAGGGATTCGAACCCCCGACATCCTGCTCCCAAAGCAGGCGCGCTACCAGACTGCGCTAATCCCCGATATCTTTCAATATCGATCAATCTCTCTAGAGAAACTAATCCAAGACCCTCATTTCGAGAGCTGCGCATGATACTGGTGACAATCGGTCTCGTCAACGAAAAAGCGATGATTTACTCACAGAGATTCTCTTCACAGTAGCCACATGAAATGAGAAAATGCTTGAATAACTATCTTTGCCACATTTTTTATAAAAGAGTCTCAACGTTTATAGTAAAAGAGCCTCAGCCTTTATAAAGATCCCCAACCAAGAGCTTTAAACAGGAGCTTTAAAAAACCATGCCAGCCCAAATTCTCGATGGCAAAGCCATTGCACAACAAACAGAAGCCGAATTAAGCGAACGCGTTGCCCAACTAAAAGAGAAAAGTGGTGGCAACGCCCCTATTCTCGCCACTATTTTGGTCGGTGGTGACCCAGCATCTGCTACCTACGTTCGCATGAAACAAAATGCGTGTAAACGTGTTGGCATGGAATCTATCGCCGTTGAAATGCCGGAAGAAACCACCACAGAAGAACTGCTGGCCAAAATTGATGAGTTAAATAACAACCCAAACTGCCATGGAATCCTGCTACAGCACCCGGTTCCTGAACAAATTGAAGAACGAGACTGCTTTGACAGTATCGCCTTGGAAAAAGATGTAGACGGCGTTACCTGCCTTGGCTTTGGCCGTATGGCAATGGGTGAAGCAGCCTACGGTTCTGCCACCCCACAAGGCATTATGCGCTTGCTACAAGCCTACGACATCCCTCTAGAGGGCAAAAATGCCGTAGTGGTCGGTCGCAGCCCCATTTTGGGAAAACCCATGGCAATGATGCTTCTGAACGCCAATGCCACCGTTACTATTTGTCATTCTCGCACTGAAAACCTTGCAGACATCATTAGCAGAGCCGATATTGTTGTTGGTGCTGTAGGCAAACCCGAGTTCATTAAAGCCGATTGGGTTAAAGATGGCGCTATAGTTGTAGATGCAGGCTACCACCCAGGTGGTGTTGGCGATATTGAACTAGAACCACTCTACGATCGTGCTGCAGCCATAACGCCTGTACCCGGGGGTGTTGGCCCAATGACCATCAACACACTAATCCTTCAATCTGTAGATGCCGGTGAGAAAAAAATGGCTTGATGGTCCTTTACCCCTGTTTAACTAATCGACCATGTTTAATTTAAGCTGCTCAGCTTAAGGAAGTCGCCCCTAATCTAATTTAGGGGATTAGAGGTAATATAATTCCTATTACGTATTAACACCCAGGCCAAGCCAACTACCCTCAAACTCATCTAGACACTAAAAGTTCATAGAAAAGAGCTAGAATTAAAGGATAAGCTAACCAAAGGTGAAGAATGCTAACTGATCGGCTAGTCGCCCACAGGGGTTACCAGAAGCGCTACCCAGAGAATACTCTGCTCGGGTTTACCAAAGCCATAGAAGCTGGTGCCCACTATATCGAAACAGATATTTTATTTAGTGCTGACCATAAGCCTGTGCTCTACCATGATGCACTGATGAACCGAATCAGCGGGGTAGAGAATGCCATTCATTTACTGCCTTTATCCGAGTTGATTAAACTCCCCGCCTCTGAACCTGAACGCCTGGGGAACCAGTTTGAGACAGAAACAATTACTCCCCTTTCAGAATTAGTAACACTTTTATTAGCCCACCCTGAAGTCACGGCTTTTATTGAGTTAAAACGATCCGGGCTACATATCGAAGGTTTTGAAAATGCCTTCAATATTGTCACCCAAGTACTACAGCCCGTGATCAAACAATGTGTGCTTATAAGTTTCAGTGACGACTTTATTCATTACGCATGGCAACAAGGTTTTACTAGACTTGGTCTTGTCCTAAAACAATGGGACGAACTTTCTTCTCATGCCATAACAGAGATTCAGCCCGAATTTATTTTCTGTGATACAGAGATTATCCCAAAAGATGGCAATCTCGATTCCATTGAAAGCAAAACCGTTATTTATGAAATAGACAACCCGGAAATCGCAAAAGATTGGCTTAATAAAGGTGCCGATATGATCGAAACCTTCGACTATGGTGGAATAATAGAAAGCTTGTCCCACCAGGCACTATAGTTGTACCCTGAATTGTAGCTATACCCTAAGGAAAAAAACTGGAATTATTCCGTACCAAAGGGCAACAACCAAGGAAAGAAAGGAAGGCACAAAGGAATGGATACCAAAAGAAAACGTACGACAGTAATTCGTAGTTTGGGTAAGGGGCATAACTTAAGCAAAGGGCATAGCCTAACCAAAGAATATGGCTTTATTAAAGAGCAGTTATATCACAACGTAAACTTTATTAAAGAAAGGCAAAAGAACATCGAAACCCAACACTACACAAACATTCCAAGCTACACCAACAATAAAAACAACCATCCCAACTACGACATCATCGTCATTGGTGGAGGTATACAAGGTGCGGGTGTACTTCAAGCGGCTCAGGCGGCAGGGTATGCCTCTTTAGCTCTGGAAAAATCTGCTTGGGCAGCAGGCACTTCTAGCAAATCCAGTAAACTTATTCACGGTGGATTGCGTTACCTGCAAAGTGGTGAATTTGCACTGGTAAAAGAAAGCCTTCAAGAACGCAGTCTGCTACTTAAAAATGCACCTGGGCTGGTACACCATAATTGGTTTCATATTCCTGTCTATCGCCATTCCCGTTATCGTCCATGGCAAATTTGGATTGGGTTAACACTCTATTGGCTTTTATCTGGCTGTAAGAAAGAGGCTCGTTTCAAAATCGTCTCCAAGAAAAAATGGGGAAAACTAAAAGGGTTAAAAACAGAAAACCTGATTAAAGTATTTAAATACTGTGATGCACAAACAGACGATGTAAAACTAACTGAATCTGTTATTCAGTCAGCCATATCTCTAGGCGCAGAAGTACGATGCCCAGCAACCTTGATCAGTGCCACACAAATCAAAGGCGGCTACAACGTTAGCTATGAAGAAAACTCAGTGACACAAACTGCTACATGCCGGTTCCTAGTCAATGCCGGCGGTCCATGGATCAACCAAATTGCTGAAGCTATATATCCCCAACCAAACGTCATCCCAATTGAATTAGTACAAGGCACGCACCTGATTCTAAATCAGAAACTCAGTGACGAGTGCTTTTACCTTGAATCTCCGGAAGATGGCAGAGCTGTATTCGTATTACCCTGGCATGAGGGTTCTTTGATAGGCACGACCGAAACAGCCTTTGAAGGTAATCCTGAAAATTCAAAAACAACTGAAGAAGAGCGTGAATACCTGCTCAATATTCTAAAAACCTATTTCCCAGATTACACAGGATACGTATCTGGAGAAATGGCAGGATTGCGAGTATTACCCCAAAATCATGACCAGAAAAACTTCCATCACGTAAGTCGTGAAGTACAACTTATTACAGATGAAAAACGGCTCCCTCACTACTTGGGCATCTACGGTGGAAAGCTCACAGGCTACCGAGCTACAGCACAAAAAGTGGTGAAAATTATAGAAAAAACTCTATGCAAAAGAGATCATAGAATTAGTACGAAAGATCTTCTTTTGAAAGAGATGCTGTAGTTCCTAAAGATAGAAACAGTAAGGAAATTACATCAATGACATCGAAGATGGTTTTAGTGAGACTTATCCAGCCTATGCCTAGCCAAAAGTATCCCTACGCTACAACAAGGTTACGTGGCAACCCCTCTCCTCTTCAGCGCCTATGACTAAAGACTTTCAGGCTGAAAAATTATAGCGGCACTACGTCCATTAGCCCCCCTATTAAACAAAAGACGAGCCATTAAAAAGCCCCCCCTATTGTTCAATAGGGGGGGCTCTCGATCAAATTCAATCAATTTGATAGGTTTAAGGATCAGCCAACAATCCTTAAAGGCTGAGCGGAAGGCTCTGTGCTTAGCTCGACTGCTGGTGGTACAAAGTCAGTCAGGTGAATGCCTTCAACAGCATTCTTATACTCTTCGAGAGTTGGGAAGCGACCAAGAACTGCCGAAAGAACAACAAGAGGCGTTGAACCTAACAAAGACTCACCTTTCTTATCTGCAGAGTCACCAACTACACGGCCTTGGAACAGGCGTGTTGATGTGGCGATCACAGTATCGCCTGGCTCTGCTTTTTCCTGGTTACCCATGCACAGGTTACAGCCAGGGCGCTCCAGATAGAGAATGTTCTCGTACTTAGTACGCGCATCGCTTTTCGGATTATCATCGTCAAAAACAAAGCCAGAATATTTCTCAAGGATATCCCAATCACCTTCAGCTTTTAACTCATCAACAATGTTGTAGGTTGGTGGCGCTACGACTAGAGGCGCTTTAAATTCTACCGAGCCCTGTTGCTTTTCAATGTTTCGCAACATCTGCGCGATGATCTGCATGTCGCCTTTGTGAACCATACAAGAACCAACGAAAGCTAAGTCCACAGGCTTGTCGTTGTAGAAAGACACAGGGCGGATAATATCGTGAGTATAACGCTTAGAGATATCATCGTTATTCACGTCAGGGTCAGCGATCATCGGCTCTTCGATGGCATCTAGATCAACAACTACCTCAGCATAGTACTTAGCGTTGTTGTCTGGCGCCAAAGCAGGTACTTCGCCAGACTTGATTTCTTCGATGCGCTTGTCAGCTAGCTTGATCAAACCAGCAAGCGTCTGCGCTGTGTTGTCCATGCCTTTGTCGATCATGATCTGTATACGGCTCTTAGCCAGTTCCAATGATCCGATCAAGGTTTCATCTTCAGAAATGCAGATGGAAGCCTTAGCTTTCATTTCTGCAGTCCAGTCGGTGAAGGTGAAAGCTTGGTCAGCAAGCAAGGTACCGATATGAACTTCAATAATACGGCCCTGGAAAACGTTGTCACCGCCGAACTTTTCCAGCATCTGCATTTGTGTTGCATGCACGATGTCGCGGAAGTCCATATGGCTCTTCATGTGGCCCTTGAAAGTCACTTTAACCGACTCAGGAATCACCATAGTCGCTTCACCAGTAGCCAGCGCTAATCCAACGGTACCGGAGTCCGCACCAAAGGCAACGCCCTTAGACATACGCGTGTGCGAATCACCGCCAATGATAATGGCGCGATCGTCTACGGTAAGATCGTTAAGCACTTTATGAATAACGTCAGTCATTGGGTGATAGACGCCTTTAGGGTCGCGTGCAGTGATCAGACCGAAGTCATTCATGAACTTCATTAGACGTGGAATGTTGGCCTGAGCTTTCTTATCCCATACCGAAGCAGTGTGACAACCAGACTGATAAGCACCGTCAACGCTTGGAGAGATAACTGTAGCAGCCATTGACTCAAGTTCTTGAGAGGTCATCAAGCCAGTGGTGTCCTGTGAGCCAACAATGTTCACCTTAACGCGTACGTTTGAACCGCTGAGTAGTGATTCGTTAGTAGACACACCCACCGCATTGCGGTTAAAGATTTTTTCAACAGCAGTAAGCCCTTGGCCTTCAGCAGGAATTTCTTTAGATGGCGCGTAAACCTGAGGAGCCTCAACACCTAGAATTTCAGCTGCACATGTTTGAAGTTTCTTACCAAATACAACCGCGTAAGAACCACCGGCTTTCATGAACTCCACTTTTTGTGGCGTGAAAGCGTCAGATACATCAGCTACTTCTTTACCATCGCTGTAGAGCTTTTTCTCTTTGGAGTTGATGGTCAACACGGTGCCAGTGGCAACAGAATAGGCTTCCTCAAGTACCGTATCGCCATCTTCATCAACCACTGTATTGCCATCCGCATCGACTTTCTTCACCCAGTTTTTAAGGTCAAGACCGATACCGCCAGTTACACCGACAGTTGTTAAGAAAATCGGTGCGATACCATTGGTGCCGGCAACAACAGGAGCGATGTTCACAAATGGAATGTATGGGCTTGCTTGCTTACCCGCCCATAAAGCGACGTTATTCACACCAGACATACGCGAAGAACCAACACCCATGGTGCCTTTCTCAGCGATAAGCATAATTTTCTTATCAGGGTGCTGTGCTTGCATGTCGCGAATTTCTTGCTGTGCTTCAGGTGTGATCATGCACTGGCCATGCAGCTCACGGTCAGAGCGAGAGTGCGCCTGGTTGCCTGGAGAAAGCAAGTCAGTAGATATATCGCCCACACCCGCAATATAAGTCACAACTTTAATTTCTTCGTCGATATCTGGTAGCTGGGTAAAGAACTCAGCGTTGGCATAGCTTTCAAGAATGTCTTTAGCAAGCGCGTTGCCAGCTTTGTAAGCTGCTTCCAGACGATCAGTGTCAGCTTCGTAAAGGAAAACCTGAGTTTTCAGTACGTCTGCAGCAGGCTTGGCAACTTCTTGGTTGTCATCAAGAGCCAGGTCCAGAAGTACGTCAACAGAAGGGCCACCTTTCATATGTGAAAGTAGTTCGAAAGCAAACTCAGGCGTAATTTCTTCGACAGATTCTTCACTAAGGATAATTTGCTTGAGGAATTTAGCCTTCACGCCAGCCGCACTCGTGGTGCCCGGCAGGGTGTTATAGATAAAAAACTTTAGCGATTCTGCACGATGTTCATGAGCAGTATCTTTAATTTGCTCAATGATTTCGGCCAGCAGATCGGCGCTATCGATGGGTTTGGGGTGTAAGCTGAGCTCTTTCTCTCGAAGCTCAATTTCTTTTAAATAGTCAGTATATAAACTCATTTTACTCACAAAACCTCTCTATATCGTGTCGGCGTCTATCGTGCCGGTTCACAGGGAAAAACGCGCGCATTTTACCTGATTTCGGACTTCGCAGCAGTACTTTGAAGCGAAAGAAGGGCGATGCCGACTATAAATCAAATCTATGGAACTGCGAAGCATAGTATGTTGGGCCAAGAGCTTTTCCTGCCCAAACCCCGTCATAGCATACGAATCATGGTATGAAGCCGAAAAATGCTGTAGCGAACATCAGTGGAACATAGACCCAAAAAACCGATTGGGTAGTCACCGATTTCAAGCTCTGCGGGGATGAGGAAGCTGAGCACATTCTCAGAAAGAACAGACTAAAGCCCCCGCTGCCATTCCTGACGCAAATGAATCTGGTCTGGGTTGTGAATGGCTGTTCTCACTTGTGTTAACAATCGGTCTTTATCCCGAGATAACGTGCCTTTTAACACCAGATAATTTGAAGCATGATCACTACGGAAAACCGTTTTCTCAAGAGTTAGGGTATCCAATAGAATTTCCATTTCCCTAAATAAATCCATTTGCTGTAATGGCTCAAAATCACCCCCAAAGCCTTGCTGGAAACGCTCAATACCTGTGGGAAAACTGACCACCAGTGTAGACAGATATTCGGGCTGGGTTTCGTTCATTAACTTTGCAGAATTAATGGCATGCTGTTCCGAGTACTGTCTCCCACCTAAACCGTTGAGGATCATCACAGAACTTTTCATACCAGACTGTTTGATTTTTGTCAGCGCCTTCAAAGAGGATTGATAATTTTCTCCTTTAGCGACTTTTTCCAGCACCAGGTCATCGCCGGATTCACAACCCACATACATGAGTTTTAAACCCAACTGCTCCAATTCAGCCAATTGCTCAATGGTTTTATTTTTTAAATTGCGGGGTAAACAATACGACGAAACACGCTGAACATTGGGCAAATACTGTCGAATCGATAACAGGATTTCTTTTAACCGTCGAAACGATAAAGTCATGGCATCGCCATCGGCCAAAAACACTCGACGTACGGGCACACCAGAAACTGATATCTGTTGCAGCTCTTGAGTAATTTCTTCTGCGGTTTTTACACTGAATTTCTTTTGCGGGGCTGTGTACATTTCGCAAAATGTACAGTTGTTCCAAGAACAACCATTGGTCACTTGAAAAATCAGTGAGCGGGCTTCGCTAGGTGGACGAAAAAGAGGTTCAACGTAGTTCATTAACATTTCCTAACCCTCTTTTTCTACCGCTTAGAAGTTGTTTCATAGCGTAACGAGCGAAGGTGAGACAAGGAAAAAATGGCCGAAAAAGCGGAGTTTACATGTAGTAAATGAGCACTTTGAGGCCATTTTTAACGCAGTATCACCGAGCGCAGTAGTTATGAAATAACTTCTAATTATTCGCGGCGCCAAGTCGTCCCCTCCCGGGAATCCTCTAAAACTACTCCCTGAGACAGCAGTTCCTTACGAATATCATCAGCTCGGTCAAAATCACGATTCTTCTTAGCTGTAGCACGCTCTTCTATCAAACCTTCGATAGCTTCGGCAGTGAGGCCATCAGTGCTTTCTGTCAGGCCACCACCTTGTAAAAAGGCCTCAGCATCGGCACCCAAAATACCAAACACAGCTCCCAAGGTCTTTAATTCAGCGACCAAGGCCCGAGCCTTATCTACATCTGTTTTAGCCACAGTGTTGATATCTCGTACCAAGTCATACATCGCGGCCAATGCTTCTCGACTATTAAAGTCATCATTCATTGCCTCGATAAAACGCTGGTGATATTCACTACCTTTTAGCTCATCCAGCGAAACAGCCTGAACATCAGCAAAAGGCCGCAATGCTGTGTAAAAACGTTCCAACCCATTTTTAGCTTCCAACAGATTATCTTCTGAATAGCTGATTGGACTGCGGTAGTGACTGGACAATAGAAAGTAACGCACGATTTCGGGGTGATACTTTTTCAGTACATCACGAATGGTAAAAAAGTTGCCCAATGACTTGGACATTTTTTCGTTATCTACCCGCACAGCACCGGCGTGCATCCAGTAGTTCACATACTTTTTACCCGTTGCCGCTTCACTTTGGGCGATTTCATTTTCATGGTGCGGGAATGGCAAATCTGGGCCACCACCGTGAATATCAAAGGTGTTACCCAGGCAACAGGTAGACATGGCGGAACATTCAATATGCCAACCGGGGCGACCAGGCCCCCAAGGGGATTCCCAGCTTACTTCACCGGATTTAGCACCTTTCCATAAAGCAAAATCCCGTGGATCTTCTTTGATATCGCCTACTTCAACCCGAGCACCTGCCAACAAATCTTCCGGGTTACGGTTACTTAATTTACCGTATTCAGGAAAACGGCTAACCCGGTAATACACATCACCATTATCAGTAGCATAGGCATAGTGGTTGTCTACCAAAATCTGCACCATGGCGATAATGTCGTCCATGTATGCTGTGGCACGTGGCTCAACATCTGGGGGTAAAATATCCAATGCTTTTTCATCTTCGTGCATGGCGTCGATCATGCGGTCAGTCAAGTCTGAAAATAGCTCACCATTTTCATCGGCACGGTTAAGAATCTTGTCGTCAATATCTGTGATATTTCGAACGTAATTGACATCCCAACCCTGTGAGCGCAGAAAACGCGTAATCACATCAAACGCTACCAACACCCTGGCGTGACCAATATGGCAGAGGTCATAAACTGTAATTCCACACACGTACATATTGATTTTGCCCGGAGTTAAGGGCTTAAAAACTTCTTTTTTACGGGTCAGTGTGTTGTATAAATGTAATGTCATATCTGTATCGATTATTTGGTTAATTTTTTCATTTTGAGAGCAGTTTTGGGCCGATCTCAGTCTATGCTTCCACCCAGGTAGATCTCAATGCGATGGTCTGGTTAAACACCAACCTTTCAGCACTGCTGTTCTTACTGTCCTTACAAAAATAGCCTTCCCTCTCAAATTGATATGGCTGCCCTGCTTCTGCATCGATCAAACCAACCTCAGTCTTACAACCGGTAAGAATTTGTAATGAGTCGGGGTTAATAGCATCTAAGAAGTTTTTATCTCCCGCATCAGGTAGTGGATCACTGAATAGGCGATCATAAAGATATACGTCGCAATCCACACAATATTGGGCCGAGACCCAATGCACCACACCTTTAGGTTTAACACCATCAGCAGGATCTGTCGCAAGTGTATCGGGAACCAAACTGGCATTGACCTGCACGACTTCACCAGAATCGTTTTTGACAAAGTCGATGGCTTCAATCACATAACCATTGCGCAGACGAACACGCTTTCCTGGGGACAGTTTTTTATTGAGTTTTTTACTGTATTCTTCTTTAAAATCATTCTGGTCAATATAAATTTCTCGGGTAAACGGCAACGCCCGATTACCCATATCCAAATTCGGATGCATAGGTGCCTGTAGTTGCTCCAAATGATCTTCAGGCAAATTCGTCATCACCAATTTTAACGGCCGCATAACCGTCATCGCACGGGGTGCATTGGTATTTAGCTCGTCCCGAATGAAGTGTTCAAGCTGAGACATATCTACCATGCCATCAGTTTTTGCCACCGCCAGGCTATCGCAGAAATTACGAATAGCCACCGCGGGTACACCGCGACGGCGTAACCCAGAAATAGTTGGCATCCGTGGATCATTCCATCCATCCACATGACCTTCATCCACCAATTGCTTCAGTTTGCGCTTACTGGTCACACTGTAATTAAGATTTAAGCGGCCAAATTCATACTGATGCGGTGTAGCCGGTACAGGCAGGTTTTCAATAAACCAATCATACAATGGACGATTCGAAGCAAACTCCAAGGTACAAACCGAATGGCTAACCCCTTCAATCGCATCTTCCTGGCCGTGGGCAAAATCATAAGCTGGATAAATATTCCAGGCATCGCCAGTGCGATGGTGAGGTACTTTTTTAACCCGATACATCACCGGATCACGGAGGCTGACATTAGGTGAGGCCATATCAATTTTGGCCCGCAAGGTCATAAGCCCCTCGTCAACATCCCCATTTTTCATTGATTCAAGCAGTATCAAGCTCTCTTCGACAGGACGATCACGGAAGGGACTGTTTTTACCTGGCTCAGTCAAAGTGCCACGATACTCGCGCATTTGCTCCGCATTGAGCTCACAAACGTAGGCTTTTCCTTCACGAATTAAATACTGAGCCCACTCATAGAGCTGACCAAAATAATCTGAGGCATAGCGAACATCTCCACTCCACTGAAAACCCAGCCACTGAACATCTTCGATAATAGCTTGAACATATTCATCCTCTTCCTTCTCGGGATTCGTATCATCAAAACGCAGATGGCAGTCACCACCATATTGCTGTGCTAACCCAAAATTCAGGCAGATGGATTTCGCATGACCAATGTGCAAATAACCATTGGGCTCTGGAGGGAAACGTGTGACAACCTTATCTACAACCCCAGCTTCAAGGTCACTATTAATTGTCTGCTGAATAAAATTGAGCGGTTTGCTATCGTCTGCCATACTGCCGGCCCCACCGGGGCGCTTCTCCATCATAAGGAAAGGAACAAAAAAGGAGCGGAATTATAGCCTTCAGGCTGTTGGGTATAAACCATTCATCACAGCTATTTTCGTTACTATTATTGAGATTCTTTTAGTTTTAGTGCCAATTGATAGGCTCGATTGCCATTACCCTCTAGAATTACCGATCAAGCCACAATTAACTTAACACTCAAGAAAAGAGTTAAAACAACAAATAGGCTTATGACCCAACACCCCAACCTGCGCGCTATTCTCTACTTACAGGTGAGCTTGTTCTCATTTTTAGTGGGTGACTCCCTGCTAAAGCTCCAGTTAGAGAGTATCCCTTTGGGCCAACTCATGTGCCTCCGAACCATTGCATCCTTATTGGTTCTATTTATTTTTATGGCAGCAACTGGGCGGCTGGCATTATTAAAAGTTACCAAACCATTGCATCACGCCATGCGCAGCCTGTTTTTTACTTTTGTCAGCATTGGTTACTACCTGGCTGTTAAATCGTTTCCCCTAAGTGCAGTTGCAACTGCATTAGCCGGAGCCCCTATTATTATTTCAGCTATTTCGCCATTAATGCTGAAAGAGCACGCCAACAAAATTCAGTGGGCCGCAACAATTACCGGGTTTATTGGTGTGTGCATGGTGTTGAAACCCGACCTCAGTGAAATCAATTGGTATTACCTAGCCCTTCTTAGCCTACCCTTCTCTTACGCTACAATGATTTTATGGGGAAAATACCTCTCCAAAACCGAATCAGATTGGTCCCTAAACTTTTACCAATTCATCCCATTGCTTATTCTCAGCTGCTTCTGGGGACAGGATGAATGGATTAACACAAGCGCTACACAACTAGGAATTACCTTACTTTCAGGCACCGCTGCCTCTGTAGGATTTATGTTACTGATTGCAGCATTTCGGATTGGTAAACCAGTCATTATTGCCCCCTTTGAATACAGCTATATTCTGATGGCTCTGGTAGCGGATATTTTATTCTGGCACCTCTTTCCAGATCTATGGCTATGGCTTGGAATTGGCCTGATCATCACCTGCGGCATAATTCAGGGTTGGCAGGCACAAGTTGACCCTCCAGCCATTACGCCACATCTGCGGCCAGAGGATACCCACAACCCCTAACAAACTACTGAAAAACTAATTTACTTGCTCTGGCGGTGTTAAAAATCGACTCAAAAGACCCAAAGCATTCGCTGCGCTCACGGGGCCGGCTCTGCTCATGTATAGATATAAACTCCGCTTTCTCGCCAATTTTTGCCTAGCCAGTTCTGCGACATAAACGTTTTTCAGCAGCCTGCTCCCCACTACATCCATACAAGAACAGTTCAAATTAGCTCTCGAAAAACGTACCATAGGCGTCTTTTCCATTATCTGATAGTTACAGGATTACACTGAAATGATTACCCTGCATACCAACTTTGGCGACATCAACATCGAACTCGACTTTGAAAAAGCGCCAATCTCTGCCGCCAACTTCCTTCAATACTGTCGTGACGACTTCTACAACAACACTATTTTTCACCGTGTGATTGACGGCTTTATGATTCAAGGTGGTGGTTTCACCCCTGACATGGCAGAAAAAGGTGGCCGTGAGTCTATTGAAAATGAAGCCGATAACGGCCTCAGCAATGATGAAGGCACCCTGGCCATGGCTCGCACCAACGAACCACACTCAGCCAGCTCCCAATTCTTTATCAACATAGCTAATAATGGCTTCCTTAATCACACTGGCAAAAACCCACAAGGTTGGGGCTATGCGGTATTCGGTAAAGTGACCGATGGCATGGATGTAGTGAATAAAATCAAAGGTGTTGCTACCGGCAACAGCGGTTTCCATCAGGATGTTCCTACAGAAACTGTAGAAATTGAGAGTGTTACTATCAGCGATGCTTATTCTGATAAATAAGCTGATGGCTCAGCCTTACAAATAATAGCAATTGACCGTTTATGGAACAGTGGGGTATCAGCGTATGAACAATGCTTACCCCGCCTGTTCTAACTAACATGTCTACACTACTCATATCCGACCTTCATTTATCTCCCGAGCGCCCTGCCGTTACCCAGGCATTTTTAGATTTTCTAAAGAACCAAGCTGCCGAAGCCGATGCACTGTATATCCTGGGTGATTTATTTGAAGTCTGGGTTGGAGATGATGACCCAGCGCCTTTATCACAAGAAGTCATCGCCGCACTAAAAGCGCTCACTTATAGCGGTACCGCCCTTTACGTCATGCAAGGTAACCGTGATTTCATGATAGGCAAACGCTTTGCCCGTGAAACCGGCTGCACGCTCCTACCAGACCACTACGTAGCCCAGCTCGAAGGCCATAAAGTTTTATTGCTGCACGGCGATACACTCTGTATTGATGATGAACAATACCAACGGTTTCGCCGTAAAACACGACGACCTTTCTTCCTCTGGTGTCTTAAGCGTTTACCCTTGAGCACACGCCAAAAAATTGCAGACAATGGAAGGGCTAAAAGCCGAGCCGTGAATGCCAATAAATCCGAAAACATTATGGATGTCACCCCATCCGAAGTTGAACAGCTGATGGAACAATATCAAATCAACACCATGATTCATGGCCATACTCATAGACCGAATCGCCATCAACACAAAAATGGGGAACGATTAGTACTCGGTGATTGGCATCAAAATGGTTGGTATATACGGGTGACTGAAAAAGCTGAGCCTGAACTGATTTCTTTTCCGATTAGCGATTAACATCGTCGACACATAATACGGAGAAAGCTCTTTTCTCGACACATTGCTTTATCTATAAAAAAACCTATCGAATACACCCACTGGATACTAAGCCAAAGCAATAGAGCACCCTAAATCCTTTGAATAAACAGTTATGTTCCTGACTAGATAGACAGCAATTCGAAATAAAAAAAGTGGCCATTTGTACCCCCCAGCGCTAATTTTATTTGCTTAGGAGATTCAAGTGGCAATTTGTCTAATTCCTAGTTAGTAGAAATTATTTCTTCTTTAAATTTCAAAGATTCATTTTCAACAACAACTCTAACTATATGGATGTCCATTGCTTCGGTGCCAAAATTTTTATAATACAGAAACATATTTGTGTCGTTGGGAGTATTGGCACTTGATAGCGATCCGTTCTTATATTGAGTAAATGAATGTTTGTGATAAAGGTCTGTTGATCTCATCATTGATAACTGATGGGTATGGCCACAGAAAACATGTTCTATATTATTCTCTCTTACGAACTCGACAACAATCCTGGAATTGAAAAGGGGGTCTGAATCTGAGTCCAGGATTGAATGGTGGTTTAAAAGAAATATTCTATCGTAGTTTGCTTTGCTAATTATGTGATAGAGTGTTCTCAACATTTCAGTATCAACAAAACCTTTGTCAGCATACAGTGTGCTGGTGTCCAAACATACAACCAAAATGGACTCACCATTAATCGTGATTTTTTTAAGGAAATTGAGGTCAGTAAAATGTTCCTTTAAGCCATTGGTATTTCCATCAAGAAAAATATTATTCTTTCTACAATTGTTACGGTTTAATGGGCGAATGACTTCTATATCGTCGATATACTGACGAAAATAGTCAGTGCTACGCATATTTCGTTTGTCATGATTTCCGGGAATCGAAACGATGTGTTGGCACTCAATTAATTTCAAAAAACTCCCAGCAGCTTCAAATTCATTTTCAAGAGCATCCGTCGTATTGTCGCCTGTGTTGATTACAATATCGGCCGCATAGCTGTTCAATTTTTCTAACAACAGTTCACTTTTTCCAAGCCAGTGACGAGGACCAAAATGCATATCTGAGATGTGTAGTATATTCATCTTATTTCGAGTAATGCCCTTTCCCTAAGTAAGGGTATTGTGACCAGTAGGCAACATTTAGATTTATGATGTTGGCATCAAAAAAAGCAGAGTGCACTATCATGACCAATAGACATAGAGTATGCCATATATGATATGGCAATAGCGTGACCAGCAAGACTTCGTGAAATAAAGGGGTCAGTGGCAAATAGAAAGATAGCTTCTCTTAAATGTCACTGGCGCCTTTTATTGAATTAGCCCTCAAAAAACGTACCATAGGTACCTTTTCCATTACCTGATAGCTACATACAGGATTACACTGAAATGATTACCCTGCACACCAATCTTGGCGACATCAACATTGAACTCAACTTTGAAAAAGCGCCAATTTCTGCCGCCAACTTTCTTCAATACTGCCGTGACGACTTCTACAACCACACCATTTTTCACCGTGTGATTGACGGCTTTATGATTCAAGGTGGTGCTCTCACCCCAGGAATGACAGAAAAAACTGGCCGTTCGCCTATTGAAAATGAAGCTGATAATGGACTCAGCAACGACACCGGCACCCTGGCCATGGCTCGTACCAGCGACCCACACTCGGCCAGCTCACAATTCTTTATCAATGTAGCTGACAACGACTTCCTGAACCACACTGGCAAAAACCCAGAGGGATGGGGCTATGCGGTATTCGGTAAAGTCACCGATGGCATGGACGTTGTAGAAAGGATCAAAGGTGTGACCACCACCCATATGAGCTACCGCCACGATGTTCCCTATGAAACAGTAGAAATCCGGAAGGTGACTATTAGTGATGCGTACTCTGAGAAATAGGCTAATGACTCATTCTGAAATAAAGGGGGCGATGGCAAATAAAAATAGTCACTTCGCTTACTTAAATGTCCCACCCCCCTCTACGATTTCCCTTTACTTTTTTGGGTTTCAGGCATTAATACCCATTGGACTGAACCGACAAAAGTTAAAGTTGACGAAAATTCCTGGGAAGAAAAATAAGGGCATCATAAATAAATAATCCCTCTGATGAGCTAATCTATTCTCTTTTCCACACCTAGCCAGTCTAACTTTTATTTTCTACGGTAATCATTAAAAATCATATCGCTGTGCGTAGAACCAAATGAAGCGTATAGTGGACAGGTTCGCCCTACCCTTTATCGAGCCTACTGGCCACACGCCTCTATCCTCCTTATTGCAACGCTATTTTCATACAAGTGAATAGCGTAGATTCATAGCACCTACTGTTTTCGATTCTCAAGCTTAATGAGAGCAGCCAGCGTTTTAAGAGTACCCCTGTTCTGTTGAGCAGCGAGATGCTGTGCATTTTTTGCACCGTAATTTAGGTGCATCTTTGATTTGTAGTTTTTACTTTTAGGAATACCATGACCACAGGCAACGAAGAACTTCGGGAGTTACAACCCGCCATTATTTCCTACGTAAAAGATCTACCTAATTTGTGCTCACTTGCCGGATTGGCCTGCACAATATTAGCGATCTATTTCAGTATTATTGGCGTTTACTACGCAGCAATGATCGGCATGATCTGGGCCGTTGCCTTTGACTGGGCAGATGGGTTGGTTGCTCGAAGGATGAAGGGCCGCACAGGCAGCGACCGAATTTTTGGCGGCCAGCTCGATTTAGTCATTGATATAGTCAGTTATGGTGTCGCTCCGGCGATTCTTTTACTCAGCTATGGAAAATTTGACCCCATACTTCTGCCTGTCGCTTTCATCGTGCTTGCTGCCAGTGCAATACGGCTAAGTTATTTCAGTACCTTCGGCTTATCTGACGAGTCCAAATACACAGGGCTGGCATTGGATAACAACAACATTATTTTGGTTTTCATCTTTCTTCTCGAAGGTGTTTTTTCTGAAGGAATCTTCTCGGTAATCCTATATATCAGCACCCTAATACTTGCTGCTCTGAATGTATCTCAAATCAAAACCCCCAAACTTTCTGGCAATCCCAGCAATGTTTATCTACTCACCTATTACACATTGGTAATGACAGGCATTTATAGCTGGAAGCTTTTATAAAATACATCCGTGTTAGTAAAACACGATACTTACTAATTATTTTTCAAGGAGTTAAATAGCACATGATTGTATATACCGTTGGCACCTTTGATTTACTGCATGTAGGGCACATTGCTTTATTGGAATACTGCAAATCATTAGGCAATGTTCTAGCCGTTGGTGTTGCTTCAGATCGCGTTGTGAATTCCTACAAGCCCAATGTACCTGTTATTCCTCTTGAGCAACGAATGGAAATGCTAAAAGCATTGCGTTGCGTTGATATTGTGCGCCCCTACGATGAGCTTGAATATGTATCTGGTTGCAAAGAACTAAATGCCGATATTTTCGTAATCGGTGAAGACTGGGGAAACAAACCCCACAATGTTGCCGTCGAGTCTTACCTGAAATCGGAAGGAAAGCAGATCAGTCAAGTACTCTACAGTCCCCGCACTTCATCAACCAGAATCAAACAGAATGTTATGGCTCAATCCTATAACGGAAACAATGTAAAACTAGCTGTTGTACCGTAGAGACGAAACTAGCTCAACAAGAACTAGCCTGTTACAAATACATCGATCAGAACAAGGCACAAAGATAGCGTATTTATTTTTGATCCTACCCATAAATGACTAATAACTGATAGTCTAGTAACGTTCCTTGTGTATATATAAAGGTTACTAGTGACATCAATTGAATGAGGTCATTTATGTCAGACGAACTTCAAGTACATTTACGTGACAATGTTCGGATGCTGGGTAGCATTCTCGGTGACACCATTAGCTCTCAGGTGGGTGAAGAACTATATAACATTGTCGAAGAGATTCGCGACCTGGCAATTGGTAGCCACACCACCAATGACTGGACCCAATTAGTCGAATTAATGGGGCAATTGTCCGATGATGAATTGGTGCCCGTCGCCCGCGCTTTTACCCACTTCCTGAATTACGCCAATATTGCTGAGCAACACCATCAAGTCCGACTTGGACGTGAACAATTACGTAATGAAACACTGACTGATAGCACTGACCCACTGCCCGGCTCATTCACTGAATTATTACCGCGCCTGTTAGAAAAAGGCATTACCGGTGATGCACTTTACGATGCGGTAACGACGATGAATGTGGAACTGGTGTTAACCGCACACCCCACAGAAATTACCCGCCGTACCCTGCGCCGTAAATTTAATGAAATCAGTGAAACCCTCTCGACCCTCGATCATGGTGATGCAACACCAACCCATCATCAGCACCATCTAGAAAGACTTCGCCGCCGTATTTTATCCCACTGGCATACGGACGAGATTCGTCGCCATAAACCTACCCCAATAGACGAAGCAAAATGGGTCTTTGCCACGGTAGAGGAAACCCTATGGCAAGCACTGCCCGATTTTTTACGTGAGTTAGACCGACAATTAGCTAAAAAAACTGGGAAGCACTTGCCTTTAACCGCCACACCTATTCGCTTTACCTCATGGATGGGTGGCGACCGGGACGGCAACCCCAATGTCACCGCGAAAGTGACGGAACAAGTCATTACCCTGGGGCGCTGGCAAGCGGCAGACTTATTATTTAATGATATTAATGAGCTGCGTGAAGACCTATCAGTTACCGAGTGTAATCAGGCACTACGAGATAAGGTCGGGCCTCACCGGGAGCCCTATCGGGAGTTTTTACGGGAAGTGCGCCAACGATTACAAAACACCCGTGATTGGGCTGATGCAAAGTTACGAGGCCGAGAGTTAGACCTACCCATTTATTTGTATGATCACGAAATATTAGAACCCCTGCAACTGATACATGATTCATTGGTTGAATGTGGCATGGAGGGTATTGCTGAAGGAAGCCTGGCAACAATTATTCGCCGGGTATCCTGTTTCGGTATGACATTACTGCGACTGGATATTCGACAAGATTCAGAACGTCATCGCGATGCCATCAGCGAAATAACCGATCACTTGGGCATAACAGTCAACGGTGTTTCTTATAAAGATTGGAGTGAAGAAGATAAACAAGCCTTTTTACTCGATGAGATTCAAAACCTTCGCCCCTTAATTCCAGATGACTTTCCTGCGTCACCCGATGCCCAGGAAGTACTCGATACGTTTAAGGTGTTATCACAACAACCTCCATCTGTATTGGGTGCTTATATTATTTCCATGGCGACACACCCATCGGATGTATTGGCTGTGCGTTTATTACAGCAAAAAACCGGCTGTAAACACCCACAACGCATCGTGCCGTTATTTGAAACATTAAGTGATTTGGAAGGTGCGGCACAGGCAATCGATCGCCTGCTTTCCATCGATGATTACAAAAATACCATTGATGGCCATCAGGAAGTCATGATCGGATATTCCGATTCTGCCAAAGATGCCGGTTTTTTTGCCGCCGCCTGGGGGCAATATCAAGCACAGGAATCTATCTACGCTGTTTGTGAAAAGTACGACATACACCTGACCTTATTCCATGGCCGAGGCGGTTCTGCCAGTCGTGGTGGAGGCCCGGCCCACGATGCATTGCTTTCACAACCACCAGGAACAATCAATGGTAGCTTGCGCGTCACTGAACAAGGGGAAATGATTCAGTTTAAATTTGGCTTGCATGAACTGGCGATGCGTAACTTAGAGTTGTATACCACTGGCGCACTGGAAGCCACACTCGCGCCACCACCAAAGCCAAAACAAAGTTGGCGCGATATGATGCAGCAATTATCTGATGACTCTGTCATTGAGTATCGTCGAATTGTTCATCATGATCCGCGTTTCGTACCCTATTTTCGTACCGTCACACCTGAGTTGGAGTTGCGCCGTTTAGCGTTGGGCAGCCGCCCTGCCAAACGACATGTCAGCGGTGGAGTGGAAAGCTTACGGGCAATTCCCTGGGTATTTGCCTGGACACAAATGCGCTTTATGTTGCCTGCCTGGCTGGGTACCGGCAAAGCATTGATGGATGCCACCGAACAAGGCCAGAAAGAGCTACTGCAAGAGATGCAACAAAACTGGACTTTCTTCCGAATGTTAATGGATATGCAGGAAATGGTACTGGCTAAAGTAGACAGCCGTGTCGCCGCCTATTACGAACATCGGCTGCTAAGCTCGGGAGAAATAGAACAGGAATCACTCATAGCATTGGGCAAAGAGTTACAAGCTGGTTTGGTACAGGCAAAAGAGGCCATCCAAAAAATCAGTGGCCATGAATTACTGTACAACAACCCTGCACTGCAACACTCCATTATGCGCCGCAACCCCTACATCGATCCTCTGCATATTACCCAAGTAGAGTTGATGCGCCGTTTGCGTGAACACGACAATGGTGATCAACCCTTGTTAGAACAGGGCTTAATGGTTTCTATCGCAGGTATTGCTGCAGGCTTGAGGAATACAGGGTAGAGAGAAGATCAATACACACCCCCATTTTTTCTATCTTTTAGCGACTATTTCATTGGAGAAATAGGTTTATGACATGTGGATACAAAGGAAAAGTAGCTTGTGAAAGAGATGTTAGAACAGGCCAAAGATATTGTTCTTTTCACACGCCCCAAGAATCAACAGGAAGACTACCAGATGAAGTGCTACTAAACACATTAAAAGAGCTGATCGACTCAGGTGATGGTAACTGGGAAGGCTTTATTTTCCCAAAAGACCTAGATTTTGAAGACCTGCTAGCAGGCACCCGTTTTTGCACTGTTCCCATTAATGCGGAAGGAGCTTTTTTTAACGGGTTAACCATTTCAAATATAACCTTTGAGCACCATGTAAATCTTCAAAGTTCAGTGTTTAAGGGAAAAACTAATTTCGTAGGTACCGAATTTCTAGAATCTCTCTCAATCTATCAATCAATATTTCATGCAGAAAGCAAATTTAGCTCATTGAAAATAGAAAAAACTTTTAATGCAAATACATGTGTCTTTAAGTCCCATTTTTTCTTAGTGGTGAAATAAAAGGGGAAGCAAATTTTACTCAGAGCACTTTTGAAGATAGAGCTGATTTTTGGGGGCAAAGAAATGTTTCTATCACAGTTGGAACAGGAGCTATTAGCTTTGGTACTTCTGCATCTCTCACCTCTTCATCACACTCCTCTGTGGACAAAAGATATAACGTAATTAAGATTTTTTTAGGCATCAAACAAGCTGTATTGACCGCTTGTAATAATCAAAAACAAAATTTTAAAAAGGCAAGTGACCAACTTCGTCGGAGAACCTTAAATTATCTGAGAAAGAAGGTGCCGCTTCAGGATAATTCGGTTGAAATACTTAATCTATTTAAAGGAAGAGCTATATTTGATGGCGTTTCTTTTGAAAAACCATCAAAAGTAGCATTTAAGTCTGTTGATATGAGACAAATACGGCTATCTAGAACTGAATTGAAAAATATTAAATTTATTGGATGTAATTGGTATCAGGCTAAATTAAAGAGAAATGGCCTATATGAAGAGCTACCCCTTCAGGACATGAACTTTACAGATTTTCATCGCGAGTTACCAAATCTTGAAAGTACATACAGATCTATTCGCCTTTCTTTTGAGGAGGATAAAGACTTTCTAAGGGCCAGTGATTTTTATATCGGAGAAATGAATGCGAAGAGACGTCAATTGGGGTTTTGGGGCAGAAAGCTTTTCAGTATAAACGCAATTTATAAAATTATAAGCAATTACGGAACAAGCCCAAGTAGACTGGCATTTTGGTTAGTGTTTATTGCTGCTACCCACAGTATCTTTTCTTTTGAAAAGGTTAATAAAATTTCTCTCCTAAGTACCTACAAATTGTTTATTCTTGGAAGTTTTAGTAAGACAGAAGAGTTTTTTAGTTTACTTATGAGCTCCTTTGTTTATTCTCTTCAAGTATTAACTCTTCAAAGTAATTTTGTTTCTAAGGCCGCAAGCTTTTCTAACTTAGATGTTTTATTAGCCATACTTGGGCCAATTTTTATATCTCTTCTAGTTATTGCTCTACGCGGTAAAATTAAACGCTATTAAATATGTAGAAATCCAAGAAAGGGGCAACATTTTCTAAAAATAGCTCTATTTATCACCTATACCAAAATACAATAGAGAAATTTGTTTCTGACTTAAACACTTACTCTCACCCATAACTACTCCCCCCTTAACGCATCAATCGGGCTTAACTGCGTTGCATTGAGAGCCGGTCTCACACCGGCCATCAGCCCAACAGCCATAGATACAACCAACGCTACGGTTATGATTTCTGGCTTTAGAGCAATAGGTAGCCCTGGAAGAAATATTTGAAGCAAGACGGCCAACAGTACTACGGTCAACACACCGGTTAGACCACCAATTAAACCCAGCAACACAGCCTCACCTAAAAACAGATTACGCACTAGGCTGCGGGTGCACCCCATGGCACGTAGCAACCCTACTTCGCTGGTACGTTCAGCCACGGTAATCATCAGAATGGTCGATATTCCCACTGCACCCACCAACAGTGAAATAGCCCCTAATCCACCCCCGGCATATTTCAGAATTTCCAGAATGTTATCCATGGTTTCCATCATTTGATCCTGGGTGATCAGGGTGAAGTCCTCAAAACCGTGCCGATCAATTAATAATTTACTGATATTTTTTGTGAGGGTTTTCGTGGCTACGGAAGGACTGTAAAAAATATCCACTTCCATCAGGCTTTCGCGGTTAAATAACTGTAAGCCTTTATTGGCGGGAATATAAATCATGTCGTCCAAGTCGGTACCGAGAAACTGCCCTTTGGGTGCGATAACCCCCACGACCCTAAACCGGTTGCCCCCCACATGGACAAACTCACCCAACGGATTGCTGTTACCAAATAACTCCTTCTTCAATTTGCTACCTAGCACCGCAAAAGCTCTGGCCCGGGACATATCCTCCACCGGCAAAAATGTGCCCTGGGCAATTTCCAACTTCCAGGCTTTGTCTGCCAGCGCACCAACTCCCGCTACATCGGTATAACGGCTCATCCCTTTAGCTTTTATTTGGGCCGTACCCATAACCACTGGCACTACTTCCTGTACACCGGGAATGCGCGCCAATGCCTCGGCATCTGCCAGGGATAACGGGCGAGTAGTGTTGAGAATACCGCTAAGGCCAAATGTTTCTGTTTTGCCCGGTGTAATAGCCACAATATGACTACCAAACTGGGTAAACTCCTGAATCACGAACTGTCGCAAACCCTCACCTAATGAACTCAACAGCACCATAGCGGCAATACCGATGGCAAAGCCAAGAATGGTCAAGGTGGAGCGCATTCGCTGCATCCACAGAGCCAAAACCACCCAGCGCAGATAATCCCAAAATTTCATTCTGAGTTATCCCCCCTGACCTCTAAGTGCCAAAACAGGATCTAGAGCTGATGCTCGGCGGGCCGGCATAATAGAAAACACTAATCCAGCTAACAATGCAGTTCCCACTGCTGCAGGCATAGACCACCAGGGTGGAAAAATGGGGAACACTGGCCAGAGCCGACCAATGACCAATACCACTGCCCAGGCAAAAATAATCCCGGCTACGGAACCCAACGATACCAGCATCAACGATTCCCCAAGAAATAATTGCCGTACCTGAGCACTACTGGCTCCAATAGCTTTTAGCAGGCCAATTTCCCGTTTTCTTTGGCTCACGGAAATCAGGCTGAGGTTCATAATCAAAATACCCGCTACTAGTAAGCTGATCGCAGCAATGGCGGCAATTGCCAGGGTCAGGGTAGCGAGAATATTATCAAAGGCTGCGAGCATGGCGTCCTGACTGACGATAGTAATATCCTCATCACCCTCATGCCTCTCACGGATAATTTCCAAAATTCTTTTTTCAGTTCTGCTGGTATCGGCGTTGCCAGTGAGTTCGATGAGCACCCGGAACAATCCCGGCGAATTAAACATTTGTTCAGCCGTGCGCACAGGCACAATGATCATATCGCTCAAGTCCATTCCCAGGGACTCACCTCGCTCAACTAAAACACCGATCACCCGCAAACGCCGGTCTCCAGCTCTGATCCATTCACCAATGGCTCGGCTATGACCGAACAACTCTCGTTTAAGCTTCGAACCCAGTACACAAACAGCCATGGCTTCAGTGCGAGTTCGGTTGGGCAATATTTTCCCTTGGGAAACTTCGAGCTGCCGCACCTGAAAAATTTCCGGCGTACTGCCCAGCACAATGGCTTCACGGGAGAGGCTTTCCACTGCAATGGCAGTGGTACCTGCAATCACTGGAGCTACCGCCTCTATGGAAGGAATACGATCCAATGCCTGGGCATCCTCCAGGGTCAGATCTCTGGGCGCCGTACCATATATGGGTGGAGAACCACCGGTGGTTTCCTTACGCCCGGGAAACACAATCAACAATTGATTACCCAATGCTGAGAACTCCTGATCCACGTAACGGCGAGCACCCTCACCCAAGCTTGTAAGTAGAATAACTGAGGCGACACCTAACCCCACCGCCAATAACAACAAGCCAGTACGCACCCGATGGCGCAAAAAAATCTGCCCGTTAAAACGTATCTGATCAGCCAGGTACATGCTCTGCACCCGTCTGTTTTCCAGAGCCAATACGTGATTCACTTTTTATATCTGCTTCAACGGTACCGTCCACCATACGAATTTGACGTTGGGCACGCTGCCCCAGATTAAGATCGTGGGTAACCACCAGTAGGGTAATACCCTCAGCATTAAGGTTTTCCAGTACCGAGATAATTTCCTTTCCCGATGCCTGATCCAGATTCCCGGTGGGTTCATCCGCCAACAGTATTCTCGGTTTCATCACAATGGCGCGAGCAATGGCTACCCGCTGTAATTGTCCACCGGACAGTTGATTGGGATGATGCCCTGACCAAGCTTCCAGACCGACTTGGGCCAAGACGGCTGTGGCAGCGGCACGGCGCTCACTCAAAGCTATGCCAGCCAACATCATCGGGAGTTCAACGTTTTCCTGAGTAGTAAGCCGGTTAACCAAGTGAAATGATTGAAAGATAAAGCCGATCTGTTCACCACGAAGCCGGGCTCGCTGTTCCTCAGGGAGGGATTCGGTATGAATATTGTCCAACAAATAACTACCGCTATCGGGGCGGTCCAGCAATCCAATCATATTCAGCAGGGTAGATTTTCCGGAGCCAGATGGTCCCATTACAGACAAGTACTCACCTTCCCCAACGGAGATACTGACATCCCTGAGTGCTCGAAGAGGTGAGTCACCCACCATGTAGGTTTTATTGACGTTCTGTAGTTCGATCATTTAGTTCAGTTCAATCATTTAGTTCAGCTTAGTCGTCAACAATGCCAACTTCTGCCCTAGCGCCAGCTACTACACCAGTACTACCAATATTGCTGACAATACTTTCCCCCTCTGAAAGCCCACTGGCGACTTCGGTATAGCGCCAATTAGACAGGCCTTTTTCAATGGCCTTATGTTGAAGGTTTCCCTCCCCATCTAGCACCATAACAAAGCTATCATCCACCACCAGTTCAGAGGGAATTCGAAGTACGTTATCTCGACTATTAAGAATAATTTCCATATCTGCACTGTAACCGGCTAACAGTTTTACCCCCTCTGGCAATGAGGTCAGGTCTGCTTCGACTTCTACCGTGCGCGCCTGTTTTTCAAAATCCATAATATAGGGCGAAATGCGCCTTATTTTGGCCGGGAAGGCTTTGCCTCGAAAAGCATCTAATGTCACTCGTACCCGGTCACCAATGGCAATATCTGAGGCGTCCACCTCGTCAATGGGTGCGCTAATGTAATGACAATCATCGGTGAGTAAATCAATCGCAGGTGGTGTAGCAACACCAGGGGGTGAAGGCGTAGAAAACTCCCCTATTTCACCAGTTACTTCCGCAACAGAACCAGCAAATGGTGCTCTCAGATGTGTTTGCTCCAATACAGCTTGGGCAGCAGTTACCGCAGAGCGAGCTTGAATTTCACGAGCCTTAGCAGCCTCACAACTGGCCTTACTCGCCTCAGATCGCGACTTGGCAAGATCAGCAGATTCTTTCGATACCAAATTCTTTTTGACTAAGTTCACTATACGACGGTATTCCCGGCTATCAGACTGAGCAGATATGCAGATACTTTGGCGTTCCTGTACCGCCGACTTCTCGGAGGCCTGTGAAACTGCCACCTGTGCCGCTCTATCCTCATTCCAAAGGGACATCAATAATTGCCCTGCCTCGACATGATCACCCTCTTTAACAAAAAGCTGGGCAATTTGCCCCCCTATAGGCAACGATAAGCGGGAACGCTGGCAGGCTTTGACTGTTCCTGCTCTGGTGTTGGCCACAGTCTGTTCAACGGTGCCTAATTCTACCGAAACAATAGAAACGACTACCGGTTCTGGCCGAGACAACAGGTAAAACAACCCAACGAAGAACACCCCGATGGCAGCAAATATAATTCTTTTTTTCATAACTATTTGCCCTGAACATAGCTCTGCATGATGCTATAGAAAATAGATCTACTTCCTAATCATAGACCTAGAGTTAAATATCATCTGTTGATATAGGTCTAAAATAATCATTTCAAATTGGTGCTTAAATACAAATAAATTAAAACCGTATAAATTTCCCATAAAAAAAGCGAACCGAAGGTCGCTTTTTAAAGATCACTAATTAAAGAGTAACTAGGCTGTTAGCCCTGTTTATATCCCGGGTGAAGCCTTTTATATACAAGGTGAAGCCTCTTATAGAATAGAAGGTGAAGCCTCTAGAAACGGCCCATCCACACAAAGCCTACGACCATCTGGTGCCGCGCAGGCACCACAAAGACCTATTCCACATTTGGTCAGGTAATCAATGGCACTAAAAATTTGATCATCTCGGCAGAATTCCCGCTGCACCTTAATGGCAGCATGAACCATAGGCTCTGGGCCACAGTTATAGAACACTAGATTATCCAACTCATCCTGAGGCATTTCTTTCAAACGTTCCCTTAGCAGTTCAGTGACAAAGCCTTGAAAACCTTCACTGCCATCATCTGTAGCCACATGGACATCGGCAATTTTTTTGCACTCTTCAAGGAAATACAAACGCTCACCACTACGGGCACCGGTGAAAATCTCAGCATTGTCAAAATCGCGGGCAATTTGATAGACCGCAGCTAAACCAGTTCCGCCACTGACGGTCATAACTTTTGCCCCATCATGAGGATTTACTGGGATACCGTGGGGCCCTCTGACATAGGCTTCAATACCCGGCTCAAGAGCCATCAGTTCATGGGTAAAGAGACCAACATCAATCACGACCAGAGAAAAAGGGTCATCGGTAAGTGCAGAGAATGGTTTTTCACCCAACCCTGGAATCCAAAGGAAAATAAACTCTCCTGCCTGCACATTAACCTTACGATCAAAGGTGAGAATACAAATATCATCGGTGACCCGCTCATTGGATACCAATGTAACCGGGCGGTACTGCATATCTACATCGTAACGAATATGGCTTTCTGCTTGATTTTTTTCGTTTTCGATATCCCGCTGCAAGGTTTGGAAGTAATCACGCATTTCATCGGTGGTTAGGCCAATTAATGCTGAACCAACACCCACCACATCAGCTCCAGCATTCACAAATGCTCGAACATCATCGGCACTGCTGACGCCACCACAACCAATTATCGGGCAATCAACCGCCTCGGCAATTTCACGTACACATTTCAAACCTATGGGCAATACACCTTTGCCCGACATTCCACCGGCACCATTACTCAATACTGGATGCCCATGCGAAGAGGTATAACCTGGGCCTACGGTATTAATGGCGCATAATCCATCCGCACCACCTTCGACAGCGGCTCTCGCTATTTCTGCAATGTTATCTGTATTCGGTGTCAGCTTGGGTATCACAGGAATATCCACAACAGCTTTCACTGCTGCTGTAATTTCTTTGACCAGCTCAGGGTCTTGCCCCATAGCCATGCCATAGCCCTTGGCATGTGGGCAGGATAAATTCAATTCGAGTCCGTCAGATACGGGGGCAACAATTTTTGCGACTTCGACAAACTCTTCCACACTGCCACCAAAAATAGAGGTCAGCAGGAAACGATCTTCAGGTACATTCAACGTGGCCAGTGATTCGGCCAGCTGTTTAGCACCAGGGTTTGTCAGACCTACCGCATTTACAAAACAACCTGGGGCATATTGACTGATAACGGGCTCACGGTAACCAGATCTTGGCTCTAGACCTACACTCTTTGTTGTTAACACACCTACTTCGGGCATGGTGTCAAAAATATGCTGAATAATTGAAGCAGCGGTTGTCACAATTCCTGAAGGAATGGTGAACGGCGAGGTAATTTTCTTACCGAAAAATTCGCTGTTTAAAAATTCATCGCTATTAAAGGGCGCTGTTTTTGCTATGGAAAGTTTTGACATTAAGTGCTTCTAGCCTAGGAGATGGTATAAGTGTGGATGCAGAAGGATAAACGTCCTTAGTGTTGAAATCCACAACAGGATAGAATCCCAGCAGGTTATAACTACTTAACAGCTACTTAATAACTACCTAGCGACTACTTAGTAACTGCCCAACAACGACAATTTGCCTGCTGTTCATTATTTTAGCTTCTCACCATAGTGAAACAAACAGTATTCGCCAGGCTGAATTTGCTGCCAGGTTTCATTTGATGTTAGTGGCTGAGTTGCTATGACAGTGACAACATCGTTTGGTGTGGTCTCCTGCTTAAAATCAATGATTACGTCTTCATCCTTTAAGCTCGCTTCGCCAAAGGGTGCACACCGGGTAATCCAGTGAAGGTTATTACTGCAATAGGCCATCAAATATTCACCATCCGTGAGCAACATATTGAACACACCCAGTTTATTTAGCTGATCAGCCAGCTCAGCAATATAACCAAACACTTCCACTCTATTTTCTGGTGCAGAGGCGTAACGGGTTTTTAGTTGCTGAAGCAGCCAACAAAAAGCATGCTCACTATCGGTCTCACCAATGGGTGTGTAAAAACCGGTCTCAAGGTTGCCATGGTTCTCAAGCTGGCCATTATGGGCAAAGGTCCAATTTCGCCCCCATAGTTCCCGGGTAAAAGGGTGGGTATTCTCGAGACTAACTGCGCCGCTATTGGCTTGACGAATATGACTGACGACGGAGCAGCTCTTGATTGGGTAATCAACCACGAGAGCCGCAATTTTTGATTCGCAGGAGGGTGATGGATCTTTGAATGAACGACAACCTTTGCCTTCGTAAAAGGTGATACCCCAACCATCAGCATGGGGGCCAGTTTTACCCCCTCGCTGTATCAAACCGGTAAAGCTGAAACAAATATCCGTAGGGACATTGGCACTCATGCCCAGTAATTCACACATGGCAGATAATTCTCTGCTTATACATTAACTGCTTGTTTAATTTCATGATCGACAAGCTCCTGTTGCCCCAAAAGCAAAGGTCCGGAATGAAAATGAAATTCTCTATCAGGCTGCTCAATTAATTCTTGTTCACACTCTCGGATCGATTGAATACGACTATCAATTGATTTGTCACTAGCAGCTTTTTTTGCCAGTGAAAGATAATCGCGATAATGGCGCCCTTCGGATTTTAATAACGACAGGTAAAACTGCTTTAATTCATCGTCTAGATAAGGTGCCAGTTTTGCAAATCGCTCACAGGACCTAGCTTCAATAAATGCACCTACGATCAGAGTATCCACCAATTTAGCTGGTTCGTGGGTACGAACCATTTTCCTCAATCCAGCAGCATAACGGGAAGCACTGATATTCCGATACGCAACACCCCTGGCTTCCATAATCGCAATCACTTGCTCGAAATGGCGCATTTCTTCACGGGCTAACCGCGACATTTTGTTGAGCAACTCAAAGTTATCCACATAACGATAGATCAAATTAAGGGCCGTACTGGCCGCTTTTTTCTCACAATTTGCATGATCTATCAGCAAAATATCTGGATGCTTCAATGCTGATGCTATCCACTCATCTGGTGTTTCACAGGGCAAAAAGTCTTTTATTTCATCTAATGCCGTTATTGCCACAGATACTAACCCTTATCCTAAATTTACTAATGGGGCATTGTAGTCTTTAGGATCAGTTAACTCTATCAACCACAATAGATATAACGACAACCAATATAATATGACCAGCCCCCCCAGTGAATGGCCCCTATCCATCCAGTAATATCTCAAATTTGGGCATAAATTTATTAGGTTGCCTATTCTAATCCGCTATGACTAAATTGATGTCTATGTATTAGATGTCAGGACCCTATCGTCCTAGACCCCAAGCTGTAGAGTAGGCTATATATGCAATATCAGTTATTTGATCTATACCGCCAATCACTTACCCCATTAACTGCCACATTGGACCTCGTGCACGATCTTGTCACCGATGACAAATATCCTTTAGCAAAAACGCGTTACGGCAGATTGCGTAAAGCGGTTCTTGAGTCTACAACTCGGATACTAAAACACTACCCAAAACAAGGGTTTGAATACGAGCCTGTTATTATTGACGATGAAGAATACCCTGTTAGTGAAACAGTGGTTGTGGAAAAACCTTTCTGTAATTTATTGCGTTTTCGCCGTGAAGATCTTCCTGAAGATGCACCCAAATTACTCTGTGTCGCAGCATTATCAGGCCACCATGCAACCCTGGCACGGGAAACTTTTAGAGAATTATTACCTGACTACGAAGTTTATGTCACGGATTGGCTGGATGCCCGTGATGTCCCTTTATCAGAAGGTAAATTTGGCTATGAAGAATACGTCGGCTATTTAGTAGATTTCATGAATCACATGGGTCCAAACAATCACGTTTTTGCTATCTGCCAAGCTGCTGTTCCTGCCATAACCGCTGTTTGTCATATGTCGAAGGAACAAGATGTTTGCCGTCCAAAGACCTTAACAATGATGGCAGGACCTATTGATATTAGAGTCAATCCAAACGCATTTACCAAACAAATTTACAAACTTTCTGCTAAAGCCCTTGAACGAATCGCCATTCATAAAGTTCCTAGACGGTATGAAGGCGCAGGGCGGTCAGTATATCCAGGCAACATGCAGCTAGGCGGCTTCATGTCCATGAACATGAAATCCCACATGGAAAAGCATATCCAGTTCTTCAAGGACATTGTTCAGGGTAATGCTGACGATGCTGATAAGCACCGTGATTTCTATGATGAGTATATGGCAGTGCTTGATATGGATGCCGATTTTTATATGGAAACCATGGACCGCATATTCCTGGATCAGCATTTGCCCAAAGGTATCATGCAATACCAAGGAAAAACTGTGAGTTGTAGTGACATTACAGATGTCGCCATTCTTACTCTAGAAGGTGAACAAGATGACATGATTAGCCTGGGCCAGACAGAAGCAGCCCTCCACCTTTGCGATAAACTCCCTAGAAAATTGAAAAAGCACTATGTTCAAAAAGGCGTAGGTCATTACGGAATCTTTAATGGTAGTAAATACCGTAAAGGTGTTGCTCCCAAAATTAAAAGCTGGATCAACAAACATCACGAATAATATCGCTAGATATAACACCTGTGATCAAAAAAGGCCGACAAATGTCGGCCTTTTTATTGTTGTAACCAGTCGTCACATCCTAGTGAAACATAATCAATCCCTTGTTATTTTAAGCTTTCACTTCTCTGCTTGTTTTTAAGTGCCAGCTTTTCTTTTTTACGATTAATGATTTGCTCTTCCATAGAAGAGCCGATATGTGTTTCTCCTCGCTTTTTAGCCAGGTTTACTTGCCGCTCCCTTGCCTCATAACGCTTCATTTGCTCTTCACTATGCTTGCCATAGCAGCGATGGCAACTAACACCTTTTTGATAATTAGCGTGCTGTTTATCTTCCTCTGTTATGGGCAAGCGGCAGGCATGGCATTGATCATAGTGGCCTTTTTCTAGGCTGTGATTCACTGTGACTCTGTTATCAAAAACAAAGCACTCACCCTGCCACATGGATTCTTCTTCAGGCACCTGCTCCAGGTAGTTCAGAATACCGCCTTTCAGATGAAAAACTTCTTCAAAACCCTGCTGCTTTAAATAGGCTGTAGACTTCTCACAGCGAATTCCACCGGTACAAAACATGGCTATTTTTTTCTGTTTTTTAGGATCCAGTTCTTTGCTGACATAATCAGGAAATTCACGGAAAGTTTCGGTATCAGGGTTTACTGCATTTTCAAAGGTGCCAATCTCAACCTCGTAGTCATTTCGGGTATCTAGCAACAGCACTTCTGGATCACTGATCAAATCATTCCAATCACTAGGGTCAACATAAGTACCAACAATATGATTAGGATCAATACCCTCTATACCCATGGTCACAATTTCTTTTTTCAGTTTTACCTTGGTCCGGTAGAAAGGATTGCCAGTGACATAGGATTCTTTAACTTCTAACCCTGTAAAACGTGGGTCTTTCTTCAACCAACCTATCACGACATCAATGCCCTGTCTGGAACCAGCAATAGTGCCATTAATGCCTTCAGCAGCGAGCAGCAGAGTTCCTTTCACGCCCTCTTTCACCATCAGGTTCTGAAGGGGCTCTCGAAAGGATTCAAAATCGGGAAATGTTGCAAAGCGATAAAGTGCAGCAACCACCACACTAGCAGGGGATTCAGTCATTTCTTTTCCTCATTGCGACCGGAACGTAAAACCGGGCAAGTTGTAAGGTCTTGTTTCTGACGAAGCCCAATTAAAGCAAAGGAACAAGAGCTCTTCGCCAGAACATTAACAGGGGCGCATTTTAAGTAAATGCCACCCTCTACTCAAGATAACAAAGCTAACTCTCAAACAACCAAACATACAAACTGAAAGGCCCTGATAATACTTACCTTTTCATAATGTTACTGGACTAACTATTGATCTAAACTGGCTAAATAGATGCTCCCCATCAGTGTAAGATTGCCGCCTATTTTATTTCAGCTATTAAATGGTATTACAACTATGACTGAGCTGCTGTCCCCCGCAGGTACACTCAAGAACATGAGCTATGCATTTGCCTACGGTGCAGATGCTGTCTATGCGGGGCAGCCCCGCTACAGTCTTCGTGTACGCAATAATGAGTTTAACCATTTGGATGTGATGGCAGGCGCCATTGCGGAAGCTCACGCTCAAAATAAGCAATTCTATATCGCCAGCAATATTTCTCCTCACAACGACAAAATAAGAAGCTATCTTCGCGATATGGAAGAAGTTATAGAAATGCAGCCTGATGCCCTAATTATGTCTGACCCTGGGCTGATCATGATGGTACGGGAAAAATGGCCCGAAATGCCCATTCATCTGTCCGTACAGGCTAACGCCACCAACTACGCTACTGTGAAATTTTGGCATACCCAAGGTATTGTTCGCACTATCCTGTCCCGTGAACTGGGACTGGATGAAATTGAAGAAATTCGCCAACAATGTCCTGAAATGGAATTGGAGGTTTTTGTCCACGGTGCACTCTGTATTGCCTACTCCGGGCGCTGCTTACTATCAGGCTATATGAATCACAGGGACTCCAATCAAGGTGCATGTACCAATGCCTGTCGCTGGAAATACAATGCTAAAGAAGGTAAAGAGACGGAAACGGGCGATATCATCCCAGCAAAAACTTGGGATCCGGAAGAGCTATCTGAACAAAAAGAACAGCAAGAAACACCAATCATGCTACTGGAAGAACAGGGCCGCCCCGGTGAGCTGATGCCCGCTTTTGAAGATGAGCATGGCACCTACATTATGAACTCCAAGGACTTGCGTGCTGTGCAGCATGTGGAGCGCCTGGTCAACATGGGGGTTCAATCACTAAAGATCGAAGGGAGGACAAAGTCCCATTATTATGCAGCTCGCACAGCACAGGTGTACCGTCGAGCCATTGATAACGCTGAGGCTGGCAAACCCTTTGATATGAATATGATGGCTGAATTAGACCACCTGGCAAACAGAGGCTATACCGAAGGCTTTTATCGTCGCCATGTGCCCCAGGAATACCAAAACTATGAACAAGGTGTTTCCACCAATCCAAATCAGCAATTTGTCGGTGAAATCAGTGCTGTCGAGACAGATAAAAGCTGGCTCACTGTCGATGTTAAAAACCGGTTTGAAACCGGTGATACACTTGAATTAATTACACCTCAGGGCAATACATCCTTTAATTTGGATGCACTAGAAAACCTTGAGGGCAACAAAATAGAGGCCGCACCAGGTTCCGGGCATATTGTTCGTATTCCTGTACCTGAATCACTAGCAGGACAGTTATCATTACCTGAGAATGGTGGCTACGCTATGCTCATGAGGCATATGTAAGTCATTCGATATTTTAGAATAACGGAATCATGTTATGGCAAGACTTGCAGTAATTTTAGCCATTGCCATTCTCGGCTACCTACTTTGGCAAGGACTAAAAAAACAGTCACCGGAACGACGCCGAAAAACACTGCTACGAAGTGTTTTTTTTGGGCTGATTGGCATAGTTTTAATACTCGCTGCAACAGGCCGGGTTCACTGGCTAATGGCGGCAGCAGCGGCAGCTATTCCTTTTATTAAAATACTATTTGGTTTATTACTGCGCTCCTTGCCTTTTCTCCAAATTTGGCAAAAACAGCGCCAAGCCAAAGCAGATCAATCATCTCCGGCGCACACTAGTTCTGAATTAACTGAAGATGAAGCGCGGCAGCTGTTGGGACTTAAGCCAGGCGCCAGTAGAGAAGAGGTTATCAAAGCTCACAAAAGCCTTATGCAGAAACTTCACCCAGACCGTGGCGGCAATGACTATCTGGCAGCAAAACTCAATGCAGCCAGAGACTTGCTGCTTGGTAAATCATAAGCCCTTTACTTTTGGCTTTCCAGAATTAGGTGGATATAACGCCCCAACCAGAGAAATGGTTCTTGCTGTGAATACTTCAGCTCCATTTCAACAACATCCTCAGGTACTCCATTCCCTCCGCGCTGAGTTGTCACATAATCATGAAACACTCTAATACCACTCTGAAACTCCACCTGTAAACCTGCTTCTAATACCCATAATTTGACTTGCTCAGGATAGATAGGGTTACCGGGTGTTAAGCTACCTGGATCAGGAACAAACTTGTCCTTTTTAAGTAAATTAAAGTTGCCGCGAATCAGGTTTCGATATTCCAGTGAATGTCGATTGTAATAGGTAAAAGAAAGTTTCCCTGTTGGTAGCAAGAATGCTTTCAACTGGAGGATTAGTGGCTCTGGATCGGCAAGCCACTCAACAACAGCGTGGCATAGGACCAAATCAAACTGCCCTTCTATCTCCTTTGATAATACTTGGAGAGGACAATGGCGCCACTCGATATTCTCTAGTACACCCTCTTTTCCAGCGGAATCCCTAGCAATAGCCAGCATTTCCTCCGAAATATCATTAACAATCACCTGATGCCCCAGCTTTGCCAACCGAATGGCTAACTGCCCTAAACCAGCACCAATGTCTAAAATTCGTAGAGGTTTATCGTTTACTTCAGGTAGAAGTGGTTCTATATCACGCCAAAGTACAGCTAAACGAATCTCGCCTTTTAAGCCCCCGTATACTTTTCGCTGAAAACGCTCGGCCAAATCATCAAAATTTCTATCTCTATTCATAAATAAATGCTTTCTTCATCAAACCACCAGACTAGCTAACCAAATAACCTGCTACTACACTTTATAAATGTTTACGTTTTGTATTGGCAATTCCTGAGCCAAAACAAGTATGAGAGACAAAAAGTACGCTAGGAGCTCTCTTAAAAAGAGCATTATGTAGATACATGCATCTACGCTCAGTTTTTTTAGTATCAATCATCAATTTTTTTCGTAACATATATTGTTTATTTTTACTTCAAAAAAAACTTATGATTACCATCAAACCTACTATATAAAACTGATCTCAATTTTATTTTGGATCGTATAAAGAAAATTAAAACAACTTATTAGGTTTAAATGTATAAAAAACCAGTTAACTATAGTCTTAATGGCTAACACCAAAGGCTAAAATTTATTATTAGAAAATAACTTATTAAAAAATTAAAGAGGGAAGTACCTATGTCCACTTGTATTGAACTAAAGAAAAATGACGAAGGCAGACTATGCTTTGCCCTAAAGGGTAACAATGGTGACACTCTATTCACCAGCTGCAAACCCTATATCACCAAAGGCTCTGCTGGGCTAGATATTGATATTATACAGCACAATTGTCAGCATGATGCGTTGTATGAAAGACAAACTAGCAATGGCAAACACTTTTTCAATCTGCAAGCACCTGACCACAAGGTCATTGCAACGAGCCCAATGTTTGACTCTGAAGAAAGCCTTGAAGCTGCTATCGCTGCGTCAAGAGCTGAAGGTGCAACTGCACCGATTCAAAGCTCACTATAAAGCGTTAATATTCAGAAACGAATAAAAAAGCATGCCTGCTCTGTTCACAGGGCAGGCATTTTTATTTTATCCCCATTTTTCCCTATGTATTAATCTGCTATCTGCAACCTTCTAAAAATCAACGCTTGCCATGCAGTTAAACCAAAGCTTGCATCTATCCTTTGGCAAAGACTAGAACCGCGCCGACAATATCGAAGTGTATGTTGTTAACCACACGCCCCGGTGGCACAGCTGGATAGTACAGTCCCACTTAAGGAGCAGAGAAAATTTAGTGATAACATTTTTCCTGAATTAATCAGTTGGTCATACCAAGACATTATCTATCAACTCGCACGACACCTCTAATAAAAGCCTAATCAGGAAATACACTTACACCCTCTCTAGCTCCCCAGAAGCCGTTCTAAGAGGTTTAAGTTAACAGCTACCCCCCCTTTTTAACCATTGATACGCATATCGCCTATAGAAGGGGCTGCCGGTTAGCCAGTCCCGCTTGCAATAGTTGTTAGGTGTATTCACCCAAGTTGTATAGTTATTTCCAGCCCTGAAGCCAGTTGCTTTCATTTTTTAAATCATGCCAATTTATTGAGGTGGACCGTTTCGACATAACAGCTTCTATGACGCATGAAACGACAACACCTTCTTCATCAAACTCAACTTCAGAAATTATGAAGTGCTTCTCTTTATTGCTTGGCGTGACAGCCGTCCACTTACTACTGAGTAATTTTCTTGGGTTTATTTTATTCATTCATCAGAACCCGATTAAACACCTAACACTGTGATAAAACGATCCCTGCGGTCTGTATATCACTTTTTAGGCTTCTTTATCTTTAGCCCATTTCATCGCTCTTTCTAAGCGGTCATCGCCCCAAAACAGCTCATTGCCCACAAGGAATGAAGGGGCGCCAAAAATACCACGCTTAAAAGCTCTATCTGTCTGCTCTCACAGCAGTTCTTTGGATGGCGGAGAATTAGCCTCGTTTAAAATTGAATCAACATCCTCACCGGTAAAGTTAAGACAATGCGAGATCACATCCAACGAAGATATATCCTGGTTGTGTTCAAAGTTTGCAGAATAAACTGAGCGTATAAAGCTAGATCCCCATGGTGCTTCTGAGAATCTCGTTGCAATTCGAGCTGCAATCAAACCATTTTGTGGAAATATATCTGGCCGCTTGAATGGTATGTCTAGATCGTCACAAACTCTCTGCAAATCATTCCACATGTATTTCCCCTTTGCAGGATAAATGTTGAATGGGGAATCATTCCAACCCTGTTTATTAAATATTGGACCTAATAAAAATGGCCGCCAAACTAAATCTAAATTTTCCTTCTCCGCAAGATATTCGATTCGCATTGCAGATGGATACGAATATGTACTAGCGAAGTCAAACCAAAACTCAATTTTCAAAAGAAACTCCCTTTAAGCCTAACGCCCCGTTAAGGGGCTTTTACAGTTCGACCACATGAAGCGAAGGAAATAGAAACTGCTAAAAGTCTCGCTTGAATGGCTTGCTATAGGGCTTATACTCAGTGTTATATTTTAATTAATGACACATCACATTTAGCATAATTAGTTACTGTATTTGCTGTTGAGCCTATTAATGCATGTAGCCCTTTTTTTGAATGAGTTCCAAGAATAATTAAATCAGCGTTCTTTTTTTCTGCCAACATACAAATTTGTTCGTATGGCTTACCAAATTTTATTGCCACATTTTTTTAGCTATACCTAACGGTAAGATCATGGATTCAATTTCTGGCAATACATTTTCTTTCAATTCCTTTTGGTAGTCTTTAGGAAGTAATGTATATGGAATAATATGAGTAATAAATAGTTTAGCCTTATAGAGTTTTGACAGTTCATAAGCCTTTGAAAGTATTTCTTTACCTTCATCACTCGCTTCTATTGCGCAAATTATAGTTGTATACATAAATATGTCCTTTTAAATCTTTATAGTTAACAAAACTACCAGTTACCACCGTGACACATAAAGTGCTATAACGCCGTGCTAATTTGCCGAAACGGAGGTGGTTGTTTTGCGGTAGCGTAGCGTTAAACCGCAAAACAAGCGCCGCAGTGGAGGTCAAATTGAGCACCTTGTTAAATGTTGATTTGGCAAAGGCCATACTTTACCTCTAATGCTTTAAGTACTTTTACAAGCTCACCTTTAACCATTGCCTATAGCTGCTCAGGGCTATTTTCTACTTCTTTACCTTCGGAAAGGCTGATAGTTGTTGCAACCTCAAGACTGTTTTTGGCCTTACGCAATGAGCCTATTTCTGGAGCCTCAATTCTTTCATTGCCCCAGCGAATGATCATATTTATTTCTTTAAACGGCATCTCATCAAAGGCTTTGCTTTGTTCGATGACAGGTTTAATTTCTTCACAAACAGAAGCCATTGCTTGGCCGATATTCTTAATTCGGCCCTTAACTAAACCCACTCCGCCAATAAGTACTGGATATTCGCTCATAGACATTTAACGCTCACAGCATGGACGCGCGGTACGCGCGTCCATGCTGCCTGTGCTTGTTATACGTTTTCTCAAGAAAATATCGCAATCGGCAATACTTGCAATGCTGGCCCATCTATTTCAGTCTCCATTTCTGGCAAAGCGAAAGTAGATGAATCTAGATTTTCAAAAGCGTCAATGAATTTTGAAATCACGTCGGGAGCATGAGCAAGTGCGGTTTTTCTTAGCAGGCTTATGGACTCATTCGAGTCAGTCACGTGGCGAACCACCTTGCCTAGAACTCTGAAAGTACCGTCAACCACATCAGACATGGTGGGGTCGCTGAGATACTGCTCTTCTACGGTTAAAACTGCTGTATAAGTATTTGGAAGATCTGCTGCAATGAGGTCTCTTGAGCCTCCTTGCTTAAGTCCATCGGCCAAAGAGGTCAATTGGCCACCGATCTTTGACAGTTCGTCTGGCTTTGGCTTCTGACCTTTCTTCCGAGGTTCGGGCTCAGTAAAAAGCCTAGCCATTTCCAAAAGTTGAACCATCGCATCGAGACCTTGGACCATTGGGCTCCGCCTGAGAGCAGCTTCAAATTCAACAAAATCACCTGACTGTATTTCATCCTTGTCCAATTTCTTTACGACTCCCTTCTCCAGAAGAGCTTGGCGTAATGAAAAAAAGAGTGAACTAGGAGTATGCACCCTCTCCTCCGAGGAACTGATGGAAGCACCATCTTCAGATGCACTCGATTTTTGCCCGGACAGATCAATCTTCAGAAGAGTCGAAAAAGCCTCGCTCAAGCCAAAGCTCGATGATATTGAACCAGATTGACTTGAACTAGATTCCTGAGACTGGGAAACCTGCGTAACAGTCGCAATTCCGTTTTGAGTCATTGCGACTAAATCGAAAACCAGTCGCTGATTTAGATATACTGGAACGATCAGATCCATCGCCGAACCTCCTCCGCAGACGTATAACGTCTCGCATAAGCGGCCGAGCGCCAGCGAGGTCCGAGCCCGCGTTGTTTGCGGGCGATCTTGATGCGATTGTTAGATGACATTGTTACTCGCTCTTGCTTGCAGACTTACGTAGGATCTCAATTGGTGAGAATGGCAATCCGCCTTTTGACCCGTCTTGCTTGGCGTAGCCTGTTTCTTGTGGAGAAAAAATGCATTGTGCGGCATGCAGCAGCACAATGTCTGAATGATCTTCCTCCTTTGCGGCATCAACAAGCGCCGTGAATGTCATCAATGCATTCTGTCTATGCTTGTTCACAATAGCGTTATGCTCGTGTGATAGAAAATTTCGCGCAAACAGAATAAGCATGTAAGCGATCACAGCAAATACAAGCATCTTCCCAGTAATAAGCTGCGCAGACTGATAAACATCAGTCGGAGTTAACCAAGGTATCTTGTGTAAAAAAATGGCTGCGACCGAATAGCCTCCCAGCAGCCAAGCTACTTTTTTCGTTCGGTCGCGCCATTCGCTAGCAAGCCGCTCGTGCCGCTCGGATTCTTCTTTAAAGTATATGGATTGCTGTGACACACCTTGCTCAGCTGCTACCTTCCGTATGTCATCTAGGATTTGCTCAGCTTGTTTTTGATTGCCTTCTAGTGATTCAGTAATAGCGGATGCTTGGTCCTGAACGGACTGAATCATTGCGCGAGCTTCATTTTCCATCGTCTGGAAGTCGACTGCCCGCGTCATTCCATATGCGATTAAGGGATACAAGACATTGAAGGTTTGCTGATAAGCCCCTTCTATCTGACTGATCAGTTGGTCTCTACGCCCAGTAGCATTTTCGGGGGTGATATCAAAGTTTAGAACTTCATTGAATCTGTTGAAATCTGCATCAGCCTGACTCTTCAACTGGTTAAGTTGTTGGTCACCGAAATCTGAAAGTGTTTCAAGGGAAAGCTGCTTATATAATTCAATAATTCTCTGGGCTGGAGCGACGGCATCACGAAAACTAAGCTGTCTGCCGAGGTCAGCTTCTCGTGGGAGTGTCGCAGAATCGAATTCCTGAATTCGCTGGACGGAGCTTTTTGCTTGTTCTAGTGGTGTAGCCATTATTCAGCCTCTCGAGTCTGTGTGTTTGTCATCTAACAGTTAATTCAAAAGCCTAACGCTTTATATCACTTTTGCAGCCTATATCTGGTGATCAAAGTCTGTGCTAGACAGTTTTGTATAAAAATCAATGGGGTGGAGATAGCGGAGGGTTTATGGCTTAGGCAAAATCTGCTTCCTTGATTCGATTATAATTCAATCCCTTGCTATTGATCATAATCCACTTCCTATAAAAATCAATATGTTATGAGACCATTTTCCGAATTAAACAGCCTGACGCAGCTGTTCACTGTGTTTGACAATACTTTGAAATTACCTAAATTGTATATATATACAGTTACATGGAGGCCTGTCATGGACGATATTCGACATCAATTACCTGCCAAACCAACCCGCTTTATTCATCAATTACGGGCCCATATACGCAAGAGCGGACTTGCCTATAAAACTGAACAGACTTACGTTCATTGGCTAAAACGATATATTTATTTTCATAATAAGCGGCATCCCAAAGAGATGGGCGCTCAAGAACTCGAAGCCTTTTTGAATCATCTAGCTGTCAACCGCCATTGCTCGGTCAATACTCAACGAGTTGCGCTTAACGCACTGGTTTACACATACAAAAAATTTATGGGGCTGGACATTGGTTTACTGCACTTCTCACCAGCAAGGAGTTATAGGCGGTTACCTGTCGTCTATAGCCGCGAAGAAATTACTGCGATTCTGTCACAATTAAAAGGGACTCACCGATTGATGGTCGAGCTGATGTATGGAACCGGGTTAAGGAGTGCGGAGCTTTTATCACTTCGAGTGAAAGACATCGATTTCGGCAGCAACAACGTTTTTGTTCGTGCTGGCAAAGGCAATAAAGATCGAACAACAATGTTGCCTCAGCGCCTTGTTGTGGACTTAGAGAGGCAAATAGAGAAAGTGAAGCTTTTGCATAAGCAAGACATTGCCGACGGCTATGGCGATGTCTACTTACCTGATGCGCTTGCACGAAAAGCCCCCGCAGCGGCCAGAGAGACCGCTTGGCAATTTCTATTTCCATCGAGCAAGATCGGTCGTGATCCACGATCTGGCATTTAGAGACGACACCACTTGCACCCAACCGCTCTGAGTCGGCAAATTCGGAAAGCTGTAAGAGCCGCAGGTATCCTGAAACCAGCTCGATCACACAGCTTCCGGCATAGTTTTGCGACTCACTTATTAGAAGCCGGTTATGACCTTAGGACAATTCAAGAACTACTTGGACATTCAGACATTACCACGACTGAAATATATACTCATGTTGTTAACCGTGGTGGAAAAGGTGTGATGAGCCCAGCAGATAGGCTAGTCACTAAAGATAATAATTCAAGAGCTCAGTGTGGAAACCTTTGATTTTGTAACTGTTTAGCATTCACCCCCGCCCAGTGTCCTGATAGAATGCACCGCTTCGCCCCGGTGGCACAGCTGGATAGCGCGGTCCCCTCCTAAGGGACAGGTCAGAGGTTCGAATCCTCTCCGGGGCGCCATATACAAAACCACAAAAGCATATCCATACCTCCCTATGAATCTACTCCTGCTAGAAGAGAATGATTTTACTGATGCAAATCAGGTAACTCTGATAGGCCGGCGCTTAAACCACCTTTTAGACATTTATAAAATTCAGCTTGGTGATACATTAAAAGCTGGCCAGATAAATGGAAAAATGGGAACAGCAGAAGTACTAGAAATTACACCTTCATCAGTAACACTAAAAACCAACCTTACCGCATCACCCCCAACACCGTTGCCTGTAACAATGATACTGGCACTACCTCGCCCAAAAATGCTTCGCCGTATTTTTCAGACCATTGCAACAATGGGAGTCAAAAAACTTTATCTGGTGAATACATGGAAAGTGGAGAAAAGTTACTGGCAAACACCCTGGTTAGAAAGCTCAGCCATTCGAGAACAACTCGTCTTCGGGCTGGAACAAGGCTGTGATACGGTTTTACCTGAAGTCATTATAAAAAAACGTTTTAAACCATTTTTAGAAGATGAATTACCTTCCATTATTAAACATTCACAAGCCTTTGTTGCTCACCCTGTCGATGGCATACCCTGCCCCACAGCACTGGACAAGCACATTACCTTGGCTGTTGGGCCTGAAGGTGGGTTTATCGACTACGAAGTAACAAGACTTATAGAAACTGGCTTTCAATCTATTAGTCTAGGCAACCGTATATTACGTGTTGAGACAGCTGTTCCTGTACTGCTCTCAAAATTATTTTCATAAACATACACCTCAACATCCCACCTCCCCATTACTAACCAACTCATAGCGAGATAAAGACCAGACATCTGTACAGATTGTGGAACGCTAGGGTATATTTGAATGTCTATTGATTTTGAATGATCGTTCTACAACAATAATCAGCCGTGACATAAATTTAAAGGGAATACTAATGGAGACAAGTAAGATGAAATTTTATGACTGTGCAGTTGCCCCCAATCCACGTCGAGCCAGAATTTTTATTGCTGAAAAAGGGCTAGATATACCCAAAGTTGAAGTAGATATCATCGGTGGAGAAAATCTGAAAGATGAATTTTTGTCCGTTAACCCAAGAGGGTTATTACCAGTTCTTGAACTTGATGACGGTACCCGGTTTGATGAAACCATGGCCATCTGCAAATACTTGGAAGATCTTTACCCTGAACCCCCTCTTTTAGGTACTACACCTGTAGAACGCGCACAAATAGAGTGCCTGCAACGAAAAATGGAATTTGATGGCATGATTGCCACTTCTGAAGCATTCCGCAATGACACTAAAAATGAAAACTTCGCCTATCGCAGCCTACCAGGGAACAATGCTATTGGCGCCATTGAAGGACTCGTCGAACGGGGGCATAACTCATTAAAGCTTTTCTACCACTGGTTAGAAACTTATCTGAAAGATTCTAAATTTATTGCTGGTGACCGTTTTACAATGGCAGATATTACGGCGCTCTGTGCCGTTGACTTTGCCAAATGGGTAGAACTAGAAATTCCAAAAGAAAACACCAATTCATTAAGGTGGTATGAAGAAGTTTCTTCAAGGCCTAGCGCTCAAGCATAAAGTTTATAGAATGATACAAACATATAAAAACCCCCGTAATGGGGGTTTTTATATTTGGCGGTGGAGGGAGTCATCAGCTAGGTCGTCTCTACTTAAACAGGGTATATTTTCCCTGACAACCATTGATCTGCAGGGGTTTGTGCGGTTTTTCTCTCAACCAACAGATCACTACCCTGCTGAAGCTCTTAAACTACAACACCAGGCCTAAATATTCCCTAAACAAATAACAGGGAAATCATCAAAGATACCGCTCCTAACAGGGCTAATAATTTTCTTCACACTCTACGCTTCCCACATGGTATTTTCTAATAATCCACTGATCATGGAATTAAAGACTCAATGCCTTTTTGAATCATATGGTTATTTATGGCAGCTCCAACAGTTGCCAGGAATTGTGCCGTAATTTCATTGAGAAACTTTTGCCGGATTTGCGGAGCATGTAAAGCAATATAGGGCTGTTATCGAACAGTTTGGTCGCTTACCCCACCGTAATACTGTATTGAGATGAAAATCTACATCGAAAGAGTTGGAATATTTGGCCCAGCCAGAAAGTGGTTTTTAGATTGCCTAAGTTAGTTCTATTATGGGTCGCTAGTTAGAGTTTCTTATGGCTGTTAATCCCTTGCAAGATGTCCATGGGCAGTGGAAACACGATTGTTGAACTCTTCTCACCCGCAATTTCGGTCAGAGTTTGCAAGTACCGTAATTGTATTGCCTGAGGTTGTTCGGACAGCCTGTTGGCAGCATTAAGCAATTTTTCAGATGCTTCGTATTCCCCCTCGGCATGGATAACCTTCGCTCGTCTTACTCGCTCAGCTTCTGCTTGTTTGGCAATGGCGCGAATCATGCTTTCATCAAGATCCACATGTTTAATCTCGACGTTAGACACTTTGATTCCCCAAGCATCGGTCTGCTGGTCGAGAATGTCTTGAATGTGGGTATTCAGTTTATCCCGTGAGGTGAGCATGGTATCCAGTTCGTGCTGTCCCAGTACCGAGCGAAGGGTGGTCTGAGACAATTGACTAGTGGCTTCGTAGAAGTGCTCCACTTGAATAATGGCTTTTTCTGGATCGACTACCCGGAAATACACCACAGCATTGACTTTCACTGAGACGTTATCTCTAGAGATAACGTCCTGTGTGGGCACATCCATGACGACGGTGCGTAAATCCACTCGTACTATTTGTTGGATGATGGGAATGACAATGATCAGTCCTGGGCCTTTTACTTTGTAAAACCGGCCCAGTAAAAAGATGACTCCACGCTCATATTCCCTCAAAACCCGGAACATATAGGCGATCAAGGAGATCAACAGGAGGATAACGGTTGCCGTAAAGTAGATACTCGGAATCATGATGATTTCTCCTTTTTTGCATTGAGTGTTAGACCTGTTGCTCCAGTAATACGCACGGTGTCACCTATAGCTAATTGTTCATTACATTGCACTGACCATCGTTCACCCTGCACCCAAACCATGGGTTGGTTACGGTAAATTGATTCAACGGTAGTAATGGTGCCTACCAGAGTGTCGAGGCCAGTAACAACTTGCGCATGGCGCGACCGCCATATCATGCCTAGTAAGAGAATCATCAATGCAGCACTTATTGTGGTGATGCCCATAATGACCGGGATAGCGATTTGAAAGGCAGGCAGGTCTGTGTCCATAAGCATGATAGAGCCAATAACAAAGGAGGCCACACCACCAAACCCCAAAATACCAAAGCTGGGATTCAATGCCTCGGCAATCATTAGACCCAAACCAAGCAGTATCAAGGCCAGCCCGGTGTAACTGATGGGAAGCACCTGGAGTGCATAAAATGCGATAAACAAACTGATGCCGCCCAGAATACCTGGCAGTCCTGTACCAGGTTGGGAAAACTCAAACACCAGCCCATAGACTCCAACCAGCAACAGAATATAGGCCACACTGGGATCCGTGATGACCGCCAAAAATTGATTGCGCCAGTCTGGTTCATGTTGAACCAATACTGCATTGGCTGTTGTCAGGGTGATCTCGCGATTATTGATTGTCAGCTTAAATCCATCGAGTTGGCTGATCAGGTCATCAAGGCCATTGGCTATCAGGTCGATGACATTGTTATTTACAGCTTGTTGGGCGGTCAGCGATTTGGCACTGCGCACGGCAGCTATGGCCCACTCGACATTGCGCCCTCGCAGTTCTGCCAGACTTTGAATGTAAGCCGCAGCATCGTTAATTACTTTCCTTTCCATGGTGGTTGCAGGCGCGGGCGCTGAATCTTTATTGGTTTTTTCTAGCGGGGGTTGGTTGGGTTTGTCTGGCTTTGCCGGATTGGGCAAAGAGGGAGCACCAATTTGAATGGGGGTAGCGGCACCCAGATTAGTACCCGGTGCCATGGCTGCAATATGGCTGGCATAGAGAATATAAGTACCGGCACTGGCGGCGCGGGCACCGCTGGGAGCAACAAAGGTAGCGACGGGAATCTCTGTGGCCAGAATTGTCTGAATAATATGACGCATGGATTTGTCCAGGCCACCGGGCGTATCCATCTGAATAATAATTAGTTGTGCTTGATCATCTTTGGCTGAACCGATGCCTCGGTCAATGTAGTCAGCGATGGCTGGCCCAATAGCACCCTGCACGTTGAGCAACCAAATAGGCTGCTGTGATGGGTCGCCTTGACTAGGGGAGGAGCTCAGGGCAAGTATGATAAAAGCCAAACACTTCCACATATTGCGTTCAATCTAATAATGTTGATACTTAACATCAGTATAGTCATCAATGAGAATTTGGTCGTTAAAGATAGAATTATCATATCAATCAGTTGGTTTTAGCATTCTTAATCAATAGGGCTGGATTAAACAACCAGAATAATTTTCTCATTCGATGCTGCCAGCTTTCACCTAGGGTTACTTCAAGTAGGGTTACTTCGAGCAGGGTTACTTCGGGGGTTTGGGGATGTTGTCTTCATCCAGCTTATTCAAAAGTAAAATGACTTCATCATCACAGAGCTGGTAAAAATACGAGTAGTAGCTGCCAACAGATCCTTGGTAGTGTGGGTCAATCAATAGCGCAATAACGTCGTCCACTTCTGATTCGAGGGTTTTGGCGGTATCAGCGGGCACAACTGGAACGGCCACGACTATTTTATCTGGGTGTCGGTTTTTCAGGTCACGGATTGCTGCCCGCATAGTTAGCCCAGTAGCAATACCATCATCCACCAGAATAGCGAGTTTTCCTGTGGCGGAAACGGGCTTCCGGTCAGCGAGATAGTACTCACGCCGACGTTTTGCTTCGGTTATTTCTTCTTGTTTTTGTTGTTCAAGCCAATCTCTGTCAATCTGGGCTATTTCGTGTTCATTAAAAACAGCTTCACCGGCTTCGGTGACTGCACCAATAGCGTATTCAGCGTAGTTGGGATGTCCAATTTTTCTGGGGATGATCAAATCCAGTGGCATATGGAGAGCTTGTGCTACAACGAAACCGAGAGGAACTCCTCCTCGGGGAAGGGCGTAAATGACAGCGTCAACGCCTTTGTACTTTTCAACTAGAACTTCTGCCAGCAGAAGCCCCGCGTGTGAGCGGGTTTTAAAGTGCACGATCAAGCTCCTAAAATAACAAGCTGCTAAAAAGTCTAGGAGAGATTTTCTCTTATTGCCATTAAAGAAAACTGACGAAATATAAACCAATAAGTCATAGCACCCTACTATTCTTTTTAGCTTTTTTTACCGCTAAAACCTTCATCATTGAAAGCTATCCAAATAAAACTTTACGCTAAAAGTGTAAGCGAATAACAAGCTTTTAAAAGAGCTAACCTGTTAGCTAAATAGCCGTGGATTCAAAAAATTCTATACAGCCAAAAAGTAAGCAATAAAAATAGTTTTGGATCCACAGCTCAGCTGGTTAGCGTAAGAGTATGAAATAAGCATCAACCATCTTGCTCCAACATCATCTTTCATTCCCCTTGTAGGTGTTTCTTCTTCTATACTATTAAGATATATGTAGAAAATTTTTAAGATATATGTAGAAAATTTTGGATAGAGGGCGCGCAGTCATGGCAACCCAAGTTACCCCAACCATTTGCCCTTTTTGCGGAGTGGGTTGTGGAGTGAATCTTCGTACAGAAAATAACAAGCTCATTAGTGTCGAACCCCAACTTGACCACCCCATTAGCCGGGGACAACTCTGTACTAAAGGTTGGAACAGCACCTATGGCATTGATCCCAAAAACCGCATCACTCATCCTCTCATTCGTACTGCTCAAGGGTTTCAACCAGTATCCTGGAGTAAGGCGCTGGAGACCATTGCTGAAGGATTGAAACAGGTTTTGGTAGAATCGGGTCCTCAGGCCACCGGTATTATCAGCAGTGCCCGCGCCACAAATGAAGATAACTATGCCGCCCAAAAATTAGCTCGTGCAGTTCTTAAAACCAACAACGTCGACCACTGCGCCCGCATTTGCCATAGCCCCACGGTGGCAGGCTTAAGCCAGACATTGGGTTCTGGGGCCATGACCAATAGCGCAGACGACCTTTTTGAGACTGATCTGATTCTTGTCTTTGGTGCTGACCCCACAGAAAACCATAGTATTCTCGGCGGCCACATTATGCGGGCTCACCTCGAAGATACCAAACTGATCGTAGTCGATCCACGCTGTACGCGACTAGCCAAGCTGGCAGATACTCATCTTCAGTTGAAGCTTGGCAGTAACATCGCTCTGCTCAATGCCATGATAAAGATTATTCTGGATAATGGCTGGCAAGATAAGAAGTTTCTTGATCAACGCAGCGAGGGTCTGGCGCAACTAACAGCCTCCGTTGCAAATTCTCTGGAGGGGGTAGAAAAAGCTACGGGCGTATCCCTGCCAGAAATTGAAGCCGCAGCCAAAGCATATAGCCAGTCCAGGCGAGCCATGATCCTATACGGCATGGGAATCACCCAATATGTCAGTGGCACTAATAACGTGATAGCACTCTCTAATCTGGCACTAGTCTGTGGCCACATAGGTCGAAAAGGCACGGGAGTCAATCCGCTCCGGGGGCAAAATAACGTTCAGGGAGCCTGTGACATGGGCTGCCTGCCCAACGTTTATCCCGGGTACCAGAAAGTCGATAATCCAGAGGCAAGAGCTAAATTCAGTCAGTACTGGAAAACTGAGATTCCAGAACATCCAGGGCTCACATCTATGGGCATGACTAAAGCCACTCTGGCAGGTGAGTTTAGAGGACTGATTCTATTTGGTGAAGATCCTGTCGTCACCGACCCCGACCAAAACCTGGTAAAACAAGCACTCAGCAAACTGGATCTCCTGGTCGTAGCAGAGCTGACCATGACCGACACCGCTCGAATGGCAGATGTTGTTTTGCCCGCAGCCTCTTTCGCCGAGAAAAGCGGGACATTCACCAATTGCGAACGACGAGTACAGCATGTTCAACAAGCATTACCCCCAATAGGTGAAGCAAGAACAGATTGGCAGTGGCTGGCAGCAATTGCCCATCAACTTGGCAGCGACCAGCTGGACTGGCATGACAGTGAAGCAGTGTTTCACGAAATCACCCAGCTCACCCCAAACTACAGCGCCATGAGTTACACCAAAATAGATCAGCTGCAGGGGCTTCAGTGGCCCTGTAACCATGAAACACCTAAGGGAACAGCGATTCTTCACAAAGACACTTTTCCTATTGGAAAAGCGCGGCTAATCCCTGTCCACCCTATAGACATTGACGAGGACGTTGATAATGAATATCCCCTGCTGCTAACAACTAACCGGCTACATTTTCACTATGGTTGTGGCTCTATGACCAGAAAATCGCCACTACTCGAGCGTGAAACACCAGCTGGACTTCTGTTTATCAATCCGGAGGATGCAAATGACCTGGGCGTGACTCACCGATCAGCCGTCAGCATTCGTTCACGGCGAGGCTACGTGGAAACCCGAGCTGAGCTCACAGATGACCTCCCACCAGGGCTGGTCTGTATGCCCTACCATTTTCGTGAAGCGCCCTCCAATCAGTTGACGAACACGGCTCAGGACCCCCTCACCAAAATGCCTGAATTGAAAGCATGTGCCGTATGCGTTCAGCCTCTTGGGCCGGGGGTAGCCCCTCGCCCCATAGATGAAATCAGCGCCCTCAAGGTGGAAGGTGTTAAATGAAAATGCAAAGCTACTATCTGGATCACCCGGATACACTGAAAAACCACTTGGCAAAATCTTATCAGATTGAGCCACCAGAGGCTGATCCTGCCAAAAGTACCCCACCATTAATTTCACCTAAGGGGCAACTGTTTGCTGAACATGAAAACCTCTTTACATTTGACGGAGAGTGCTTTCGTGAAACCCTGCCCAAGCCGACGCCCTTTGTCCTGTTTGGGGTACAAAGTTGCGACCTCACCGCCATCCACTACCAGGACCAGTTCTTTGCCAATGATCCCTACTACCAAGCTCGTCGACAGAAGGCGCTGTTAATCGGCATAGATTGCTTAAGCTCCTGTCAGCACGGTTTTTGCCCCAGTGTTGATGCTGGTCCTGGAGTCAAAAATGAAATAGCTGACATGATTCTGCACCAGCTATCAGCAACCAGCTGGCTACTGCTAGTCTGCAACAAAAAAGGGCTGGATGCCTTGGAAGGGCTTTCATTGAACCCAGCCCGCGAATCTGAACTTAATGCTCGCGATAACCGAATAGCTTCCTGTATCGAGCAATTCACCGATGACAGTCATCTGCGGCAAGGTATTACTGCCATAAATCAGGACCAGGTTCCCGACAAACTGTGGCAGCAATTGGGCATTCAGTGCCTAAGCTGCTCAGGCTGTACGAACCTATGCCCCACTTGCTCCTGTTATGGAACGTGGGAACGACAGGATAGCAATGGCGATATCCGTCGGCAGAGATTTTGGGACTCCTGCCTTTACGAAAGCTTTCAACGAGAGGCCAGCCAGCATAATCCCACCGAAGAAGCCGGAGAGCGGGTAAAACGATTCTGGACTCATAAATTTGGTGACAACTTTGCTCAGAAATTTGGCCGTTATGGCTGCGTGGGATGCGGTCGATGCGAACAGACCTGTCCTGGCGTAATTGGCGTTCACTCGATGATGAAAAGGATTAGCAGCAATGCAAAACCCGGTGCTTGATAACCAGGCTTTTTACAACTTAACCCCCATTGCCATGGAGTTAGTTGACTTTATCAATGACGGTGAAGACGCTCGCCATTTTCGCTTTCGCTTACTCACCCCCCAGTCCATCGATAAACCCGAGCCAGGGCAGTTTTTTATGCTTAGTGTGCCTGGCGCTGGGGAAGCGCCATTCACCTTCACAGTCACACCCAACAACCAAGGGGTTTTTCGTGCCTTGGTCCGCAAAATGGGAGATGTAACAACGGCTCTATTTCAGTGTCAACCTGGTGACATATTGGGTATTCGCGGCCCCTTTGGAAAAGGCTGGCCAGTCAACGCGCTCGCCAACAAGAAAATTCTCATCGTTGCAGGTGGCTGTGGACTCGCCCCTCTCGCCAACCTAATTGATGAGCTTATTACCAACCATCACCACAAACATTTAGCCCTAGTTTATGGTGCACGCAATCGTGCATTACAAATGTTGAACCCGGAACGGCTGTACTGGCAACAAGAAATTTCTCTCTTTGACCTTCTTGAAGACACCGGGGAGACACAGGCATCTAACAAAAACCACATTCTGGAAGGGACACCAATGGATGCAATGGATTCTGTACTTCGCACTCTGGACTGGACACCTGATACACTTCTCTTGTGCGGCCCCGAAGTAATGATGCATGCTGTTGCAAAGAACTTTATACAACGCGGTCTATCGGCACAGGCAATTTGGCTCTCCATAGAACGACGTATGCATTGTGCCGTGGGCCTTTGTGGTCATTGCTACCTAAGTGAACACCACTTAGCCCATCACTATGTGTGTAAGGACGGTCCCACCTATCGTTGGGATCATCTACAACCTCCTGAAAAAACTGAGTGAGAGCATAGCGAGTGACCGGACTTTCCTCGGAAGAAGTCGATAAACGCCTAGAACAATATGGCTACAATGTGCTCCCTGAGCAACACAAAGATGGGCCTATTGGTATCTTCGTACGCCAATTTAACAGCCCTTTTATTTACGTGTTGCTGGCCGCCGCTTTAGTCTCCTTCGGGTTAGGCCAAAACCTTAATGGTATTTTTATCTTTGCCGTACTACTGATTAACGCCACCATCGGGACGATACAAGAGTACTCTGCTCAGCGTGCCGCCTCAGCACTAAAGAAAATGGTTCCCCAATATGCCTCCGTAATACGCGATGGCGTCCCCAAAAAAATTAATGCCACCGAACTAGTCCCGGGCGATATTGTGCAATTGGCCTCGGGTGATAAAGTACCAGCTGACCTACAATTACAACAGTGCCAATCCTTGCTGGTTAATGAATCCATTCTAACCGGTGAATCTCTGGCCTCCATGAAACAAGTTGGCACCAACATACCCGAAGATACACCACTCAGTGAGCGGCTCGGTAATGCATTTGCAGGTACCATCGTGACCCGCGGTCGAGGTCGGGGTGAAGTCATTGCAACGGGGCGACACTCTCAGGTCGGAAAAATTGCTTCAGAAGTCAGTGAACGACAACATATTAAACCACCACTGTTACAGCGTATTGAACGCTTTACATTGCGGGTTTCCTGGAGTGTCTTGGTGGTCATCGCTATTCTTTTTATGATTACTGTATTGCGAGGCGAGGAGTTAGCCACAGTATTTTTACTGGGCGTGGCATTAGCAGTCTCGGCGATCCCTGAAGGTCTTCCAGCGGCTATCACCGTAGCCCTTGCCATAGGCATGCGGCGCATGGCAAAGGTTAATGTAATCGTACGAAAACTGATCGCCGTAGAGTCTCTCGGTTCCTGCACCTATATTGCTTCTGATAAAACGGGCACGCTCACCGTTAACGAGCTCACCGTAAAAAAAATTCTGCTTCCCAATGGCCACAGCTATTCTGTCAGCGGAGAAGGTCTGGATATTCATGGGGTTATTTGCTCGGATAATATAGATAATCCAGAGGACAGGGATACCCTAAAAACACTCATACGAACCGGCCTGTTAGCCAATGAAGCTCGTCTTACCTTTGCATCAGATCTTCCCTACGAGCCGAGCGTGTCGCAAAAAAATGGAACTTGGCACTCCTATGGCGATGGTGTTGATCTGGCATTTCTAGTCTTAGCCGCAAAACAGGGCTTTGATCATCAACGAGCACATATTATTTACCCTGAACAAGGCCGGATTCCTTATGAATCAGAAAACGCCTATAGCGCCAGTACTAACAGGGTTCACAATGAGGTAGTGATACATGTGAAAGGCAGTGCTGAGCGCTTGCTGCCCATGTGTAATTCGTGCGCTACGACAGAAAAATTTGATATTGATAATATTTATCAACAGGTTGATGCACTTGGTCAGCAAGGTTACAGAGTTCTTGCATTGGCTAGCCGTCGAGTAACCGATGCCAGCCAAGCTCACATGGAGCAACCACAAAACCTGACATTTTTGGGGCTGACAGCGATGATCGACCCCTTGCGTCCAGAAGCATACCAAGCCATAAACCAATGCCATCACGCCAACATAACGGTAGCAATGATCACTGGCGACCATCCACAAACAGCACTGTCTCTAGCCAAAGAGTTGGACATAGCTACAGAGGACTCTATGGTTGTGACGGGCAAAGAGATCGATGTGGCGGCCAAACAAGGTCATCAAGCACTGTCTGAGCTGGTAGCTTCCACTCACGTTTTTGCGCGTGTCGAACCATCACAAAAATTACAAATCATCCAACAATTAATCGAATGCGGAGAGTTTGTCGCAGTAACAGGTGATGGTGTTAACGATGCACCAGCACTACGTCATGCTCATGTTGGTATCGCCATGGGAAAGCGTGGTACTGACGTAGCCAGAGAAAGCTCAGAACTCATTATTACAGATGATAACTTTGCATCCATTGTGCAGGGAATCAAGCAAGGACGAATCGTCTATAACAATATTCGCAAGGTAGTATTTCTTTTAATCTCCACAGGTGCTGCTGAGATCACCCTGTTTATTCTCAGCGTACTCTTCGGCTTACCGCTACCACTTTTCCCCATTCAGCTCCTGTGGCTCAACTTGGTTACCAATGGTATTCAGGATGTGGCTCTTGCCTTTGAACCAGAAGAAGGTAATGAACTTGCACGCCCTCCCCGCCCTCCTAACGAAACTATTTTTAATCGCCTGATGCTGGAACGAGTACTTATCAATGCCGTGGCTATGGGGTGCCTAGCCTTCGCAGTTTTTGTTTACTGCCTTGAGCTTGGGTATAACGAAGCATCAGCACGCAATATAACTCTGCTATTGATGGTATTGTTTGAAAATGTTCATGTGCTTAACAGCCGCTCTGAAACTCAGTCTATCTTTCAACAACCGTTTTTCGGTAACCCGCTGTTGCTGTTTGGCATGCTCGCTGCCCAAGCGATTCACATAGCAGCTATGTACACACCTGGGTTGAAAACTATTCTACAGGTGGAGCCGGTGACTCTACTTCAGTGGAGCAGCCTGCTATCGATTGCTCTATTGCTAATAGTCATTGATGAACTACATAAATACAGGTACAACCAAAAACAAACTGTTAAACCCAAAAAGGATCTTTGACAAATAACAACACAATGGGAGTAGTACACAATGTCCCCAAATAATGATGCAGAAACCTATTCTCCAAAGCAGATAGCTCAACGGGTGGAAGCCGTCGGTGTCACCAAGGCCAACCTCGACACATTAAGTACACTCCTACTGGCAATACTGGCCGGTGCCTTTATCAGTTTTGGTGCGCTGCTTTACACTTTTATTATTCACGACTCCACTTTCGGGCTTGGTTTGACACGCTTAGCCGGTGGTCTAGGTTTCTGCCTGGGTTTAATTCTGGTTGTTGTGGCTGGCGCCGAACTCTTTACTGGCAATAACCTGCTGACCATAGCTTGTGTCAGTGGTCGAATCAGCTTGGCAAAATTATTGCGAAACTGGGCTTTGGTTTTTCTGGGGAATTTACTCGGAGCGCTGGGAATGGTAATACTTATTTATATCAGTAACTACTGGCTGGCTAATGATGGCAAGGTTGGTGAGGTGACTGTGCTCATCGCCAACAGCAAAGTTAACCTGAGCTTTGCAGAGGCTTTTGCCCGAGGTATTCTCTGCAACGTATTGGTCTGCCTAGCCATCTGGCTGTGCTTTGCAGGTCGCAGTGTTACCGACAAAATTCTTGCCATCGTATTCCCTATCACCGCTTTTGTCGCCCTTGGCTTCGAACATTCTGTCGCCAACATGTACTTTATTCCAGCGGGGATGATGGCACTGAACGATCCAATGGTACTGGCAGCCATACCCGTAGGAACTGACTTATCTGGGCTGAACATATGGGATTTTATGGTGAACAATCTATTACCAGTGACTTTGGGTAACATGGTAGGAGGCGGGATTCTTGTGGGGGTAGTCTATTGGGTAATCTATCTACGTAATGAGAAAAAACCTTGAGTTAACAGGCCCTATTTTTCATCAGGTGTCTATATAACTCCTATGATAATAGGTTTTCAATCGCCTTGTATTTAGCAAGCAGGCCCAGACTCTCTGCCGCCGACCGATAAGTAATATAGCCCCTGTGGGTATTAACTCCCTCGGCAAAGCCGCGATCATGACGAAGTGCATCAAGCCCTTCCCCTGCAAGGCGTAAAATGTAGGCAAGGGTTTCATTGGTCAAAGCAGTGGTGGAAGTTCTGGGGTAGGCACCCGGCATATTAGTCACACAGTAATGGGTAACACCACAACTTACATATACGGGCTCTCCATGGGTGGTTGGGCGGGAGGTTTTAATGCAGCCGCCCTGATCAATACTCACATCTACAATGACAGAACCAGACTCCATGCTGGCGACCATTTCCTCGGTAACCAGATGTGGAGGACGGCCACCCGGGTGAAGAACAGCGCCAACCAATAGATCAGTATCAGGGAGCACCTCTGAGATCATCTCTGGTGTTGAAAGTGCCACGCGCAACCTGTCAGATATCTGGTCTTTAAGTTCGGCCTTCCGGTCACTGTGGCGGGTAAACATGACGACGTTGGACCCCATGCTATCGGCAACCTTGGCAGCGTGTCGGCCGACAACGCCATCGCCCAAGACAGCCACATTGCCATGGCGCTCACCTAGAACACAGCCCAACTGCACTCCCTTGCCATGGTTAAACCTAGCCAGGTAATAGCTGCCAATGGTTACCGCCATATTGCCAGCCACTGCACTCATCGGTGCCAACAGTGGCAACCGCCCCTGAGTATCTTTCAGAGTTTCATATGCCAGTGCAGTGGTGCCAGCCTCAAGCAAAGCGTGCGTCAGATCTTGTGCTACTCCGGCAAGATGGAAATAGGTAAAGACTATTTGCTGCTTTAGAAACTGGTACTCCGAAGCTTGAGGCTCTTTTACCTTAAGCACCAAATCGGTATTCCATGCTGTGTCGGCCCGGACAATGTCACAACCAACATCCCCATAGGATGAGTCGGGGAATCCCGAACCCTCACCTGCGCCATATTCCACCATCACTCTGTGACCGGCCCGTATGAGCACTTTTGCACCATCAGGTGTAAGTGCAACACGGTTCTCATTGTTTTTGATTTCCTTTGGAACACCAACCCTTGTCATCTTCAACTCCCAGCATGTCGCCGCCTCTAACACCCTTGATCACATTCCCTTCAAGTGTAGCTTAGAGTCGAGCACCCGATTCATTCAGGCCTGCCCAAGGAAATTGTCAGATGAAATCTAGTTACCCTTAATTTGCAAGAGAACAATCACAATCTATTGTAAATCTACGAAGAGCAATTTTAGGAAAAGGATATAAATCCCCAGATGCTATAATCGATAAAGATTCAACATCCAGAGGCGGCTGTGTCAGCACTCTCTACTGACACAGGCTAATAAATGGTCGTATCCAGTACGACCTGTGCCCCCCTACTGGAAAATGATGGATCATCCTAGTCCCCAGAGACGTTGGCCAATGCTCGCCGAATCGCGAAAAATCGTGTCCATTACGCCCAGACCGACCTGTTTGAAGATGGGTACGGTAATGGGGTTCCAAATGTTTACCTGTGTGGTTTATCTAGGAAGCTGGCCGATTTATCCGATCGAAAATAATGGCATCATCACAAGACCACGGATATTAATGGCCCGCTTTAGATTCAGCCGCAACAATTGCTTTCAAGGTGTCGACTATGCTGTCTGCATTTAATGAAATCGAATCTATACCTGACTGCACTAAAAACTCAGCAAATTCCGGGTGATCTGAAGGCGCCTGACCGCAAATCCCCACTTTTCGACCGTATTGATGAGCCACCTCAATCACCTGAGAAATCATACTCTTGACCGCCTCGTTACGGGCATCAAACAGGTAAGCCAATTCTGTAGATTCACGGTCTACACCCAAAACTAGCTGAGTCAGATCATTGGTGCCAATTGAAAAACCATCAAACCGTTGAGCAAATTGGTCAGCCAAAATTACATTCGAAGGAATTTCACACATAACATAAACTTCCAGGCCGGATTCACCACGAACCAAGCCGTTGCTGGCCATCACCTCCAACACATGGTCGGCTTCTTCAGGAGTGCGGCAGAAGGGGATCATGACAATGATATTGTCAAATCCCAGCTGCTCCCGCACCCGCTTGATCGCCTGGCATTCCAGGCCAAACCCATCGCGGTAACGCTCACTGTAGTAGCGCGCCGCGCCACGCAGCCCCAGCATGGGATTACTTTCAGGTGTTTCAAACTGTTCACCCCCCAACAACTTACTGTATTCATTAGTCTTAAAATCGGAAAAACGGACGATGACGGGCCGTGGATACTGAGATGCGGCCAGTTTGGCAACCCCGAGCGCCAACTGGTCAATAAAAAAGGTCGGAGGGTTTTCGTAACCCTGGATCAGCTTGCCAATCTCATCGCGTATGCTTGCATCCTCAATTTGCTCAATCCGTAGCAACGCCATAGGATGAACACCGACCAAACTAGAAATAATAAATTCGATTCGTGCTAGCCCGATACCATCCACAGGCAGCTGCCACCACTGAAGTGCACTGTCGGGAATAGCCATATTGATATTCACTTTTGTTCGTGGGCACGGTAATTTGGAAAGGTCTATAGCGGTTTTCTCAAAGGGCAAACAGCCAGCGTAGATTTTTGCGGTGGCGCCCTCAGAACAGGATAGTGTCACTGACATACCCTGAGACAGGGTCTCCATAGCGGAGACAGCTCCAACAGCAGCAGGGATTTTGAGTTCACGACAAACAATAGCTGCATGACTGGTAGAACCACCCGTATCGGTAATGATACCAGCGGCTTTGCGCATCAATGGTAGCCAGTCCGGGTCGGTATGCGCCGCCACCAAGATGCTTCCTTCGGGGAAGTCTATTTGCTCGTCGGGTTTAACCACCATCCGTACCCGACCACTGGCGATAGCACTGCCCACACTTTGGCCGGTTAATAGTAGCTCTCCGCTACCGGTAAGGTGGTATCGATTGAGCTGTTGCCGCGATTTCTGTGAAGCAACTGTCTCTGGCCTCGCCTGAACAATATACAACTCACCACTGACGCCAGCCTTGACCCATTCAATATCCATGGCACGATCATAATGATTCTCAATGAGCCTCGCCCACCGGGCTAATTGTAAAATATCAGCATCATCGAGCACGAAAGTAGCACATTCCTCGGAACTCGTTTTGTGCCACTGTGTGCCGCCGCTGGTGTCAGACTTGTAGACCAGCTTCTCCCTTTTACTACCCATATTCTTGTCGAATATGGGTGTCAATTCAGGCTGATCCAGAAGAGGCTTGTACACCATATAACGATCAGCAATCACTCGTCCCTGGACTACCGCTTCACCAAGTCCCCAAGCAGCACTGATCACCACGGCATCAGGAAAACCGGATTCAGGGTCCAAGGTAAACATTACTCCAGCGGATCCTTCACTGGCATCCACCATTGTCTGAACACCTACAGATAATGCTACTTGGAGATGATCAAATCCTTGAGCTTCCCGATAGCTGATGGCTCGATCGGTAAACAATGAAGCGTAGCAGTGGGTGCAAGCATCAAGTAGACCCTCGAAACCTCTCACATTGAGAAAGGTCTCCTGCTGTCCCGCAAAACTGGCTTCTGGCAAGTCCTCTGCAGTTGCAGAACTACGCAAGGCCACCGGCACATCCTTTCCTCCGAGTCGATCACCTAGCTGCTCGTAAGCATTCTTCAGCGATGACACTAGAGCGTCGGGCAGTTGACCAGCTAGAATAGCCTCACGGATAGCACTTCCTATCTTTGGCAATGAACGTTGATCAGAGGAAAAAACTTTCAGCTGCTGTGTTATAACAGGCTGAAGGTCATTGAACGAAAGGAATTCTCGATAGGCATTGGCCGTTAGGGCAAAACCTGGCGGCACTCGAACACCTACCTTCCCAAGCACTTGCAGCATTTCACCAAGAGAGGCATTTTTCCCTCCCACCAATGGTATATCTGTATTACTTACCTGCTCAAGCCATGCAACCAGAGGCCTTTCTCGGTCGGAGCACATCATTGGTGAGTCTCCCATCATTTATGATAAGAAATGAGTATAGTCTCCGGCGACGGCTGCTGCTTTAATCTATGTCTACCGTAACTCTCTCATTCATCGGCTTTTCGTCAGTTTTCTTCAATGGCAATAAAATAAAACCTTTCCTAGAACTTTTTATCAATTCATTATTTTAGGGGTATAGCGGATTGCAAATATCCGAGCACCTGAGGTTGCGGGTTCAGGGTTTTGATCTCTAAACATCACCTGTAACACTCTATAAAGCAGGCTTTTTTTCCTTTCACTTCTGCAACGATCACTGACAACGTGGACGGGCAAGACCACGAACAGTGGTGCTAAGCCTAATGCATACTTTGCACTTGACCTATCCCTGTACTACTTTTTAATCAGGGTTGTTTTAACTATGAGCTATATCACGAAGTTGCACTCACTATAAGGAGAATAGGTCATGACCACAGCAAAAAAAGTAAGCGCGAAAGAAAATAAGCAAAAGATACAGAAGCAGGAACCCATGCAATCCATGAGTCCCTTTGGAGAAATGGAAAGACTTCTTGAGAGTTATTTTCCTAGGAGGTGGTTTCGACCAGCACGTATGGAGCTGCCATTCCGGGGTGAACTGGCAGCTCCGTTCGTTGGACAAACACCACATGTTGATGTGATCGATCGCAAGAATGACATCCTCGTCAAGGCGGCATTACCGGGTGTGGACAAGAAGGACATTGACCTTTCAGTTGAAAAAAACTCGGTAACCATAAAGGGCACCACCAGTCACGAACTAAAAGAAGAAAAGGAAGATTACTACCATAGCGAGATCTCGAGTGGTTCCTATTACCGCACGCTGGTTTTGCCTGAAGATGTGGAAGAAGGCAAAGCTAAGGCTAAGTTTAAGGATGGTATTCTGGAGCTGACCTTACCCAAGGCCAAGACAGAAAAGAAAAAGACTCATTCCATTAAAATAGACTGAGGCGAACATATTACAAATGGCTTTCTGTCACCCCATCAGCACGAAGGCTATTACAAAGTGAACAGTGGTAAGGTCGAGCTAATGGGGCTATTCAATTAAATTAAGGGGTATTAACAATTGAAATTATCTGAGCGAATGCGAATAAGTAGAAACAAAGGGCCAAATTTGTGAGTAACGAGAGAAATAGATTATGACTACATGGGTTTTAGTAGCAGATGGCGCACGTGCCCGAATCTTTAGTGCTGAACAGTCAACATCTGTATTAAATGAGCTTGAGGGGCTGGTTCATTCAAAATCGCGACAACATGAGCACAAGTTAACATCAGATTTGCCGGGTCGTCAGGCCGGAGGCTCAGCCGCCAGCCACCACTCAGTTGGCAATGAGGGTAATATCAAGGAAAACGAAACGGTCGTGTTTGCAAAGGAGTTATCCAGACGACTTGATGCCGCTCAGAGAGAGGGCAAATTCCGTCGACTAATCGTCGTCGCTGCGCCTGCATTCCTTGGTCACTTAAGGCAAGAGATGAGCAGTAAGGTTTCTAACCTTGTATCACATGAGCTCGATAAAAATATCGTTAACCTAGATGCCACCTTGATTAGGGAACACCTTCCCAAACATTTCTAGAGCAACTGACGGTACTCACAAGTTAACTTACGCATCCCTGTAAATTCTAGTAGCACCCCGCTCTATGCTGTAGTCGCGTTTCTACAAGACATAAAGGTACCCTACATGAGTGATCGACAATGGAATCAATCCAGGTGAAAGATGTACTTATTTCAGACCGGGGCGTTCGGCTGCCCGGGCTGTTGAGCATGCCAGAAAAGGCAATAGGCATCATTATATTCGTTCATGGAAGTGGCAGTAGCCGACTGAGTTCGCGCAACCAGCAAGTGGCCCGAGCCCTCAATGAATTGGGTCTGGCAACCTTGTTGTTTGATCTGCTCACTGAAGAAGAGGCTATTGACCGTACCAACGTTTTTGATATATCGCTCCTTTCACGTCGCTTGCAGAGAGTCACGGAGTGGGTGCAAGATCAGCTTGAATTGGAAGCATTGCCCATAGGTTACTTTGGAGCGAGCACCGGCGCAGCGGCAGCACTGTCGGCGGCTGCAGATCTTAAACATCAGATTAAGGCAGTGGTATCTCGGGGAGGGCGTCCAGATATGGCCATCTCGAAGTTGCGTGAGGTATTGGCTCCGGTATTACTGATTGTTGGTGGAAATGACTTTGGTGTGATTGAGCTAAACGAGAAAGCCTTTGAGCAGTTGCAAAACGGAAGACTGGAAATTGTACCGGGGGCGACCCATTTGTTTGAGGAGCTGGGAACTCTCGATAAAGTTGCTTGCTTAGCCGGCCAGTGGTTTGTAGAAAAAATGTTGTCGGATGAGAAAGTCGTTTCTGGGCAAGGGGACTAGAGAGATGAGATTCAAAGACCGTATTGAAACCACCAAATTGTTGGCCGAGAAACTGAAAGGTCTCTGTGGTAAAAACCCCATTGTGCTGGGAATTCCCGGGGAGCCATACCTATGGCCCAATCCATTATCGGTGGTGGAGTTGCAACCCATTCAATTATGATAGAAGGCATTCATAAAGTGAGGATGGGAAAACCCGCCAAAGTTATTGTGGCAGTAGTCGTGGCCTCAGAGGAAACTCAACCCTAATGAAAGAAAACCTTCGCTGTCAGTTGATTACTTTGCAAGAAGTCTACGACCTGTCGTTTTCTCTGGCGCAAAAAATTCTGGCATCTTCCTTCCGGCCGGATGTAATTGTCGCTATTGCCCGCGGCGGTTTTGTTCCAGCCCGATTTCTGTGTGACTTTCTCGATGTTAAAGCAATGTCATCTATTGGTATCCGGCACTATGTAGCGGCAGCATCTAAAGAGCCCCAGGCTCAGCTTCTCTACCCATTGATGGCGGATGTTAAAGATAAGAGAGTACTCATTACTGATGACGTCAATGACTCCGGGGAGACGTTACAGGTGGCCGTGGATTATATGGCCACTTTTTCACCTTCAGAGGTGCAGACAGCCGTATTGCATGAAAAATCGAACTCTAGCTTTCAAGTACAGTTCAAGAGCAAGATCATCACCGAATGGCGCTGGGTCATATACCCCTGGGCGGTAGTTGAGGATGTCGGGGGGCTCATACTTAGGGAATATTCTGCAGTGATAGAGCTTGAGGATCTTCGTCAGCGGTTATTAAAAGACCATGAGATTGACGTGTCTAGAGATGTGTTGAAAAAAGTGATGATGATTCATTCCCATCACAGGTGCTGACCACTTAAATCCCCCTGAGAGATTGAGAGGCATCTGTTTTCATGAACATCCAGATATTACGTTGACCGCGTTTCAACTCTTTTCACGACTATGGACTTGGTCAGCGGCCAATACAATTCCAGCAGATACCGATACAACAGCTACTGTACAGGTTATTACTCTTGAAAAAATTACTATTCGCTCCATTTGAATTTGAATTATTTCAATTTGAAGGAACCTCGGCCACAAAACACTAAAACCACTTAAAATTCAGCCCAAAAAATAAGGTGCGACGAATGTCCTGTATCGTTTATCCAGACAATCATTTAATGGCGATTTAAGCAAAAGTCTGTTTAAGAATTTTTGGTTCCAAGGAGCCCACTAGAATGGGATACTGCTAGAGATCACAAAAAAGCATAGGACAGCCTGCCAGAACCGTCGCTAACGTTAAATACTGGCTCAATTGTATTTATGATTAAAAAACACACATTATGAAACTACAGCCATCGCAATTAACTTATCGTTTACCCGTCGACCACCCAGCGCTTCAAACTGATACTGATTCCGATGAATCACAGCTAATACCAGGCCAACCACGTGCCACTAAAGCCCTAGAACAGGGTCTTGCTATTGATCAACCGGGCTACAATCTTTATTTGGCTGGCAAAAATGGTATAGGTCGTGTCCGCCATGTAATGAAATACTTAACACCATTAGCCTCCCATGGAGACACACCACAGGACTGGCTTTATGTTAATAACTTCGATAATTTCAGCGAGCCCCGCGCAATTAGCATGCCGCCCCAACAGGGCTTGTCATTAATACGAGATATCAACAAATTAATTGATGCTTTACTGGCTACCTTCCCAACCGTATTTGAAAACCCCAGCTACCTACAACAAAAAACCGCGCTGCAAACAATCTTTGATCAAACTTATGACCAAGCGGTAGAAGTCGTCGAACGATCTGCTAACGCGATGCAAATCGCTATCTATCGAGAAGACAGCTCTATTACCTTTACCCCCATTATCAATGGCCAAGTAGCTGATGAATCTATGTTTGCACAAATGGGGGACGAACAACGCGAAACTTTTCGTGAGAATGTTGAAACACTACAAGCATTGTTGAATAACAGCCTATTAGAACTCCCTCAGTGGCAGCGTGATTTGAATAATAATTTACGTGAGCTACTGACCACCACTATCAATCAATCACTCAAGCCTTTATTCGACCAGCTGCAACAAAGCTACCAAAGTCATGCTGGCGTACAACTTTTTTTGGTTCAAATTTATAGCCATTTACCCCGATTTATTGAGGAACACCTGAATGAACCACAAAGCAATTTGGCTGAATCAGTTATTAATAAACGTGCATTACTAGAAGAGCTTTTTCTCCCCAACTTAATAACCCAATCGGCTCATAATAGCGGCTCGCCGATTGTGCAGGAATCAAACCCTAGTCACGCGAATTTATTTGGTCGAATTAATTATATTTCGGAGCAAGGTTCTCTCAAAAGCAACCATCATCAAATTATCGCAGGTTCACTCCATCGAGCTAATGGTGGCTATCTGATTCTTGATATTGAAAAAGTACTGAGTGACCCGTCAACCTGGAAGGCATTAAAGCGCTGCCTCCGTGATGGAAAAATATATATAGAGTCACCTGAAAATGAAATAATGGCAGGTCTTCCTCAATTATTAAAACCTGTATCCATTCCCCTTAAGGCCAAGATTATTTTAATAGGGCCCCGACATATTTATTACACCTTAGAGCGTTACGATCATGATTTTGATGAGCTGTTTAGAGTGTTAGTGGACTTTAGTAGTCAAATTGATAATACACCAAAAAATCTGCAACAACTCACCAACATTCTTCTGCAACGAGCCAAAGAAGCTAATGTTGCAAAACTGTCCAGTTCGGCCATATCTCGCTTAGTAGAATACGCCTCCCGGATTGCAGAGCATCAGCATAAGTTCACAGCTTGCATTGATCCCATTTTAGAACTGATCATTGAGGCGGACCGCAATCTCCAACAATTGCATGATACAGAAATAACGGAAAAACATATTAACCATGCCATAAAAACGAGAGAACAACGCAATGCCAGGCTTTATCAGCTGGTCAAAGAAGATATCCTCGAGGGCGTTATCTCTATCACCACTAACGATAACGCCGTTGGTCAAACAAATGGGTTATCTGTCATTCAGGTTGGTGAAAGTAACTTTGGCTGCCCTGTGCGCATTACTGCTACCGTACACCCAGGGAAGCTAGGTGTGGTTGATATTGAGAGAGAGGTTGAACTAGGCCAAGCGGTTCACTCCAAAGGCGTATTACTCCTATCAGGTTACCTCAGTGGCCGTTACTGCAAAGAATTCCCTTTAGCTATCTCAGCCTATCTAGCCATGGAACAATCCTATGGTTATGTTGACGGTGATAGCGCATCACTCGCTGAACTTTGCACATTGTTATCGGCCTTGATAAGTGTGCCCCTACGCCAAGATATTGCCATTACTGGATCGGTCAATCAGCGTGGTGAAGTACAAGCTGTGGGGGGGGTTAATGAAAAGATAGAAGGATTTTTTGATATCTGTAATGCCCGGGGTCTTAGCGGCACGCAAGGCGTATTAATACCTGCCATCAACAGTGTCAATTTAATGCTATCTGAAACTATTATCAATGCCGTAGAAAATAATACATTTAATATTTATACGGTCAGCAGTGTTGATGAAGCATTAAATATATTAACCGGGATGAAGATAGGGGAAGCTAATTCATCTGGCGTCTTCCCTCCAGGTTCATTCAATGAAAAAGTTGTTACACGATTAATGAAATTTACAACGCTTATTAAAAAACTACCGTCTTAAAAACATTATCCGTACGGTACTGGAAAGCTGAATATTAAATATTTGTTGTGCTTATATGTTCACATTGACTGAGAGATGGTTTCTGTTATTTTTTATGTCATAATTTTTCATTTGCACACTAAAAAACTCCTAGGGGCGCATGTGAAAACCCCTATAGTAAAAAGTACACTTTTTAGTTTTGCTGTATCCCACTTACCTAAACTCATCGGTTACCTTTAAAACATAATTGCTACATTATGTGTCAGTCTGGAATTGAGTAATGAATGTATTTTCAAAATTGATTGGGGTATTTTCTCTACGCTAATGATGGTTGGATTCATCGGGTTAATCCTTTGGCTTCTTAACTTAGTGCTATCCGGCCAAGGGAATGAGAATTATATTTCTGGAAGAGGTTATAAACTGACACCAATTGGCGCGTTGGCTCTGCTCGATTGTTTGCGTATCGGGCTGTTTTGTGGATGACGTTGGGCATCAGTCGGAGCCGGAGTTGAATATTGATTCCATCTATCTGATTTAATGATACAAGTATAATTCAAATAATATTTATACCGTCTATAGTACCGCCAAACGAAAAACCTTGTGGGCTACAAGTATCGTTGTAACTCTCTTAACGCTCGACGCACAAGGCGGAGCGATTTTTGCGACGCTCTTTGTGCCATTGCTTGTTAGGCTTAAGCATGGATGATCAAAGGGCTCACTGTTACCACTTGCCACGCTTAACCAACTCAGTCTCTAGCAAATTAACCATTTGTAGGGTCGCGTCTGTAACCGCGTCCTCAATCGTTTCCGCCTGCTCGCTGATTGCAATTGGGTGTTCCCCGGCAAGCCTAACCTCCAGCAAACAGCGCTTGTCCGTCATGCCAGACTTAGCCGAGCTGTTCTCGTCACTTAAATGTACTTCAATGCGCGTGATCTGATCACTGAACCGGCTTAGATCGGATCTCAAAACATCTTCGACACTTTGAACAAGTGCACCTTGCCCGGAGATGTTCTTATCTGTATTAATCTGAATTTGCATGACAATGTTCTCCTGTAATTTAAATTTACGGTAGTCCTAACGTCGCCAGAATACGGCGAACGAAGCCAGGTCATTATTGCTGGCTTTGTTATAAATTTAATTACGGGAATCTTTAATATACATAGCTGTACCATCATTTCTCATTTCCACTTCGAATAATTCTGTAGCTTTGATCAAGTCACCCAGTTTTTTATAACCATAGTTAATGGCAGAAAAGGAACTATTATTGGAAATATAGTGTGCGACCTTACTCATATGAGCCCAATTATCATCTTCTGATGTTTGCTCTACAGCAGTTCTAAGTAGCTTCATTAGTGATGTATCGCCCTTTAATTTATTTCGGTCTTTACTCGCAGGTTTTTTGACTACGCTAGGTTTATCTTCTTTTTCGGTAACGAGGTTTTCTGTATAAATAAAGGGAGAGCAAGCGTCTACGAATGGCTTTGGGGTCTTCTTTTCTCCGAAGCCATATACAGGAAGCCCACTTTCAAGGATTCTCAACACAAGCGGAGTGAAATCACTATCGCTCGTCATTAGAGCAAAGGCATCAACATTTTGACTATAAAGCAAATCCATTGCATCAATGATCATTGCTGAATCGGTCGCGTTTTTCCCTTTTGTATATGCAAATTGCTGCATTGGCCTTATTGCGTGGGGATGTAATCGTTCAATCCAACCTGACAAAGAAGGGCTGTTCCAGTCGCCATGAGCGTGACGAACATTGACCATTCCGTACTTTGCCAATTCTTCCAATACGCCTTCAATTGAATTATGACTTACATTGTCACAATCAATAAGAAGTGCTATTCGCTTATCTTCTGGCACCGAGCTCTCCTAGATTTATAACGCTAACAGCAGCGGTCGACTGAAAGGAGGTCCTGCCCACGAAGTGGGCGATGCTGCCTATTTTTGTTAGGTGATAGATGCATACTACCTCGTGTATTTATTCGGGCGCACTAAATACCAACTTGCTAAAACCAAACTGCCAAAGCCTGTATACAATACAATAAATACCCATTCTGGAGCACTATAGTAAAGCAAGGTATGCAACCAATGCTGGATAAACGATTCCGGATAAGTCTCTGAACCGACCTCTGCTCTTAGGGCCATTTCCCAAACGGTTAATGGACAAATAACACCAATCCACGACTGAACAACCACGATACCAGCAGCGAAAAAATGGAGTATTCGGAAGAGTAGATTCCTGACCCAATGCCACTTTAGAAAAGGCCCCAAGTAAATTGCAAAAATTCCAAATACCACAAAGAAAACAAACAATACATGTATGACTAGAACCGCATCTGCTAAGACTATTAGTAGCAATTCCTTTGACACACCTTTTCACCTAACTGTTAATTAATAAGCCTGAAGGCCTATTAGATAGAAGGTACTGTATCAGAGAAAAGTTAATCCCAAAAGTCGGGTGAAGCGCTTAGAATTACTTATCTGACCTAAAGTTTTCTCATAACATTTCAAACGGAATTGTGCAAAAAGAGAGTCGTATAAATTATGAGTTGTCACCAACCTCTTTCTTGTAACACACAACAAGAAAACTGACCAAAAATAATCGTTACGGCCCCTTTAATTGTTCGCTGATCTTTGATGGTTACCATTAACCCCTACGATGAAGAGTCCCTGGCCACCGTTATCTATAAAGCCTGCACAATGGACGTCAACGAACGCAGATCCCACATGCATGTACTGCATCAAATAGTGAAGGATTGGAACGTATACGACTGGGTCGACAGCTTTCTCGATACGCTCTCCTCGATGCAAAAAATCAAGAAGAATGCAGCATAGCGTGCATTGCCCTATCGTTTATAGAGCGGCCCGTGGAACACTTTGCCGAGCGCGCTCAGCTGGCGGCGGAGATGAAAAATAATCGATTAAACCGAGTAGCGGTACTCGTACCCCCCCTCTTCAGCCATATTGCTGATCATCTTTCCGAGGCTGGCATTTTTACCGCCCACCTGTGCAATATTGACCAGACCTAAATTGTCATACCAGTAAATATCTTTTATTTCTGCTGAAAGCTGTGACATAACGATAGTTATTTTGCTGCTACTTAATGTTTAACCAAGCCTCTCGGCCATATATTTTAGCATTTTAGTCAAAGTATTTACCTGGGGGTAATCTGCCTCAGGGATAGTGACACCACTGTTCTTTTTCAATTCCGCCAAAAAATTTAAAAAATCCATAGAATCAATATCACACTCCTCCCGAATATCTTCATCAGGGTCAATATCACTTTCTTCAATCTCGGGAGCTACTTCCTGTATTGCCGCAACAATCAGTTGTTTTAATTCATCTTCACTCATAATAATTCCGGTTTTTGTAATTTTTTGGCCAGAGCATTCAGGAACTTTGCACCAACGATGCCATCACTCACACGATGATCTGCACTAAGACTGGTAGTGATTACATCGCATACAACAATTTCACTTTCTCTAACCTGAGGTATTTGTCGCGGTTTGCCAAAACCGATAATGGCAACCTGCGGTGGATAGATAACACCCAACACACTATCTGAACCGCGCTCACCCATACTGGTGATGGTTATGGTTGCATCCATAAGTTCTGAACTGCGCAAATGCCCTCCTCGACTGCGACTACTGATACCCCTTATTGCATCCATTATTTCAGTTAATGACATCTGATCAACATCATGTATGGCCGGCACCATCAAACCACCCTCGCGAAGACTAATCACATTACCAATATTAATTGACTTACTCGGCCGATACTGCCCATCAAGATAATAACCATTAAGCTGTGGGTACTTGATCAGAGTTGTCGCAACCGCTTTTAATAATACAACCAGTAATAACATTCGCTGTTCAGGCTCTTTATCAGCATTCTCGTTTTGCAGCCACTGCTGCACATGGCTAATATTAATATCGAGGGTAATGTAATAATGCGGAATTTCTTTTTTGGATTTTTCCATGGCTCGGGCAATTGCAGCTCGCATGGCTTCTGCGGGGGTCACAGACTCTGAGCTCACACTCAATGCCGATTCAATATCTCTTAACAAAATGGCCCCTGATGGCCCACTACCCTTTATATTAGAGAGATCCAAATGTTGCTCTTGCGCTATTTTTCTAACTACAGGTGAAGATATAACAGAAACAACACTAGCAGGAATTACCATCTCAATTTTAGAATTTTCCATGTATTCAGCAGGCGACTCACTCTTGACTGATGCCGGTAAAGATGCAGCATCAGCTTCTTCAACAACCTCAACATTTGTTTTCAGTCGGGCTAACACGGTACCCACAGGCACCTTGGCAACAGGCTGAACCAGTATTTCAGAGACCGTTCCTTCCTGGTGGACCTCCATATCTATTGCGCCTTTTTGTGTTTCAATAACTGCTACGATATCGCCTTTTTTTACCTCATCACCGATATTAATTGACCACTCAACCAGTATCCCCTCGGTCATATCAGCACCGAGTGATGGCATGGTGATTTCGTAGGAATATTGATCCATTACAGGCCATCCACTATTTGCTTTGTATTAGCGCTTTAGCAGCACTAACAATCTGTTCAGTTTGCGGCAAGGCGGCCTGTTCAAGATGCGCAGGATAAGGAATAGGCACTTCTGCTGTACATATTCGTTTAACGGGTGCATCCAGATGCCAAAAACCCTGCTCCATAATAATGGCACTCACCTCTCCGGCTAAACTACCGGTATACCAGCCTTCATCAATAATAATAGCGCGATGAGTTTTGGCCACACTGGCCAGCATCGTTGATGTATCAAGCGGACGCAAACAGCGCAGATCCACCACCTCAGCAGATATACCTGACGCGATTAATTCTTCTGCTGCAGCAAGTGCTTTTCGCAGATTACCTCCATAGGTAATCAGGCTCACATCTGTTCCCTCTTTTCTTACCAGCGCCTGCTCCATGAATGCCTCTGGTTGATCAAACATCTCTCCCTCTTCATTCAATAACATCACATGCTCAAAGATAATCACAGGATCAGGATCTGCCATTGCTTGAACCAGCATATATCTTGCGTCGGTATGTGTTGCAGGGCTAAGAACTTTTAAACCTGGAATATGTGCATAGAGGTTCTCCCAGCTATGAGAATGCTGGGCTGCTAATTGCTTACCGGCCCCACAGGCCATACGAAACACTACTGGCACATTAAACTGCCCACCTGACATATGCCGCAAGGTAGCTGCAGTATTCACAATCTGATCCATTGCCAACAAACTGAAATTCACTGTCATTACTTCTACAACAGGTCGCATTCCACCCAAAGCAGCGCCTATACCAACACCGGTAAAACCGGATTCACATAATGGTGTATCAATAATGCGTTCTGCACTATAGGTATCAAAAAGACCCTTACTCACGGCATAACAGCCACCATAACGGCCCACGTCTTCTCCCATCAGAAAAGTACGCTCGTCAGCTTTTAGAACATCTTCAATGCCCGCCCTTAATGCTTCTCTATATGTCAATTTTTGAGAAGTAGCTTGTTCAGCTTGCGACAAAGAAGTTAGTTCTGATGGTGTATAAACATCTTTACAGAGATCTTCTACCGACTCCCACTCTCCAGATTCAGCAAATGCGATAGCTTCTTCAATTTCCTGCTTTACCTCTGCCTCCATTACATCAAGCTCGGCATCCTGAAAATGGTTATCATCCCTTAACCATTGAATCAGACGCTTTACCGGGCCTTTTTCTTCCCACTCTGCCACTTCTTCCTTGTCGCGATAGAGCTGACCATCAAAGCTGGAATGGCCACGAAAACGATAGGTCTGGCATTCAAGAAAAAAGGGCTGACTGGTACTTTTAATATGTTCAACGGCATCTTGTACTGCTGCCTCAACATCAACCACATTCATCCCATCAACCTGATGCGTGGTAATGCCATAGCTCTCGGCTTTTTTGGCGATATTTATTTCGGATTCTGAATAATCTAATGCTGTGCCCATGGCATAACGATTATTTTCACAAATAAACAATACTGGCAAACCCCACAAAGCAGCAAGATTCAGGCTTTCGTGAAACTCGCCTTCAGCAACAGCACCCTCACCAAAAAAACAAACGGTTACAGCATCACGCTTAAGTTTCTTATTGGCCATGGCCAAACCTGCCGCTAGCGGCAAACCGCCACCAACTATCGCATTACCACCATAAAAATGTGCATCTTTATCAAACAGATGCATAGACCCACCACGCCCTCGACTACAGCCGTTAGTACGTCCATACATTTCTGCCAATATACTGCCCATCGATAAACCTCTCGCTAGGGCATGGCCATGCTCTCTATAAGTAGCAACGATTTCATCTTCAGGTGAAAGCGCTGACATTGCTCCAACAGCAATAGCTTCTTCACCGATATACAGGTGCAAAAAACCCCTGATTTTTTCCTGTGCATACAGTTCGGCACATTTTTCTTCAAAGCGCCGCATACGCAGCATCTGTTTTAATTGTCGAAGCAGATAATCCCGGTTGATATGGAGTTTATTATTCATAGTTGGTTACCTACTGTTGATCGATCATTGCTCATCACTCTCCAACGTAGAGATATCTCCTTCGGGTAACCCCAACTCACGCGCTTTTAATAAACGACGCATAATTTTTCCACTGCGTGTTTTGGGTAGATTTTTGCGAAAAACAATCTCTTTAGGAGCCACCGCTGCTCCCAAACGTTTTCGAGCAAAACCCTGTAGCTCTTTTCTCAAGCCTTCAGACTCTTCTATACCCGAATTTAACGCAACAAAGGCTTTTACAATCTCTCCGGCTATAGGGTCTGGCTTACCGATAACACCAACCTCCGCAACCGCTTCATGCTCCATCAAAGCACTCTCTACCTCAAACGGACCAATCAAGTGGCCTGATGATTTAATCAGATCATCAGTTCTTCCAACAAACCAGAAATAACCATCTTCATCTCGCATGGCGAGATCACCACTAAGATACCAATTATCTTGAAAGCAGTTTTGATATTTATCATTCTGATTCAAATAAGCGCAAAACATTGATGGCCAGCCTGGTTTTAGAGCCAACGCCCCTACTTGCATAGGTTCTGTTATCTCTTCATAAACACCCTGTTCATTTCTATTCACAATACCGGCTGCAATACCCGGCAAAGGCCGCCCCATAGAACCCGGCTTAACATCCTGGCTAGCATAATTGGCAATCATGATGCCGCCGGTTTCTGTTTGCCACCAGTTATCATGAAAAGGTATTCCAAAGGTTTTATGCCCCCAAACTACAGCTTCAGGATTAAGAGGCTCACCCACACTGGCAATAAAGTGCAACGCTGACAGATCATATTTTTCTCTAATATCAGTGCCCAACTTCATCAACATACGAATAGCAGTGGGCGACGTATACCATACCGTGATATGTTGCTCCTGAAGAATACGATACCAGCGTTCAGCATCAAACTCTGCCTCATCAACAATCATCGTTACGCCCAAGCATAACGGTGCAATAATGCCGTAAGAAGTTCCCGTAACCCAACCCGGATCAGCAGTACACCAGTAAATATCATTTTCATGCAGATCAAGTGCGTATTGCGCAGATACTTTATGCACCTGCACCGCCTGATGCACATGCACAACTCCCTTGGGTTCTCCAGTAGTGCCACTGGTAAAGTGCAACAGGGCCATATCTTCGGCCAGCGTTTGCACACAAGGAAAATGTGGATCAGCATGATGCATAAGATCATCAAGGCAATAACAACCAAGCTCATTTTCTGTAACACCATCAATCAGTAAAATAGCTTTTAGATGAGGCAACTCTCGCCACCAACTGGCAATTTTTTTTCGGTAAAGGCTGCTGGTTGTTATCAGTACATTGGCTTCACCAATTTCCATTCGTGAACGGATAGGCTTAGGGCCAAAAGCTGAAAAAAGCGGGGTAAAAACACATCCGGCTTTTAATGTCCCCAATGCTGCAATATAGAGAGAAGGAAGGCGACCGGCGAGACTGAATATGCGCGCACCCGGCTCAATACCTAAAGCATTAAGTGCGCTGGCAAAACGACTGCTTTGCTCTGCCAGGTCATGATAAGAAAAATCAATAACTTCATCTTGCTTGCTAATCCAGCGTAAGGCCAGTTTATCGGCCAAACCATCATGCAAATGAAAATCAACTGCTTCGAAGGCGATATTGATACCGCCATCAGGCAAACCTTGAGGCTGGCATGCCTCCCAGCTAAACGATTGATAACAGTGAACATAATCACCAACATTTGGCGTAATACCCTCTATTGGTGTTTTTTTAATTAGTGTTTCACTCATTTCTATCAATCCTTATCCGACCAGCAAATTCACTCAATATTTAACAATAGTTAAACTTTAAAGCTAGCACAGTTTTATTAAATAGCTCCATAAACCTAGACCACCCTGCAATTCAATTTGTAACGGTCTTCGTACTGCTGGGGTGACAGCAAATCATTAGCACTATGCTTACGTATTGAGCTGTAAAACAATTCGATATAATTAAAATTATCCTCCCTAGTGTCTTTCCTAGTTTTATAAATTTTGCGCCGACAACTTCGAAAGGTTATCTGCCAGTGCATCGAGCAAGTAAACCGATAGCTAAGCAACATCCGCAAATGCATTGCTCCCTATGTGTCTGACTGGTCATTCAAAACGTAGCTAAAAAAACCAGAGAAACCGTAACCTGCCCGAACCCATGGAGGCTGAAAATGACTTTGGCCAAATTTACACGCTTGCAAAACTATCTGACCTAGATGTTTCAAACCCAGTAAATAAGTACAATGAATGGTACTGACAAGTTAACTACCTATCATTGATAATTTAACTTATGGATATATCGAATAGACTCTACAAGCGTCACCGCTTCCCCTCTGAAATTATCCAATATGCCGTATGGATCTATTTTAAATATAACCTCAGTTACCGAAATATTGAGGATTTACTCGCCAAGCATGGAATTCAAGTCAGTTACGAAGCAATTCGGCTTTGGTGCAATAAGTTTGGCCCTAAATATGCCGCTAAACTTAGAAGAAAGCATCAAGGCTTTGGTGATACGTTCTTCTTAGATGAGGTCTTTATCAAAATAAATGGCGTTCAATATTATTTATGGCGAGCAGTCGATCAAGACGGTGGGGTAGTTGATATTTACCTCCAGAAACGCAGAGATGGCAACGCTACAAAACGCTTCTTTAAAAGGCTATTGAAAAAAAACAAAGGTGAAGCCAGGAAGATAGTAGCGGATAAAATGAGAAGTTATGGTGTTGCTCATAGAGAACTTATTCCCGATTCAATACATGACACAAACCAGTATGCTAATAATCGCTCTGAACTTTCGCATCAACCGACACGAGTTAGAGAAAGAGGCATGAGAAAGTTTAAATCTGTTGAACAAGCTCAACGATTCTTGAATACACATGCTGCTCTTTACAATTTATTTAACCTGGGACGCCATTTAGTGTCAGCTAAAAATTATCGTTATTTTAGGCATCGCGCCTTTACGTCTTGGGATAATGCAGTGGCTATGTAACTGCATAAGTTTAAAGAAGTTTCTTATCAGGAGCCGTTAACTTGTCAATACCATATCATCAATTAGTTACATTCAAAAGGAGTTAAACTCATGGGGTAATATACGGACCCCTTCCAAGCCAATCAGGTTATTTGACCAAGTTCGCGCTGAAATCAAACGGCGAAAATATAGTCAAAACACCGAAAAAACATATCTCTATTGGATTCGACAGTACATCTATTTTCACAACAAACAGCACCCAAAAGACCTATCTAAAGCCCATATTGAGCAGTATTTAACACACCTCTCTGCTAACCGTAATGCTTCTGGTAATACCCAAGGTCAAGCGCTCAATGCGATCGTCTTTCTCTACAAACAAGTACTAAAGCTGGATGTTGGTGAACTAGACTACCTCAGGAATGTACGGCGGTTTAAAAACATACCCACGGTGCTCAGTAAAGAAGAAATAGCTCTACTGTTTTCTCATTTAAGAGGGACAACGAAGCTAATGGCGGCTTTATTGTATGGCTCTGGTTTGCGAGTGAATGAGTGTACGACCCTTCGCGTTCAAGACATCGACTTATCGCTCAAAACGATTACTGTACGAAACACTAAAGGGCGGCAAGCACGAGTCGTTATGATTCCTAACAAGCTCATTCACCCACTAGAGAAGCATTTATTAAGTAGAAAGCAACTTCACGTTGAAGATGTCTATAAAGGAGCAGGCTACGTTCATCTTCCTGATGCGCTAGCACGCAAATACAAAAATGCTGCAACCAGTTTCGAGTGGCAATACTTATTCCCGTCTAATGCGATACGATATGACGCTAAAGCCTGTGTTCACAGGCGTTGGCACTGCTCGACATCAACCTTACAAAAAGCAGTCCGAAAAGCGGTAAAGATGATTCAGCTTAACAAACGCGTTACTTGCCATACCCTGAGACATTCGTTTGCCACCCACTTACTGGAATCGGGTTGTGATATAAGAACTATTCAAGAGTTGATGGGCCATAAAGACCTGAATACCACGATGATCTACACCCATGTATTGCGGCAGGGTACTAGATCAGTTACTAGTCCACTAGATAGCTTATAGGGTATGGAACAGCAGGGATGCACTTCACTCAAATCATGCCGTTACAACCCGTTAGCTTACCCATAGACCTACTTCTTAGTGGGGAAATTTATAGGTTATTTATTTTTAGTGTTCAGTTCTCCTCTGTGCACTAGATAGAGGCTATCGACTCAACAGCTTTTTTTATTAACATCCATTTCGGATTGAAAGCAGATATCATTATCCTGGCGTAGAGAAAGACAAAAGCGAAGCGGAATTGAGTGCTTTGAGAAAATCAGATAGGTGGGGGTATTTTTTGGTCTCTGCGGTAACATTTGAGGTGAAAATACTAGGCCGCGTCACCTCTATCTAGCTAAATTTTAAAGAGTTTTACCGAGCCCCCATAGAGACATGGGAACCCGGCAGACTGTATGGCGGTGAGGGAGGGATTCGAACCCTCGATACGTTTCCGTATACACGCTTTCCAGGCGAGCTCCTTCAGCCACTCGGACACCTCACCGTGTTTTTTTGAGGGTCGCAACTCTACACAAGCGACCATCAAAAAGCAATTAATCAAGGCCAGGTTTGAAAGTAATCATCCACCTTTAAAACCGGTGCTTCTAAGCCATCAACAGGCATAGTCCCCAAATACAAAAAACCCACTATTTGCTCATTTTCAGAAAGTCCTAATCCATCCATTACTATCTGATCATAGGCAACATCGCCTGTCCGCCAAATAGCGCCAACTCCTTGAGCATAAGCAGCTGTGATCATGTTTTGTGCTGTAGCCCCTGCCGATATGATTTGCTCTATATCTGGGACTTTTGGGTTTTGTTTAAGGCTTGCGATCACAACCATGATCATTGGTGCTCGCAATGGTTTACTGGCAATTCTTTGTTTTTGCTTGTCTGTTAATTCTTCAGATTTGGAGGAAGCAGCTTTAATAAAAAGCTCACCTAATTTATCCCTACTATCTCCTTCTAACATAAGGAATCGCCATGGCCTCATACGGGCATGGTCTGCTGCACGAAAAGCAGCTTTTTGAATGTTTCTCAGGGTTTCCCCTTGGGGTGCTGGTTCAATCAGTCTTGGACAAGACACTCGACCATGCAATGCACTTAGTGCATCCATCATATTTACCTACTTAATCTAGTTTGTTTATCCTAATATTTAATGCACTTGCCATTTCCCTACATAAAGAATGGACTTTTATGGTCAGACATCGTGTAATTATGCGCATTACCATTTGCGCAGAGGTCTCCATCTTACAAGATGACGAACTTAAGCCATAAAGAAACTGAAAAGAATCTGTATTATCAGATGCTATTTCGCTTCCTCATAGGGTTAGCAGGGATTGCCACCTTCGCTATATCAATGTCAGGAAACAACAACGCCTATCATTTAGCATCCCTCACTCTGGTAACTACGCTTTATATTATTTTCGCCCATTTTCTGGTCAAGCTAACAAAGAAAGAGAAGCGCGCACCTATCGCTTCTCTACTATCGCTAACTGATGCCTTTTTGCTAGGCGCTCTTGTAGGATTCCTGGGCACAGATATTCTTTCTATTTTATTGTTCTTTATCGCCCTTCAATTTAACGCCAGCATTAATGGCGGTACTAATGTTATTGTTAGAAACAATTTAGTCGCAGGGTTTGGCTTTGCATTGCTTTGCCTATTGTATCCACCTCAGTGGTCAATGAATGCAAACCTCACCACCAGCCTTGCCATACTCATAGCCTTAGGTTTTTACGTTTGTATCTATGGGCTAAATGCCTTCAACGAAGGGCAAACCCTACATGAGCAAATAAATGACCTTAAAAAACAGAAAGTACAACTGAAGCTTAAGAACTACCATATCTCCAAGTACCTCTCACCCACGTTAAGGAAAGCTATCTCTTCAGGTAAAGACGTCAAACTGGAAACTCAAAGAAAACAACTGACAGTCTTCTTTTCTGACATTAAAGGTTTTAGTGAGCTATCCGAAGAAATGGAAGCAGATGCTTTAACCAAGCTGCTTAATAACTACCTGACTGAAATGTCAGAAATTGCCCTAAAACACGGCGGCACCATCGACAAATTTATTGGTGACGCCATTATGGTATTTTTTGGTGACCCAAGTACCAAAGGGCCAAAAGCAGATTGTGTTGCTGCTGTTTCAATGGCCATCGCCATGAAAAAGCACATGAAAGAATTACAACAGCAGTGGTTGAACCAAGGGATTCAAAAACCTTTGGAAATCCGAATGGGTATCAACACAGGGTTTTGTACTGTAGGAAATTTTGGAACCGAAAACCGCTTGGACTACACTCTTTTAGGTACCGAAGTAAACTTGGCAAGCAGGCTGGAATCGGCGGCAGAGCCAGGTGAAATACTTATCTCTCACGAATCCTATTCTCTAGTCAAAGACCTAATCATGTGTCGTGATAAGGGTGAGATTCAAGTCAAAGGCTACCAACAACCAGTTCGTGTCTATTCTGTAGAAGACATGCGTAAAAACTTAGGCAAAGATCAAACCTATTTTGAACACCTTACCAATGGTTTCTCGTTCTATATGGATTTGGATCGAGTAAGAAATTACGATAAAGATAAAATTTTAGAGTCACTCATTAGTGCTGCTAAACAACTGAAAAACAAAAATATTTTTTAAAATTTCTGCTAGACCTCAAATTCTTACCTAACTCACTGTCTCGAAAGTCGCAGGGATGGTGGTTCACTATTTTTTGAACTACGGTAGGGATTAATATCCAACCCACCGCGACGGGTATATCGGGCATACACCTCTAGCTCGTCAGGCTGACAAAGCTCATTAATTTCAGAAAAAATTCGTTCTACACATTGCTCATGAAAATCCTGATGATTTCTGTAAGAAATAATATATTTCAATAGCCCTTCGGGCACGATAGGTAAACCCGTATAACGAACTAAAATACTGGCCCAATCTGGTTGCCCGGTTACCGGGCAATTGGTTTTCAACAGGTGGCTATAAAAAGATTCTGTGACCAAACCTCCTTCATGATCAAGGCTCAACAAGGTTGGATCAGGCTCATAGGTATCAACTTTTACTTCTAAACCATCAAGACAAATACCAGGGAAAGAGGATAAACCTCTATGCCTAAAACCTTCCATAGTCTGAATAGCAACAGAAATATTTCCATTAACACAATTGGAAATATCTTTTTCCAATAAGCTAGCTACATCCTGAAAAGAAGCAAGCGTAGTTTGATTCAATGAATTTAAATACAACTTTAATGACTTGGACTCTACCAAATTTTCGGTATCGCAAGGTATGGTGATATCGGCAACAGCAACAACAGGCTTACCTTTGTGGTCCAGCCACGAAAGCTCATAAGCCGTCCACAAATCAAAGCCATAGAAAGAAGGGCTGCCCTTAACATCAGCAACCTCTATACCAAGTTCTTTACGCCCTTGAGATCGAGAGATTGAACACAGCAGCTCAGGAGCATAGCCTGCCGGATATGTGGTCTCTTCACCTAATAAAAGCTTGTCATTGTCTGTTACCACCAGAAACTGCCTCCTAGAACACTAAAAAATATTAATTACGAAGCTTTTTAGCATGACCAAGCAAATACAGCGAGTAACTGTATGACAAAATACAAAATCCGATCACCATGGTGAATGCCCACGCAACATTAATATCCGAAACACCCAGTAACCCATATCTAAATGTATTCACCATATAGAGTATGGGATTTGCTTGGGATACCCCCTGCCAAAACTCAGGCAACATACTAATGGAATAAAATACGCCACCTAAATAGGTTAGAGGGGTCAGTACAAACGTTGGAACAATCGAAATATCATCAAAACTATTAGCGTAAACTGCATTGATAAACCCTGCCAAAGAAAACAGCACTGCTGTTAAGAAAACAATAGCAACAGTTATAACAACATGGCTTACCTGTAAATCTGTAAAAAACAACGACAAGCAGGTCACAATCAATCCCACTGCCAATCCCCTTGCCACACCACCGATAACATACCCCGTTAAAATAATGTAATTAGGCACAGGAGAAACTAATAGTTCTTCCACACTACGCTGGAATTTAGTGCCATAAAAAGATGACACCACGTTGGAATACGAGTTGGTAATTACCGACATCATTATTAAACCTGGTACCACAAACTCAATATAGCTAAAGCCAGACATCTCTCCGATACGCGGCCCTATTAGGGTGCCAAAGATGACAAAATATAGCCCAATGGTGATGGCTGGCGGCAACAATGTTTGCAACCAGATACGGGTAAATCGTCTAACTTCTTTTACAACAATGGTTGTAAAGGCAATCCACTGCTCTTGAAAACTCATGATTTGCCTTTCTCCCCTACACTTTCATTACCGTGAGATTCCACCATAGAAACAAATAGCTCCTCTAATCGGTTTGCCTTATTCCTCATACTGACAACATGGATATTTTGCTCTGTTAGCGTGGTAAAAATCTCGTTGAGTGATTGGTTTTTTTCTACTTCAACTTCAAAGCTGTGGCTATCGATAAGCTGTCCGCTATAACCCGCAATAGAAGGGAGGTCGTCAATTTCTTCCTTGGTATCAAAAATAAACACCTCTCTGCTTAACTTACGCAGTAATTCGCGAGTTGATGTATTTTGAACAATTTTTCCACGATCAATAATCGCCACATTACGGCATAAGCTCTCAGCTTCTTCCAAATAATGTGTTGTTAAAATTATTGTTGTACCCCTTGCATTTATTTCCTTTAAAAACTGCCACATAGAGCGGCGCAGCTCAATATCCACTCCCGCTGTCGGTTCATCAAGAATGAGTAATTTAGGCTCATGCACCAAAGCCCGAGCAATCATCAAGCGGCGCTTCATTCCCCCTGACAGCATACGAGATGCCTGATCACGTTTATCCCATAAGCCCAACTGCTTGAGGTACTTTTCTGTTCTTTCTTCAGCCAGGGATGCAGGCAAGCCAAAATAACCTGCCTGAGTTCTCACAATATCGAAGACTTTTTCGAACTGATTGAAATTAAACTCTTGAGGAACAACACCTATCTCTCTTTTAGCTAAAGAAAAGTTCTGATCGATATCAATATCAAAAATCCGGACATCACCACTGGTTTTTTGTACCAATGAACAAATCACACTGATAGTTGTGGACTTCCCCGCCCCATTGGGACCCAACAGTGCAAAAAAATCCCCAGGCTGAACCTCAAGATCTACGCCCTTGAGAGCCTTGAAACCATTATCATATTGTTTATGTAAATTACGTATGGAGAGCGCAGCTGTGGTCATATTCCAACATTCTATTTTGGTGTACAGAGATCAGATTAAACACTATCAACAAATTCGATAGGAAACGAAACTGCTAGTCTAAATCACTTTTACGAAACACGGGAAAACTAAATAGAGAGAAACTAAGTAAAAACAGAGAAATAAATAAAAAAGCTGCGCCATACAAAAAAAGCGCAATGCCTAAGGCACTGCGCTTTTATATTGGAGCGGGAAACCGGGTTCGAACCGGCGACCTCAACCTTGGCAAGGTTGCGCTCTACCAACTGAGCTATTCCCGCACTTTCTCTAAGCAGCCTTTTTTGCAACCAAGAGTGAGTAAAAATGGCGTCCCGTAGGGGAGTCGAACCCCTGTTACCGCCGTGAAAGGGCGGTGTCCTAGGCCTCTAGACGAACGGGACACTGTGTAACAAAACGTGTTCTCATCAGAGAGGCGCGCATTCTAAGAAGCGGGCTCTGTGCTGTCAAGCCTGCTCTTCAATTTATCTATAGGTAAATGCTATCTGGATATAAATTTTGAGTGCCCTCATAAACAGTAAAATAGAGCGCTACCTGAATCTAGACAAAGTAAAAGGGCTATTTAGCCCTTTTACTTTTACTTAACCAGTTGTTTTTTTTAACCAATTACTCTTTTTTAAATTGAAGGGAGAGTGAGTTGGTGCAGTACCTCAAACCTGTAGGGTCGGGCCCATCTGTAAATACATGCCCCAAGTGGCACCCACAACTCGAGCAGGTTGTTTCAACGCGGACCATCCCATGACTAGTATCTGCACATTCAGTGATGAGATCACTACTTAATGGCTGGTAAAAGCTAGCCCAACCTGAACCAGAATCATATTTATGCTCCGAACGAAATAATGGCTCACCACAACAACGGCACAGATAAGTCCCTTCTGTTTTTTTATCATGGTATTCACCGGAAAACGCAGGCTCAGTCCCTTTTTCTATACAAATTTGATACTCCATATCTGTCAGGCGTTCCCGCCACTCATCATTCGTTATTTTTTTGTAATCAATCATGACATCTACCTCTAACTATCCTTAGTTCTGCCCTCTAACAATTCTTAGTTATGGAGGGAAATTGATATACAATGGCTTAATTACCACCACTAAACACAACAAAAAACCCTATTAATATCAATTTTATGCAACACATTAAAAAATCAAACAAACTGGACAACGTCTGTTATGACATTCGCGGCCCAGTTCTAGATCATGCTAACCGTCTGGAAGAGGAAGGCCACCGTATTCTCAAGCTAAACATAGGGAACCCGGCATCTTTCGGCCTCGAAGCACCAGATGAAATTATTCATGATGTTATCCATAATTTAGCAGAAGCTCAGGGTTACTGCCACGCGAAAGGCATTTACAGCGCACGTAAAGCCGTTATGCAACGCTGTCAAATACAGGGCATCCCCGATGTTGAAATTGATGATATTTTTCTGGGTAATGGCGTCAGTGAGCTGATTGTCATGTCGATGCAGGCATTACTGAACAACGGTGACGAAATTCTTGTCCCAGCCCCTGACTACCCCCTCTGGACGGCTTCGGTAACTTTAGCAGGAGGTAAAGCTGTTCATTACCTCTGTGATGAAGCACAGGATTGGCAGCCCGACATTGAGGATATTGCAAGTAAAATAACGCCTAACACTCGTGGCATCGTGGTTATTAACCCTAACAACCCCACAGGGGCTGTTTATAGTGAAGCCGTATTACAAAAAATCGTAGATCTGGCAAGAAAACACGATCTGATTATCTATGCCGACGAAATTTACGATCGTATTCTCTATGATGGAACAGAACATTTCCCCCTTGCTCGATTAGCAACAGATATTCTCTGTATTACCTTCAATGGGTTATCGAAAACCTACCGGTTAGCTGGGTTTAGATCTGGCTGGATGATCGTCAGTGGGGCCAAGCATCTTGCTCAAAGCTATATTCAGGGCATTGAGATGCTTTCATCTATGCGTCTATGCGCTAATGTACCAGCTATGTACGCCATTCAAACGGCATTGGGTGGCTACCAGAGTATCAATGACTTAATCAGCCCAGAAGGACGGTTATTGCAGCAGCGAGACAAAGCTTGGTCATTGCTTACCGAAATTCCAGGTGTGAGCTGTGTTAAACCAAAAGCCGCTATGTACCTATTCCCCAAACTAGATCCAGAGATTTATCCCATCGAAGATGATGAACAATTTGTGCTGGATCTATTGCTGGAAGAAAAAATACTATTAGTTCAAGGAACAGCTTTTAACTGGCCGACCCCTGACCATTTTCGTATTGTCTTTTTACCCCGGGAAGATGACCTTGAAGAAGCCATTGGTAAACTTGCCAGCTTTCTTGAGCGGTTCAGAGTTAGAAAAGGTACAGACAGGCTGGCCAGCACAGCAGCGACTCAGTAAACACCCTGTAATTTAAAACAACTTCTAACCTATGGGGTAGAGAACCTGGTCCCGATAACCGGTAATCACGGGAATATACCCCGATAGAGCCCTATCCAGTTGTGGGTCGTTACTGTCTACCAGTAATGGCCTGCCATTGAGCTCTGTAATTTTGGTTTTGGTAGCTATAACAACCAGATTATCCTTTCCTACCTGCCGAATCACAGCAGGTGTTAGTTGCTGATTTCCCCTACCCAACAAATGTCCTTGTCCCCCAATAGGGGTAATCACTATTTTAGCCGCACCATTGTGCGTAGAAATGGCATTCTCTATCTCTGCTGCAGTCACATCCAGTGCCAGCAACTCTCCGTTTTTAATCAGGTCCACTCCTAACAGCGTATTCTCCAACCCTAACTCGTCCATCAAACCCTTGGTAGTAGAACCAGGGCCAACAATATAGAGGCAATCATCCTCCATTTCCTCGATTAATGTTGCAGCAATATCCTCAAGTACCAGGGCCTCAACTTCCCTACCCCCGGACTTCACATGCTGCATAAACTGCCCCTCTTCGGGCACTAGTAATTCTCCATAGAACCGAGCCTGAACCTTTCCTTGTCGGAATGACTCTTCATCGATATCCCGCACTTCCTGTGGACGAATATCAACCAATTCTCCTCTGACCAATTTACATACCAATTCCCCAGCCATTTCAGGAGTGATGGCGTATACACCTGAATGCATTTTTACTCCTGCAGGAATACCTAACACCGGCTGATTGTCAGGTACCGAGTTACAAATATTACGAGCAGTACCATCACCACCCACAAACAGGATCATATCCAACCCCATAGTAGACATTTCTGTAGCTGCAGATTCTGTATCCTCAGCAGTAGTCAGTTCAGGATTAATCTCGCCTATCACTTCAGGAGAGTAACCACACTGCCTGGCTAAATCTTCACCCATAGGTCCGGGATAAGTCGTCAACACCACTTTACTTGGCTCTATGCCTTCATAAATTACCCTTAGCGCCCGAATAGCCCTTTCAGGTGCTCGTAACTCTGCACCACGCTTTCGAGCCTCAGCAACAATTCCTGTGCCGTCACTGCCTTTCAGAGCAACAGAACCGCCTATTCCTGCCATAGGGTTTATAATTAAGCCTAGCCGAAACACTAACTACTCCACATTTTTTATACTAAAATTGTACAACCGCTTTTGAATGCGAAACTAATCGTGATATGTTGAATTATCACAAATAAAACTACGAACCAAACATGAACAAAGAAAAAACTAACGAACAAGCCACTGATTTCCATGGTGCGGCATTAATTGATGAAGATGGCAATGAAATCCCAATCACTGAAGATATGGTACAAGATGCCTGTCACACTCTGGAAGAAGATGGGCTGGAAGATGATAAAGATACCAACCCAGAACAAAAAAACTAGTTACTTTCTCTCTGGCTCATAGTTCATCATACCGTTTCTCGTTAAACGCTATTGCTCAAAACCTTTACATGCAAACCTCTTACCTTTAACACTTAGCACGTTAAAACTTTCTTCTTTGAAAACCTAAAGCAGCCATTTTTTTGGCCTCGACAGTTTCAACATTAACAACATTGTAATGGTGAAACTCCAATCGTTTTGGGCAATTTTTTCTTTGTGAATCAAAGGAATGGGGTATATATTCCCCTTTAATCAACAACGCTTCCTTCATGCGCCGATCTTCCTTCTCCACATCAAAAGTAGCCAAAACAGCTTCCTCTAACGAAGCAACATTAAGGTCTGACATGGACAAGCTATCAAAAGTCGAATCGGGTATTGTTTCACCTAACCAGCCACAAAATGCATCCCTAACCATTGTTGTGCCATTTACTTTGCCATCGTAGCTGTAACCCGCGATATGAGGAGTACCAATATCCACCTGTTCAAGTAGAGGTAACAGAATATCAGGCTCACCTTCCCAAACGTCCAACGCCACCTGCAACGATCGCTGTGGCAATACATTTAATAATGTATCTAAAAGCGCCTGGTTATCGACTACAGCTCCCCTTCCAGCATTAATTAACAATGCATCAGGGAGAAGCTGTGACAGCACAGCCTCATCAAATAAATGGAAGGTAGGGAAAGGTCCATCAGTTGTCAGTGGCGTATGTAAACAGAGAATGTCTGACTGAATCACTTCCTCAAAAGAGGTTAAATGAGCATTTTCAGCATCAGAAAGAAAAGGATCATAACAGCGACAATTTACCCCTAACTTTTGCAAGGTTTGATACAACCTTCCACCCACATTGCCACAACCAACAATACCAACTGTTTGCTCCTGCCAATCAGGGCGAAGCCTAAATAATACTGATAACACATACTGGACCACGGCGTTTGCATTACAGCCGGGCGCATTGGCAAACTGAATACCCTGCTGCTTTAAATAGTCTTGGTCCACATGGTCTGTACCTATGGTCGCCGAGCCTACAAAACGAATAGTGCTGTCATCAAGTAACTCAGCATTAACGGTTGTCACCGAACGTACAAGTAGAACATCAGCATTCTTTACCTGCTCAGGACCAAGCTCACGACCAGGAAAGGTTTCGACCTCACCAAAAGGCGTAAATAACTCCTTCACCAAAGGCATGTTTTCATCGGCAACTATTTTCATTCAGTACAAATTTCCATTTGCTGATTAACTTTTTCTGCCCTTGCTATTAAGCGTCCCCCCATACCCATTTGATCACAAAACTCTGTGAGCTTATCCAATGCAATAGTCTGTCGTTGTAATTGAGGTTGGCCTATGGGGGCATCCTCAGCAATTACAGTAAGTTCTCGCGCCATTAAAATCTGCTCACGATATTCTGCTATTTTATCCGGTAATTTCTTGGCTCCACGAACAGGAATATCTGTAATTTTCTGATTGTCCACAACCAATAAGTCATCAATGCTCTCAAAATGATTCAACAATGCCGTAGCGGTTTTATCACCCACACCTGGCACACCGGGAATACAGTCAATACTATCGCCCACAAGTGCAAGGTAATCCGCCACCTGCTCTGGCCACACACCCATTTTCTCTTTAACTGCCTCTCGGTTCATCGGATCTTTTTTACCAAAATCCCAAATCACATCCTGCTCGGCTATTACAAGTTGGGATAAATCCTTATCACCACTGACCACAACAATATTATGCCCCTGATTTCGCCCAGCTTTTGCCAAAGTACCAACAATATCATCGGCCTCATGGGTATTGCTCGCCAAGCCGGTAATACCCAATAACTTTGTGACCTCAACACAGGCATTCAGCTGAAACTCTAACGCTTCGTCTGGCAAAACCCGGTTGGCTTTATAGTCAGGGTAAATATCATTACGAAAACAACTACCCAAACTTTCATCAAAAGCTGCCACCATATAATTTGGTGATTCCTGCTCCAACAGCTTCAACAGAAAATTAAGGTAGCCATAAACTGCTTGGGTAGGATAACCCGCCTTGCCTTCTATTTTACTATGCCAATTTTCAGGCAAGGAAAAGTAAGAGCGGAAAATATAAATGGAAGCGTCGATCAAATAGAGTGGCGATAAAATCAGATTATTTGATGGAATATGGGAAGAAGCCATCAGCTACAGTTCGCCAAGCTGGAATCAACGTCATGATTAGGTAGCGAATAATGATCCCGTTCAAAAGGCGAAGTACCAAATATTTCCGATAACGCAGCCACTAACTTGGCTGGTCTTTCAGGCAAAGGGGAAACACACCAAGCCAGAGCCTGCTCTATCACCGATTGAATAAAATTATCACTGGCACCGATATCTGCGGCCAAGTTGTCCGCACTAATATTAAATTTATGACCGGCTGCTACAGAAAATATCCACTCCAAAGCCTGGGGTTTAATTTCAACATTTTCAAAAGTACGCTGTTGCACCTCAGTGCGGCCATCAGGATTGTACCAATAGCCGAAATCTACCAACTGCCTACGCTGTTCTCCAGCTATACACCAATGGGATATTTCATGAAAAGCACTGGACACATAATCACTACGGAAAATTAAACGGTGATGATCGCACTCGCTGTCAGCGGGCAAATAAATAGGTTCTTCACCGCCGCTATCCAAACGGGTGTTATATGGCTCAAAAAAAAGCTGGTTAAACAACGTTACCAATAAATCAGCATTAACAACTTCTTCACACTCAAATTCTTTATATTCAAGCTCTTTATTCACAAGCAAATTAGCCCCAGACGACACTTTCATTCTCCTGGGCCTCTTCTCGGCAAACCGTACCATCAATCATCTGCCAATACTCGGTGGTTAAGAATGGCTTTCCTGCCAATAGATGTTCCACGTACCAGCGTGCGGGCTTAATACTGTTATCAATCACCGCAGGATTTGCCACATAAATCCAGGTTGCTATTTGTCCATTATCACTCTGTACCCAAAACTGCTCACGGCTATAAAAGAAAGGTGAGCCTTCATGGGGATCTAACTTGATAATTTCAGAATTATTTTCCAGTTGATACAGCACACCTTCCACCCGCTCATTTGGAGCATAAGTAATATTGGCACAGGCCAAAGTAGCATCCCGGCGAGAGCGTTTATTGAAGCGTAAACCAAATCCTGGCAAGTGTGCAGAACAGGCGCTTGTCACCTTCAAATCACGAGAAGCCATCCGTTCAACATTCATATTTGAGCCATAGGCAAAATAGTAGTTCACAAAATTACACCCTAGGTATTGTGCTTTAAGATAATCAGTAGTACCTTATGTTGTGTGGGAGCAGTAATCTTAACACTACTGACATACCACAACGTAAGATGCTGGCACTCGCAGAAACTCTGCTTGGGTGCTTTTGTCTAACTACTATTTGAGGGGCGTATTATGACTACCTCAACGCAAGGCCACAACACGGACAACGTGGTTGATCTCTTCACTGGGAAGGCCTACTCATCCCCACTTAATCGTCGCATCATTCGTCTCGCTCCTGAGCTCGATGGTTTAGAAATGATCTATTCCAACGAATCTCATCCCGAGAAGTTATTCAGCGTTAAAGTACTTTGCTGGGCATTACGAGCAGATGGCGAAGTGGTGGGTTTGGTGCCATGGCTCGATGACATCATGCCGTGTACCGAAATCCAAGACCCTTTAAACGGTCACTGGGAAGGCTACTACGACTCAGGTATTGATGAGGTCTTCTTCGAGGCTCCTATTCACAAAGTTCTCGAACTCGAAACCGCAGCGGAATACTACGATTTCGAATGTGACACTGAACGCGATGTGATTCAGGAAATCCCCGATACCATTGGCACCCATGCCGTGCTTTCAACCGATGGATTTAAAAACATTGTGCTGAAAGAAGTGGTGAGCTGGCGACTACTCAACGATGGCAACATAGAAAGCATGTTGATCGATGATGACAAAGTCATCGACACGCCGGTGTTGCCCGGTGATGAAAGCCTTTACGCAGCAAAATCAGATGCTGCTTTCAGGTACTTCTTCCAGCACCACATTGCCAATAAAATTAAAGCACGGGACCCGGAGGCTCTGGCTGCCATCTCGATGCTGGTTGAGTCCTAAACTAGTTTTAGTTAAGTAAATATAACCACTAATTAGGACATCAGCTCACCAAAGCCACCAAGCATCATGAGGGTGGCGGGGTTAACTTCCCCAAATAAAACAGCCTCCCTCAAAAAAACTAATTTAGATGCTTATTCCTGACGACCTGAATTAATACAACCCAAGCAACGAACAAACGTACTCTTGGCGGGCCCAATAACCAACTGTTCTGCCGCTTCATCCGCATTACCGCCTGCCCATGAAAATGGCAGTGTAACCAAATACAAAGCTGTTCCAACCACCGTAAAACCGAGTAATACAGGGCGTGCAACCACAGCATCTGCCACCATTGCCCCAGCACTAGGTGATTCATCAACACCTTTAGCAAAACTGACCGATGGAGCCAATAACGCAACTGCCATCAATGCTGCAAGAAATGTACGAGAAGTACTTTCAAAAACCTGTTTCATAGCCTATATCCCTTTTATCTTCGATGTAGCTAATAATTAGATGTACCTACGAATATAGTAGATTAAAGGGCTTGGGGGCAATAGGACACAGTTCTTACTTTCTTTTGAGAATAGCTGGTTTCAGACAAAATCGCAGATCATAGCCTTGCCAAAGGACAGCCGAAACAAAGTGTAGGAGGCTCAAGCGCTCGGTAGCAAATTTAGGTGGCTTGTTATGTATTTTCTGATCCCAAATAAGGTTCATCATCGCTGATAAAACTAACCGATTAACACCCTAATATGTCCCGTCACTTCTTCCCGATCATGATACAACTGCCGAAATCTTAACTCATAACGAACACCAGCTTCTGACACTCGCATTTCAATTTTATTCCGGCAATTTAATACTTCCTTATAACGCTGCTTCATGGGAAGTTTTAAGTTAAAAACGGCTTCACGACATAGGCCTTTGGCGATCCAGCGACCCACGAGATCAGCCACCCGTGCAGGCTTGTCGGCAATATCACTGACTAGCCAATACACCGGCTTTTTCGGTTCATAGGTAAAGGCATCGCCCTGAATATGATCCACCATACCCGTAGCCATTAATTCAGGGGCCATAGGGCCATTATCTACGGCATCTACAAACATACCCTGTTCCACTAATTGCCAGGTCCAGCCACCGGGTGCTGCACCTAGATCTATGGCTCGTTTGCCTGCGGGTATTCGTGTCGCCCACTCTTTTTCGGGAATGAAACAATGCCAAGCTTCTTCCAGCTTGAGTGTTGCACGACTTGGTGCTCCTTTGGGCTGCCTTAAACGGGGAATACCCATTACCCAACTACTGCTGTTATCAATTCGACTAACACCCACCCAGGCCTCTTGGCCCGATAAAAACATAAAATGTAATCTGAATTTACTCGAGAATTTATTCGAAAGCTTTTCCGAGGCTTTTTCCGAGTTTTTTACAGAACCTATTAAAAGCCCGGATCGTTTTAGTGATTGCCTTAACGGTACGGTGATTTTTCGGCAAAAGGGTGAGAGTTCTTTGCCTTCATTCGTATCAGGGTATTCCACACTCCAGTCTGAAAAACGAAAGTCAGAAAATTTTCCTGAAGCAATTTCTTTGACCCGCTCCATCTCTTTTACTCTTTCTATCAGGGGACCAATTCGGTCTTTTTCAGGCAAGTTTTCCATCAGAGGGCTTGCCGCGAACCATTGGCGAGCAAAAATAAGCGAAGCAAAGTCTAGCTGCTCCATTAATTGCAGTGCGCCATTTTCGTCGTGGGTGACAAAACTAACCCAAGCACTGTTCTCAATAACTTTAGGGTAGCCAAATACACCAATAGCAGAGGCCAAATCGGTAATTTCAACAGCAGCTTCTTTTTCAAAACCTGGGCGACAATAAATAATTACGCTATTCAGCAACGTGCATCAACCTTTAGAACTTAAGCTTTGAGCAAAACCAGCTACCATTGCTGCGACAGATTTTAAGTGCTGCAATTGGGTTAATCCGGATTTTTTGCGGGGTTTTAAATCATGCTCTCCATCTTCCAGCCAATGAATTTCTAGGGCCTTACTAAAAGGGATATCAGAAAGCTCTTCCGGCTTACCAAACGGGTCACGAGTGCCCTGGAATATCTTTGTCGGAGTTTCAATACTGAGCAGATGTTCAGTACGCATTTTTTCGGGCTTACCCGGAGCATGAAATGGGTAACCAAAACAGCAGAGCCCCACAGCATCCAATTCATCTGCAACCATGCTGGCCATACGCCCACCCATGGATTTTCCACCTATTAATATTGGTTTACATAAATCCTTATTTTTGAATATTTCCTCATATACCGCACGCCAGCAGTCGAGCAATATAGGTTGACGATCAGGTGGACGCTTCTTCCCCGTTTCACGACGCTGTTGCATATAAGGGAATTCAAAACGCACTACGGCCACCCCCGCAGCATTTAATTCTGCGGTGAGTGTTTGCATATAGTCACTATCCATCAGGGCACCAGCCCCATGGGCAAAAATCAATGTGCCGTAGGTTGCTGTTCCAACATCGGGTTTGTCGATCAGATAATTCATTATTGGCTGCTTTGCCTTTCTTTTAGGAGACTGTTGTTATTGTTGTTGCTGTTGTTCTTGCGTCTGATAACGCTGAAAATTGACACGGGTAAGTAGGTTACAGGTTTCAGTTTGCTGATCAAAAGTGATGACTACATCACCCTGTTGAATTTGCTTTTTTACCTGTTGAATTTTGTCATCCAAGGACACCTCATTCACGCCGTAGTCAGTGCCTTCCCGTTGAATAAATTCTTCAATAATACCGGAGAGCAATTCGGGTGAGAGACGATCTAGTGGAATTTCAATCATGACGCCAATTTCTCTACGATGATCAGGGTACTGCTAAAAATAGTAATTTTTTTGTGAGTGCGAGAAAGCACCGCACGGAAAACCGGAGTGTATATGAACATACATGAGGATTTGAGTACGGAGCTGACGCGGCAATCACGTAAAAAGTGCATTTTTAGTGGTGCCCTCCTGGCTTTCTAAATTTAAGTGTCATCCTGTCACTCTCGCCTATCGCCAGATATTTTTCCCGATCTTGTTCTTTAAGGCGTAAAGAGGGAGGTAAGGTCCAAACACCCTTGGGGTGATTTTTCGTGTCTTTGGCATTACTGTTAATATCTGATTTTGCCTCAAGTATAAACCCAGATTTTTGGGCCAAATCAATCACGTATTGCTCTGTCATATAGCCACTAACTTTCATGGTTTCCCAGTCAGTTCCTTCAAGAGCACGATGTTCCACCACCCCCAAAACACCGCCTGGTTTCAGGGCTTTATAAAATAATTCAAATGCAGCAGCTTCGCTCTCAGAACGCAGCCAATTATGGACATTGCGAAAGGTCAACACCCTATCGGCACTGCCATCAGGAACAGTCAATTGATTGCGCTTGGGGTCAAAAGCTGCCATTTGTACTTGGCTGTACACATTAGGATCAGCTTCAAGCTTTTTTACAAACAGGGCGTGATTAGTATCATAGTAATCAACTCCGACATCTGTGGGAAAATGTGCTGTATAGAGTTTGCCTTTTGTTATGTATGGGGCCAGTACTTCGGTATACCAGCCTTTACCCGGCCAGATTTCCACCACGGTCATCTCTGGTTTTACCTCAAAAAACTTTAAAGTTTTCAGTGGATGGCGGTATTGATCTCGCTTTACAAATTCAGGGGTACGATGATCAGCCTGAAGCACATCGGTTTTTAACCATCGGTCACAACTATTTACTGGAGCAACTAAACCGAAACTCGTTATTAGCAAAACAGCCAAAATATTTAATCTATTTTTTGCAGTTCTATATTTAACTTTTTGTTCCACTCTTTGCTCCATATATAACCCCCTTATTAGCACCACGTTTTGTTCTCTGATTAAGAGTGCCATTAGCCTCTTCTGGAGCATGGCCCAGAAGCAATGGATACGTCATAATACTCCCATACTCTGTTCTTCATAAGGCCATACTATTCACAAGGTATACTATGAACCATTATCTCGCTCTTACCATTATTGCTGATGACCGCCCAGGGATTGTTGAAAAAGTTGCTGATATGGTGGCGTCAAATGGTGGCAACTGGCTAGAAAGTAATATGTCACGGCTGGCCGGAAAGTTTGCCGGAATTTTGCTTGTAGATATTGCTGAGGATAAGCAAGCCGCTCTATTAGCCGCTTTGAACACCCTGGAAGCTCAAGGAATACGTGTTAGCGGTGAAGCGAGCAAGGCTACTGAATCAGCAGCAGGTGAGCATTTAGGATTAACTGTCGTAGGCAATGACCGCCCTGGAATTGTTGGCGAATTGTCTTTCTTGTTAGCCAAGTTACACGTCAATGTAGAAGAGCTTTGCACCAATTGCGAAGATGCACCCATGAGCTCTGAAATTCTTTTTCGTGCTACCGCAAAAGTTAGTTTGCCTCAAAGCGGGCTTAATAGGGAGCAACTTCAGGATGCGCTGGAGGCTTTGTCCGATGATTTAATGGTTGAGTTTGAAGGTATTTAGCCTTCTACCTACAATCAGCCAACAATACCTTTAAGCAAAACGCCTACCCCATAGGCCATGCCTGCGGCAATACCACCGACACCCACGGTTTCCAAACCGGAAAGTAGCCAATGCTGGCTGACAAATTGACCTTTAACCGCCCCTACCCAAAAGAAAGCAATACCGGTTAACAAAATGGACCAGAAAAAAGGGTTCGCAATAGTGCCTGGGAATATCCAGTTAGCGACATATGTTATTAACGGTACAAAACCCACCAAGCAGAAAGCGACAAATGTTGCCAGACCAGCTTTAAATGCATCATGATCTTGCAAAGACAATCCATGCTCTTCTTGAACCATGGTATCGATCCATTTTTCACGGTCGGCCGTAATGACTTCTACGGCATCTTCAAGCAATTTACCCTTAAAACCTTTACGAGCAAAAATCTGTCTAACTTCTTCTTTTTCTCCTTCCGGAAATTGCTCGATTTCATCCAATTCCATCTGGCGAACATTGATACGATGCTGATTTTCTGCACGTGTACCCAAGTAATTGCTTACCGCCATGCTAAAACCATCGGCCAATAAATTGGCAAAACCAAGGATGATGATAATTCCTGCAGACAATCCAGCCCCAGCAACACCAGCGACAATAGCAAAGGTTGTTATGGCGCCATCTACCGCACCATAAACAAAATCTTTAATAAAGACGGACTCTGGCCCATCAGCCAAGCGCTTCGCAATCAAGCGAGGATGATGATGTGCCTTAAAGTGCTCAAGGCTGTTATCCTCAGGCTGAGGGCTGTCATCCTCGGGCTGAAGGCTCTTACCAGAGCTTATTCCTTCTGCTTGCTCAGGGTTTACCATTTACTATTCCTTAATAAACACATATTTAAACAATGCACCGCGGGTTAATACTGGCCATTTAGCCGTTCTGGTTGCATCATACCCCAGAGAAAAACACATGCACTGATTACACTCAAAATAGATACCACCATAAAGCCTACACTCATGCTCAATATCGTTCTATTCGAACCTGAAATTCCACCCAACACCGGTAATATTATACGCTTATGCGCCAATACTGGATTTTCCCTCCATCTGATAGAACCCCTCGGTTTTGAATTAGATAATAAACGGCTACGCCGTGCCGGTCTTGATTACAGAGAATGGCAAGATGCCAAGGTACACGCCAACTGGGAAGCTTTTATGACCAAAGAAGAACCTGGACGCGTATTTGCTATCAGTACCAAGGGACAAACCCGTTATACCGATATTCAATTTAAATCCGGTGATACTCTAGTCTTTGGCCCTGAAACACGAGGTCTCTCACCTGAGTTTCGTGATGCACTACCCCCTGAGCACATCCTAAGAATCCCCATGCAGGCTGAAAGCCGTAGTTTAAATCTCTCCAATGCCGCTGCATTGATTGTATACGAGGCTTGGCGACAATTAGGGTTTGAAGGATCTGTTTAGACCATGACAGAGAACTTAAAAGCCTGTGTAAACAAAGCACCTATTGGATTATTTTATGGTTCCTCTACCTGTTATACCGAAATGGTGGCAGAGAAAATTGTAGCTGAACTAAGGGAAACCCAAGGCAATGGGATTATAGACATCTACAACGTTGTGGATGAGCCTGTTACAACAATGGAGTCTTACGATTTCCTGATTCTAGGTATTCCAACATGGGATTATGGTGAGTTACAGGAAGACTGGGAAAATATTTGGGATGACATTGATCATTTGGAACTGGCCGGTAAAACCGTGGCATTGTTTGGTTTAGGAGACCAGGTCGGATATCCCGAATGGTTCCTTGATGCATTGGGTTACCTTTGGGCTAAAGTCTGTAATCAGGGTGCCAAAACTGTTGGCTACTGGCCTGTTGACGGATTCGAATTTGAACAGTCGAAAGCGCTAACTGCTGATGAACAAAATTTTGTCGGGCTTGCCATTGATGATGAAAACCAGTTTGAACTTACAGATGATCGAATTACAAACTGGTGCCAACAAATACTCAAAGAATTTGGCCTGAATTCCAGTAAAAACTAGTACTAATGACGGATACCACTTAGTTAATACAGCTTAAAAGCTATTAACCAGTACTAAAATAGCCGCTACAGAAATCATGGTAATTGTTCCAGCGGTACCAAGAACCCGCGGTATTGATTCTCCCGCCATACCCCGCAATCCAACTGCATGGGTGAATCAGCTTACAATCAGCAATACACCCAGAGCATGCACCACCCAGTTAATAGCCACTATATTCTCAACGGCAACAAGGAGTAACAAGGCCACAGGAAAATACTCGGCCGCGTTAGCATGTACACGAATACGCCTTGAAAGTGGGTCTTCCTTCTTTTCACCGAGACCACCTTCGCCAAAACCCTCCTGATACTTCCAACGGCCTCGAATTACATCCAAAGACAATAACACCAAAAACAAGCCTGAAATGGCCATATAAATGGCAGATATGTTGATAGTAAATGCAACTTGAAATGGCATTAGGCTTACCCCCTGTTTTACCTATTAATAAAATCCATTGGTTAAAAAAGTAACAAATTAAAACACATCTAGCGTCTGCTGTTAAAATGCTGCCCAAATAACTGTCAGGCCACCCATGCAGAAGCCACCCGCTTCCAATCCCACCCCAAGTCTTTCAGAAGCAAACATAGAGTGGGATGAACAAAGCCAGCCGATTTCATCAAACTTTGATGATGTCTATTTTTCCCGTGCCAATGGAATAGAAGAAACTGGCTATGTGTTCATGGCCCAAAATAGGTTGCCGGAACGATGGAATGCCTTTGCTGACGATGATTCTGACAGCCGCTGCTTTACCATCGGTGAAACTGGTTTCGGTACCGGGCTTAATTTTCTGGTGGCCGCTAAAGCCTGGCTGGAAGAAACAACTACCGGTACGCTCCACTTTGTTTCGGTAGAAAAATTCCCGTTGAGCAAAGCTGATTTACAACAAGCACTATATCTATGGCCACAGCTTGTAGACAAGGCACTATCAAACACAGAGTCTTCAAATACCAAATTATCAAATAAACTGCCCGACTTAATTGAGGAACTACTCCAACATTACCCCCCTGCTGTTGCCGGGATTCACAGGCTCAACTTTACAAATCACCGTATTGTTCTGACACTGATGTATGGAGATGCCACAGAAATGTTTGGCTCGCTCAAGGGTAGCGATCATCCATTATTTAAACGTCAAGGTAATCCCATATTTGATGCTTGGTTTTTGGATGGATTTGCACCTGCAAAAAATCCGGAAATGTGGACTGAAAAGTTATTCCAAACCATTGCCGACCTAAGTAACACATGTACAACTTTTAGCACCTTTAGTGCTGCTGGTATCGTTCGCCGCGGGCTGAAAAATGTTGGTTTTGAAGTGCAAAAAGTGCCGGGGTTTGGCTATAAGCGGGAAATGCTCAAAGGTGAATTTAAACCTGCAAGCACACCAGATGTACAAGAAACAAAAGAAAAAGATTGGCAACCCACCACTTTTAATTCACCCCACCAACCACCTTGGTATTTACAATCATCACCCAAAATAAAACCTAAAAGGGCTATTGTCATCGGTGGAGGTATCGCCGGATGCTCCACGGCCAGAGCGTTGGCAGAACGAGGCGTTGCAGTCACCCTGATTGAACGCCACAACAATGTTGGACAGGAAGCCTCAGGAAACCCGCAAGGTATTCTCTACCCCAAGCTATCTACAGGTGATTCCCTACTTTCACGTTTTGGGCTGATGGCATTATTAAATGCCAGTCGTTATCACTCATCGTTGCTGGATAATACTGAGTTGTCTGGCAATAAAATTCTCGGGCAACGCTGTGGTGTACTGCTACTACCGCAATCTGAAAAGAATCAATCGGAATTTAAAAAAATTGCCCAACGTTATCCAAAAGAGATGGTGCAATTACTTGAGGGGGAACAACTCAACCAGAAGGCTGGATTGCCTCTAGAAAGCAATACTGGCTTGTTCTTCCCCCAACTTGGTTGGATCAAACCACCGACTGCCTGCCAATTATTAACAGAGCACCCATTAATTCAGGTTAAAACTGCAGAGGTTGGAAAAATCACTTTTACAGATGACCAGTGGCAAGCGCTGGATAAGCATGATTCTATTCTGGATTCAGCACAAACTATGGTAATTGCCTGTAGTTTTGATAGCAGTCGATTCACCCAAGCCAATCACCTGCCACTAAAAAAAATTCGGGGTCAAATCACCAATTTACCATCCACCAGACAAAGCGAAAGACTCCTAACGGTAATCTGTGGCGAAGGATATATTGCCCCCACCATCAACGGTATTCATACACTAGGAGCCACTTACAATTTTGATGAAACTAGTGCCGAAGTACGTCCTTCAGACCATCAAATAAACTTGAACCAATTGGCGGAGACGGATCAAGCAGTGGCCAAGAGCTTCTCAGAAACCGAAACAACACACCCCCTGGAAACTCTTTCAGGCAGAGCAGCATTTCGTTGTACTACTCCAGACTACCTACCCATTGCAGGGCCAGCACCCAAACTGAATAGCTATGTGGAAAACTACCAATTACTGAAAAAAAATGCCCGTTCACACATACCCATTGCCGGTGACTGTTATCCAGGCCTTTACCTGAACATTGGTCACGGATCTCGTGGGTTAAGTTATGCTCCCATATGTGCCGAACTAGTAGCCAGTCACATTTGTAATGAGGCTCCACCACTGGAGCTTGATTTACGCAAAGCTATTCACCCCGGACGATTTATTATTCGGGATTTAAAACGAAATAAGCGTTAATTCTATAAGAGGTAAAACTGCGGATAACAAAGCGTCAACAAACTGTATGAGAACGAAGTCAACAAAAATAAAATCTCTCTATATTCTCATTTTTCCCTGTAAAACTTACAGGCATTTCTTCTAAACACATCTTCTACACCGTTCTCCCCTATAGCATCAACTACTAATAAGAAATCATCGTCATTGTATGGAATAGGTGCTCTGGTAGAGGGCAAATCAGTTCCAAACATCAATGATGCGGGATTTGCTGAATATAAGTCCTGCAATGCTCGATTAACATCAAAATCAACTCGACCAAAACCCGTCGCTTTGACTCTAATCCCTTTTTCCGCCAGCTTGATCAATAAACCTAACCCTGACTGACTCAGCCCTAAATGATCAATACTGACAGAAGGCAATGTAATCAGAGTGCCGTATAAATCTGGTAAATCCTTCGAATCGACATATAACTCTACATGCCAACCCACAAGCTCATAAACTCTTTGTGCCATCGAAGACAAATGGCTTACATCTGCTGAACCACCGCGCTTCAAATTAAATCGTACAGCTCGTACGCCCGCATGATCCAGCTGAATAATGTCATCATCAGAAACTGTTGCAGGTAGCTGTGTCACGCCAACAAATGATGGGCCCAATTTTTTTAACGCATCGACCAAATAACTCTGGTCAAACATTTGAAAAGAACCAGAGACAATGGCACCTCCACATAAGTCATAGGGCTTCATTCGCTCTAAATAATCTCTGGATGTAAATTCATCTGGCAAATAGCCATTGTTAGCTACAATTGGGAATTGATAATCAATAATATGGAAATGGCTATCAAATATTTCAAACTGATTTAGCAAGATCCACTTCCTTCTAGTTTTTTGTATCTTCCGGCCTGACGACACCATTTATTTCGGAATAATAGGTTTTACGAAAATCACCCAATATTGTCTCTTGTCGGTTATCATCAAAACCTGAATTTTCCAACACCATGCGGGCTAACTCTAAGCTTGTTTCAAGGTTTTCAGAAACAGTGTAAGTCGCCCCTAAATTATGTAAATCACGACAATTAATTAAGCTATGACCACGAGCATAAATATTTATTTCTGGATAAATTTTTCTTAAAATTTTAACTAAATTTTCTGTCGCCTCCACATCATCCAACGTCAGAATAATTGTTTTAGCATTACTGGCACCAACAGATTTTAAAAGTTTTGGGTTACATATATCACCATAAAAAATGGGGTGACCTTTTACTCTTTCTTTTTCAACAATTGAAGCATCTGAGTCCAAGGCTATAAACGGAATTTTTGCCACTGATAAAATTTCACCTATTCGATGCCCGACACGACCAAATCCTCCTATCACGATTGGAGCTACTGGCAACTCAACATTTTTTATTATCTTTTTGTTTTTATCCTTGCTAAGCCGTTGTGCAAAATATGCCAAAACAGGTGTAACAAGCATACTAAGAAGCACGACAAGTAAGAGTTGTTGAAACAGGTTTTCAGTGAAAAGTTCCGATTGGTAAGCTAAAGAAAATAGTACTAATGCAAACTCACCGCTTTGAGCAAGCACCAAGGCAACCGCAAGACTATTTTTTGTCTTAATACCAAACAGGTAGGCTAATGGAAAAAGCACCATAGCTTTTATCATGACTAACGCAGCAACCAATCCAAATGAAATCATTGGATTTTCAAATAACAAACTTAAATTGAGGGACATGCCCATGGACATAAAAAAGAGACCCAACAAAAGCCCTCGGAAAGGCTGAACCTCAGCAATAACTTGATGTCGGTAGGATGAATCTGAAATAAGTAAACCTGCTAAAAATGCCCCCAACTCCATGGAAAGCCCTACATGCTTAGTGGCCAACGCTGTTCCAAGAACAATAAGAACAGCAGAAGCGGTAAAAACTTCGGCATTACCGGACAGAGCAACTCTGTGCAATATTGGATGTAAAAAATAACGGCCTATTACGACAATTAGTCCAAGAATTAATATGGATTCAGCCAGCGCAAACCCAATATCTTTACCAATACTAAGTTCTGGTATGGTTAGTAGTGGTACCAACGCTAGAAGTGGAACAACAGCAAGATCCTGAAGCAGCAGAACCGAAAAAGAAGTACGACCATAGATTGATGTCAGTGATTTTTGTTCGGTCAACAATTGCAACACAAATGCAGTAGAGGAAAGTGCCAGTGCAGGGCCGATTAAGGTTGCTGAACGCAGAGAAGTACCGAAAGCAAAATAAGCAATACTGCCCAACAAAATTCCTGTAAGCAGGACTTGCAGAGTACCCAGACCAAACACCAATCGCCTCATCAACCAAAGGCGTGAAGGCTTCAATTCAATACCAATAATAAATAAAAGAAGGACTACTCCTATCTCAGCCAAATGACCAATTTCACTGACATTATCAATCAACCCTAGACCTGAAGGCCCCACAATAACGCCAGAAACCAAAAACCCAGGTACGGCACCCAGCCTGATAGACTGAAAAATAGGAACGGCAATAACAGCAGCCACAAGCAAAATAATAATGTCGGCAAGATAATAAGAAATCATAAAAAAGTTAGCTTAAAGCCCCCTATCTAATTTGGTTTCAACCCACCCAACACAACTCTAATTAAGTTAACCTTAACACTATTAATAAGCATATCTCTTCTACCTCATTAAAGCCTTGATACCTGTCAGCTGTTACCATACCAGGTCTATTGAACCTGGAACTATAATGAACGAATCAAGCCTGCTCGCCTTCTCCATCTCTATTACCGGCCCCATTTTTATGGTGGTGTTGGTGGGTTTGTTACTAAAACGATTGGGCGTTATTCAACCCCAGTTTATCCAGCCCGCTTCTGATTTGGTGTTTAAGGTTGGGTTACCGGTTATCCTTTTTCTGAGTATCTACCGAGCTGACCTGGAAAACTTTTCCATGGCTTTACCCTTATTAATAGCCATACCTATGACACTCTTGTTATTTGTTTTATCTATACCCCTTGGCCGCTTGTTTATCGCGGATAAAGCCGATTGTGGTGTATTTATTCAAGGGGCTTTTCGTGGCAATTTGGCAGTAATCGGCTTGGCGTTTTGTAGCAATGCCTATGGAGAAGCAGGGTTGGCAATGGCAGCAGTTCCTATCGCATTATTAACCGTACTGTATAACCTGCTTGCAGTGGTGGCATTAAACCCTATCGAATCCGGAGATGGGCAATCACCCCTGCGCCGAATGGCGATTAATACCCTAAAAAATCCATTATTAATCGGTATAGTTTTAGGGTTTATGATGAAATTTAGTGGGTTACCCTTGCCCACACTTCTTGAAGACACCGGCAATTATTTTGCCAGGATGACCCTGCCATTAGCATTATTATGCATTGGTGCATCCATGAATCTGAAAGCTTTAGAGCACTCTGGTACCAGCACGTTAGTCGCATCCATTATCAAACTGGTCATTGCCCCTCTGTTAATGACAGCCATTGCCATTTGGTTGGGGGTCCGTGGTATGGAACTGGGAATTTTGTTCTTCTTAGTCGCCTCACCCACAGCTGTGGCAAGTTTTATTCAGGTTAAGGCCATGGGCGGCAATGGAGAATTTGCCGCCAATATTGTGGTTATGTCGACGTTATTGGGTATCGTTACAGTGACAGGAGGCCTAGTGGCATTAAAGGCATTGGCGTTCCTCTAAGGCCTTTAGGCAATATCTATTAAGAAGAATCTAAATCTAACAGGTAGTAATTATTCCTCCCAAAACTTCCACCATTTTTTACTATTTTCTTCCCTGGACTTCTGCCCTTTCTCAGAACCTTTACCCAGTTCTTTTTGTTCTTGCTCAGTTTTCATTTCTCTTTGTTTTTCCAAACCTTTTGTATCGCTAGATTTTTCTTTCTTTTGTTTCTTTTCCTTCTTCTCTTTCTTCTCCTTTAAGCGGGACTCATCCATATCCATGTCATCCCCTTTAGCCTCCATAGCAGCCCTGTGCATTTCTTTTTGCTCAGCTGTTGGCTTCCCTTTTCCAGCCCACGCTGGCTTTTCTGCCAATGCAGGCATAACCAACAGACTCATAACAACAAGACCAATTAATTTAGCTTTCATCTACGTTCTCCAATTTTTGTAGTTAATCTTTCCACCAAGCTAACCCTAGCACAAAAAATACGCTTTAAACTAAGCTCTTAATGACGACCAAGTCCCATCACAGTAGAATACATCATTTGCCAAACATTCCATTGTCAAACCCGCCACCGATTGAGGCCTTATATGAGTGCACAGGCACACCCTGCCTTTGAGTTTTTGCGCAGTGAGCGCATTGATTCACTGAACATAGAAGTTGAAGAGTACCGTCACCGAAAAACCGGTGCACAGCACATACATATCAACGCGGACAATCCTGAAAATGTTTTTCTGGTAGCACTTCGCACTGTACCTACAGACTCTACGGGTGTTGCTCATATTCTGGAGCATACGGTGCTCTGCGGTAGTGAAAAATACCCGGTGCGTGATCCGTTCTTTATGATGATCCGCCGCTCACTGAATACCTTCATGAATGCCATGACCAGTTCCGACTGGACCGCCTACCCCTTTGCCAGTCAGAACAAAAAAGACTTCAACAACCTGTTGGATGTGTACCTAGATGCGGTATTTTTCTCACGCCTGGATGAGCTGGATTTTGCCCAGGAAGGCCACCGAGTCGAATTTGCAGAGCCTGACAATGCAAACTCACCGTTAGAATACAAAGGTGTTGTGTTTAATGAGATGAAAGGAGCCATGAGCTCTGTGCCCTCTACCCTCTGGCATACCATGTGCGAATATCTCTACCCTACCACCACCTATCACTACAACAGTGGCGGTGACCCAGAGTGCATTCCTGACTTGACCCACGAACAATTGAAGGCTTTTTATAAAACCCACTACCATCCCTCTAATGCCATTTTTATGACCTTTGGCGACACAGCGGCTGTGGAGTTACAGGCCAGCTTTGAAGAACGTGCATTGGCACGCTTTGACCGCTTAGATGTAGAAATTTCTGTCCCTGATGAAAAACGCTACCAGGAACCCATAGCTGTAGAGAAACCCTATGCCTTTAACGAGGAAGGCAGCACTGACAATAAAACCCATATTGTAATGAGCTGGTTACTTGGCAAAGCCACGGACCTTGAAGCCAGTATGGAAGCACACCTATTGTGCAGCATTCTTTTAGACAATAGTGCTTCACCCCTGCAAAAAGCACTGGAAACTACTGATTTAGGAACATCCCCCTCTCCCCTTTGTGGTTTGGACGATTCCCAAAGAGAGCTGTGCTTTGTCTGTGGTATTGAAGGCAGTGAAGCTGACCGCGCGGAAGATTTGGAGAAAATGATCCTGGATGTACTGCGTGATGTTGCTGAGAATGGTGTTCCACAGGAACAGGTAGAAGCCTCCCTTCACCAACTTGAACTTCAACAAAGGGAAATTGGTGGCGACAGCTATCCCTACGGCCTACAACTGATTTTAACCTCCCTGAACAGTGCTACCCATAGAGGTGATCCTATTGCCCTACTGAACCTAGACCCTGTACTGGAAAAACTCCGCAACAATATTCAAGACCCAAACTACATTAAACAGCTGACCCGTGAACTGCTGCTGGACAATCAACACCGTGTTCGCTTGACCATGACACCGGATACTGAACTATCAGCAAAAAGGGATCAGGCCGAAGCAGATCGGTTGAAAGAGATAAAAAATAGCCTGAACGATACAGAAAAACAGGCTGTTATCGAAAAAGCTCAGGTATTAAATGAGCGCCAACAACAAAAGGACGATGAGTCAGTATTGCCCAAAGTGGGGTTGGAAGATATTCCACCACAAATGGCCTACGTGGCAGCCACAGAAAAGCGACAAAAGCCTCTACCACTCACCACCTATGCCACCGGTACTAATGGTCTGGTGTACCAGCAGGTGGTTCTTCCCCTGCCTGCGCTTGCCGAACAGCAAATTAACTTATTGCCAATATACAGCAACTGTCTAACGGAACTGGGCGTTGGCAGCAAAGACTATCTTGAAACTCAGCTCTGGCAATCAAGCATCTGTGGTGGCATTCATGCCTACGCCAGTACTCGAGGCAAACCGAACGATGAGCAACAACTCTCAGGGCATCTAACTCTTTCAGCAAAAGGCCTGGCTTCAAATCAATCTGCCTTAACCGAACTGATGCAGTGTTCATTAGAACAGGTGCGTTTCGATGAGCTGCCCCGGATAAGAGAACTCATAGCACAATCCAGGGCTCAACGTGAAATGAGCGTAACGGGTAGCGGCCATAGCTTAGCCATGACTGCAGCTTCAAGTGGCACTAGCCCAGGGGCAAAGCTGACTCACCTATGGGGTGGCCTTGAAGGTATCCGACAAATCAAACAACTGGATAATGATCTTGGCAATAATGAAGCAGCGTTAGCAACATTGGCAGAACAGCTTTCAGAATTACACCAACTTATTCTGACCGCCCCCCGTGAGTTTTTATTGGTGGGTGAAGCAGAGAGATTGGCCAACTACCAGCAAGCGCTTGAGCAACGTTTTAACCCAGTCAGTAATCCTGATTTCCAGGCCTTTAGCCAACCTGAGCTACATCAGCAAATAAACGAGCTATGGAAAACCAGTACCCAGGTTAACTTCTGTTCGAAATCCTATCCCACTGTCGCCATGTCCCACCCGGATGCAGCAGCACTAACAGTGTTGGGCGGGTTCCTCCGCAATGGTTATCTACATCGAGCTATTCGTGAACAAGGTGGTGCCTACGGTGGCGGCGCGGGACAGGACAGCAATATCGCAGCCTTCCGTTTCTTCTCCTACCGTGACCCTCGCATTGAAGGCACATTGAACGACTTTGATGAGTCACTGGACTGGCTACATAATGAAAAGCACGACTGGTCGCAAGTTGAAGAGGCCATTCTCGGTGTGATCAGTTCCATTGATAAACCCGGCTCTCCAGCTGGAGAGGCAAAACAAACGTTCCATACTGAGCTTTATGGTCGTACTCGTGAAGTTCGCGAACAGTTCCGCAATCAGGTGAGAGAAGTGACCTTGGCCGATCTACAACGGGTTGCTGCCACCTACCTGACTAACGACAAAGCGAGCACTGCAGTGATCACCAATCCGGAACAGACTTCTATAGCAGATAGCCTCAAACTAAATCCGATTGCGCTCTAATTGTGACCTTAAATAGTAGACAGATAAAAACAGATGAGTGATTCACGGGACAAGATATACGCCACACCACAACTGGACATTGCGGGCTTCCGCTTTGACCAGGCGGTGGCCTCTGTATTCCCCGATATGATCAAGCGGTCCGTGCCCGGTTACGAAACCATTATTTCGATGACCGGCACGTTGGCAGAGCGCTATGTGCAAGCCAACAGCCGTTGTTACGACCTGGGTTGCTCTCTCGGCGCTTCCAGTATTGCCATGCGCCACCATATTCAACAGCCCGGTTGTGAAATTATCTCTGTCGACAATAGCGAAGACATGCTGAAGCAATGCCGCGTTATTTTGCAGCAAGATCAAAGTAATAGTGAGCACTCTCCCGTAGAACCCTCTCCCATAGAACACACGCCGGTAGAATTAGTCTGTGGCAATGTCGAAGATATTCCCATTGTTAATGCCAGTATGGTGGTGCTGAATTTCACCCTGCAATTTATCCCGCTGGAACAACGTGCAAAACTACTGCATAAAATAGCCGATGGCCTGCTACCTGGTGGGGTTTTGGTACTATCGGAAAAAGTGGCATTTACTGATCAGCAACACCATGAATTGATGATCGATCTACATCACAACTTCAAACGCGCCAATGGCTATAGTGATTTAGAAATCAGCCAAAAGCGTTCCTCTCTTGAAGATGTGCTGATTCCGGAAACTCTGGAAATCCACCGCCAACGATTGCGCCAAGCTGGTTTCAGCAGTGTGGATGTATGGTTCCAATGTTTTAACTTTGCCTCGCTTATTGCGCTCAAGTAAATTCATTCAAATAAATCACAGATGCTGCCAACCAACTCTCAACATATCGACTTCTCCAGCCTTCTCACAGCCATGGCCGATGGCCCTCTCGCGGACTGGGCAAAAATACTGCCAGAACACCTTAAAAGCGCCATGACTGTAGAACGCTGGGGTGATTTACCCGGTTGGCAACAGGTGTTGGAAAACCTACCCGATATAACGCCATCAGCAATAAACCTAAAAAATGGCGTCACCATTGGGCAACCCAATGATTGCGACGACAGCACCCGAGAGCAGTTAAAAACCGTATTAATGGGGCTACACCCCTGGCGCAAAGGTCCCTACGATTTATTTGGCCTCCACCTGAACACCGAATGGCGCTCCGATTGGAAATGGGACCGAGTACTCCCCCACCTCGCGCCGTTAGAAGATCGACTGATTCTGGATGTAGGCTGCGGCAATGGTTATCACTGCTGGCGCATGCTGGGAGAAGGTGCCAACCGTGTTATAGGCATCGACCCATCAAATAAATTTGTCCATCAATTCTATGCCCTGAAGCACTACTTACAACGGGCACAAAAAGCATTACCCGTGGATGTGCTGCCCGTAGGCATTGAGCACTTGCCTGCTGAATTAAGAGCCTTTGATACCGTATTTTCCATGGGCGTGCTCTACCATCGCCGCTCACCCATGGATCACCTGAGGGAATTGAAAGACTGTTTGCGACCCGATGGGCAATTGGTACTGGAAACACTGATTATTGAAGGTGAATTAGGCGAAGCATTAGTACCTGAAGGTCGCTATGCCAAGATGCGTAATGTCTGGTTCCTGCCCAGTGTCGAGACCATGCTTTCCTGGATGCGCAAGTGTGGCCTAAAGAATCCCCGCGTAGTTGATATCTGTAAAACCAGCGCCGAAGAACAACGCTCGACTGATTGGATGACCTTTGAGTCATTACCCGATTTTTTAGACCAAAATGATGATTCTCTTACTGCTGAAGGTCACCCCGCGCCGATACGGGCTGTATTTCTGGCTGAAGCTTAAATTTATCAAACTTTTGGCTCGTTTACACCTCACCCTCAGAAAAAACAACTCGCTTTTCACCCAAACGAAATCTGAATATACTGGAAAATCAGCCACCTACTCCTTTAAAAATCGGCGTGGGTAGAGAGTGGGGAAACTCGCTAACATTGTTATCGAGCGTGCGCCTTACTTTAGATAAAGAGATTGCGGAAAGGATTTCCAAACCTCCAAAAAATTCTTTCCAAATCAACAGATTAAAAACCACCTCCAAATATCAGAAATGACAAAGCGAGCTGGCTCCATATACAAATGTTATGTAACTTTATGAAATGTCCAAAATGCCAAGAAATTTTTACCTATGGAATAGGTCTTTTTCTAAAAACCATATTTGGTCGTTTCAAATGTCCATCATGTAAAACTAAATTGTCTGTATCAGATCAATCAAAAGAACTACTAATTTTTTTGTAGTTGTAGGTGTTTATTTAATTATATTATTTGGGCCAAATTTTGGGTACAACACAGAAGCACACCACGCATGGTGGGTAATTATTCTATCTGCCTTACCAATAGAATTCTTTCATAATCGCAAACAACAACCAAAGGCAGTGGATAGTGTCACATAACTAGCTTGGGCATGCTCGCTCTTCGGGCTGGACGCACTAACGCGCGCCGCTGCTTTGGGCATTAACTGAAAAAGAGACAGGAATTCCATGAAAGAAATTACACGAATTAATCATGTTGGGCTTCGGGTTAGAGATCTAGATATCTCTAGAGAATTCTACAAGAAGCTAGGGTTCAAATTCATTGCAGGTCCAGTTGGCCCTGAACCCGCTGCTATCGTAGAGCATCCATCAGGCATAAATATCAATTTCATTCTCAATGCATCAGATGACTCACCTATAGACAATATTCTAATGAAACAGGGTATAAAGTATCCTGGCTACACACATATTGCACTGGAAATAACTGACGCAGATTTAGTGTCTAAGAAAATTGAAGATCTGGGAATAACAATAACCGAACGGGTAGAGATTAACGGTGCCAAATTCTTCTTTATCAGGGACCCAGACAATAATGTCATCGAACTTCATCAGCCCGCAAACAGTTAATAGGACGTGCGATGAACACCTAAGGTTGGATAGCCCTATGCGCGGCTCCACCGCAGGTCTGCCAATTCACTAGGCATTAATCGTCTATTTCAACCACCGGCGTATTTAAACCAAACTCTTGATGCACCTGAACACACCAACGATTTAGCCGTTCCATAGAAAGGTCTGGCTGCTGGTCTTCATCCAATGCCAAGCCCATAAACAGATTCTTACCCTCAATCTTAATTTCTGCCTTTGATGCATCGTAATCGTACCCTTCTGTGGGCCAATAGCCGATGATTTTATCCGCTGTTTTAATCACTACGTCGTGGAGCATACCCATGGCATCCAGGAAGAAATCACCATAGCCAAACTGATCACCCAACCCTACAAATGCCACGGTTTTCCCTGAAAAGTCGATTTCTTCAAGATCATTCCAGAAATCTTCCCAGTCAGACTGAATCTGGCCAAAATCCCAGGTGGGAATACCAAGAACTAGTTTGTCATAGTCCATAAACTCGAGTTGGGTCACATCACCGATATCGTGGACGTCCACCACATCTTCGCCCAATCGCTGGGCAATCCGGTAGGCAACTGACTCGGTGTTCCCCTCGTCACTGCCAAAGAACAAACCGATTTTGGACACTTCTGGATCTGACATTCTTATTCCCGGCCCTTTTTTACTAACACAAGTAGCCTCAAACTGATAAAAACAAACGACGAAAAATTAGCAGCGCGGATTTTCCCAGCAATGGCATCAGGAAACAACTGCCAGTTAATAGATAAATGCTTTTCACCAAGTAAGTGTTATTGGTCAACGAGAAATAACCAATGCGGCACACCCTAACTAATCAGAGTATTAGGAATCCCTGAAAAACGTAGGCGGCGAAGAGCTGGCTAGGCAAATTTGGCCGAAAAAGCGGAGTTTATAACGCATAAATGAGCATTTTGAGGCCAAATTTAACAACGCCAGATCGAGTAAGGTAGTTTTTCAGGGGTTCCTTAAAAGTAACGACTGATTTGTAACTGAAAATAATCATCCCGGCTAAAGGAATAGAGTGGTTCATCTTGCTCCGAGTTAGTGATCGCACGAAGGCGCAGTTCTACGGATATATTGTCACCAAACCGCCGCTCAGCCTCTACATTAAAAAATGTTTCCGAGGTTTTCTTATCAACCACAACCCCGGCTAGGACCGCAGTATCCTGAGTATCATTTAGGGACCAGCGAGCACCCATAAAAAAGTCATTATCTGCGGTTGTTAGTGGCTCTTTTGAGCAACGCTCATCGTGCTGATATTCCAGCAAAAGGCCAATATCGGCATCGGTTTCACGCACTTGATAAAAGGTATATTCAAACCCGGCAACTGATGCCATAAATGATTCATCGTAGCCATCTCTTACAATCGCTTCCAGCTTCCACAACCAGGCATCTTTGGTGTATTGAAGGTCTAACCCCACTTGGTCAATTTGATCGTAAAAGGGCTTAAGTTCGCGGCCATTGTCTGCCAATAACAGTCGGGGTTCACGACTGGTGCCGTGGAAATAGTAGAGCCCCACATCCACATCACCAAAATAATGGCTGTAACGTAATGCCACATCCATATGCTTATCCTTGGCACCGGATTCATAATCTGCATCATCCCAATCTACACGTAAAGGCGCCCGAAAACGGCCATCTAGTCCGGGAAATGTTCGCTCTCGAAAATAAGGCAACACATAGAGATTGATTAGCCCCCAATCCTTTTGTACCGCAAGGTTAACCATGGGCTGGCCAAGCTTATCTTCTTGATCAATATCTTCAACTAAATCTGTCTGGTTGATAATGTCGACTAAATGAACTGACTCCGTTACACCCCAGAAAACTTTGTTCACACCGACCAGTAGTTCTACACCATCACCCTCGTAAGCCCAATAGGTTTCTCTTAGATCAAAATGGCTGCGCTCATCATCATTCTCGTCCCAACGAGCAAAAGGAATAAATGAGGCTCTTTGATCACCTTCTTCGCTGCGCCAACGAACTTCCCACTCGCCCGAAACGGATACCTCCGCATCACTGGTGTTTTGCTGTGGCCACAGAGAATCTTGAGAAAAACCTCGCGCTTGGATTGAAACATTTCCTGATAAATCCCATTCAGAATCATCAGCAATTGCTTGCCCAATACTTCCCGCAAAAAGGCAAGAAAACAGGAGCCCTAAAATCAGTTGATGATGTGGCTTTTTCAATCCAGATATTCCTTTAAATTCTGTTATGCCTTTAAATTCTGTTATGTCTTTAAAACCGGTTTTTTTAATAGTGCATTTAAAAAAACAGTGTCATTAGAAAGTTATCTCAAACGAGACAGGCGACCCTTAACAAAATCTTTATCGGTTAAACCAACACTAAACTTGTACTCACCATAAACTAAGTCGGTACTTTTATTGGTCTGCACATTTTTCATAGCAAGGCGATGGGCTCGCCAATATTTATCGGCATATTTACGATAATCTTCAAATTTTAGCTCTTTAAGAAGGCTTCCTCGTCGGTCATAGAACTCAATTTTTCTGATCTGATAATCAGTGGTATCTACCCAAGATATTTGCCTGGTATAACCTGAGTTTTCATAACGAGGGAAACGCTCAACCACATCACAGCTTAAGTCACCGCAAGGCTCTTCTCGTAAATATTTATAGCTAAATTTGTTGAGTTCACTGGCTGTAAAATCTTCGAAGGCAAACTCTGACCCAACAAAAGGGCCCGACTTGTTTCTAGAGGAAATTCTTTTCACTCGTTTCAATGCAGGTAAATAAAGCCATTGATCATCTGGGTCGAGAATTTTTGCATGGGAAAGCAATGCCGTACCTTCAATATCTCGAGGTGTAGAAAAAAGCACCAGACTTTTATCACCCACTGATTCATCTGGCATCTCAAGGGTTGTAAATTGCATGGTTCGGGATGACTCCTGCCCCGCCGCATTGCGAAGCACCATGGTCATTTCTGACTTACTGTCGCCAAACCCGCGATCTGACCTATCTGAACGAGCAGCTACGGCAAAGCCTTTTTCTTCAGGTGTTTCTGAAAGTGCCGGAGATGCACCTAAGAGGCATGCAGCCGAAAGTAAAGCAGTGCCAAAAAATTTTAGATGTGTCATTTTGTTTACCTTCAAATTAAGTGCTACCAAACTATTTTTTATGAAGCTTTTTACTACGAAGCTGTTTACCATAAAAGATTGCCATCAAATATATCCACTTTATGGCTGCAATGTTCTACAGTGATTCTGGCACTGCTTGAACAGCTGCTTCCGACCTCTCACTTTTTTTACCCATGACCAATAACAAGGCGGGTAAGAAAAGAAAATCGAGTATCAATGCAAATAGGATCGATAGAATCGTCATCAATCCCATATCTACATTCATTTTGAATGCTGATGTTGTTAGAACCATAAAACCAACCATTAAAATGACGGTATTCACCACAATGGCCATGCCGACGTTTCGATAGGCATAACGAATAGAATCTTCTATTGAAAATGATTTTTCATTACGTGCCCGTACATATTTAGATAAAAAGTGCACCGTATCATCCACAATGATACCTAATGAGATTGAAGCCACTGTTGCCACAGAGAACCCCACCTCGCCAATCAATACAGCCCAGGCACCAAAGGTCATCAATAAAGGTAAACCATTGGGAATCATACTCAACAAGCCCAAACGGATGCTACGTAGGGCAAATATCATAATCAAAGCAATAGCAAAAATTGCAGCAATGGTACCTGTAATCATGTTGTCGACATTACGGTCCGTAATATAGGTAAACATGACTTGGGCACTGGTAGGTTGCGCCTGCATATAATCGGGCCAATTTTCTGCCATCCAATCCTTTGTATCCGATAAAAACTTTTTAGTTTCGCTGGTTGTTGCTTTATGCAACATGGCTGTAACCCGAGTGGCAGATTTATCCACGTTGATTCGATCATTCAGGTCCAAACCGTAAGGTAAAGACAATTCATATAGCAGCAAGTATTGGGCGGACAGCTCGCGATTATCTGGAATACGATAAAAGCTTTGATCATCACCATGCATATTTTTGTTCAGGCGTTTCATGATGTCTGAAATAGAATAGACATGCTTCACTTCAGCTACAGTCCTCAAGTATTTGGCGAAGTTTTCTAGATTAGCCAGGTATTCAGGCTCACTTACGCCACCAGGATTTAATGCCGGAACAGAAAACTCAATGGGGTATAAACCAAAGTATTGTAATGCCCGATCAGAATCAGTACGAAATTCAACCCGCTCGTCAAAGTACTCAACCCATTGATCGTTGAAGGTCATTGTTGGAATAAATGCCATAACGATAACAACAATGACACTAATACCTACCAGTAATTTTCGGTAGTTTTCGATAACAAAATCAGCTAGTTGTGTCATCACCCTTTGGGACCATTCTCTCTCATGGGCCTCTTTAACTTTCATTGGCAGCATACTCATTAGCGCAGGTAATAATGTCAGAGAGAACAGCCATGCAGCTCCGATTCCCACAGCAGTGATATTACCTAAGTGCCAAAACGGTGGTGAATCAGAAAAATTAAGTGCGAGAAAACCCACAATAGTTGTCACTGAAGTGATGCTTACAGGCATAAAGTTCAAACGAACAGCCTCGGAAATAGCATCAACTTTTGCCATGCCCTCACGCATAAAACCCCTAAGTGATATCAAAATGTGAATAGAATCAGCTACCGCCAGCGTAAGAATTACCGTTGTTGCGCTCATTGATATTGGCGTTAGCTTGATGCCAGAAAAACCGGCTATTCCCATGCCAACAACGGATGAAAATACAATGACAAACAGAATAGAAATGGTGCCGGCAAGGGATCGTATAATCAGCCATGACATCACCAAAATGACTAAGAACATAAGAGGCGTGAGAGTGCCCGCATCCATCATGCCTACTTCTGAGAAGGTATTATTCAGCATCGACACACCCGTAAGGGAGATATTGATACCATCAAACTCGGTTGTAATACGATCACGCAGAGCTCTGGCTGCATTCACCGCATCTGGCACTTCTGTTAGGCTTTTTTCTGGATACTGTAAAACAACATTAATAGCAGTGACCTCCCCTTTTGGGGTCACTAACTGATTCACTAATAATGGCTCAGCAATCGATATATTCTTTCTCGATAACAACTCTGCTGGAGTTAAATCTTTTGCATCAATGACCAAATCTTCAACAATTAAGTCATCTTCGATGGCCTTGGTGTACTGAAAGTTGCTAACCGAATCAACCCGAATAGCATGGGGTATTTTCCATGCCTCAGCTGTGAGGGCTTCTACTGCAGCCAGGGTGTTATTGGTGAATGCTGTGTCTTCTGATGGCTCAAGAACAAATAGAATATTGTCATTCTTCGTGTAGGTAGCCTGTAGATTCTCAAAGGCGGCTAACTCAGGGTTTTCATCAGAGAAGAACGTTCGGTAGTTGTTGGCAAACTCCAACTTAGACATGCCCGAACCAATGCCAAAGGTTATCAAGATAGCAGCTAGCAGTATTAGCCAACGGTATCGGATAACACCCTTTGTCATTTTTACCGAAAACCGGTCTATTGCTTGAAAGTATCTATCCATGAGCTTGCCTCAAATTTGTTACCAAATGGTCATAAATGTGTCAAAAAAATGTAACCCAGTACTACTTATCGCTTTTACACTTTTTACTAAAAGCTATCTTATAAACTAAACCCAAGAACTCAATACATCGTCTAAAACATGACGAATGCTTTCTGTATTCGAGAAGCCTTTAACCGCTGCTGCAAGCCCCACCAAAGTAACCATTAACACCGCAGCCAATCTTGCAGGTTCTTGCTGAATCGTAATCTCACCCACTCGCTGTGCTTTATCAATCAAATCTGTAAGAAAACGTTGCTTCATCGCATAACTTTTATCAATCATTTGCTTAACTTCTTCATCATGAGGCGCCATCTCCACTAAGGAGTTAACCACCATACAACCATCGCCTTCTATACACTTGGTCGTAATAGCCTCAAGTAAAGATCGTAGATTTGCTAATGGAGAGTCATGCAAATACGCACTAGCAGCTACATCTTTGAAGGACTGATCCATGTAGTAATCAAGGGCCTTCAGAAATAGTTGGTGCTTGTCACCAAACGCCTGATACAAACTACCCTTATGCAACCCGGTTGCAGTACACAAATCTTTTAATGAGGTGCCTTCATACCCCTGGTTCCAAAAGGTATTCATCACTGCATCAAGCACCCGGTCTTCCTCAAACCCTCGAGGCCGGCCTACATTTTTTTGCTCTTCTACTACGTTCAACTGATAACCCAATTTATTACCGAATGGTCAAATATAGAACAAATTCATAAATACTGTCTAGTTTTTTTTGAAAAAGTCTAAAAAACTTACTCTTTTGGTTTTACCGACACGAAGTGTTCTGCCAGGTTGAATATATAAAGGTTAATTGCAACAGAAAGAAAAAGCGCAGTACTATGGTTATCATGACTCTAAACAATATAAAAAAATACCACTTAGGCTTTTGCCTATGTTACATGGAGTAAACCAGTTTATTCATTTATAGCTAAGCTAAATTACTCAGGTTAAATCACCCGACACTTTGGAGAACCAAAATGACTGTACTTGGAAAAATAGAACAAATCTGTCGCTATCCAGTGAAGGGCATGCAAGGTGAAGAGATGAATGAAGTATTTACGGGGTTTGGTGGGGTCATGGGTGATAGGGTCTACGGCATCATCAATGCAGCTGGGGAGAAAGGGTTTCCTTGGTTTACCGCCCGAGATGATGAAGACTTTATGCTTTATCGCCCACGCTTTAAATCTGGCAACAACTGTGTACCTGGTGACTTGGCAGAATTTGAGGGTATATCACCCGGCATTCACCCGCTTTACCCTGAGGTAGATCAATTTGCCGTGGAAGTCGAATCGCCTGAAGGGGAGATATTTGATATTGAATCACCTGCTTTTAACGAGCATATGAGCGATCGATTTGAAGTTAGCTTAAAAGCCCACCATTCTGCTCAAAAAAGCCAAGTCGATTGCCGCCCATTGTCACTTATTTCCCAGCAAACCTGCGACCAATTGAGTTCTGAACTTGATATAAACATTGATCACCGCCGCTTCCGTCCTAATTTCCTAATCAACTGGAGCAACGGTGAAGGGTATTATGAAAATAGTTTGATTGGTAAGCGTCTAAAGATTGGGGAACGGTGTGAAATCACTTTCCTTGAGCGTGACCCTCGCTGCAAAATGATTACACTTGATCCTGATACTGGGGATGGGACGCCAAAAATACTCAAACATATCATTCTGACACACGAAGGCTATGCCGGGGTTTACGGTGCGGTATTGGTCGAAGGAGTGATTAAAGAAGGTGACGAAATCAGCTTGGTTTAAGTTTTGCTATTGATACTGATGCTAATTGAGAGCCCATTAGATATCGAAATCAATCCAAATATTGTTACTCGTGGGCACTGACTGGCACGCTAGTACATAACCCTTAGCTAGATCTCTCTTGGACAAGGCACGATTGGCACGCATTTCTACATCGCCCTGCTTTAGAAGCGACATACAAGAGCCACAGTGCCCTTCCTGACAAGAAAATGGTATCGCTGCCTCAATGCTCTTATCTGCCAGAACAGATTCAAGTAACGATTTACCACTGAGATATTCAACATCAAAGTCTTTACCGTCAGCAGTAATCTTTAATTTAACATCACCAATTTGCGGTTCTTCCTCAGAGGAAGCTTGTGCTTCAGCGTGATCAGGATCAATAGGTGAAGCAAAACGCTCAATAAATACTCTATCATCATCTACTTTATGGTCCACCAATACCGCTTCTACCGTATCCATAAACGGACCGGGGCCACAGATATAAAAATCGGCATCCCATCTTTGGCCCACTACAGCTTCTATTTTTTTCTGATTAAGGAATTCTCCTTCACTATCCAAATGATGGTAGCAGCTAAATTGGTTGCTATGCTTGGCACCAAGTTCATCGAGCGTTTGTTTAAAGATAATGCTGTCAGCATCGCGGTTGGCATAAATCAATTGAATGGGACGATCTGTGCTGAGTAGCGCAGTTTTTATGATTGAAAGTATGGGGGTTATACCGCTACCGCCTGCAAAGAAAATAAGGCCAATATTACGTTGCTCTTTGAGTACAAAACGACCTGATGGCGCAGCCACCATAACCTCTGCCCCCTCGCGGATCTCGTCATTAAACCAGTTGGATGCGCGGCCATCAGGTACGCGTTTTATCGTAACCTGGTGTCTTTCTTCGGCAAAGGGTGAACTTGAAAGTGAGTAACAACGTTCAATAAAAAAATCCTTCCAAGGAATCTGGAAGTTAAGAAATTGCCCCGCTTTATAATCAAACGTAGCGCGTAAATCTTTAGGAATTTCGAATACAAATGAAGCTGAGTCGCTCGTCTCTTGCCGGTATTCAACGACTTTTAATGGATAAAAGGTCACGTCAGCTCCTCCTTTAAGATCATATTCTTAATTCGAGAAAAACTTATTCTACATGGCCCTAGAGAAAAAGGTGATGATTAATGAAGAGAAATTAGATCCTTTAACACCCAAAAAAAAAGCCTACCGTTTTTGGTAAGCCTTTTCTTGTATGGCGCACTCGGAAGGATTCGAACCTTCGACCGCTCGGTTCGTAGCCGAGTACTCTATCCAGCTGAGCTACGAGTGCGTATTACTTGTTTAGGTAAAACCGCTTACTTAAGCAAGGGCGCGTAATATAAGAAAGAGAGCCTTTGTAGTCAAGCTGAAATATAAGAATCTATATATCTAGGCTTATTGAGGGCTTTGATGGAGATAAAACTCCATCTTCTATTACCAAATAAACCCTATTTTATGTGGCTTAGTCTATATTTCATAAAAACCAAGTCTACTCTATGTTGTCAAATTAGAGATAAAGACATACCGGAGAAGAGGTCATGATTAGAATCGCTATCAATGGATATGGCCGTATAGGGCGCAACATTCTTAAAGCATTTTACGAGCGCCCAGAGCTACACAAAAAAATGGAGATTGTTGCCATCAATGATAAAGGTGGTGTCTCAATAAATGCCCACTTAACACAATTTGATAGTGTTCACGGCCAGTTTCTCCACAAAGTAGAGCATAGTGAGGATGACTTGATTATAAATGGAGATCACATAAAAGTTTTCTCTGAATCTAACCCACTACTCCTTCCCTGGAAGGAGCTTGATATTGATGTGGTTTGTGAGTGCACAGGTATTTTCACAGAAAAGAAAAAAGCCTTTGCTCATATTAAAGCAGGATCAAGAAAAGTACTGGTCTCTGCACCTGGAACTGATATGGATACAACCATTGTCTACGGCATTAACGATAATATCCTTAAACCTCAGCACCAGGTTATCTCTAATGCGTCTTGTACCACCAACTGCTTAGCACCTCTTGTACAACCTCTGCATAATGAAATCGGCATAAAATCTGGTTTCATAACAACAGTACATGCTTATACCAATGATCAGCACTTAACTGACACCTACAATACTGATCTCTACAGGGCACGTTCTGCCACACAATCTATGATTCCAACGGGAACAGGCGCAGCGAAAGCAATTGGATTAATAATGCCAGAACTAGAGGGCCGATTAGATGGTATGGCTGTGCGTGTCCCTACTGCCAATGTATCTTTGGTTGACCTGACCTTTATCGCTAGCAGAAAAACTTCTAGAGAAAAAATAAACAGCATTATGCAGAAAGCTACTATGAATATGCCGGAAGGCATACTTAGCTATGTAGACCAGCCATTGGTCTCCATTGATTTTAACCATTCGACCTATTCCAGTATCTTTGACGCAAGCCATACAAGAGCAAATGGCAAGCTGGTAAAAGTTCTTGCTTGGTATGATAACGAATGGGGGTTTTCGAATCGTATGCTCGATACAGCCTTAAAGCTTAGCCAAATATAAAATTTATTGAAATACTTGTTTTCACTGGATAAATTACTGAGAGTTGCTAACCTACTGTGGCCATTATTAAAGGCAATATGGACCCAGTTAGTACCAGTCAATCTCAATAAACAATCATTGAAAATATAAGTAAAAATGCACAAGTATTAGCGTATGGACCTTTGACGCTAACGAAGGAATAGGGAGTTAGGGTTGTCAGATTATCAGTCTAGAATATCACCAGAAAGGTTACCTGCGTGGCAGTTACTGGAAGGCCTTGCTAGCTCAGTAAAAGATAGAAATATTATCGACCTTTTCAATGAAAACCCTAATCGTTGTAGAGATTTCTCCATTCATCACAATGAACTTCTTCTGGATTTTTCGAAAAACCTGATCACAGATCAGGCTTTTTCTGCGTTGGTCAATCTAGCCGAACAATCTTTTGTTGATTCACACCTTGAAGCTATGTGCAATGGAGAGCCAATTAATACCACTGAACACAGAGCCGCTCTCCATATGGCCCTACGCGGCCACAAAAAAGACGACTTCCGACATGATGGTAAGCCTGTACATGAACAAGTAGAGCGCGCACTACAGCAGATGTCGGCTATCAGTGAGCAAGTACGTGAGGGTAAGTGGGTTGGCTCCACAGGCAAAGAAATAACTGATGTTGTCCACCTCGGTGTGGGTGGTTCAGACCTTGGTCCTCGAATGGCTTGCCAGGCCCTAAGGGCCTATGCACATAACAAAATTAATATCCATTTTGTGTCTAATGCCGACGGTGCCGAAATTTTATCAACCGTCAAGGTGTTAAATCCAGAAACTACTTTAGTTCTTATTGTTAGTAAATCTTTTGGCACCCAAGAAACCATGTTAAATGCTCAAACAGCATTAGCTTGGCTAGGACAACTATTGGGATTAGAAAATCCGCAAGGCTCTCCCCATGTTATTGCTATAACAGCCAACCGACAAGAAGCCCTAAGATTTGGAATTAATCCTTCCCGTATTCTGGAATTTCAAGAATGGGTTGGGGGAAGGTATTCACTCTGGTCTAGTGTTGGACTTTCCGTTTCTATATGTATTGGTTATGAGAACTTCAAGTCTATGCTTGAGGGTGCTAGGGAAATGGATATCCACTACAAAACTGCACCACTTAAGAAGAACATGCCAGTTATCATGGCATTAGTAAATATTTGGTATAACAATTTTCTCGACACACATACTCAAGCTGTCATTCCTTATTGTGAACGTTTAACTTTGCTTCCGTCCTATTTGCAACAACTTGAAATGGAAAGTAATGGAAAGTCTGTATCAATGGATGGCGAGTATGTCACTTATGAAACTAGCCCTATAATCTGGGGACAAACGGGCACAGACAGTCAACATGCTTTTTTTCAACTACTACATCAAGGTACACACTATGTACCAGTTGACTTTGTCGGCTTTATCAATGATTCGCTAAGCAATGAAGATCATCACAACTTTTTACTCAGTAATCTATTAGCACAAGCAAGCGCTTTAATGACTGGAACACAAGAACAAAATCTACCCACGCATAAGTATTACAAGGGTAACAAACCATCAAATATCTTATTACTCAAAGAACTCACACCGACCAATTTTGGTGCTTTAATAGCACTTTATGAGCATAAAGTTTTTGTTCAAGGCAGTATCTGGAACATTAACTCCTATGATCAATGGGGCGTTGAGCTAGGTAAAAATATGACTAAAAAAGTCCTCATTAGCAACTTATCTGATGATGATTCTATCGATCCATCTACAAAAAACCTTCATAACTATATCCGTGAGAATACGAAATAAATTTACTTGTAAGTTCAACCTACTTATCAGTAATTCCTGTTTACACCCACCTTACAACAATCATTCTTTAGATTTTTATAGCGCCAATAAATAAGGTTATATTTAAATTTTATTTTACCCATAAAAAAAGGGCTCTTTTAAGAGCCCTTTTTTATTGAGGTAGATACAGTAAAGTATCTACCTCATATCCCTAGCAATGCTTATCCTTTAGCAAAGAGGAACTTAGGTTTACAGATATAAGCCAGTGCTGGCATCAAGAACAACGCACTTAACGCTGAAACTGTTAGCCACAAAGCAATCAACATGCCCATTTCTGCCTGGAAGCGCAGTGATGAGAATGCCCATACAGATACACTAGCAATCAGTACAAATGCTGTTACAAGTACACCACGGCCCGCACAGTGCAAGGACAAGGAAATAGCTTCCAAGTGAGTCTTACCACTGTCGTACTCGCCCTTAATACGGTCACAGATATAGAGTGCGTAATCCACACCTAAACCAATACCCAGAGCAGCCACCGGTACAGTATTAATATTCATACCAATGTTCTGCCACGCCATAAAGGCAAAGGTTACAAGGTTCGCCAATACAACAGGAACCATGAAGAACATACCTGCAATACTAGAACGGTACACGATGATACACATCATCACCAAAATGAAGAGAGCCAGTGCAATAGACTGAATCTGTCCAGATAAAATCACTTCGTTAACAGCAGCAATTACACCGATAGTACCACCAGCAAGACTGATATTTACGTCGGGGTTATCAGCAACAAATTGCTTAACCCTGGCAATTGCCGTTTGAATGGTAGGTCCTTGACGATCAGCAAAGAACAATGTGATCGATGCATTCATCCGGTTAACATCAGTAAAGCGGTTAAGGTCACCAGGTTCTGCTGCCCTTTCGTACATGTAAATCAGCTCAGCATTATTAGTCGTTGTTTCACCAAGTTCTGCATATCTGAAGTTACCTTCACGAAGAGTTTCATTTACTGAAGGAAGAATATCCGACAAAGAAATACTGCCACCAATTTGTTCCTGAACTTCCATATAGCGCTGGAATCGCAGCATAGTATCGAGAACGTGAACATTTTTGATCTGGTTCTTTTCTTCACGACCAACTACAACGAACATCCGGTCTGCACCAGGGAACTGTGTATTAATGGCAGCTGAATCAGCGTTATAACGCGCATCAGGCCATAAAATAGGAGAACCAGGGTTAGAATCACCAACCGTCAACTCTACTGCCCTAAAGCCACAACCAATAAATACGACCGCAGCAATAAATACCACCACATACCTAGCCTTTGTTGCAACAATACTCACACACATATTAAGGAAGGGACGGATAACCAACAGATCCAAGTTTAATGGATGTGCATAGGACTTAGGTTTTCTAACCCAAGACAGCAATACCGGTGTTACAACAATCGAGCTGATAGCTACTGTTGCAACCCAAACTACTGCCAATACTACTAATTTCTGAAGTAGTGGAATTGGGCTAATAGCTACTACTGTTACACAACCTGCATCCGTCGCAATACCCAACAAGCCTGGTCTCAACAAATCTTTTAGCGTAACTGTTGCCGCTTGATAAGAATCAAGGTCTTCTTCGTGCCCTTTAACAGAATCAATTTCCTCGTGGAAACGAGTGATCATCTGTACCGAGTGGGAGACCGCACGTGCTGTAATCAGCATCGCAACAACCACTACTAGTGGATCAAAATGAATACCTACCAGCTTAGCTACACCCAATGCCCAAATAGCACTGATAGCACCAGCTAAAAGCGGTAACAAGGTACCACGCCATGTTCTGTTAATAAGGAAAAGAAGAACCAGGAAAACACCTGCCGCAATAGAAACAAGCTTCATTGTCTCTGGCAAGAAGTGGCTTACCCAACCATACAGAACAGGGTTACCTACCAATGCAATATCAACAGCATCGTTATCAAGCCTGCCAACTAACTCATAAGCTTGTTCGAAAGCCAAGTTGTAGTCTAGAAGGTTATCGAAAAAGTCTACAGTGATCAGTGTCGCAGAAAGATCTTTTGATACAAAAGGGCCATATACTAATGGACTACGTAAAATCGCCTCTTTAATGCGCTCAATATCGGCCTGACTTTCTGGTAGGTTTGGCCACATATAAGGGAAACTCTGGATACCCTCAGTAGAAGCTCGAACCTCTTTCAGTTTTTTACCCGCAATGGAGTAAATCTGGAATTCATTGATCGCATCAATCTTGTACAAACCCTGAGTTAGAGCATGTATCTGTTCAAGAACGGGCATCTTGAAGATGTCGCCCTCGGTAGACTGAATCATAAAGGTGATAATACTGGTACCACCAAACGTTTTCTTAAATTCTTCATGAACTTTAATGTAAGGGTGACTTCCTGGCTGTAAATCCTCGAACACCGTCTTAACATCAATGCGCATAGCAAACGTAGCCAAAACAGCAGTAATGGCAAGAACTACTGCCAGTACTACTTTTCTGGACTTCATACAGAAAAGTGCAAATTTCTCTATCATTCTATTCTCCAACAACCCGAAATTGCATGGATAGGCGAACCTTTAAAGGCAACCCTTATAATTAGTTTTTTGAAACAATTACTCAGCTAACAATGTCCAAACTTTCGTTTTTAAGTCTAATGAACCAACAGTCGCACCAACAGCAAGAGCTTTATCACCAATAATTTCCATCTCTGTATGTGACGTATAGTCCGTAGCAGAGATATTCATTGGTTCAAAGTCAGTAATGTCAGATGTCCATGTCATCCACTTGCCTTTGTTACCTATAGCTACCCATCTATCAATCGCATCTGACCATTGAACATCCATCATATGCTCAGTCATACCAGACTGCTCTGGGGATATATATGTCCAAGTCTCACCGCCATCAGCGGTTGAGACAACAACACCAGCTAGTCCAACAATGCTTATTTCTTGAGGGTTTTTTGCATCAATTGCAGCAAAACTGTTAGGGCTATCTGTGAAAAGCTCTTCCCAGGTTTCGCCATTATCAACGCTCTTGAAAATTTGACCATACTCGGCAGCAACCCAAATTGTATTGGCATCGACTTTAACAACATCATTCATGAAGATGTCATTTTCTTCACGTAATTGTTTCCAGGTTTTACCGTAATCCATGCTACGGATAATCATACCCATTTCGCCCACAGCTAAAGCTTCACCATTGGGGTAGGTGTGTACTTTAAGCAGTTTATTCGCCACATCTGATTTAGGCGAATCTACAGATACCCAAGTGTTGCCTCCATCTTCTGTCATGAGAGTCACACCACGGTTGCCTACAGCAACAGCTCGATTTTCATCCCAGGCAGAAATATCCATTAGGTGAACATCAACAGTAGAATCCTGCGTAGTCCAGGTTTTACCGCCATCTTTTGTGACCAGCATTTTTCCATAGTTACCTGCCGCCAAGAAAGTATCCCCACTTACATGAGCAATACCAAAGATATTATCCCTGATATTAATAGGAGCAGGGACTACCTCTTCTACTATGGCTTCCGGCTTTATAAAGAGACCGGCATAAAGCAAGGTACCAACAATGGCCCAAGGCAATATAGATATTAGTGTAAGTAAAATCTTTTGACCTGCTGATTTTTCCTCTTCGACAGAAGAATCAGATGTTTTATCATCAGCAAGATTTTGTCCAGCAACGTTCATAACACCCCCAAAGAAGATTACATAGCCTATAAGGCCATAATAGTCTTAAGTGTATTGTCTATCTCTAATTATTTTTAATGAAGATATTCCGGGCAAAAACTGCTGATAAATATATTTATCAGCAGTTTTACACGGAATAGTCGATCAGTATTAACGCGCCAACTTAATCAAAGTTTTAAGTGACACGTCCTGCTCTTCAACACCATCTGGGTTAGCTTTCATGTTAGAAGACCAAGTCGTTGAGAACTCAGCTTTCCAATCGATGATGTGGCCAACAACAGGAATTGGTGCTTGATATCCGTCATCACCATAATCGACACGGTTTTGGAAGATAAAGCTTTTCCAGAACTTGCCGTTTTTATCGTAGGCTTCACCCAAGTAAGGACGTGGGTAGTCAATTTCCATATATACGATTTTCTTGCTGTAGGGATGCTCATCGGGAGGTGTACCCTCGATAACAACTACTTCACGTGGTTCCCACTGAACTTGTTCATTAGGGAAGAAGTGAGGAGGCGTATCCATATCTACTGCAGGGAATTCCTTAATGGTATTTTTGAATGACAGATCCACAGTCATCAAAGGCGCGTGAGCAATTGCCCAGATCCAACGCTTACCAGTCAGCTTAACTGATTTATATTTGGTAGGTACCGCATCCCAAATATCCCAATCATCATACAGCTGTACTGTACCACCGATTGGATCCATCCAGGCGTTACCAGACAGACGACGTGCACGACGTACAGACTTCAGGTATGCCCAAACATCATCTGGTGTTTTAGCAGTTGGGTCGTTGTAGCGGATAGAGAATATGCCGATACCTTTAATATCTTGCGGATAAATAGCAACAAGTACCGTTTTTTGCAAGATAGTGCCATCACCTTCAGAAACAGGACCGCCATCTAGACGACCTTCCATGTAGTAACGACGTGCCCACCAGCGCTGAATACGCTCCATACCTTTATGAGCATCCAAGAATACCCAAGAGATATGACGCAAATCCATGGTTGCACCATAAGTTGGTGAACGCAGGTTCCAAATAAGTTTACAACCCGCATGAGGATCGCTACTTACGCCCTTATCATCCATAGTTTTAAGGACGTCTTGTGGATCGAAGAACATACCTGCTTTCCAGCCGGATACAACACCACATTCAGTACCTTCAGGGGCATCGCCATAAACAACATTGGCTTTACCATCAATAGTTGCTTGCATGTACAAAGGATCCATCTCAACGTACTCTGAATGACGAGTATTAATCATCAGATTCTTTTCACGGATCATCCACTCAACGTTTTCAGTGACCATATCACCGACACGCTTACCTTCAAAACACAGATCTTTTACTGAATCAAAGTTGTCAGCCTTAATAACCGTTCCAGCTTCCATCTTATCACCAGTACAACCACCCAGCGCTTCGATAGGCGCTGGAGTACCGTCCCAACGACCGGCTCCGGGTGGATCACCGTAAAACGCTGCTGGTGGCTTAACGCCGTATGCTGTAACAGCCACATAATCTTTTGGCTTGTTCTTATCGCTTTTATCTACTTGCTCAGCAGTAGCCGCAAGAACATTAGACGCTCCTGCCAACAAGCTCAAAGAAACTACCGAAGTAGTTAATAACTTTTTATACATAATAATACTCCCAGTTTTAATCAGTCTTGTCTGCGACAACCAATAAAAATATTAGTTGCGCAGACAACCTCATATTATCTGCTTAGAACTATCGTGCTTAGAACTGTCTGGTAAGTTT